>Ga0075418_10007023_pt1 | contig 12690 bp, 12 predicted proteins | sample SoiMetdeltSBSDD2_FD_81776 | JGI IMG/M metagenome (GOLD analysis project Ga0075418, IMG submission 81776) | Bulk soil microbial communities from a Populus tree surrounding site in Tennessee, USA - Soil MetaG P. deltoides SBSDD2 | ecosystem: Environmental > Terrestrial > Soil > Tree plantation...
CGCCGTACCGCCCCGCATACCGGGCCAGCCGGGCGGGATCCGCGGTGAATGGCTTCCGCGCCGGGCGCGACACGGTGGCCGTGCTCAGCAGATCCTTCATCTCCTGTGAGGCCTTCGAGTCCGCGGCCAGGGCCATCTTGCGGTAGGCCATGAGGTCAAGAGGCTCGAGGTGGCCACTGGCCAGCGCTTGTCTCGCCAGCGTGATGTCGCCCGTCTGGACTGCGTAATCCAGGGCGGAGTCGGCGTCTGTGGAGCCCTTGTCCATCAGATACCGCACCAGCTCGGGCTTCTTCGCGCGCGTGGCGTTGGCCAGCACGGAGGATCCGAAGAAGCGCTCGCGCGCGTTGACGTCGGCGCCGCGCTCCACCAGCAGCCGGGCCACCGCCACCTGTCCCTCGCCGGCGGCGATGATCAGCGCCGTGATCCCGTGGCGGCCCTCGACGTCCGGCTTCACGCCTGCGTCCAGGAACGCCCGTACGCGCGCCACCTCGCCCCTGCGGGCCGCGTCCCGCAGGTCCTGTCCCTCGTCGGCGCGCGCGGCGCCGGCCGCGGCCACGACCATGATCGTCGCCAGGATCCGGGCGCGCATGCCGTCCTCCTATGCCCGCGCGGGGGTGGCGGGTGCCCTCCCCGCCATCAGCCGGCGGATCGCGAGTGCGAGGCCGCCGAACACCATCCCGCCGACGACCGTCAGGTAGATCCAGACCGAGAACTGCGGCAGGAGCGCCGTCCAGAAGAACAGCCCCCACGGTCCCATCGCGGGGAAGTCGGGCCGCGGCTTCGCGTAGTGCGAGTCCCACGCGCCGAAGATGGCCAGGTACATGACGACGAGGACCGGGATCCGTGCGGCGAAGCCGTAGACGAGCAGCACGCGCCAGAGCGCGGGCCAGCCCGGCCGCGCCACGAAGATGGCCGCCCAGGACGTGACCGTGAAGATGCCGAGCTGCGTGACCGGGTTCTTGAAGACCGCGAACGACCCGAAGCCCAGCACGGTGTTCAGCACGAACCCCATGAGGGCCCAGCCCACGACCTTCCCGGCACTCACGGGGCCCTCGCCAGCGGCCGCGAGCTTCAGCGCGAAGTAGATCCCGAACAGGGGGATGAGCCACACGATGCCGACCAGGGCCCCACCGCCGCCGGCCTCGCGGTTGAACAGCCTCGGCGACCATTGCAGCAGCTCGCCGGCGAGACGGAGCAGCGTGACGGCCAGCGTGATGACCGCGGGAACGAGCACCAGCCGGAGGACGGGCAGCCTGGAGGGTTCGGACATCGCAGCCTCGAGCGTTTTCAGGTCCGCTACGGTGGCTTTGTATCACGTCGACGGGCCATACTCACGCATGTCTCGTCCCCGCCTTCCGGCCCTGACCGTCCTCACCCTCGCCGGACTGATGCCGGCCTGCGTGGCGCGCACCAGGGTGAACGCCTTGCCGTCCGGGATGGCCGACGAAGGCCGGTCCGTCGCGGAGCTGAAGATCGACGGCCGGGTCGTCCCCGTCGCGGGGTGCCGGTCGGGCGACCATGCCTATTTCCTCGGCGCGGATCTCATGGGCGCGTCGAACGAGCCGGTGCTGCGCGTCGTCATCGACCCACTGGAGGGCCCGCGCCTTCGGCTGCTGGGCACGCGCGGCGGTGCCGTGCTGGGGCCGGAACAGTGCCCGGAGCTGCGGGCCTCCGTGCGGCACACCGGGTGGTGGGTGAACGACGTGCGCGACGTCGCGGGCGAGGTCCAGGCGCAGTGCACGATGGAGGACGGCGGGCGGGTGGAGGCGCGCGTGGCCTTCGACCACTGCCACTGAGGCGCTGTTTGCGACGGGCCCTCTTGCCTGTACGATCTGTCGAGGCATCCAGGCGGCACTCTCATGAGGAGGAGACATGGGTTCCAGGGTTTTCGCGGCGGCCGTCGTCCTGATCTGGGCCGTGGGTCCGGCGTTGGCCGATCCGCCGAGCAAGGATCTGGCGCCGACCGGGACCGCGAAGGCGGCGGCGAAGGCCGCGCCGGCGCCTGAGGAGGCCGCGGCAGAGGCCGCGGAGGCGACGCCTGCGGACGCCATCACGCGCGTGACCGACACCGGCAAGGTCTGCATGATGAACGACCGCTACATGGGCACGGCACAGATTCCCGTGGAGGTGGACGGGAAGCGGTATTACGGCTGCTGCGCCATGTGCAAGGAGCGCCTGGCGAAGGACCGGCGGGCGCGCGTGGCCCTCGATCCCGTCAGCGGCAAGGAAGTGGACAAGGCGACCGCCCTCATCGCCAAGCGGGCGGACGGGTCGGTCCTGTACTTCGAGAACGAGGCCAGCCTGAAGAAGTACCTGGCCCGCTGATCGGGTCCGGCCGGCTCGGATGGACCTCGAGAGGCTCGACGACCTCTACCGCTACAACCAGTGGGCGAACACGCGGATCCTCGACGCCGCGGTCCCGCTCAGCCGCGAAGAGTTCGTCTCGCCGATCCCCAGCAGCTTCCCCTCGGTGCGCGACACCCTCGTGCACGTCCTGTGGGCGGAGTGGATCTGGCTCCAGCGCTGGAAGGGGGAGTCGCCAAAGGTCGTTTTCCTGGCCGGGGACTACTCCGACGCCGGCGCCATCCGGTCCCGCTGGATCGAGCTGCAGGCGGAGCAGGCCGACTTCTTCCGCTCGCTCGACGCGGCGGCCCTCACGAGGACGGTGCGGTACGTGAACCTCCGCGGCGAGACCTGGGAGTACGCGCTGTGGAAGCAGATGCTGCACGTGGTCAACCACTCGAGCTACCACCGCGGACAGGCGGCGACGATGCTCCGCCAGCTCGGACGGACGCCGCCCTCCACGGACCTCCTGGTCTTCTACGACGAGGGCGGCCGCTGACCCTTCCGCCGCGTCAGGCGCCGAGGGCCGCCCGCGCGGCGCGAACGTGGTCGGGGCCGGTCCGGCAGCAACCGCCCACCAGCCGCGCGCCCGCGGCGCGCCAGGCCCGGGCCCGCTCACCCCAGTCCAGGGGGTCCGACATCCCGCGCCAGACCCTGGCCGCCGCGTCGTAGGTCTCGCCGGAGTTGGGGTAGGCCACGAGCGGCTTGTCGGTGACGGCGGCCGCCGCGCGCAGCAGGGCCTCGACGAAAACCGGAGCCGTGCAGTTGACGCCCACGGCCACGACCTGGGGCAGTACGGCCACCGCCCGAACCGCGTCCACGAACGGCGTGCCGTCGCACAGCCGCGCGCCGTCGCGGCAGCTGAAGCTCACCCAGGCCCTTGCGTCGGGAAGCTCGGCGAGCAGCACGGCCAGGGCGCGCGCCTCGACCACGGACGGGATCGTCTCGCAGGCCAGCAGGTCCGGTCCCGCTTCGAGCAGCAGCCGCATCCGCCCGCGATGGAAGTCGACGAGCCCGTCGTGGCCGATCGCATACGCGCCCGTGTACTCCGATCCGTCCGCCAGGAACGCGCCGTACGGGCCGATGCTGGCGGCCACGAGGGGATGAGCCCGGCGAGTCTCGGAGGCCCCAGAGCGGAATTCATCGCGAACCCGGAGTGCCAGTTCCACTGACCGTATCAGCAGGCCCCGCGCCTCGGCGTCGGTCGCCCCGGAGCGACGGAAGCCGGGGATCGTCGCCTGGTAGCTGGCCGTCGTGATGCAGTCCGCCCCGGCCGCCAGGTAGGCGCGATGCACGGCGGCGATCGCCTCCGGCCGCTCGGAGAGCAGCCACGCGGACCAGAGGGGGTGGTCGAGGTCGAACCCGGCCCGCTCCAGCTCCGTGGCCAGGCCCCCATCGAGAAGCAGCGTCCCGTGATCGCGAAGGAACGGTGCCAGGGTTCCGTGTATCTTCAAGCGAGGCCCTCGCGCAGGCTACCATCTCGCGTCACGGAAACGAGAGGAAGCGCATGGCGGAGACGATCGAAGCCGCGAAGACCGGACGAGCCCGCTGCAACGCCTGCCGGCAGCCGATCGAGAAGGGCGGGCTGCGCTTCGGCGAGGAGCGGCCCAGCGCCTTCGGCGAGGGGATGCAGTGGTTCTGGTACCACCTGCCCTGCGCCGCCCGCAAGAAGCCCGCGCAGCTGCGCGGCGCGCTGGCCGCCTTCGATGGAGAGGTGCCCGGGCGCGGTGAGCTGGACGCGGCGATCGCGGAGGCGGACCTGGCCCCGAGCGTCTTCCCCTACGCCGAGCACGCGCCCACCGGGCGTTCGAGCTGCCTGCAGTGCCATGAGCCGATCGAGAAGGGCGCGCTACGGGTGGCCACCGAGCGCGAGGTCGGCATGGGGCGCACGGGCGCGGGCTACCTCCATCCGCGCTGCGCCGGCCAGCACCTCAAGGCGGAGGACCTGGCTGCGGTGGTCCGCAACTCCCGCGGCCTGAGCGAGGCGGACGTAGCCGAGCTGCAGCGGCAGCTCACCTCCTGATGCGCCTGCTCTTCTCGAGCGGCGCCGAGCTGGCGGATTGGGGTTACCGGCCCGCCGGCGTGTGCGAGGTGCTGTACCTGCGTTGACCGCCCGGTCCGCTCAACCGCCGTTCCGCATCAGGATCACCTCGTCCGCCTCCTCGTCGATGAGGGCGAGGTCGAGGTCGCCGTCCCCGTCGGCGTCGAACAGGAGCGCGCAGGACGCGGCCTCGCGCGGGGCCAGCTCCTGCGCCGTGACCAGGCTGCCTCCCCGGTTTTCGAAGAGCCGCCAGTCCCCGTTGTAGCTCGAAGTCAGCCAGTCCAGGTCGCCGTCCCCGTCGAGGTCACCCAGGTCGGACGCCAGGGCGAACGGATCGACGGGCTGCACGGCCGCCGGCCCGAAGCTGCCGCGCCCGTCGCCGCGCAGGACGGCCGCGGTGTTCGAGAGGCCGTTCACGACGGCCACGTCGTCGTGGCCGTCGCCGTCGATGTCGCCGGTGACGAGCATCCAGGGCCGGCCGCCGGCATCCATCCGTCCGAGCAGGGTGAAGGTTCCGTCGCCCAGGTTGCGCACGATCCCCACGGCCTCCGAGTCCTGCGCGCCGACCACCAGGTCCAGCAAGCCGTCCTCGTCCATGTCCGCGGCGGCGATCGCCCACTCGCCGCGCAGCCCGGAATCGACCCGCGACGCCACGCGGAAGGCGCCGCCGTCGTTCACGAGGATGGCGACATCGTCGGTGTCGAAGGCCGCGACCGCGAGGTCGAGGTCGGCGTCCCCGTCCACGTCCAGGCCGGCGATCCCGCGCGGCGTCTCGCCCACCGCCAGGACCTGCGGGGGGCGGAACCCGCCGTCGCCGCGGCCGAGGAGGATCGTGACGGTGCCGGCCGCGATGTTCACCACCGCCATGTCGGTAACGCCGTCGCGGTCGAAGTCGCCGGCCTCGGAGGGGCTGGCCCGCTGGCCGACCGCGAAGCGCTCGCCGGTCGGGGCGAACGAGCCCGCGCCGCCGTTCCGGAGCACCACCACGTCGGCCGTGTCCTCGTTGACGATCGCGAGGTCGGCGTCGCCGTCCCCGTCGAGATCCGTGGCCTGGCCGCCGTACGCGCGCGACGGAACGAACGAGGAGGGCCGGGTGGAGTGGCGCTCGACCTCGGCGAAGGAGGCAGGGGCCGCCGCGGCGCGCGTCCAGAACTGCGCGGAGAAACCGCCGGGCCCCAGCCGGACACCGTCGGCGCCTTGCACGTCGTGGGAGACGAGCACCGTCACCATCTCACCGGCGGCGAAGGGCCGCGCGGGCGTGAAGACGAGCGCGCGATCCTCGTCCGCGAAGGTGACGCTGCCGGGCACCGTGCCGCTCACCCGGGCGAAGACGTGCAGGGCGCGGCCGGCGACGACGCTCTCCCGCCGGACCGGACGGTCGAAGAAGAAGGTGACGGCGCCGGGATCGGCGGACACGCTCCGCGCGGCGGGCGTCATCCGCACGACGCGCATCGCCGGGTGGCCGGTGGTGTCCGTGCCCGAATCCCCGCCGCACGAGGCGAGCAGGGCGACGCCGGTAACGAGGAAAGCAGGCGCGAGGACGCGCATCGACGGGGCCGGCGCGAGCATAGCGCGGCCGCCGGACGCGGCCGTGCAAATTCTCGTCAAACCGCGAGCAGGCCGCCCTTGAAAATTGCTGCACGACTCCGATACGCTTCGACGCGACAACTGGGGCACAGGAACCACTATGGCGGTATACGTACGCCTTCCACCGTTTCCGACGGGCTTCGTTACATGGCCCGTATGCTTCACCGGGCCCGACGTGCTGCTGTTCGGCGCGCTCCTCCTGGCGCTCGAAACGGTCCTTGGAGGCTTCTTCTTCGGCGTGATCGGGGTGATCGTGAGCCTCATCTTCGGTCCCGAGGTCGTGCCCCAGTTGATCGGTGGCGGGGTCGGCATCGTCGTCGGCCTGGTCGTGGGGGCGATCTACGGCGCCGTCCTGGTAACGAAAGGGTCGTGCACTTGTCCAGCGGGCCGGTCAGGGTTCTGTGTCTGCTTCCTGCTGCTCGTGCTGCCCGGCGCGTCGAACCCGATTCTCCTCCCACCATTCTTCATCCCGTGCCCGGGCCAATGCGCCCCGCCCCCGGCGGGGTTGATGCCCGCGGGGTGCCCCTAGCCGGCGACGAGCTCACTCGGTAACAGCCTCCGGAACTTCCGTGGCCCGCGCCGCGATCGCGGCATGCCGTTTGTGATCTGCATCATAACGACCGGAATTCCGCTGGACCGACCCTCGCCAGAGGGAGAGACGGGCTCATCATCCGAAGTGGAGGCACTCCATGAGATTTTCTCGTCCGATCGTTTCCATGTTGCTGATCCTGGGGACCCTGGGCCTGGCGGCCTGCAGCGGGCCCTCGACCCCATCCGCGGCGCCGGACGTCGTGCTCCACGGCGTGATCCTGGGCGGGTCGGCGGGAGGCGGCGCCACCGCGTTCTCCGGCAGCAACGCCGGCGGCGACCCGATCATCGTCACCGTCCAGGGGACGGCCATCACCACCACCGTCGGCGATGACGGGTCGTTCACGCTGCGGGGGCTGCCCACCGGCAGCTTCACGCTCGTCTTCACGCAAGGCGCAGTCACGCTGGGCACGGCCACGTTCGCGCAGGTCATGCCCAACCAGGAGATCACGGTCACGATCGAGGTGACGCCGTCGGGCGTGACGGTGGTCGAAGAGCGCCGCACCGGCATCGGCCATGGAGACATCGAGATCGAAGGGCTCGTGGAGCAGGTCCTCGAGCTGAACCCCATCGGCGACAGCCGCTTCCTGATCGACGGCCGGGAAGTAGTCGCGCGGCCGGGTCAGACCGCGATCCGCGAAGGCAACACGGCCAGGACGGTCAACGACGTGCTGGTGGGCCGGCAGGTCCACGTCAAGGGGACCTTCATGGACCCCGTCAACGGCGTGACGCCCGTGCTGGCCAGCGAGATCAAGCTCCAGGGGCCCGAGGCCTCGCCCTCGCCGGACCCCTCGCCGTCGCCGCAAAGCAAGTGCTTCGGCCCCGGCGCCAACGCCGAGGTCGAGGGCAAGATCACGGCCAAGGGCGCCGGCGACATCACTGTCGCCCAGCAGGGCAAGGGCGATTTCCAGTGCTTCGTCGGTGCCGGCACCCCCATCCGCAAAGGCAACACGACCTACACCTTCGACCAGCTGCAGACGGGCTGGCGCGTGCACGTCAAGGGCACGGGCCTCGGGCAGTCGGGGGACCTCTGCCTGGTCCAGGCCAGTGAGGTGAAGGTCCAGCAGAACTAGAAAGCGGTGGTCAGGCTTTCTGCTTCATCATCTCTGCGGAGCGGCGCCGCATCTCGTCGGGCGAGACGTCCTCGACGTGGGTGCCGATCGACCATACGTGCCCGAACGGGTCCTCGAGCGTGCCCAGCCGGTCGCCGTAGAACTGGTCCGCCACCGGGCGGAGCTCCTTCGCGCCGGCGTCCAGGGCGCGCTTGAAGACTTCGTCCACGTTCGGGACGTAGAGCATCAGGGACACGGGCGTCCCGCCGACCGCCTTCGGGCCGCGGAAGCCCATCTGGGGGAACTCGTCGGCCAGCATGATCACCGAGCCGCCCACCTGGATCTCGGCGTGGCCGATCATGCCGCCAGGCGCGGGCATGCGCATGCGCTCGGTGGCTCCGAACACCTTCTTGTAGTAGTCGATCGCCGCGCCCGCGCCCTGGATGACCAGGTAGGGCGTGACCGTTTGATAACCCTCGGGAATCGGTTTCACCGCCATGGCGTCCTCCGTCGTGTGTATCCCCAGTATGTCACCGCCCCTTCGTCACCTCGTACCGGGCCCTCACGAAGGCGCCGCCGATCGGCCGGGCCTCGAGGAGGCGCAGCGGCGGGGTCGTGATGCGGCGCGGGAGAAGCGGGGACCCGCGGCCGACCGTGACGGGGGCGATGCCAACGATGATCTCGTCGAGCAGGCCGTGGTCATGGAACTGGCCCACCAGGTCGCCGCCGCCCATCAGCCAGACGTTCTTTCCGCGCGCCGCGGACACCATCTCGGCGTGCACGGGACGCACGTCTCCCCGCGCGAAGCGCAGGTCCGCTCCCTCCACCCGCGGCTGCTCCCGGGAGCTGAAGATCCACGTCGGCTGGGTATAGGGCCAGGGCTTGGCCGGCCGGTCCTTCGGGCGGACCTCGTTGTCGAGCATCCACCGGTACGTGGTGGACCCCATCGCGATCGCACCCACCTCGCGTATGAAGTCCGAGTAGCCGGTGTCCCCGGCGCCCTCGGGATCCCCCCCGAACTGGAACAGCCAGTCGAGCGAGTTGTTCTCGTCGGCGATGAAGCCGTCCAGGGTGGCCGCGGTGTAGTACTGCGTCTTCATGGTCGCGCCCTCACCCCTGCGGCTTGAAGTGCAGGACCAGGTAACCGCCGAGCGCCGCCAGGACGAAGCCTAGATACAGCAGCGGGCTGGGCGCCGTCTTCGGCGGGTGCTCCGCCATCGAGTACAGCACGTTGATCACGGGCGCGCCGGCGAAGACGAGCGGCATCACGTACAGGGGCGAGCCACCGGACCGGAAGGCCCAGATGATGCAGACCGCACCCAGCGCGCCGAGCGTCCCGCCCATCGTGGCGCCGATGACGCCTTTCGACGTGAACCCGCGCAGCTCGCCCTGCGCGGAGAGCGCGATCACGGGCACGAGCACCCCGATGAGGAAGTAGGCCAGCCCCACGCACAGCAGCGCGCGCAAGGGGTTCCCGAGCGCCACCTGCCCCTTGTGGAGCGCGGGCCCGTACAGGCCCCAGGAGAGGACCGCCCCCGCCACGAACCAGATCCAGGTCATTCGTTGCTCCCTTCTCGAGGCAGAACCGGACATGCGCCGGCTCCGTATAGTGCCTCAGGAAGGCGGAGCCGGGGACGGTGAAGGGCTCTCGGGTACCGTCGTGGCCGAAGGGCTCGCGGGTGTCGCCGCAGGTGACGGGCTCGCGGGTGCCGGCCTCGGCGTCGCGGCCGCCGGCTTGGGCGGGACGGGCGCCGGCGCAGGCGATGCGGACGCCGGCGCGGGCGATGCGGACGCCGGCGGAGGCGACGCCGTCAGCGGTGCCGGTGACGGGGGCGCGCCGGCCGTCTCCGGATGCGCGGTCAGCGCCTCCTGCGCGGCCTTCTCCAGGTCCGCGGGCTTCCCGAACAGCTCGAGCCTGTAGATCGCGTTGATGACTTCCGCCGCGGCCGGACCCGCGTTGAGCGCGCCCAGGCCGCCGCGCGGGATCACCAGCGCCACGCCGAGCCGGCGCTTCACGGTGGGGGAGCACTCCGGATCGGCCGCGGGCTCGGCCAGGGCGAGGAACCACGAGTGGGGCTTGCCGTAGACGCCCAGCTCGACGTGCCAGGGCAGCTCCTCCTTGATGCCGATCGCGTCCGCGGTGCCGGTCTTCCCGTACACGCGCAGCCCGGTGGGAAGGCCCGGGCTGGTGTAGAGCCCGCGCCCGGTGCCGCGCGTCATGACCGCCCGCATCCCGGAGAGGATCGGCTCGGTCAGCTCGGGCTTGGCCAGGAGCGCCTTCTCCTCGCACGGCACGCCCTTCTCCAGCGACGCCGGGCACCGCCGGTAGACGCCGCCCCCGCCGACGAGCGCGACGAGCCGCGCCGCCTGCGACACGTTCATCATCGAGGCGTGCTGGCCGAAGGCGGTGAGCGCGAGGTCGCGGCTGCCCGGCTTGCCCGGGCTGTACCATCCGCGGCCGAAGCCCATCTCCAGGCCGTCGTCGACGAGCTTGGAGAAGGCCGGGGCCCCGAGCTGCAGCCCGAGCTGCCCGAAGTACACGTTGCAGCTCTTGGCCAGCCCCTCGACGAAATCGGGGTTCCCATGAGTGGAGTCCAGCGGGTGATCGTGCACGGGCTTGTACCAGCCCGGCTTGGTGAAGAACGGTCCCTCCGCGTCGCGGTGCACGCACGGGAACGTCGGGCCGGCCTTCACCGGGCAGACGGCACCGGCCGGACTACCGAGAAGGCCCGCGCGCGCCGCCAGCACGCCGGTGAACACCTTGGCCGCGGATCCGCCCTGGTACACGCCGCGGAAGCCGGTCTTGTCCGGCCACGCTCCGTAGTAGCCGGTGAACTTCGGATCGCGCGAATAGAACTGCGGGTCGCGCAGGCGATCGAGCAGCGTGGCGTCGCCGGGGTTGTAGTCGGGCCACTGGACACGCGCGAGCACCTCGCCGGTGTTCGCGTCGATGACCACCGCGGCGGCGGCCAGGCCGCGCTGCGCCGCGCGCTTCAGGATGTCGGACGTGGCCTTCTGCAGCCGCGCGTCGATGGTGGTGCGCGCGGTGCGCGACTCGACGTCGGCCACGATGCGGGCCAGGCGCGACTCGCGCTCGGCCGGCCCCGCGCGCAGCAACGGGAGCAGCGGCCGGAAATCGGGCGAAGGCAGCGGCAGCAGGCGCACCTCCGCGCCGGGCGCCATCGCCTCGGCCCGCGCGCGGTCCTCCGGCTTTTCCTCCTGGGTGTGGACGATGAAGAGGAGCCGCTCGCCGCCCTCCGGCACCGCGGCCAGCCAGAGCGCGTTGCCGTCCTCCCGCTCCGGGTAGCCGCGGACCTTGTGCGCGAGCAGGCGCTCGAGCATCCACGGTGGCCGCAGGATGACCTGCTCCGGCGGGCCGAGCAGGGTGCCCATGGCGTCGCCCAGCGGATAGGTGCGGTTGCCGGCCTCGTCGGCGGTGGCGATCACGCGGTCGTCGCGGTCGAGGATGGGGCCGCGCGGGATCCGCCGCGCGATCTCCTCGAAGCGCGGGTCGTAGCGCTCCGTCACCCGCCCGGTCGGGTAGCCCGGCTCGGGCGCCAGGGTGGTGATCGCGCCGCGCAGGCTGGTCCTTTCCGCCCACACCACCCCTTGCGCGACGGCCACCCCCGCCCCTCCGATCAGGACGAGGAGTACGGCGGCCAGCACGCCCAGCGACCCGCGGCGGACCTCCAGCAGCTCGCCGGTGTCCTCGCGCGCGCGCCCGTCCTCGGCCAGCCGCGCCAGCATGGCCGCCACCAGCACGAACGTGATCATGTGCGTCTTGCCGTACGAGAGGAACGGGACGGGGACGCCGGTGAGCGGCAGGATCGCGGTGGTGCCGGCGAAGATCACGAGCCACTGCGCCACCATCAACGCCGACAGCCCGGCCGCGGTCACCATCCTCTCCGGCGTCCGGCCCTGCGTCGCCACCAGGAACCCCTGCCAGGCGATCACGCCGATGCAGAAGATGTAGAGGAGCATGCCCGTGGTGCCCAGCTCCTCGGCCAGGTGCGCCTGCACCAGGTCGGTGTGGCCGGCGGGCAGGCCGTAGGCCGGCGCGTAGCCCAGCCCGCGGCCCTTGATGTAGCCGGCGGCGATGGCCCAGCGCGCGAGCGCGCCCTGGTCGCCGTTGGGCTGCGCGTTCTCCCAGGGGTCGAGCCACATCTGCATGCGCAGCGCGACCTTCTGCGAGCCCGAGATCGCGGGCACGTGCACGGCCACGGCCACCAGGACGGCCACCACCAGCACCGCCGCCACGACCCAGCCGGAGGCCCGGGTGACGACATAGAAGAGGGCCAGGAACACCAGCGAGAGGATCAGCAGCGGTCCCAGGTCGTTGACCAGCACGAAGGACAGGAACAACGCGAGGAACACGCCGATGGCGGGCAGGATGTGGCGCTGGCGGGGGAAGTTGAGGCCGAAGATACGGTCGCGTTGATGGCGCAGCTTGGCCGCGCGCCGGCCGAGGAACAGGCCGAGGAACATCACGAAGGCCAGCTTCACGAGCTCGAGCGGCTGGAACCCGGCCAGGTTGATCAGGGTGTCCTCGGCCTCTTCGGTGCCTTGCCCGAACAGCCACAGCGCGACGAACACGCCCACGATGAGCACGGGCAGCGCGAGGTAGACGGGCGCCGCCAGCGCCACCGGGTCGCGCGGCAGGAGCAGCACCATCGCGGCCACCGCGCCGGCCAGGGCCACGCCGTGCGCGAAGTCGGGGCCGGGCCAGAGGCTCCGGTGCAGCGGGTCGCCGTAGCTCATCTGCAGCGCGAAGCCCATGGCCACGGCGCCGACGGTGGCCGGCAGGATCCCGTGGGCGGGGATGTTGACGCGGCCGCGGCGGCCGCTGACCAGCCGGCCGACGATGAGAGCGGCGATGCCGCCAAGGTAGTAGAGCGTGGCGCTCATGGCCTGCGCCTGCACCTCGGCCGCGGTCCGCACCTCGGTGCCGCCGATCTCGGCCGCCTTGGCCAGGGCGTGGCCGACGCCGGCCCGCGCGCCCAGCGCGCCGAGCGCGGCGATCACCACCATCCCCAGCAGCTCGAGGATCAGTCCCATGCAGCGTTCAGGGAAGAACGAAGC
>Ga0075418_10007024_pt1 | contig 12689 bp, 6 predicted proteins | sample SoiMetdeltSBSDD2_FD_81776 | JGI IMG/M metagenome (GOLD analysis project Ga0075418, IMG submission 81776) | Bulk soil microbial communities from a Populus tree surrounding site in Tennessee, USA - Soil MetaG P. deltoides SBSDD2 | ecosystem: Environmental > Terrestrial > Soil > Tree plantation...
GAGCGGAGGAGCCGGAGAGGGCGATCGAAATCCACACGCTGGCCGGCCGCATCCGGGAAATCGGCACGCAGTTCGAGGTGCGCCTCGGCGAGGCCACGGTACGACTCCGGGTGCGCGAGGGCCTGGTATCGGTCGATCGACCTTCGGGCGGTCTTCAAGTGACCTCCGGCCGGGAGCTTCAATTGGACCGCGGCGGCGCAACCAGCAGCCGCGAGCTGCCGATCCACGGCGAAGAGTGGGCCTGGACCGAAGCAATCGCGCCGAGGATGGCCATCGAAGGACGCTTCCTGCGGGAGTTCCTGGACTGGATGGCGCGGGAGCGCGGCCTGGGGCTTCAGTTCCGGAGGAACGACCTGGCCGCCTCCGCCTCGACCATCCGCCTGAACGGATCGATCGAGGGCCTGACTCTCGACCAGGCCCTGGAATCGGTCCTGCTGACCTGCGGGATGCGCCACCGGATCGAGGGAGGACTGCTGGTCGTCGAGGCTCCGGATGGCCCCGCCTTGTAGGGCCGGACGGGGCCGGCGCAGAATGACCTCGTGCGGTGCCGCCTCGCCATCGCCATCGCTATAGCACTCCTCCCCTGCCGGGCCGGCTTCGGCTCCACGCCGGCCACAGGGGAAGGCGTCCACCTCGGACAGCCGCTGATCGAGGCCCTGGATCACCTGCGCCGGCAGGGTCTCAACCTGATCTTCAGCACCGCCGTCGTGACCGAGGACTTGAAGGTTGTATTGCAGCCGGCCTCGACCGATCCCCGCGGCATCCTGAGGGAGATCCTCGCGCCGCTCGGCCTGGAGGCGAAGGACGCATCCGGCGGGTCGATCCTGATCCTCCGGTCCGCCCAGGGGCCGAGAGGGACGATCCGCGGCCGGGTCGTCTCCGCGGCGCGCGGCGGTCCCGTCGTCGGGGCGTCGGTCGGACTTCAAGGCGACGGTCCCCGCGCCGCCGCGCGCCCCGACGGGACGTTCGAGATTCCGGGTGTCCCGGCCGGCGATCACGTCCTCGTCGCCGGAGCGCCCGGGTACGTCGAGAGGACCCTCGGGCCGATCACCGTCACACCGGGGGCGCCGCGCGAGTTGCTCGTGGCGCTCGAGGCGCTGCCGGCGTACGTGGAGGAGATCGTCGTCACGCCGGGGAGGCACGCCCTGGTCTGGGAGGATCACGCCGCGCGTCTGACCCTCGGCAGCGAGGACATCGTCCTCGCACCGACCATAGGAGGCGACGTGACGCGCGTGATCGAGCTGCTGCCGGGCGTCTCCTCCGCCGACAATTCCGCGGCCTTCAACGTCCGCGGCTCTCGCTCCCGTGACGTGTCGCTCGTTCTCGACGGGCTCGAGCTCTACGACCCGTTCCACATGCAGGACTTCCAGAGCCCCTTCAGCTTCGTCGACAGCAAAATCGTGGACACGATCGACGTTCTGAGCGGCGGTTTCACGGCGGAGTTCGGCGACCGCCATGGCGCCTTCGTCGAGCTCTCCACGGCCCTGCCGGAAGGGCCCGACCACACCGCGATCGAGGTCGGCACGATGAACAGCCGCATTTCCTACGCGGCCCCCGCCTCGAACGGCTCCTGGCTCGTGTCGGCCCGCGCCTGGTATCCCGAGGCGGTCCGCCATACGACCGAGCTGGGGAAGGACGGCCTCGATCCGCGCTTCGCCGACGCCTACGTCAAGTATTCCGCCGCCGTCTCGCCCGAAACCGTGCTCTCCTTTCACGGCCTGCTGGCCTCCGACCGGCTGGAGTTCCGCGAGACGGACGGCAACGAGCGCGTCGAGGCCCAGGACCGGAGCGGCTACGTCTGGGTGGGCGCGCTCCACTCGTGGTCCCCCTCCGTCTTCTCCGAGACCGTGCTGTCGGCGGGCCGCCTGGAGCGCTCGCGGGACGGGCTCTCCGAGCCCGAGGACGAGGTCCTCGTGGTGGACGACGAGCGGACCGTCGATTTCTTCGGGCTGAAACACGACATGACCTGGCAGTTCGGCGGGTCGCAGATGCTCCGATCCGGCATTCAGGTCAGGCCGCTGCAGGCCGACTATCGCTACTCCTTCGGCCCCTCAGGAGATCCCTCGGCCGCGACCTTGACCAGCCTGGACCCGTCGGGGACGTCGTACGGCGTCTACGCCGCCTACCGCGCCGCCCTCTCCGATCGCTTCGCGACCGAGGCGGGCCTCCGCTGGGACCGCCAGACCTACATCGACGACGACCAGCTGAGCCCGAGGCTCAATGCCATCTGGCGCCTGGGAGACCGGACCGATCTGCGGCTCGGGCTGGGGCGGTTCTCGCAGTCGCAGCGGATCCACGAGCTCGACGTGGAGGACGGCGAGACGGAGTTCCGCCCCGCCGAGCTGTCCGGGAGGGCCGAGGTGACGCTCCAGCATCGGTCGCCCGGCGGCCTCCGCTTCCGGATGGACGCCTACTACGGCAAGGTGTCTCAGGTTCAGCCGCGGCACGAGAACCTGTTCCAGCCGATCGAGCTGTTCCCCGAGACGGAGGAGGATCGCGTTCTCATCGCCCCGGATCACGTGCGTCTGCGGGGGGCCGAGATCCTGGTGAAGGGGAACCCGGTCCGGCCCTTCTACTGGTGGGCGAGCTACGTCTGGTCGAAGGCGGAGGACGTGCTCGACGGCGAGGGGGTGCCGAGGAGCTGGGACCAGACGCACGCCGCGAAGTTCCTCACGGCCTACCGCTTCGGGGATCGCTGGTCGCTGTCGCTGGCCGGCTCTGTCCACACGGGCTGGCCGACGACGCCGGTCTCGGCCGTGGTCGTGGCGCTCCCGGGCGGGGGGACCGAGATCATGCCGATCCTGGGGCCGCGCAACTCCGACCGCTTCCCCACCTACGCGCGCTTCGACGTGAAGGCCAGCCGCACGTTTGCTCTCCCGGACGGCCGCCTGCGCCTCGATCTCGAGATTGCCAACCTGGCGGACCGGGAGAACGTCTGCTGCGTCGACGATTTCGCCTACGACGTCCGTCCGGACGGCAGCGTCGACGTCGAGCCGGAGCTGAACGACTGGCTCGGCCTCACACCGTCCTTCAGCGTCCTCTGGGAGTTCTGAGTCGGCCGCCTCACGGCGTGCGCGTCCTCTCCAGAGTCTCGGTGAGCGTCGAGACGATGCGCTGCTCCTCCTGCTTCGACAGGCCGAGGATCTCGCGGAGCGCGATGCCGATGTGCGGGATGTAGGCCTTGATGTACGACTTCTTCTCTTCGGCCTCCGCCAGCCGCCGCCGGTGGCGCAGGAAGCCGCCCAGCTGCCGGCCCAGCTCCTGGAGGGCGAGCCGCAGCTCGCGGACGATCTCGGGATAGGTCGCGATCGCCTCCTTGCTTTCGGAGGTGAACGGCACCCAGACGGAGGCCATGTGCACGAACAGGATCATCGGCCCGGTCGGCAGGGCGCCCTTCGACTGCTGCAGCCCGTAGTTCCTCCAGTCGGTCAGGAGCACGGCGCGGGTGATCGCGCAGGCCGACTGCTGGTACTGCAGCGGCACGCGGTTCGCGAAGCGCCAAAGATCGACCAGCTCCTCCGCCGGGAGGTCCCCACCGTACGCCAGACCCACCTCGACCAGGAACGGGTTGCCGCGGTACACGGACGGTGAGCGCGTCGTGGAGGCGTAGAAGTCCGCCTTGAGCGTCTGCTTCATCCCCTCGAGGATCAGCGCCTCGCCGATCGGAACGATGACGTTCGTCGGCGGCGCCATGATTTTGACCTTGGGGATGGCGCGGAACAGGGCCTCGACCTCCGCCGTCGACAGCGACTTCGGCCGGGCGCTTGGGTTTAGGCCGGCGACCTTGCAGATCTCCAGGGCGACCCGGTCGCTGACCCGCGCGAAGTCGGCCTGGAGGGCGGTCGCGAGCGTCCGGCCGCGGGTCTCCCGCAGCATCGCCATCAGCACCCCCAGCTCGACTCCGTAGGGGTGCGGTTTGATCACGAGCGGCTCGCGCGGCAGCTCCTGGCTGAGGCGCTCGCGCTTGAACTCGTCCCCTTTCGGGGGCCGATAATCGACGCTGGCGTGCGGGTTGGCGAGCGCCGTCTGGACGATGTAGTCGTCCACCGATCGCCGGCCCTTCTTGTAGGAGCCGGCCAGCTCCATCTCGACCCGCGTGCCGTGCCCCCTCTCCCAGTCCGTCTCGCGGTCGACCAGGACCTTCGGCTCGTTGCGCGCCGTGTCGATCTGGATCTCGAAGTAATGCGCCGGCCTCTTGGCGCCGGTCCTGGACGTGATGCGGACCGGATGCCCCGTGGTGAGCTGCGAGTACATGCCGGCGGCCGAGATCCCGATCCCCTGCTGGCCGCGGCTCTGACGCAGGGTATGGAACTTCGACCCGTACAGGAGCTTGCCGAACACCTTGGGGATCTGGGAGCGCACGATGCCGGGGCCGTTGTCGGTGATCGCCAGGCGGAAGCGATCCTCGGCCTTCTCCTCGATCTCGATCTCGAGCGCAGGCAGGATGCCGGCCTCCTCGCAGGCATCGAGCGAGTTGTCGACGGCCTCCTTGGTGGCGGTCAGGAGCGCCTTGGCCGGGTTGTCGAAGCCGAGGAGGTGCCGGTTCTTCTGGAAGAACTCGGCCACCGAGATCTCGCGCTGCCGTCTCCCGATCGTCTCCGCCGTCTCCCGGTGCCGGGCCGGCCCCCGCGCCGGCGTCCCCGCGGGCGTCTCCGTGACCGCGGGGGCCTGCGTACCCGCGGCGGGGTCCGTGGCGGCGGGCGCCGCGGAGGCGGCCTCCACCGCCGCGGCTTCCTTCTCCTGGCCGCGTGGGCTTCGTGCCGGATTGAAGAGATCCATCTGCGCCACCTTCGCCTTGACGCCGCGGACCGCCGGCCGGATCGCCGCGCTCTTGGCGGCCTTCTTCGTCGCGGGTGGCGGAGCCGTCCTGATGGCGCGCTGTTTCTTCGACACGAGTTCCCTCATAAGTCGCGGCGATTCTACAGGATTGGACGTGCCTACGGGCAGGCCGCGAAGTTGCTGCGCTCTCCGCCGGTCATGAAGCCGAGCGTTCCCTCGCTGCCCGCGACGTTCTCCGCGGCCACGAGGTAGAGCCACGCCTGCTGCAAGGGGGGATTCGCAGTGTCCCGGAGCTGGGTGTCCGTCAGCCGCGAGTCGGCCTGGTCGTAGCAGGTCCCGAACGAGGCATAGGAGCCCGGCAGGGTCTTGCGGTACAGGTGGTAGAGGGTCGCCCCGGGGAGGGGGTCCCAGATCATGTGAGTCTTGTCCGTCCAGGTGACGTTCGCGACCTCGCCGGGCACGAGGAGCGGATTCACCTCCTCGAACGCGCCGAGGTCGCTCGCCGCCAGCCCGTTCCCGTCGTGGTCGCGCAGCCTCCAGTCCTTCGCCAGGTCGGTCGGGGGCTGGCCGTTGAAGGTCGCGGGGCTCGGGCCCTTGTCCAGGCAGGGTGAGAGCGGGCTGAGGTGGAAGTCCGGCAGCAGCAACGGGTCGGCCGAAATGTTCCCGTTCGCTCCGGCGCAGGTGGTCAGCGTGAGATCGGAAAAAGAGAGCGACGAGCAGGCGACATTCAGCAGGTCGCCGCCGACGTTTCCGTACAGGATGCTGCTCTTGATGGCGACCGCTCCGTTGCCACTGTTGTCCACGGCCGGCCCCGCGTTCCCCGAGAGGGTCCCGTACTCCATCTGCAGCGAGCCTCCCGGGTTGATCAGCACTCCCCTGCCGGACAGGCCGATCACCACGTTGTAGAGCAGCGCCGGCCTCGAGGTCGCGACCGCCGTCCCCCCGATCTGGAGGAAGCGCGTCTCGGTGACCTGAATGGGGACCGTGGTGAGGATCCCCTGCTGGCCGGTGATGGTCAGGCGCCGGATCACAATGGCGGCGGCGCCCGCAGTGGAGCGCAGGTCGAACGCCGGACCAGGGCCGCCGTCGACGACGACCTCCCCCTGCGCCGCGTCCCCCACAAAGGAGATCTGCTTGCCGGCATTGACCACGATTGTTCCCAGGTATCCCGTCCCCGGCTCGATCACGATCGTCGTGCCCGACGCCTGGGCCGCGTTCACCGCCGCCTGGATGCTGGTGAAGTCCGGGCCGTCCAGCGGATCGGAGGAGACGTGGAGCGTCGGGCCCGGGCCGCACGCGTCCCCGACGCCGTCTCCGTTGGCGTCGGCCTGAGAGGGGTTGAAGAGGCCGTAGCAGTTGTCGCAGGCGTCACCCCACCCGTCTAGGTCGGCGTCCGCCTGCAGGACGTTGGCGGTGAAAGGACAGTTGTCGCACAGGTCGCCGAGTTCGTCCCCCTCGCTGTCCAATTGAGCGGAGTCCGCGACGTCCGGGCAGTCATCGTAGAGGTCCAGCACGAGATCGCCGTCGGTGTCGACAAGGCCGGCGCCGTTGTCGACATCGGCGGGGAACGTGCCGTCGAACGGGAGGACGCCGCCCCACAGGTCCGCCAGCGCGGCACGGTCGAAGTGGAAGGCGCGGACGCCGACGACCCCGCCCGCCGGCCCCGCCTCGAGCGGAGAGCCGGGCACCAGGTTGTAGTCTACCGTCGGGCTTCCCGGCGGCGGATCGTCGACGACGTAACCGAACGCGGGGGGCCGGGCGAAGAACGTGTTGGCGCACCGGGTGTCCTCGAGGCCGCCGCTCTCCGTCGGATCCTCGGTCAGCCTCGAGTAAAGCCGATGCGTCGTGTCGATCACGCTCGGGAGGTCGCTGCAGGCGGCCGCGAGGTAGTCGTTGGCGTTCTCGATGCACGAATCGTTCACGGCGACGGAGATCGCCTGGTCCGTCGTCATCGTCAGATCCAGGATCGAGACCGCGGTCAACGTGCGGCGCCGGTTGTTGAAGGTGATGTTGGAGGCGGTGACGTCGTAGTCCGGATCGGCCCCGCTGACCTCGCTCAAGCTGAGAGCGCCACCGTAATAGGTGGAGGCGAGGCCCTCCACGATGTTGTCCCGCACGACGGCGGGCACGCCGGAGATGTTGTGGAGGTTCTTGCCGAACGTGAATCCGTACCGGGAGCAGCCCAGCCCGGCGCAGTCCGTGCTGTTCATCGTCGTGTCGTCGTTCCCGAGGAGATAGTTCCCCTTGGCCACCAGCGGCGTGTCGACGCCCGACCCGGATCCCCGGTTCGAGAGGCCCCAGTTCTTCAGGACGTTGGAGAAGTACCGTCCTCCGATCGCCGCGTCCTCGAAGTAGGCCCCGGATCCGTAGTTGTGGATGAACGTCAGTCCCGAAGGGCCGTCGTTCGGCGTTCCGTAGAGGGAGCTGCCCGTGTTGACGACCCAGTTGTGGTCGACGACGGTCTCCTTGTTGGAGCCACCTTCGATGCCGCCTCCGGACGATGGGTCGCCGCCGTAGATGTCGTAGACGACGTTGTGGGAGACGGAGCAGCCGTCGCAGCTCACGATCTCGATCGCGTCGCACTCGCTCGCCTCCGTGGTGCACCCCTCGAAGATCAGGTTGCGGCGCACGCGGAGATCCGTCGCCAGGGTGGCATCGCCCGCCGATCCGGCGGCGAGGTGGTTGCCCCGGACCCGGTAGAGGATGTTGTCGGAGATCTCGAGGTCGTTCATGACGATGTGCGGCTGCGCCTGGAAATCGCTCAGCAGATACAGACCACCCTGCGTGTCGGCGCTGCCCTGGTCGTCGTGGATGGCGTTCCACTGGAACGACGCGTGGCTCCATCCGTAGAAGTTGACCGGGGCAAAGCACCGCGTGTCGTGAACGTTGTTGTAGGAGAAACCGGGCGTCGCCTGGGACGGCACCTGGGGCTCGAAGATGCCGATGCACGCGGTCCCGGCCGAGATGCCGATGCGGTTGAAGTTGACCGCGTTGAAGATCGGCAGCGGATCGATCCGGTTGTTCCAGCCCGTTCCGTTGATCGGGATGATGGCGTACCCCACCGTTCCGGCGGATTGATCGAACCAGACGTCGTCGACCAGCGTGACGAGGTCGCCCGCCGCCGGGACCGCGTAGGCGGGGCTGGTGTGGTCGGCCACCGTCGGCTGGGTGTGCAGGGAGGCGGGCCGAACGCGCGACGGGGCGAACGCGGCGTGCGGCGTGAGGCGCTGTCCCAGGCTGGCGGCATCCGCCAGCTGCGTGCAGAGGGTGACCGTCGCGCCCACGGGATCCACCGAGACGATCTCGAAGTGCCGGTTCCGCGCCCGGCCGCTCTTGAACACCACGCGCCGGCCCTTCCTGGCCTGCTGGATGCCGCCAGCCACCCCGACCACCCAGATCCGCCCGCTCGTGGTGCCGCAGACCGCCGGAACTGCCGGGCTGTCGACGAGCGAGACCACCTGGGTGTCGAAGGTGCTCCCCTGAGCGTCGAGGAGCCCGCCGTTCCCGACCAACAGGTAGCCCTGCTGGCTGTTCGTGGCGGTGTCGAAGTGCAGCCGGTCGCTCGCCCGCAGCCGGAGCGCGCCTCCGCCGGCGACCAGGAGGGCGGCGCCGGCGCCCGTCGGGCGAAGCGTCAGGGTCCTGAAGCCGAGACCGTCCCGCGCGGTCGCCGAGGGGTCGAAGGAGAGCGTCCCGCTGAGGGTCCCGGGACCGACCGTGAGGTCGTTCGCATCGTAGACGACCGAGTGGCCCGACAGGACGCCCCACGCCGAGCCCGGCCCGGGGACTCCTGGGGCCGTCCCGCACGATTCGTCCGTCCAGGTCGCGGGATCGGAGAACAGACAGGCCTCGGTGGCACAGCGATCCTCGCTCAGGCAATCGGCCCGGACATGGGAGGGGGCGAGAGCCGCAAGGACACAGAAGCCTGCCACCGCGAAGGCGCGGTGCCGGGACGCCGGCCTGCCGGCCCTGGCAGTCACAACAGACTGGTCGCCCATCAAGCCACGTTGGATGCCTGGAATCTGACGTGTTGCGCCCCTCGTGTCAAGGGAAACATGCGGATGGGGTTACGGTTTTGTGGCGGCCAGCGCCCCTCCCCGGGCCGGTGGGGTCGTCCACGCCATGCTAGGATCGCGCCCCGTGTCCTTCTCTTCCCCCTGGCCTCGCGCCTCGCTCCTGAAGGCCGCCCTACTGGGGGCCGCCGCGTTGCTGGCCGGCCCCGCGGTGACGTTCGCCGCCCGCGAGAAGTTCGACGTCCTCATTCGCGGCGGCACGGTCTACGACGGCACCGGCGCTCCCGGCTTGCGGGCCGACGTCGGCATCCGCGGTGACGCCATCGCCGCGGTCCGGGATCTCTCGAAGGCCCGCGCCCGTACGGTGATCGACGCGACGGGCCTCGCGGTCGCGCCCGGGTTCATCAACATGCTCTCCTGGGCGACCGACTCGCTCATCGCCGATGGCCGCTCCCAGGGGGACATCCGCCAGGGGGTCACGAGCGAGATCTTCGGCGAAGGGGAGTCGATGGGCCCCTGGACCGAGGAGATGAAAAAGCGGCGCAAGGAGCAGCAGGGGGACATCCAGTACGACATCGCCTGGACGACCCTCGCCGAATACCTGACCTACCTGGAAAAGAAGGGCGTCTCCCCCAACGTCGCCTCGTTCGTCGGGGCCGCCACCATCCGCGAGCACGTGGTCGGCCTCAAGGACGAGCGCGCCACCCCGGAGCAGTTGGAGACCATGCGGGATCTGGTACGCCGGGAGATGGAGGCCGGCGCTTTAGGCATCGGGTCCTCGCTCATCTACGCTCCGGCGGTCTACGCCGATACGCAGGAGCTGGTGGAACTGGCGAAGGTGGCGGCGCGCTACAAAGGTCGGTACATCTCGCACATCCGCAGCGAGGGTGGCCGGCTCCTCGAGGCAGTGGACGAGGTCCTGCTAATCGCCAGAGAGGCGGGGCTCCCGGCCGAGATCTACCATCTGAAGGCGGCGGGAGAGGAGAACTGGCCGAAGCTCGACGCGGTCATCGCCAAGGTCGAGGCGGCCCGCGCCGAGGGGCTGCCGATCACCGCCGACATGTACACCTATACCGCCGCCGCCACCGGCTTTGACGCCTGCCTGCCCCCCTGGGCCCGGGAGGGGGACCAGGAGGCGCTCTACAGGCGCCTGCGGGACCCCAAGTCCCGGGCCATGATCTACAAGGAGATGGCGTCCGCCGCAGAGGGGTGGGAGAACATCTGCAACCTGGCGGGATCGCCCGCGAGCATGCTCCTGCTCGAGTTCAAGAACCCTGCTCTCAAGCCGCTGCAGGGGAAGCGCCTCGCGGAGGTTGCGTGGGAGCGCAAGACAGACTGGCCCGAGGTGGTCATGGACCTGATCCTCGAGGACCGTACCCGCGTCGGCGTCGCCTTCTTCCTGATGTCGGAGGACAACGTCCGGCGCCAGATCCAGCTCCCGTGGGTCTCCTTCGGGTCTGACGCCGCATCGATGTCCCCGGAGGGGGTGTTCCTCAAGTCCTCCGCCCACCCCCGCGCCTACGGCAACTTCGCCCGGCTGCTGGGACACTACGTGCGCGAGGAGAAGCTCATCAGCCTGGAGGAGGCGGTTCGACGACTGACGGGCTTGCCGGCCACGAACCTCGGCCTGGACCGGCGCGGCTTTCTGAAGGAGGGCCAGTTCGCCGATGTCGCCGTGTTCGATCCGGCCACCATCGTCGACCGCGCGACCTTCGACAAGCCGCACCAGTACGCCGAAGGAGTGAGTCACGTCCTCGTGAACGGGGTCCCGGTGCTGAAGGACGGCCGGCACACGGGCGCGCTCCCCGGCCGGGCGCTCAAAGGACCCGGCGCGACCAGGTAGGTCCCCGGATCGGCCGTCATCCCCTGCCGCCCGAGACCCCTTCCATCTCTTCGATCGTCTTCGGCCAGTCGTCCTTCAACAGGCGCGACAGGGCGCGGTCGGCGAGCAGGCGACCCTCCGTCTGGCAGCGCGGACAGTAGTTGCACTCGTTCTCGACGTAGACGATCCGCTGCACCGAGGTGCCACAGTCGGGGCACGGCTGCCCGAAGCGGCCGTGGACCGCCATGCCCTCGCGGAAGGCCGTGACCTTCTCGGGAAAACCCTCCCCCGTCTCGCGCCGGAGCCGCTCCGTCCAGTCGCGCAAGGTCGCGACGGTCGCGGCATGCAGGCGGGCCGCTTCTTCGTCTCCCAGGCGGCTCGTGAGCTGCATCGGGGAGAGGCGGGCCCGGTGCAGGATCTCGTCCGAATAGGCGTTGCCGATGCCGCTGAACAGCCGCGGGTCGGTCAGAGCCCGCTTGAGCGTGTGGTTCTCGCTGCGGAGCGCTGAGGCGAACTCCCCGGGCGTCGAATCGAGCACCTCGAGCCCACGGCACAGGAACGGCTCGAGCCCCTCCTCGCCGCGCACCAGGTGGAGCGAGGCGCGCTTTTTCGAGCCGGCCTCCGTGAGGAGGAGGGTGCCGTCGGGGAAATCGAGCGCCGCGAGGCCGAGCCGTCCCGGCACCTTGGCGCCCGCGTCCTTCCAGCGCAGCCGGCCGGCGATCATGAGGTGCAGGACGAGGAAGAGATCTTCTTCGAGCGCCAGGACGATCCGCTTGCCGAGGCGGCGCAGCCCAATGACCTTCGTCCCTTCCGCCTCCGAGAGCGGCGGCGTCACGCTCCTCAGGAGGAAAGGGCTCGCCAGGCGGACCTTCAGGAGCGGCCGCCCGAGGATCCGGCGCTCGAGGCACTCGATGTAGACCGTGACGTCGGGAAGCTCCGGCACGCGCTGCGGCCCTCCGCGAAGTCTCCGATTCTACGATCCCGACCCTCACGGTCCGCTGGCGGAATACCCCGGCCGGACCTAGAATCTCACCTCGTAACGCCAACGCCCGACCTCGACAGGAGGAGATCATCATGTCCTTGGATCGCCTGGCCCGGCTCGGCTTCGTCCTCGTCCTCTCGCTCGCGGCGGCTTCTCCAGCCGGTGCGGCCACGTCGTTCGACTTCCTGTTCAGCATGGACCGGGTCCACAACGACAACCAGTACTTCCTCAATCTCGCCGTCAGCAATTCCGGCTACCAGCGGCCGGCCCTCGAGCCGCTCCTGCCGCGGGTGCCCTACGTCGAGGCCGACCTCCCGGTGCTGTTCTTCCTGCAGCACGCCTCGGGATGGCCGCTGCCGAACCTCGTCGACCTGCGCGCCCAGAGGGCGAGCTGGTCGGTCATCTTCACGCGCGTCGGCGTGCCGCTCGACGTCCTGTTCGTCGGCATCCCCGACGACCCCGGTCCCCCCTATGGCAACGCCTGGGGTTACTGGAAGAAGAACCCGCGCGGCGCCCGGCTGCGCGACCGGGACGTCTGCGACCTGGTGCAGGTCCAGCTGGCATCGCGCTGGGTCGGCGCCCCGGCCTACGAGGTGGTCCGGGGCTATCCCCGAGGCGTGACGGCGCCGGTTTTCGTGGCCGACAAGAAGGGCCGGCCCTATCACGCCCAGCAGGGGAAGCACGGCGAGGGGAAGCAGGGAGGCGGTCACGGCCCCAAGAAAGGGCACGGGAAGCCGAAGTCACATTAGCGATGAGCGCCTGGGCGGCCGGACTGTGGGGAGGCTTCGCGGCCTGCTCGCTCCTCCTCGGTGCTTTCATCGCCCTGCGATTCAGCCTCTCGAACCGGGTGACGGGCGTCATCATGGGATTCGGGGCCGGGGCGCTCATCAGCAGCATCGCCTACGAGCTGGTCCCCGAATCGTCGCTCGCAGGCACCGGGCGGTCGTCGGCGATCGCCTTCGCGGCCGGTGCCCTGACCTTCTTTCTCGCCGACTGGGCGATCGATCGGAGCGGCGGCGAGCACCGCAAGCGCCTCGAGGGATCGCAGGGCGACGGGTCCGGGGCCGCGATCTTCCTCGGCACGCTTCTCGACGGC
>Ga0075418_10007025_pt1 | contig 12688 bp, 7 predicted proteins | sample SoiMetdeltSBSDD2_FD_81776 | JGI IMG/M metagenome (GOLD analysis project Ga0075418, IMG submission 81776) | Bulk soil microbial communities from a Populus tree surrounding site in Tennessee, USA - Soil MetaG P. deltoides SBSDD2 | ecosystem: Environmental > Terrestrial > Soil > Tree plantation...
CGGTAGTCACGCATGTATGGCTTCATGAAACGCCAGAGCGCGCCCGACTGAATGTTGGTTGCGTTAATCACAAACCGAGGCGAATCCGGAAGATCCTGGAGTGTTCTGCCGTGAAAGAGATGTCGGTCATAGGCCCGCGCAATTCGATCACTCACCCTTCCGGGCAAAGCTATCCCTAGAACGATGGCGTCCGCGTCAATCGTCTCTTCTCCGAGCGCGCGTACGGGTGCAACAACTTCGGCAACGAAGTCGTCGCGGACCCGCGCGGGATCGAAGCTGAGCCGACCCCACTTCAGGCCCAACACCCCTGCGGTTATGGACCCTCCTGAGACGCTTGAGATTCTCTGAACACCTTGCAACAGGCGTGTTTCGTAAAGTCGCCAGAGGGATCCGATGTGAAATAACATTGCCCTATAGCCGCCGCCCGAGAGGCAAAGCGCGATGCCGGGTTTCACCTGAGTTGCGCCGCCGTCGGCATCCGGTTCGATCGACGTTACAGGCGAAGCGGCCTCAGCTGGGCGTGACGGATCTAATTCATTGGTCACAGCTGTAATACCTCCGTTAAATTCGGCGCTTAAGCTTGACGCGAAACTCAGATTTGGCCTCAAATGCGAGCGGTTGTCCCCAAAGGAGTAGACGTAACCTGTTGGCCTAAAAATGCGGGTTTATCTAATCACTAGGGTTTGGGGCTATCCGCATATACGCCTCACGCCAATCGCCGGTGTTGTCCCAAACGAACGGAGTTTGCACGGTGGTCCGCGCGTGGCTTGCAGTCTCGAGGAGATCGAGCGCGATACCAACGATCGCTCGTTGCATCCCCACATCATCCGGCTTACCGCAAGGGTTGCCGAGAGGAAAATCGGTGAACACAAAGCGGGGAACGCCGCACTGCTCGACGATATCTCTAGCCGAGCCAATCACCACGGTTGAAACGCCATTTGTCTCGAGGCGTCGAGCTATCAGACTCCCGGTCTGATGACAGACCGGTCAGAGCGGTACCACAAGCGCAATATCGACGGCATCCGCGCGGCAAAGTTCAAGGACTGCAGGCGCGTACTCGTCTACGGTGCGACGCTGACTGAAGTCCGTCGGCACTCCGTAGAATCGTGACGAGAGACTGCCGATCCGACCGCTGGCCGCAAATTCAGCAAGCCGTCTGAGCGGAAGAAAGGTCTCTACATCGCGTGTGTGCGTAGCCTTTTTATCCCAGGAGCGGTGGTCCGTATACAGTGCGACTGGCGGAGGTTCGGTAGGTGCACCGTAAACCGCCGCCACTCGACACGTTTCCTGGTTCAACGCCGCAGTCGTGATTAAAGCGACCCGGCTCTGGCTGAGTGGCTTCGCGAGCGGCGCGAACGGAGCGTCCTGGTGGTATGCCCAACGGTAAGGATTCTCATAACCGCGGGCGAGATAGTATTCGCGAGACTTGTCGATATAGCTGACGAAAATACGTTGCGCGGAGTCTAGAGCCATCGATCAATCCCACGCATCCGCTTTTTTGTAGGCCTCGAACATCTTAAGCACGCCTTCACGACCCGCTATCGACGTGCCATGTTCCAGCCCTATGATTCCACGATATCCCGCGTCATAAATGGCCTTAAGGACATTGCGGTAGTTCACCTCGCCCGTCCCAGGTTCCTTTCGACCCGGCACATCCCCGGTCTGGATGTAGCCGACCAGATCGACATAAGCGCGAAAGTTGTTAATCAGGTTCCCTTCGGTGATTTGGAGATGGTAAAGGTCAAACAGCATTCGCGCATGTTTGCTGTTGACTGCGGCGATTATCTCAGCCAGCTCATCCGAGTGAGTCATGAAGAACCCTGGATGGTCTATGTGATTCAGCGGCTCGACCACCAAAGCGAGCTCAGTCTTTTCAAGAAGCTCCGCCGCGCGTTTGAGCCCCTCGATGGCGCTTCGGCGTTGCGAGCTTCGAGAGACTCCGGGTATAGCGGGACCAGTAAGAGTCGTCACCGAGTGATTTCCGATAACCTTGTGGTACTCGATCGTCTTCTTGATTTCTTGAAGGAACGCATCGCGCTGCTTTGGATCGACCAGACCTGCCGTCTTCCAGCCACCCGGATTCGCAACGAAAATGCCCATCTCAATACGCAAGCTATCAAGCTTCTTGCGTATCTCTTCCACTTCGTTCAGCGGATGATTGAGTAGGCCGTTGTATTCCGTCGCGTCGAACCCGTGCTCGGCGATCAGATCCAGTCGTTGAGGAATCGTCAGTTCCTTGTTGAGGATGGTTAGGTGCGGCGCGTAACGCAGGTGATACTTCCCGGGTTTGGTTTGTGCAAACCTGTTGGGCGGCAGACCCAACGCAACTGCGCCGCTTGCGAGTAGTGTTGTCGTGATGAATCTGCGCCTTTCCATTCTGAACTCCTCCTTCGATTGACCGTATTCCGTGGGCCGTAGTCAGTAGTCCGTAGTCCGTCGTGGGCCGTAGTAATTGACTACCGACTTCTGACTTCCGACTGACCTCTGACCTACGGATCACCCCGCGACGTTTTCGCAGCCTCAGTATGTCACCACTTCGCTCGGCTGCGCACAAGTCCTGAGAGCACTTAGTTGGCCTTTTCTTTCTTCGGCTGAGCTGTTTTTGGCACTTCCTTCCACCGATAAGTTTCAACCATGGATTCGCCTCTAGCAGTTGTCTGTGTGAACAGGGCGGCCGCGCCGGGTGTCGAGTCAATGAGCCTCGACCCTTTAGCAGGACCCATAACGCTCGCCGCTGTCGCAAGCGCATCTGACGTCGTACAATCAAGCGCCACTACCGTCACACTTTGGTGCCCCTTCAAACCGAGACCGGTCTTAGGGTCCACGATATGCGAGTAGCGAACGCCGCCGATTTCAACATACTGATGAGCATCTCCTGAAGTTGAAACCGCCCGGTCGCGCAAACACAAATAAAGCCCGTGCTGCGCTTCGCCGCCGTGAGGAGCGACGGAAATAGTCCAGCCGTCTGATCCCGGCGGCGCGCCCATCACTGATATATCTCCGCCGCCGGCCACCAGAGCACGGGTAACGCCCTGCTGCTTCAACACCCGCATTGCCGCGTCAACAGCATACCCCTTGGCTATGCCGCCAAGATCGAGCAGCATGCCGGCTCGCTCCAGAGCTACACTGCGACTCGGACGATCAAGACGTAGCTTGTGGTAGCCGATCAAGTCCATCGCCTGGGCCAGACGGTTAGAGTCGGGGAGCTCGCCGATTCGTCTTGCCCGCCGCCATAGTCGTACTACTGGCCCAATTGTTACATCGAACGCGCCGTCGGATCGTTCTGCGATTTCCTGGGATGTCTCCAGCACGCGAAAGAGATCTTCGCTAACTCTTATCTTGCTCCCAGCTGCGGTCTTGCAGACCAACATCAACTCGCTGGTTTCGAGATAGTCGCTCGTGATAGCATCGATCTCCGCAATTCGTTCGAAAGCGTTTGAAGAAAGTGTGGTTGCGGCCTGGGCACTCTCGCAATAGAGGATGATCTTGAACTGAGTTCCCATGTGCAACTGCGAGAACTCGAAGCGAGCGAGGGCAGGTTCAAAGCCTAAACAGCAGCTGGCTAGTACGATCAAACCGACGGGTGAGAGTGCGTAGATAGAGGTCCGCGAACGCATCGACTAATCAGCTATCTCCGAGACGGTTTCAGATTTTACGCGAGATCTTATCACGGTTTTTCAAAACGCACATCCAGATGACACGATCGTGTTTTAACTTTGGCGCTGCCCTGTTGATCCTGGCTCTTTGCACATTTTTTACAGGTAATCTTGCAACCGCTGTCGTAGCAGAGCCAAGCCATGCCGTCGAGTTTGAACGGTATGTCGAGACCATACCGGGCACGAATGTTACATTCACTATGCTGCCGGTACCCGCCGGCGTATTTGCGATGGGAAGCGCGGACGGTGAGCAGGGACACAAACGCGACGAGGGGCCGCAGCATCAGGTGACCATTCGACCCTTTTGGATGGGCGCGTTGGAGGTGACTTGGGACGAATACGATCTTTTCGCATTCAGCCGTGAGCTAAGCAAGGACAGGAAGTTGACCGCGCCGGCAGCAAACGTATCCGCCGATGCGATTACATATCCGACGCCTCCTTACGCCGATGAGTCATTTGGTTATGGAAAAGGTCGACAGCCGGTTCTCAGCGTGACCTACCACGCCGCGATGGAGTATTGCAGATGGTTGTCGGTCAAAACAGGCAAAACGTATCGACTACCAACCGAAGCCGAATGGGAGTACGCCTGTCGGGCGGGATCAAAAACGGCTTATGCGTTTGGAGATGACTCGGGCAAGCTCGGCGAGTACGCGTGGTATCTGGACAACTCAGACGCCGCGCCTCATCTCGGCGGAAAGAAGAAACCAAACGCGTGGGGGTTGTACGACATGCACGGGAACGTAAGCGAGTGGTGCATCGACCAATATGATCCGGGCTTTTATGACCGGTTCAAATCGATTGCAACCGTGCTTTCACCAGTACTGCTGCCAGGCCAAAAGCGATACCCACACGTTGTTCGAGGCGGTTCCTGGGATGATGACGCGACATTGCTTCGTAGCGCGGCGCGTAAAGCTTCGCGAAAGGAATGGAGCAAGCGCGACCCACAATCGCCTCAGAGTATCTGGTGGCATACGGAAGCGATCACTGTTGGATTTAGGATCGTGAGACCATTGGAGGAGCAGCAAAACCTAAAAGGGCTCCGATCTAGAATTACCCGGCAAAGCCCGGATCAATGATACCGGCAACAACTTTCCAAACTTAGCGAGGTGACCCATGACCAAGTCAGAGAAGAAACACGAACCAAACGATTCACGCCGCTCGTTTATCAAAATTTCTACCGCAGCAGCGGTAGGAGCTACGATCGCGCCTAACTTCAATGCAATGGCAGGGGCCTACGCTGCAGGAAGCGACACGATCAAGATTGGCCTCATCGGCTGTGGAGGACGAGGCACCGGCGCGGCAATGAATGCTCTTTTCGGATCGCCCGGCGTCAAGCTGGTTGCGATGGGCGACGCGTTTAAGGACAGGCTTGATGAGAGCCGCGCTACGCTGCTCAACAAGGGCGGCGAGCAGGCGTCGAAGAAGGGCATGAAGATCGGCGACTTTATGGAGGTGACCGATGACCGATGCTTCGTCGGCTTCGACGCATTCGAGAAAGTAGTCGCGAGCGATGTGAACTACATTATCCTCGCAACGCCGCCGGCTTTCAGACCTCAGCATCTGAAGGCCGCCGTCGCCGCCGGGAAGAACATCTTCACCGAGAAGCCGGTCGCGGTCGATGGCCCGGGAATTCGAAGCGTGCTTGCTACCTACGAAGCGGCAAAAGCGAAGGGGCTGGGCGTCGGCGCCGGCACCCAGCGTCGTCATCAGACCGGCTACCTGGAGACAATGAAGCTGATACACGACGGCCAGATCGGTCAGATCGTCGCGGCGCGTTGTTACTGGAATCAGGGCGGCTTATGGAAGAAGGATCGCCAGTCAGATTGGAGCGATCTCGAGTGGCAGTTGCGGAACTGGCTCTATTTCACCTGGCTTTCCGGTGACCACATCGTCGAACAACACGTGCACAACATCGACGTAGTCAACTGGGCAATGAATGGCCACCCGATTCGCGCTCTTGGCCTTGGCGGGCGGCAGCAAAGGACCGATCCGGCATATGGGCACATATTTGATCACTTCGCCGTGGATTACGAGTACGAAAACGGCACTCACCTGATGAGTATGTGCCGCCAGCAAGTCGGCACCGACGGGAACGTCTCCGAAGCGCTGACAGGAACAAAAGGCGCGTGTATCACTCAGGCTTCCCAGCGCTACGCAATCAAGGGAGAGAATACGTGGCAGTTCCCGCGCGAAAAAGATAACGATCCATATGTTCAAGAGCACATCAATCTGATTGCCAGCCTCAGGGCCGGCAAACCAATCAATGAACTAAAGACCGTGGCGGAGAGTACGCTAGCGGCGATCATGGGACGGATGTCGACCTATACCGGGAAGAGCGTTAGTTGGGATCAGGCGCTTAACTCGACAGAGAACCTGGTGCCGGCAAAGCTGCAATGGGGGAAGATGCCGGTCCCACCGATTCCGATACCGGGACAGATGCCGGTAGAGGCGCCTGAGGCGAAGCCGGCAGGTTCGGCTTCAAGGAGCGGATCTGGCGTTTAAGGCTCTGCCTCCGATTGACGATCGGGAACTCCGCTTAACACGCTGGTCGCCATCCAGTCCGTCAACGAGCCGCATAGAGTTATTTGCTTAGGCTCGTCGACAGACACTGGCCGGATGCACGGTAACCGTTCTTATCTTGCATTCGAATCTTTTCGGCTTGGTCATCTATTACGAGACTGTGGGCAGCGTTAATTCCCCGGCAGCCGCCGTTTTGTCGGCGGGCGAACGTCCTACTTTCTTCAAGCCTGTTTGACCCAGTGGGACTCTGGCAACAATCTGCGTCCCGTGTGACGGTCGCGAATCAATCGTGATTCTTCCGCCGACCAGGCGAAGGCGCTCCCTCATGCCAACCAGCCCGAGGCCGTACTTTAATCGACCGGATTTAACGTCAAATCCGATTCCCGAATCAGAGACACTAAGCGCGATCTCCCCTTCCGTCCCAACAAGCTGAATCCGAGCGCTTTGCGCGCCGCTGTGCCTGATTACGTTGTTTAGACACTCCTGCGCAATTCGATAGAGGCAGAGCGAGATGCCTTGCGGTAGATCATCCGGGACTTGATGGTCGTTGAACTCTATTTTTACTTGATGATGTTGATGAAGTTCGCCACACAGCCCCTTAAGCGCGCCCACGAGGCCGAGGTGCACCAGGTTCGACGTATGCAAGTTGTAGGACATCCCGTGGATCTCCTTTGATGTTTCATTGATCTGACGCCGCACTGCTATGAGTTGTTGTTCGAGTGTCTCAGAAGGTGCAGAAAACCCCTGGATGATCTGGTCGAGCTCCACCGAAACGAGTGCCATCCTTTGATTGATGTCATCGTGCAGCTCTCTGGCAATCCGCGCACGCTCATCTTCCCGCGCCTGGATCAGTTGCCCACTCAAGTTCGCCAGCGCTTGTTCAGCCTCTTTGCGTTCGGTGATGTCAATGCAGGAGCCTATGTATCCAAGAAATTCTCCGCCCGGCGAGAAGCGGGCAATCCCTGCATCATATACCCAGCAGAACTCGCCGTCCGAGCGGCGTAGCCTGTATTCCATCTTGAATGGCTGGCGAAGGTCAAACGCCGACGTGTAGGTCACAATGAAGCGCTCGTAATCTTCGGGGTGGACTCCCTCAGTCCAAGCGTCGCCAAGCTCCTCTTCCATCGTGCGCCCGGTGAAGTTGAGCCACTGCTGGTTGAAGTATGTGCGAAGCTTGTCGACGCCCGAGATCCAAATCATAACGGGCGCCGTATCAGCCATATTTCTGAATCGCTCTTCGCTCTCGCGCAACGCATCGACTGCCCGTTGGCGCTTGGTGATATCGCGCAGAATGACCGTGTAGAACTTTTGACCGTGCAAATCGAGCTGGGAGATGGAGGCTTCCATTGGAAACTCCTCGCCATTGGTGCGGCGTCCAAATATCAGACCCGAAGATCCCATCGATTTATTCTTTACTCCGGAGTCACTGAAGGCGCGAGTGTGCCGACGATGGGCGTCCCGGAACCGCTCCGGGATAAAGCGATCAAGCGGCTGCAACATAGCTTCGTTCTCAGTGCAACCAAACATCTTCTGGGCAGCGTCGTTGAACAGCACGATGCGCTGGCTCTCATCAACTGAGATGATAGCGTCCATTGCTGAAGCGACTATTCCACCCAACTTCGCCTCATTCTCTTTCACCGCTTCTTCAGCGCGCTTGCGATCGGTGATGTCGCGCACAAGGCTCAGAACCTTGACGCCCTCTGTAACGACGATGCGCGCTTCAAACCATCGCTCTTCACCCCTAAGCGGAAGCCTGTACTCTACGGACTGGGGCTCGTTGGTCTCCTTCGCGCGTCGGAAAGAAATCAGAAAGGCCTCAGTCAATTCGGCAGGCATCAAGTCCTGCATATTCCTGCCGAGGAACTCCGAAGGAGGAACCAGCAAGTCGTTCGGGTCTTTTGCCTGGTAGTCAAGAAAGGTGCCGTCCAATGTTTGAAGGAACATCAGATCGGGGATGGCTCGCAGGACTGCCCTGTGTCGTTCTTCACTCTTACGGAGTGACTCATCTGCCAGTTTTCGTTGGGTGATATCGATGTTGATGCCAGACAGCTTCAGCGGCTTGCCGTTGGAATCTAGAAAGACCTGAAACCGCGCGAAGATCCAATGATTACTCCCGTCCGGCCACGTTATTCGCCATTCTTCTTCAACCGGCGCACCCGTCTTGAGGGCTCGTTGAACGCTTGCAAGAGCCCGCTCACGATCGTCGTGGTGGACCAGGCGTTCCCACGCAGCTTGAGTTCCGGCGAAGCTGCCGCGCGGTAAGCCGTGCATAGCCTCGAGTTGCCGCGACCAGATGTTGACGCCCGTCAGGATGTTCCATTCGAAGGTGCCGATGCGGGCCGCTTGTTGCGCGAGCAGTCGCCTCGCCTCGCTCTCGCGCAAGTGCTCTTGAGCACGCTTGCGCAGCGAGCGGTTTATGACAAGGCCGGCAATGAGTGCGGTTTGGAGTAAGATCACGGACAACCCGGCTATCGCATACCACTTGTACTGTTCCCAAAATGAAGGCACGCGAAAGCGCACGATGCTTCCGGGCGGGAGACTGCTCTCGCTAATGCCCCAGCGCTTGAGCTCGCGCCAATCAAATATTGCGACGCTCGGAATTCCTTGAGGAGCGATTGCCTCAGGTTTTTCGCCTGACAACACACGCAAGCCCATCTCAGCTGCCCCCACACCGAGCGCTTCAAAACTCATGAGCCTCCCGCCAACAATCCCAAGTCCCAGTTGCGCGTCTGTGCTGCCGTACACCGGCGCGCTTGATCCCGGCGAGATTTGACCGAGCACCTCAAGGTTGCCGTAACGATTGCCGCCATTGTCCTGTACGCTTGAGACAAACATTACTATCGTCTGCGGCGGCAAGGCGGCGAGCGCCTTCTGCTGTTCTGGAATGCTTAAGCCGATGAGGTAGGAGAATTCGAGCTTGCCTTCAAATGCGCGGAAATCCTTTTGCACTGCAGCCATCCAATACTTGTCCCACTCACTGACGCCGGAAATCACTACTACCCTTTTGGTTCCGGGATGCAATGCCAGGGCAAGTTCCAGATTGGACGCGTAGTCGGTCTCTCCCCAGACCCCGGTCACATTCGGAACTGGATTGAAGTCGGAAAGGTTACTTTGATCGAGAACCAGAAAAACGATAGGAGTGTCGGGCAACAACGCTGGCCGATTTTTCAACAGCAGTTTCAATGCCGGGGGATTAATGGCAAAGATCAAGTCGAACTTATTGACCCCATACTTGTGCTGGAACTGCCTTACCAAGTCTTGCTCATAATCTTCCATGTGCGTGCGCACGGCATCCAGATATTCTGAATATATTTCGATGGGAACCGGCGAGCCGCTTTGGAGAGTTGATCGCATAGCCCGTTCGAGAAGGACCTGCGCGGGTAAGTGCGATTCATGCGTAAACAGCATCAAAATCCTTTTACGCTCTCCGTTGCCCTGTGCAGCCACTGAAGTCGCACACAGCACTATCGCCAGGACGTGGAAGAGAGCCTGGGCCAATATCCCTCTCAATTCAAACTGTCTTACGCGCATAGAATGACTAAAACTCGAATCTAAGCCCGAACTGAAATTGTCGTGGCGGCGCCGCGCTCACAAACGCGAGCGGCGCCGTCGGCGGCAGACCGGGAATCCCTTTAAAGTTGAACGGCCCCGTCAGGAATTTCGGATCGCACCCATTGATGAAACCTGGTTGGGCTGTTCCGCAGACGACGTCGTTGACGCGAAGGAAGTTGGCGCGGTTAAGCAGGTTCGTCGCTTCGACGATCAACTCCACGTGTGGGCCATCGGAATTCTGATGCCAGTACAATCGCTTGCTCACCCTGATATCAACGCTGTAGTAGTTCTCGCCCCGTCCCGAATTGCGCGGAGCATAAAACGGCCGGTCGGTGCTATTCAAATCACCGTTCACGTCGCGACCGATGTAAAGATTGAACGGGAATCCGCTGCGCAGAGTAATGATCGGACTGATCGTGATGTCGGCCAGCGCTAGCGCCATCCAGTGTTGTGTGTGGCCTGCCTTGGATGGGCTTTCAAAATTTCCGCTCCCGACAAAACTATGACGCACATCGTAGGCCGAGAGACCTCTATCCACGTAGCGCCGCGTCACCAGGTATGGCGTCGAGGCGCCGGTGAAGTCCAGCACGTCGTCAAGTCCCTTGCTGTAGGTGTAGCCGGCCCGGAACTGGAATCCTTCGCCGAACCTCTTGAGCAGAGACGTGGTCAGCCCGTAATAGATCGAGTTGCCCTCAGATGAATGCACTATCTTCTGGGCAAGAGAAGGATCAATCCGCTCAAGCCGCGGGCCGAAAAGGTCGCTTCCGGGCATACCCGGCACCGGAACGAACTGACCGCTCTCACGGTAATTCGCTTCGAGCGCGATGGGTAGGTGAACTCCGTGGTATATCTGTAAGGCAATTTCCATCGCGAGGTCACGGCCCAGTTGTTGAGACAGGCCGAGACTGGCTTGAACCGTGTAAGGATTATCGTAGTCCTTAGCAGCTTCCGACACTCGGCGGTTCGGCTGGCCGGGGGCCGGCGTGATGCCAAAAGCGCGCACGTCTGCCTCGGTGAGCGCCACGAAGGGGAGCTTTCCCAGGTTGACGCCATAAGCCCATAGCGCCTGGGTTGACTGTGCGCCGTCTTGCAGCGTCCGCGATTGAAGATTAATGAACTCTCCGCTATCGCGTTGCAGCGTGGCCGCGGATAGAACCTGAAGCGATACCGGGGCATAGAAAGTCCCAAACCCGCCACGGATCACCGTTTCACCCTTACCGAACGGATCCCACGAAAAGCCGATGCGTGGAGAGAGACTGACGTTTCGGTCAAGCGGCTCAGGTTCTCCATCATAATTCAGTCGCGCCCCAAGGTTGAAAGTCAGCCGAGTCGTCGCGTTCCACGAAACTTGTCCGAATGCGCCCAGATTATGTTGCCAGGCTTGAAAACCCGGGTTCCCGAACCCTTGCTGCCAGATGGACGGAAGCCCCAGGTTGAATGCCTGAAGCGAGGTAAGAACTGTGTCGGCGGGCGCCGCCAGCTGTCCGGTCAACACATCAAGGTCAGCCGGAGAGAGGGCACGCGCAAGCGGCAGTCCGGCAGCAAACTGGAAGGTGCCTCCGAATCCGAGTTCGTTGACTAGCTGTGCATCGACGGGCCGGTACGAAACGCCAAATTTGAAATCTTGTGTCCCTCTACTCCAACTCAATATGTCTTCAAACTGGAATCGCTGCTGCCTCATCACCGTGGGAATTGTTAAGACACGTCCGTAATCAATAAGTCCACTGATGCGAATCAGTGCGCTTTCGGGCGCGCGCGAGATTTGGCTGTAATCGTCGTCGGCAAACTGAACGCGCAGTTGGTTCACCAAACTGTTGCTGAAAATGTGGCTCCACGTCCCGACCGCCGTGGAGTCATCAAGAACTTCCAGGATTCCGTTGCTCGGAGCCTCCACGTTATCAAAGCGAAGCAGGTCGTTATCTTCCCGCGCCAGAGTGAAACGCCCGTTGATCAAATCTCGCTCGCCCCGGGTGTAATCCAGCCGTGTCGTCCAGTTGTATGTTCGGCTAGGCGCGGTGAATTGACCCTCACTTTGTTGCAGCAGTTGCATGGTGATCGGGTGACTCGCACTGGTGAGTGTGGACCGCAATTGCGCGGCGATGCGCCGCGTTGTGGCGCTCGCGATTGGACCGGACTCCAGAGTTTGCAGATACGCCGACTGCGCCCCGTTCGGTCCCAGCAGAGATGGATTGGTCGTGTAAGAGCGAATCCTGGCAACGTCGTACTTGAGCGCTTCAAATGAGGTGAAGAAGAATGCCTGGTTTCTGACGAGCGGGCCGCCGAGAGTAAATCCCGGCGAGACTCTTTGCTCGAACGCCTCATTGCCGCTCCCGTTTAGTGGGTCGCGCGCCGCCGTTTTCTGAGAGCGATAAAAGACATAGCCCGCGCCGTGAGATGTATTGTTCCCGCTCCTTGTTACGACGTTGATTGCCGTCCCGGCGGTGAATCCGTACTCGGCGGAGAAGGCATTCCGGTTTACCTGAAACTCCTGCACCGCTTCCACGCTCATGTTTCTTATTCTCAAACTCCCGACCCCGGAATCGTTCTCGCCTCCGTCAATCGAGAAATAGTTGCTGCGGCCATTGCCGGCGCCGACTGAAAATCCTGAGGTCGGCACCGGGGCCACACGCGTCTGCTGTACGCGGGCCGCCGACACGTCAGCAACACCCGGCAGAGTGAAAACGTAAAAACTGAAATTGCGTGAGAGATTCGGCAGGGTCGCAATCTGCCCACGTTCGACGGTATCGGACTGCTGCGTGCGCTCCGTTTCGACTAGTGTCGTTGCGGTGCCAATACTCAGCGCATCGGTTAACATGCCGACCTGGAGCCTGATGTCATGAACGCCGACCTGCCCAACCGTCAGCACCATTTTCGAAACCTGTGGCCGGAACCCTGAAGCCTCGACGCGCAGCTCGTAGGTGCCGGGTTGCAAAAGCGGCACGTGATAGGCGCCTTGGTCA
>Ga0075418_10007026_pt1 | contig 12688 bp, 12 predicted proteins | sample SoiMetdeltSBSDD2_FD_81776 | JGI IMG/M metagenome (GOLD analysis project Ga0075418, IMG submission 81776) | Bulk soil microbial communities from a Populus tree surrounding site in Tennessee, USA - Soil MetaG P. deltoides SBSDD2 | ecosystem: Environmental > Terrestrial > Soil > Tree plantation...
CTCCGACTTGATCGGAAACGCGCGGAAGAATTCCTTACGCGTCAGCGCCGGGCTCCGTTCACGAACGTTCGCGGCCCAAAACGCCGCCCGCGCGGCATCGCCGTTCAATGCGTGCGCGGCCGCGGCCACCATCGCGATCAGCACGTGCGCGCCCGGCGAGTGCGCGCCGCGCTCGGCCCAGCGGGCGGCTTCCGCATCCTCACCCGTCATCATGTGGGTGAAGCCGCGCGTCGCCACCATCGCGTAATGCAGCGGATCGAGAGGGCTCAGGCGCATCGCGAGATCCACATGCTGCTTGCTCTCGGCCGGTCGCGCCGCCATCGCCTCGGTCCAGGCGCGCGCATAGATGCCCTGTGCGAACGACGGGCTGAGCTCCGTCGAGCGCTCGAGCCAACCGAGACTCGTCTCGAGATCGCCATCGAGCCAGTACGTGCGCCCCATCGTGAAGTTGACGAACGGATCGAGCGGATCGAGCTCGAGGCCGCGCGACGCGAAACCGCGCGCCTCGTCGATCGCGCGCGCGATGTCGTCCGTGTAGTGCATGAACGCGCTCTGGAAGTGCACGAACGACAACCCCGCGTGAGCGCGCGCCAACGTCGGGTCGAGCGCGAGTGCTTTCTGAAACAGATCGCTCGCGGCGGCGTTGTCGCGTCGATTGAACCGATATAGATGCTGCAGTCCAAGGTGATAGGCGGACCAGGCATCGAGATTCTCGATGGCCGATAGACGCGCAAGCGATGCCTCGTGCATCGGAACGCGGATTTCGAGCGCCATGAGGACTTGCATGCGGATCTGCTCGCGCATCGCGTGCACGTCGTCGATGCGGCCCGAGAAGCGATCCGCCCAGACGATGCCGCCGTCGCTCGTGTCCACGAGCTCGACGAGGACGACGAGCCGGGGCCCCGAAATCTCGATCGTGCCCCACAGGCAATACCGCACGCCGAGCAAGCGGCCGATGTCGCGGAAATCCGTGTCCGGCACGCGCAGCTTGAACGAGGATCCGCGCGCCGTGACGAACAGCCAACGGAGCTTTGCGAGATCCGCGATCAGCTCGTCGGGCAACGCCGTCGCGAGCGCCGCAAATCGTGCGTCGCTGCCGACAAAGCGGAACGGTAAGACCGCGACAGACGGCCGCGCGACGCGTTCCAGGCGCTGCACCATGTCGGCAAGCTGCCGGGGCGGTTCCTCGCCGGCCATTACACTCGGCACCGCGGCGCCGCTGCGCCTCGCACGCGCTTGCGCGACGAAACGATAACCTTGGCCGTGAATCGTCTTGATGAGCTGCTGCTGCTTGCCGTCGTCGCCGAGCGCCTTGCGCGCGGACTTCACGCGGCTCGCCACGGCCGCGTCCGAAACGACGCGTCCTTCCCACACCTTCTCGACGAGCTCGTCCTTGGAGACGAAGCGCTCGCTGTTCTCGACGAGCAGCGCGATCAGCGCGAACACCTGCGGCTGCAGGCTCACGACCTTGCCGTCGGCGCGAAGCTCGAAGGTTGCGAGATCCAGCTCGAATCCGGCGAAGGTGTAGATCATGCGTGGCTAGCATAGATCGCCGATCCGGCCAATCTCCATGGTTTATCCATGCCGTCTTCAAGATTGGCGAAAGCCGGCCTGCCAACCTGTGCGCATAGGGCTCGGATTGGCCGGGCCTGCAACGACTAGGAGACTCACCATGCCGCTCGTCACGATCGATGTCATCAAGGACGTTTTCACCCCGACGCAGAAGCAGGAGCTCATCGCGAACGTCACCGAGGCGATGATCGCCGTCAAGGGCGAAAACATGCGCCCCGTCACTTGGGTTCGCATCGCCGAATTCGAGGGCGGCGATTGGGCCATCGGGGGCAAAGGGCTGCACGCCGCCGACGTCCATGCGCTCGCTGCCGGCAAAGCCGCTTAGCACGTGGGCCAGCCGGCCGGTCACACGACCGGCCGGCGACTCACGCACGCTATGGCGTGCGACAGCCCGCGCAGCGGCGTCGGCGTCGAGTCCCGCTAGCGGGAACGCGCAGCCCGCTTGCGGGATAGTGCGTGCGTGGCGAGCGCGCGGCGCGACCGCGAACCCGCGCTAGATCAACCTAGCCAGAGCCCCCGCCTGCCCCGCCCCTGGCGAACCGCCGCCGCGGGCGTAGAATCCGCTCGTCTTTGCGCCTAGTCGTTCCCGACCTCGAGACCTAATAACAATGAGGGGAGTCGTTTATGGGCAAGATCAATGTTGCGCGCGTGATTCTCGGAGGCTTGCTCGCGGGCCTCATCATGAACATCAGCGAAACCTTTCTGAACCTGTACGTCATCGCGGACGAGTCGACGGCAGTTTTGGAGCGCCTCGGATTGCAGTTTCCAGGCACGCATCAGATCTTCATCTTCATCGCGATGACGTTCCTGCTCGGCATCATCACGATCTTCGTGTACGCAGGCTTGCGGCCGCGCTTCGGCGCGGGCGCTAAGACCGCGGTCATTGCGGCGCTCGTCGTCTGGCTCACCAGCATGCTGCCGGCGTTCGGCGACGTCGTTCTCGGCATGACACCCGCGAACCTGCTCGTTATCACCGGAGTCTGGAGTCTCGTCGAGATGATCATCGCGGCCGTGGCCGGCGGCTGGCTCTATAAGGAAGGCGCCGAGCCCGTAGCGGCTTAACCGAACAACAGGAAGCAAAGCACGGCTCCGACGAGCGTCATCGCCATGCCCCACGCGAGCAGCTGGTTGAACAGCTTGCGCGTGTCGGCGAAGCCCGAAGCGCCGGCGATGAACAGCGCTCCGCCCGTCGAGAGCGACGAGAGATCGACGAGGCTCGCGGAGACGTTCATCGACCACGCGATCGGCAGCGGGTCGAGACCGCCGAGTCGCGTCGCGAGGTCCGGCACCATCGGCAGGAACGCCGGCAATACGACGCCCGACGTGCTGCTGTAGACAGACACGAGCCCGACGCCGAATGCGACGATCGGCTCGATCGTCGTCGGCGTCGACAGGTTCGCGATGCCGGTCGTGATCAGCTTGAGGCCCTCGGTCTCGCGCAGCAGCGCGATCAGCACCGTGACTCCGGTGACCATCACGATCACGCCCCACGGCATTTTCGCGATGGCCTTCGACTCGTCGACGGTGCGCAGCAGCACCAACACGGTCGCGACGATCACGGCCACCATGCCAACGTTGACGTCGTAGCCGGCGGCGTCGAAGCCTACGACGCTCGCGATCAGAGCGACTATCCCGGCCGTCGTCAGCCAATGCTTCGCATTCATCGGCTCGGTCCGTTCCACGTCGGCCGCGTCGGCGCGCGATGCGTTGCGGCCGAACAGCTTCCAGCCGCCGAGCAACAGGAACCCGCCGACCCCGACGAACGTGTGCGCGAGCGCGTTGTACGTGAAGGTCCACCACTCGTAACCGCCGAGGCCGATCTGCTCCATGTTGCTGTGCGCGACGACCCCGGTCGGCGCGAACGGCGACAGCGTGCCGGCCAGCGCGCCGTTGCCGGCCATGATCGCCATCAAGAGCGGCGGCACGCCGGCGCGCGCAGCCACGGCCATCGCCGGCGGCGCCAGCAGCGCGCTCGCGGGCGTGGCGCCGGCGCCGATCGTCGCGATCACGAAGCCAATCACGAAGAACATCACGGGCAGCGCGCCCGCGTGGCCGCGGCAGAGCCGCACCGCCCGCTCCGTGAGGCGCGCGAGCGTGCCGTTCACCTCCGCGATCGCGAACAGCAGCGTGATTCCGAGCAGCGTGATGAAAAGATCGGTCGGAAAGCCGTCGAGGACGCGTCCGACGCTCATATCGGCGAGGCCGACGCCGACGATCAACGCGAGCGCGAGCGACAGCACGCCGACGTTGATCGTCGTCGTGCAGCTCAGCGTGATGGCCAAGACGAGCGCCGCGACGGAGATCCACGCGAGGCTCATCGAGCGGCGGCCTAGCTCTTCGTCGCCGGCGCCGTCAGCGCGCGTACGAGTATCGTGATGTCGTCGACGCGCTCGAGACCCTCGACGAGCTCGAAGACTTCGTCGACGCCCGTCTGCGGCAGCACGAGCGACGCGCAGTCGCTCCACTTCTCGTAGAGCTCGTCGCGCGTGAACGGCAAGTCGGGGCCGCCGCGATAGCGCTCGTCGGCGTGCTCGACGAATTTGCGGCCGTCCACGAGATCGACTTCGACGGTGCTGCGGATCTTCTCGAAGCCCTTCGCTTCGATCTCGGGATCGAGGACGCGCTCGACCTTGCGCATCAGCGCCTGCACCGGCGCGCTCTGCACGAACTCGTCGTTGAACTCGCGGATGCCGGCTTTGCGGCGCAGCGCAATCGCACTGACCATGAACGCGGGGCAGAACTTCGCCTCGAGCTCGTTCGTCGCGATCGGATAGCGCAACGGGTTCAGGATGTTCGAGGCGGCGCGCACGCGAACGCCCAAGATTTGCTCCGGCTTCACGTCGTGCTTCACGACGAGGCGGCGCATCGCGTCCATCGTCGGGTGGCCCAGCACGCCGCACGGGTACGGCTTGATCGACACGCCGGGCGACACGATCGTGTGCGGCTTGCCGAGTAAAGGAATGATGCGCGCCGGGTCGTAGCTTTCGCCGTGGCCGAACGTCTGGAAGAAGCCCCACGGCGGATCGAGCGCGTCCTTGCCGCCCGTGAAGCCGCGCGCCGCGAGCTCGGCGGCCGTGACGCCGTTCTGCCCCGCACGGCCGACGTGCAGTGGCTTCGTCATGCTGCCGAAATTCACGCGAATGCCGGATGCCGAGCTCGCCGCTATGGCAAGCATGTGCGCCGTTTTTTCCGCGTCGAGCCCGAGCAGCTTCGCCGCCGCGACGGCCGCGCCGAACGTGCCGATCGTGCCCGAGGAGTGGAAGCCCTTCTTGTAGTGATTCGGGTGGATGGCCTCCGCGACCTTGCACTCGACCTCGAAGCCGGTGAGGAACGCCTCGAGGAACTGCGCGCCCGAGATCTTGCGCGGCTCGCCGACGGCAAGCGTGGCCACGAGCGGCGGCACCGTCGGGTGCGTCAGCAAGCCGAAGATGCGATCGGCGCTCGTCGCAAGCTGCGTATCGTCCCAGTCGAGCGCGTGGCCCGCCGTGCCGTTGACGAGCGCGGCGGCGGCCGAGCCCGTCTTGAACGGCTTCGGGCCGAAGACCGTCGAGACGGTCCGCGGATCCGTGCCCTGCACGTGCTCGTGGAGAATCCGGCCCGCGTCTTGCGTCGAGCCCGCGAGCATGACGCCGAGCCCGTCGACGATGCAGCGTTTGCCGATCGTCAGAGCTTCAGCGGGGAAATCGGCGAACCGCGCGGTTTGAATGAAGTCGACGACCGCGCCGGTCGCCGTTTTGGTTGTTGTCATAGGCGCGAAAGGATAGCCGAAGAACAGGATACGGTGGCGCACAGCCCCTCAACCGGCCGTTCACTTGCTAATTCTCAATGCTTGGAGGAAGGTCCTGCCACCCAGCTTGGAGAGCGCGCAATGACCGTGAACTGGACCGCGATTGCGACTATCAGCGAGCTCGTGGGAGCCGTAGCTGTCGTCGTGACTCTGGGCTATGTGGCCGTACAGATCCGGCAAAACACCAACGCGATTCTGGCGAACTCGCGGCAGACGCTACTCGAGGCAGATCTCGGGCTGATTTCCGATTTTCTCCATCATGCGATGCATCTCGAGGTTTTCCCCGATGCAGTCGAGTTGACGCCGGAAGACGAACGCCGGTTCATGTGGCTCCTGATCAAAGCGCTACGAATCAGGGAATTCGCCTGGCATCAGTACAAGGCGGGGAACCTGGACGAGAAATCGTGGCAGTCATACATGGCGCCGATAGCCGGCTTGTTCGCCACCGAGCGTTCAAAGAGCATCCTAAACCTCTACACGGGAAGTCCCGAGTTCATGCAGGAACTCACCGATTGGCTAAGGGCCGCGAAAGCGAAGGCGGCTTAGCAAGATCATCGGAAGAAAGGGCGCTGAAAATCAGTGCCCGACGCGCCCCGCGAGCGCGTACAGCGGCTCGAGCGCCCACTCGTAGAGCCGCCGCGTCTCGAGCAGCACGTCCGCTTCGACCTCCATGCCCGGTAGCAACCGGCGCGGTGCGCCGTACGCAATGACCGACTGTGAGCGCAGCGCGACGACGACACGGTATACGGGCTCGCTGCGCGGCACCGCCTCCGTCGACGCGAGCGGCGCTTCCGAGACGGAGACGATGGTGCCCGGCGCCTGGCCGAACTTCTGGTACGGGAACGCGGCATAGCGGAGGCGCACCTCGCCCCCGGCGGCAACGAAGCCGACGGCGCGGCTCGGCGCGAGCAGCTCTGCCGTAAAAACGGCGTCGTCGGGGACGATGCGCGCCAAGACCTGCCCGCGCTCGACCGGGTCGGCGATCTCGCCCGTCGGCGCCGTGACCGTGCCGGTCGCCGGCGCAGTGACCGTGCTCGCGCGCCGCGCGTCGTTCTCGGCGAGCTCGAGGTCGGTGGCGACGACGGCCCGCTCGAGCTCCGCGACGGCGTGGGCGTGCTCGAGCGGCAGCGTCGCCGCGCGCCCTTCGAGCTCCGCATCGAGACGGTTGAGCCCCGCGCGCTCACGCTGCAAGGCGTCGATGCGGCTTTGCTGCTCGAGTAGCGCGGCCTCGCGCTGCGCCGACTGCTCCTCGGTTACGAAGCCGCGCGCTCGCATGCTCGCATAGCGCTCCGCGGCCGCCGTCGCGAGGCCAAGCCTGCGGCGCTCCGCCGTTAGCGCTTCGTCGAGGCTCGCGAGCTCGGAGCGCAGCGCTGTGCGGCGCATGCCGAGCGCCTCACGCTCGGTTCGCTCGAGCTCCGCCGTGCTCGCGATTTGCGCGACGAGGCTCGCGCGGCGGAGCGCGAGCTGGCTCGCGATCTCTTGTCCGGTCGCCAACCCGGTCTGCGACAAGCTCTCGCTCGAGACGACATACAAAGTCTCGCCGGCCGACACATGGCGACTCTCGACCGCGCGCCGCTCGACGATCGTGCCGGCCGCGGTGCTCGTGACCTCGACCAAGCCGCGCGCGATGACGAGCCGGCCGCGCAGCGTCGTGTGCGCCGTGTAGCTGCCGAAGCACGCGAGCAGAATCAGCGCGCACGCGGCCGCCCCGAGGAACGAGCCGAGCGCCGCCAACGACGACGCGCGCGTGAGCACGATGCGGCCGTGCGAATCGTGGCGTTGCGCGGCGACGGCGGCCGGCCGAAAGAGCGGCAGCGGAGCGTTCATCCTTGATCCTCTCCGGAGCTCGACTCGATGCTAGCGATTGACACGCCGCGCGCAGCGCCGCTTATCTCGGCAAGATCGCGCGAAACGCAGGCTGCGCGACGGCGGCCGCGAGTGCTCTAGTCGTGCCGATGTCGATCGCTGCACGATTGCGGTTCGGTCTCAAGCGTAAGCTGCCGGTGCTGCTGCAAACCGAAGCCGCCGAGTGCGGCATCGCCTGCCTCGCGATGATCGCGTCGTATCACGGCCACGCCGTCGACGTCGCGACGCTGCGCCGGCGCTTCTCCATCTCGATGCGCGGCGCGACGCTCGCGACCTTGATGGAGCTCGCGACCCGACTCGGGCTCGAAACGCGCGCTGTGCGCGTGGAGCTCGAAGACCTCGCGCGGTTGCGCACGCCGTGCGTGCTGCATTGGAACTTCACGCACTTCGTGGTCCTGCTTCGCGCCACGCGGCGCGGCCTCACGGTGCACGATCCCGCCCGCGGGCTGCGCCGGGTGCAGCGCGCCGAGGCCGCCACGGCGGTCACGGGCGTTGCGCTCGAGCTCTGGCCGAGCCCGCGGTTCCGGCCGCACGCGCCCGCGCCGACCGTGGGCTTGCGCGAGATCGTGGGTGACATCGAGGGTCTCGCCGGTGCGCTCGCACAAATCCTGCTGCTCGCGGCCACGCTCGAGACGTTCGTGCTCACGAATCCGCTGCTGATGCAGTGGGTCGTCGACCACGCGCTCGTCAGCGCGAACCGCGACCTGCTGACGCTGCTCGCACTCGGCTTCGGCCTGCTCGTGCTGTTCGAGCAGGCCACGACGGCACTGCGGGGCGCGGTGATCATGCGCTTCGAGGCTACGTTGAACGTGCAGTGGCAAGCGAACGTGCTCGCGCATTTGCTGCGCCTGCCGTTGCCGTACTTCGAGAAGCGGCATCTCGGCGACATCGTCTCGCGGTTCCGCTCGATCGACGCGATCCAGCGAACCGTGACGACCGCGTTCGTCGAAGCGGTCGTCGACGGCGCGATGTCGCTGCTGCTGCTCGCGGTGATGCTGTGCTACAGCGCGCCGCTCGCGGGCGTGTGCGTCGCCGCGACGGCGGCATACGTTCTGCTTCGCCGGCTCGCGCATGCGTCGCTACGCGACGCCCGCCACGAGCAGATCGCCGCAGCGGCGAAACAGGACAGCCACTTCATCGAGACGGCGCGCGGCGTGCGCGCAATCAAGCTCTTTGCTCGCGCCGACGAGCGCCGCGGCGCGTGGCTCGCGTTGCTCGTCGAGCAAGTCAACGCGGGGCTCCGCGTCCAGCGGCTCGGGCTCGCGCTGCGCGCCGGCAACGGCTTGCTGCTCGGGCTCGAGAACGTGCTCGTCGTCTACCTCGGGGCCAGGCTCATTCTCGGCGACGAGCTCTCGACGGGCATGCTGCTCGCGTTCGTCGCGTACCAGCGGCAGTTCGCGGTGCGGGTCAGCACGTTCGTCGACAAGCTCGCCGAGGTCCGACTGTTGCGGCTGCATTGCGAGCGGCTCGCCGATATCGTGCTGACCGCACCGGAAGAGCACGATGGCCCTGGGCGATTGCTCGTCTCGGCCGCGACGCCGGGCGTCGCGATCCGCGTACGCGGCGTGCGCTACCGCTATGGCGAGCACGAGCCGTACGTGCTCGACGGCGTGGATCTCGAGGTCGCGGCCGGCGAGTGCGTCGCGATCGTCGGCACCTCGGGCTGCGGCAAGAGCACGCTGCTGAGCCTCATGCTCGGTCTGCTCGCGCCGACAGCCGGCGAAGTCACGATCGCGGGCGTGCCGCCGCGGCAGCTAGCCCCGGCGCGGCGCACGGTCGCCGGCGTCATGCAAGGCGACTGCCTGTTCGCGGGCTCCGTGGCCGACAACATCAGCTTCTTCGCCGCCGACGCAGATCAACGGCGCATCGAGGCGTGCGCACGGCTCGCTGCGATCCACGGCGACATCGCAGCGCTGCCGATGGCGTACAACACGCTCGTCGGGTTCATGGGCTCGACGCTGTCGGCGGGGCAACAGCAGCGGGTTTTGCTCGCGCGTGCGCTCTACGCGAAGCCAGCCGTTCTGATTCTCGACGAGGCGACGAGCCATCTCGATGCACAACGTGAGGCCGCGATCGCGACGGCCGTCGCCAACCTCGGCATGACGCGGATCGTCGTCGCGCATCGGCGCGAGACGCTCGCGGCGGCCGATCGCATCGTGCGGCTCGACGCGGGGCGAATCGTGGCCGACGGGCCGGGGCCCGCGCGGATGGCTGCGCCGCCGGCTCGCGAATCTCGCTGAAATCGCGAGAAATGCGTGCTGCGCGAGGCGTAGGCCGGCGTTCTAATCGACCCTCTCGCGGGATAGCGAGAGAGCGATCTCAACGGTAGTTCATTCAAGGAGGAAAGACAGATGGATGCGACTGCAACGACGTTACGGGAGCTGACGGCGCAGGAGACGGCGCTCGTCGGCGGCGGAGACTTCACCTGGGGCGGTTTTGCGGCACACGTAGGGGCCGGCGCGGTCGCCGGCGGGCTCGCCGGGGCGGCGGCGGCCGGCGTCGGGGCGGGCCCCGGCGCGCTCGGTGGCGCGCTGCTCGGGGGCATCGAGTATTCGTTGAGCGAATGGATCGAAAGCTATTTCTGAGCGCAGCGCGTGGCGGCGCCGCGCACCGGCGCCGTCGCGCGCATCGGAGGTAACGACGCCGTGGGACCTGCTACGAAGGATCCATGGCTCGGCTGGGCGGCGCTGGTCGTGCCGGGCTTCGCGACGGCGCTGACGTGGCGATTCACGACTGCGTTGCCCTTGGTCAACCGGGTCGCGATCGCCGTCGCGGTCGCGATCGTCGTCTACGGCGTCGTGCACGTCCTCGTCAAAGGATTGCCGCGCGGATAAGTAGATCGCCGCGCGTCAGCGCACTTTGATCGCGCGCGCGATCGCGTCCGCCTCTTCGATCGCCTCGAGCCCGTGCCGCGTGATCTCGTCGAAGCGCTCGTTCGCAGCCGAGCTCGGAGTTCGCATGCGCGCCATGTAGTCGCGCTCGATCGAGGCGACGGCTTTCGCGAATGCGTCCTGCTGAGCGGCCTCTTGATCGATGCCCTTGCCGTCGAACGTGACGCCGATCAGCCGTCGGCCGATGTCTGCGGCGATTCGCGCGGCGTCGCCGTAGTAATGCTCGCCGATCGCGCGATGCCCTTCCTCGTGCGCACGCAACTTCGGCGGCGCGCCCTGCGCCGTGTAGATGTCGAAGCGCAGCCGCGTGATGATGTCGAGCCCGTCGACGTAGATGCGCGCCGTCAAACCCGAGAGCCGCTCGGCCGAGTAGGTCAGGCTTGCTGAGAGCTCGAATGTCGTCTTGCAGACGCCCGCCTCGGGCGGCGTCAGCGGAGGCATCTCGGGCGGCGGCCTTTTGGGATCGAACTCCGTGCGCACGATGATGGGCTCCTCGCGCGTCACGCGAACGGGCGAGTCCTGCCCCGCCGCCCTGCCCGCCCGCAGCAGCCCTCCACCAGGCAACGAGACGGCGACCGCCAGCAAGGTGCGCCGATTCATGCGAAACCGCCCATAAAAGCTGGTTTTTCTTTTGATGACATAGGGTTGCAGTGCGCGAGGAACGTCTGAAATCGCCGCTCAGCCTAACACGATGTGCCGCTTGGCTTGTAATTATTTATACAGTGATTTAATTTAGAGCCATGAACGCGAAGGTACGACGAAAGAAAGCGGAGCCGCGCCGGCCCGGCCGACCGCGCGCCGACGAAGCTAATCAGCGCGAACGGTTGCTCGATGCGGCCGTCGTCTGTTTTGCCGGAGATGGGATCGCGGCGACGAGCTTGCGCACGATCGCACTGAAGGCCGGCGTCACGCCGGCGCTCGTCCACTACTACTTCGGCAGCAAAGAGCAGCTCGTCGAAGCGTTCATCGCCGAGCGCATGACGCCCGTCGCCGCGGCACTGCGCGAGGGCTTGCTCGCCGCGGGAGCCGACCCGCGCGCATTGATGGCCGCGTTCGTGCGCGGCATGCACGACCTCGTCGCGCGCTACCCTTGGTGGCCCGCGTTGTGGGTGCGCGAAGTGTTGAACGAGAAGGGTGCGTTGCGCGACGTGCTGCTCAAGCAGATCGCGCCGCAAGTCGCGCAGCTCGTCGCCGGCGCGCTCGCCGACGCGCAGAAGCGCGGCGAGCTCGCGCCCGATCTCGATCCGCGGCTCACGATGGTTTCGCTGATGGGGCTCACGATGATGCCGCTCGCGGCCGAGCACATCTGGCGGCGCGTCTTCGCCGCCGACGACATCGACCGCGACGTTCTGCTGCGCCACACGCTGGCGCTACTCGATCACGGTCTCGGAGGCCGTCATGCGCGCTAACTTGGTGCTACTCATTGGAGTCGCGTGCGTGGGACTTGCCGGCTGCGACGACCCGGGCCCGGCGCCGATCCTGGGCACGCTCGAGTGGGATCGCGTCGCCGTGACGGCCGAGCTCGCCGAGCCCGTCCTGCGCTGGGACGTCGCCGAAGGCGACCGCGTCGAGGCCGGCACCGTCGTGCTCGAGCTCGATGCGCGCCGCCAGGATGCGCGCATCGCCGAGGCCAAGAGCGATCTCACGATGAGCGAAGCTCGCCTCGCCGAGCTCGCGAACGGCGCGACCGTCGAGACGATCGACGCCGCGCGCGCGAACCTCGCACGCACCCACGCGGCGCAGGAAGACGCCGAGACGGAATACACGCGCGTCGCGGAGCTGCGCAAGCGCGAGCTCGTCGCGCAGTCGGCCGTCGACCAAGCGCTCGCGGCGCGCAATCAACGGCGCGCCGAGACTTCACAAGCCGATGCGCAGCTGCGCGAGCTCACGCGCGGCACGCGTCCCGAGCAGATCGACCAAGCGACGGCCGCGGTCGCCGCGGCGCGCGCCGCGCTCGACACGCTGAAGCTGACGCGCGATCGCCTCACGGTGCGCGCGCCGCGCGCGGGGCGCATCGACGCTCTGCCGTTTCGAGCGGGCGATCAGCCGCCCGTCGGCGCGGAGCTCGTCAGCATGCTCGTCGGCGACGCGCCGTACGCGCGCGTGTTCGTGCCGGCGCCGCGGCGCACCGAAGTCGACGTCGGAACACGCTTTCAGATCACGGTCGAAGGCATCGCGACGCCGTTCACGGCGAAGCTGCGCAGCATCCGCAGCGAGCCGAGCTTCACGCCGTACTACGCGCTCGCCGGCGACGACGCGAGCCGGCTCGTCTATCGCGCCGAGCTCCTGCTCGATGGCGGCAATGGCGCGGCGGAGCTCCCGGCGGGCTTGCCGCTGACGGCGGTGCCCCAGGCGCCATGAACACCGTCATGAGCGACGCCCAATGAACGAAGAAGCCGCGATCCGCGCGACCGGGCTCTCGAAGCGCTTCGGGCACGTCGTCGCCGTCGATGGCCTCGATCTCACCGTGCGCCGGCGCGAGGTCTACGGCTTCTTGGGGCCGAACGGCTCCGGCAAGTCGACGACGATCCGCATGCTCTGCGGCCTCTTGAATCCGACCTCGGGCGACATC
>Ga0075418_10007029_pt1 | contig 12687 bp, 12 predicted proteins | sample SoiMetdeltSBSDD2_FD_81776 | JGI IMG/M metagenome (GOLD analysis project Ga0075418, IMG submission 81776) | Bulk soil microbial communities from a Populus tree surrounding site in Tennessee, USA - Soil MetaG P. deltoides SBSDD2 | ecosystem: Environmental > Terrestrial > Soil > Tree plantation...
CGTTCGAGAACGGGGGCTGCCTTGCGCAGGATGTCACGCTCCTCGGGGGTCAGGGTCTTCAGCTTTGTCTGCAGCCACTCGTCCCGGCGGCGCCGGTTCGCGGCGATCAGCTCGCGCGCGGCGTCGGTGAGGTCGACCAGCACGTGACGCTTGTCGGTCTCGTGCTGGATCCGCCGGACCAGGCCGGCCGCCTCCAGGTTCGACACGGTGCGCGTCATCGACGGCGGCTTCACCTTCTCGTGCACCGCCAGGTCACCGATCGTCATCGCACCGTGCTTGCCGAGCGCTCCGAGCACGCCCAGCTGGTTCGCGGTGAGATCCGCGTCGTCGGCGCGCTGCCAGCGGATCTGCCTCGACAACCGAAGGATCGACGAACGCAGCGCACTCGCCAGGCCGACGTCGCTCTTCACCTGCTTCGAGACAACGGATGGCATGTTCATTAGCATAACTCATTACCTTTGCTAATTAAACCGGATTGCCGGCGGGGGTAGGCTGGCCCGCAGTCCGACGATGGAGGGAACGCTGACGATGCGCCTCGCGATCAAGACCAGGCCGGAGCACACGACCTGGGAGCGGATGCGGGATGTCTGGGTGGCGGCCGACGAGCTCGAGATCTTCGAGTCGGCCTGGCACTGGGACCACTTCTACCCGCTCAGCGGCGACCTGGCCGGGCCGAACCTGGAGGGCTGGACCTCGCTGGCCGCGCTGGCCCAGGCGACCCGGCGGATCCGGGTCGGCTGCCAGGTCACCGGGATGATCTACCGGCACCCGGCGGTGCTGGCGAACATGGCTGCGACCGTCGACATCGTGTCCGGCGGCCGGCTCGAGCTCGGCCTCGGAGCCGGCTGGAACCAGCAGGAGTGCGACGCGTACGGCATCGAGCTGCCGCCGCTGCGCGAGCGGTTCGACCGGTTCGACGAGGGCATGGAGGCGATCGTCGGGCTGCTCCGTGACCCGGTGACCGACCTCGACGGCCGGTACGTGCGGCTGCGCGAGGCCCGCTGCGAGCCGAAGCCGGTGCAGCGCCCGCACCCACCGATCACCATCGGCGGCCGTGGCCCGCGACGTACGCTTCGCGCGGTGGCCCGCTGGGCCCAGCAATGGAACGTGATCACCGAGTCGCCGCAGGAGTGGCTGCCGCTCAAGGAGATCCTGCTGGCACGCTGCGCCGAGGCCGGCCGCGACCCGGCCGAGATCACCTGCTCGGTGAACGTCCGGATCGACGGCGACGTGCCGGCCGAGCAGGCGGCTGAGAAGGCTGTCCAGCAGGCCCAGGGCTACGCTGACGCCGGGGTCGACCTGGTCGTGCTGAACCTGCCGCTCGACGCGGAGCCGGGCATCCTGGAACCGGTCGCGGACGCGTTCGCCCCGCTCGCCGCGCGCTGACGCACCTGCACGGGGAAGGGGATCGATGGGTCACGCTCACTCACACGACCACACCACCACCACCGCCGCCGGCGCGCACCGCGGGCGGCTGGCCGTCGTGTTCGCGATCACGCTCGTGGTGCTCGCGATCGAGGTCGTCGGCGGCCTGGTCAGCGGCAGCCTGGCGCTGCTCGCCGACGCCGCCCACATGGGCTCGGACGCGGCCGGGGTCGGCCTCACCCTGCTCGCGGTCTGGTTCGCGAGCCGGCCGCCGACCACCCGCCGTACCTTCGGCTACCAGCGTCTCGAGATCCTCGCCGCGGTGGCGAACGCGGTCATCCTGCTCGGCGCAGCGACCCTGATCACCATCGAGGCGGTACGACGCCTGCGCGACCCCGAGCCGATCTCGACCGGGCTGGTACTGGTCTTCGCCGTCGTCGGCCTGGTCGCGAACGTGGTCTCGCTCCTGGTGCTGCGCGGCGCCGACCGGTCCGCCCTCGCGATCCGCGGCGCCGCGCTCGAGGTGATGGCCGACGCGCTCGGCTCGGTCGCGGTGATCGTCGCGGCCCTGGTGATCCGGTTCACCGGCTGGCTGCAGGCCGACGCGGTGGTGTCGCTGCTGATCGCGGCACTGATCGTGCCGCGCACGCTGCGGCTGCTCAAGGAAGCCACCGACGTGCTCCTGGAGGCCGCCCCGCCGGGCGTGGACATGTCGCACGTCCGGCAGCACATCCTGAGCTGCGGCGGCGTCGTCGACGTCCACGACCTGCACGCCTGGACCATCACCAGCGGTGTCCCGGTGCTGTCCGCGCACGTCGTGGTGGACGAGACCGTCCTCGCCCACACCGGCGTCGGCCCGGTCCTGGACCGCCTGCAAGCCTGCCTGTCCGGCCACTTCGACGTAGAACACTCCACCTTCCAGATAGAGCCCCACGGCCACCGCGACCACGAAGACGCCACCCACGCCTGACCCGCGCCGTTGACCCCTCAGCCGTGACCGTCATCCCTCCCGTGCGTGTTCACAAATCGCCAGCCCGGCTGAGTGTTCACGAACTGCCAGGTCCCGGTTGTGCGTTCGAGAATCGCCAACGATCGGGCCCTTCACCTGGCGATTCACGCACACACTCACGGCCGGGCTGGCGATTCGCGCACACACGGCCGGTAGCTGGCGATTCGCGCACGCGCAGACCGGGAGCGGGCTAGGGTCTGCGACATGACGGGCCGGGTGGATCTGACGCCGTACGAGCGGCGCTTCCGGCGTAGCGGGCTGCCGCTGTTCATCGAGGACTACTCCGCGACGCACGACATCTTCACCCGCGCCACACCGTTGTTCGTGCTGGTCTTCCTGGCCGAGGTGATCGGCGCCACGTCGCTGAACTGGACCTGGTGGCAGAACGTGCTGGCGGCACTCGCCGGACTGGCAGCGCTGATCGGCGGGTTCGGAGTGCTCAACCGGCTGCGCGGGCGGGCGTTCTGGTCGCTGCCGACGCGGCTCGGCGCACCGGAGCTGATGGTGTTCGTACTGCTGCCGGCGTTGCTGCCGCTGGTCTCCGAGCGCCAGCTGCGGCAGTCCTTCGGCGTTGCCGCCGGCAACCTGGTCCTGATCGGGCTGGTCTACCTGGTGGTCGGGTACGGGCTGTCGGCAACGATCTTCTGGGGGCTGACCCGGCTGGCCGGCGAGCTCGCTACGTCGCTGGCCAAGCTGGTCCGGGCGCTGCCGCTGCTGCTGGTGTTCTCGCTGGTGCTGTTCGTGAACACCGAGATGTGGCAGGTGTTCTCCGGCATGCCGCTGAGCTTCCTGCTCATCGCGGTCGGGCTGTTCGGCGCGCTCGGACTGGCGTTCCTGGTGATCCGCGTGCCGGCCGAGGTACGCCGGATCGAGCGCGACGCCGGTGCGGACGGGCCGCCGCTGCGGACCCGGCAGCGGTTCAACGTCGGCCTGACGCTGGTGGTCAGCCAGCTGATGCAGGTGCTGGTGGTCAGCACTGGCGTCGGTGCGTTCTTCGTCGCCTTCGGCATGGTGGCGATCGGCGCCGACATCTACAGCGCCTGGGAGATCGACCCCGGCGACTGGTCCGCGCGGCCGCAGCTGTTCGGCGAGGAGCTGGTGCTGACCGCGTCGCTGCTGCGGGTGGCGGTCGGCATCGCCACCTTCACCGGGCTGTACTACGCGATCGCGCTGATCACAGACGCGACGTACCGCGAGGAGTTCCTGAGCGGCGTGGTCGAGGATCTCCGGCAGGTCTTCACCATCCGCGCCGAGTACCTCAGCGCCCGCGCCGAGTCAGCTCCACCCGCACCGGCGGCTGACCCAACGGCGACATCCGGGTGACCGTTTCGGGCCGGGATGCAGCCGGCTGTCAGCGAGGTACCGCTGGTAGAGCGCGGCCTCGTCGCCCTCGTCGGCCGCGACCAGGAGTGCGGCGACGTCGTCGGCAAGCTCCAGGTCCGCGGGTTCCGCCGGACCCGGCCCGGTCATCGCGCCCCAGCCGTCCCACAGCAGCAGCTCGTCGCCGTACCGGTGCGCGACCTCGAGGATGACGTGGTTGCGGATGAACCACGGCCCGCCGATCTCCGACCCCGGTTCCACCGCGTACGTCGCCGGGTCGAGCTCACCCGCCCGGTAGCGGCGCCACGCCTCGGCGGCGGTCTCGAACGGCGCGTAGTGCCCCGGGGCTGAAGTACCCGGCGAACCCGACCCGGCTGCGCGCCCGGACCCCGTGCTGACGCAGCACTCCGACAGCGAACAGCGTGTGGTCACGGCAGCAGCCCTGCACCCGCTGCTGCGGGTCGCGCGGCTCCGCCGGTGGCCGGCCGTGCCGGCGCTGGTCGGTCTCCAGGATCGCGTCCAGCCAGCACAGGTTGATGTCCGCCACAGTGTCGGCGGGCAGCTCGTGGCCGGATGCCCGGTAGTGCACGACCAGGTTGCGCGCCACCTTCGAGATCGACGCGGGTTCAGCTGGTACGGCGCCGAGCAGCGCGCCGAGCCCGCCGGGGTCGGAGTAGGCGGTGTGCCGCGCCGGGTCGAACGCCCGCACGGCGCTCACGTCAGCCAGTCGGTCAGTGGGCCGATCGCGAAGTACACGACGAACAGTGCGGACACCACCCACATCAGCGGGTGCACCTGGCCGGCCTTGCGGCGGACCACCTTGAGCAGCACGAAGGAGACGAACCCGGCGCCGATGCCCGCCGTGATCGAGAAGCTGAACGGCATCAGGATCATGGTCAGGAACGCCGGGATGGCGACCTCGAGGTCATCGAAGTCGATCCCGCTGATCTGCGCCATCATCAAGAAGCCGACCAGGATCAGCGCCGGCGTCGCGGCCTCGTACGGGACCAGCGTGACCAGTGGTGCGACGAAGATCGAAACCAGGAAGCACAGTCCGGTGACCACGCTGGCCAGCCCGGTCCGGGCACCGTCGCCGACGCCGGACGCCGACTCGATGTACGACGTGTTGCTGGACACCGAGGCGGCACCGCCGGCCGCGGCGGCGACGCTGTCGACGATCAGGATCCGCTGCGTGTTGGCTGGGTTGCCGTCGGCGTCGAGCAGCCCGGCCTCAGCGCCGATCGCCGTCATCGTGCCCATGGTGTCGAAGAAGTCGGCCAGCATCAGCGTGAAGACGAGCAGCAGGGCGCTCACCAGCCCGACCTCTTCGAACGAACCGAACAGGCTGAACTCGCCGAGCATGTCGAAGTCCGGTGTGATGAACCAGTCGTTGGGCAGCTTCGGCACCGACAGGCCCCAGCCGCCGGGGTTCTCCGCCGAGCGCGCCCCGATGCCGGCGACAGCCTCGAGAATGATCGACAGCACGGTCGCGGACAGGATGCCGATCAGGATCGCGCCGCGCACCTTGAGTGTGTACAGCGTGATGATCAGCGCGAGGCCGATCACGAAGACCAGGGTCGGCCAGCCGCGAAGGCTGCCGGTGACACCCAGCTCGACCGGGGGCCCGGCCGGCGAGGCCGGTCGCCGTACGAAGCCCGCGTCGACCACCCCGATGAACGCGATGAACAACCCGATGCCGACGCTGATCGCGACCTTGAGCTCCCGCGGCACCGCCTCGAACACCGCCCGGCGGAACCCGGTCAGCACCAGCAGCAGGATGATCAGGCCCTCCAGCACCACCAGCCCCATCGCGTCCGCCCAGGTCATCTGGGTCGCGATCGAGAACGCGACGAACGCGTTCAGCCCGAGCCCGGCGGCCACTGCGAGCGGGAAGTTCGCGACCAGGCCCATCAGGATCGTGAGCACACCTGCCACCAGGGCGGTGGCCACGGCAACCTTCGCGATCGCGACTGCCGGGTCGGTGCCGCCGCCGATGTACTGGCCGGAGCCGTCCTTGACAGTGCCGATGATCAGCGGGTTCAGCACGACGATGTACGCCATCGTGAAGAACGTGACCAGGCCGCCACGCACCTCACGCCCGAGCGTGGAACCGCGTTCGCCGATCTTGAAGAACGAGTCCAGCGCGCTGCCTCTGCGCTCCCGTGCCCGAGTCTCAGCCATGGCGTGATGGTGCCAGAGCCCGCGCCGCTTCGCCGCCCGAATCCGCGGCATTTCGTGTCGGTCCGCCGAGTAGGCTGGCAACGTGGAAGAGCAGGCGCCATCGAAGCGGCAGGATCTGATCGGCCAGGTGATGCAGGGCGAGATCACGCATGCCGAGGTGAGGCCGCTCGATCTCAGCGGGATCAGCGCGGTCCTGACCGGAGTGATCGCCTGGGCGGTGGCGTTCGTCGTACTGCTGTTCTTCCGGGACGACCTGGAGCGGTCCGGCAACGAGTGGTGGCTGTGGGTCCCGGTCGCGGGCTTCGGCCTCGGACTGATCGGGCTGTACTACTGCAAGCGTCGGTGGGCCGCGATCCAGCGCGACCATGCCGCGGAGGCGGCTCAGGCCTCGGACGGCTCCAGCTCGTCGTAGCTCATGGTGTCCAGCGCATGCTCGGGCGCCGCCGGCTCCGGGTTCTCGAGTACGACGTCGGAGTGCGCGCCGCAGCCGTAGTCGTACGCCACCACCCGTCCGTCGCCCGGCGCCATCTCGTTGCCACAGGCACCGAAGGCTTGGCCGAGGCTGTCCGCCAGCCGGATCCAGAACGCGCAGCTCGCGCACCGGTGGGGCGCCGACTGCGCGATCGAGGACCCTGGCCCGAAGTCGGCCGCGTACCACCGCTCCGCCGCCGACTCGCGACCTTCCGGCGAGAGCACCCGGGCCCGGCCCAGGCCGAGCTCGTCGACCACCGCGCGAACGTCCTCCGCGGCGCCGGTCTCGGTGAACCCGGCCGTCAGCCGTGGGTCGTCCGGCGGCGTCGGCAGCAGGTCTCCGGGCCGCAGGTCGCCCGGCTGCAGCCGGTCCGACCACGGCACCCACTCGGGCGCCACCACGGCCTGGTCGCCCGGGAGCAGCACGACCTCGTTGACCGTCACGACCTTCGCCCGCGACGCCCGGGTCACGGTGGCGGCCCAGCGCCACCCGACGTACCCGGGATGGGTGCACGCGAACAGGTGGGTGACCAGCCGCTCGCCCTCGACCAGATGGCCGAGGTGCTCGCCGACCTGACCGGGTCCGGCCTCGACGGCCGCGGCCTCGCGCGCCGCGTCGACGGCATCGACACACACCGCGTCCGCCTTCGAGCGGCTGCGGTCGCTGGTTCGGGGGGCTGTCGCTGCGGCAGTCACGATCCCCGATTCTCTCATCTCTCCGCACCTTGGCGAACCCCTGCCCTCACCGGACGCCCGCCGAACTCTCCTGGGCCAGATCCGTGGTCGGCCCGCCCCGATCCGGGCCACAGTGGCTGGTCGGGGTGGAGGCAGCCCTCGGACCAGGCAGGATGGAGTCATGGCGATGCCCGAGGACAACGCACCGGACCCCCGGCGCCCTCCTGCGGGCGACAACGGGGGCACGCCGGACGCCCGGCCGGACGGGCCGGGCAGTGACCCCGGCGGCCGGACCACGGACGGCCCAGGGGTCGCGGGCGAGTCCCGGCAGTCGGCCGACGGCGGGCAAGGCGTTCGGCGGCAGCGGGTCACGGACGCGCGGGAACGGATGCGGTCCGCGGCCAAGGGCGTCGGCGAGGCGTCGCGCAAGACGGCGGGCTTCACCGGCCGGGCCGGTAGGGCGACCGGCCGGCGGATCCGCGGGCTGACCGGCGCGCAGGGCGCGAGCGAGTCGGGGCTGTCGCGGCTGATCGAGCTCGGCGCGGTGAACGCGGCCGGTGACACGGCGTTCGCGGTGTCGCTGGCCGGCACGGTGTTCTTCGCGGTGCCGAGCGAGCAGGCCCGGGACCGGGTGGCGCTGTTCCTGCTGCTCACGATGGCGCCGTTCGCGCTGATGGCGCCACTGATCGGACCGCTGCTGGACCGGTTCCGGCACGGCCGCCGCTGGGCGATCGGGGCCACGCTCGGGGTCCGTGGGTTCCTGGTCTGGAGCCTGGCGGGGTCGATCGCAGCCGGCGGTGAGGCCTGGCTGTACCCGGCCGCGCTGGGATGCCTGGTGGCGTCCAAGGCGTACGGCGTCACCCGGGCGTCCGCGGTACCGCGGCTGCTGCCGAAGGACGTCAGCCTGGTCACCGCGAACTCGCGGATCTCGCTGGCCGGCGTCGCCGGGGCGACGGTGTCCGCGGGCATCTCCGCCGGGTTCGCGGCGATCGGCCCGGAGTGGTCGCTGCGCTGGGCGGCGCTGGTCTACGCGATCGGGCTGGTGCTCGCCATCCGGCTCCCGGCACAGGTCGACTCACCCGCAGGCGAGGAGGAGGTCGGCGCAGCCGGCAAGGAGGCCCGGCGCAAGGCCGTGACGGCGGCGGTGGCGCGCGGGATCCGGGCCAACCTCGGACTGCGGTTCCTGTCCGGCTTCCTGACCATGTACCTGGCATTCCTGCTCCGCGACCATCCGATCGGCGGCGTCAGCGGGCCGGTGCTGGCCGGCATCGTGATCGCGGCGGCCGGGATCGGCAACAGCATGGGGACCGCGCTCGGCTCGTTGCTCAAGGCGCGCAACCCGGAGAAGACGGTGCTGGTCGTGCTGGTGGTGGACGTGGTCCTCGCCGTGGTCACCGCGGTGCTGTACGGCCTGCCGGTGCTGGTCGCGCTCGGTCTCGTGGCCGGGTTGTGCAGCTCGCTCGGCAAGCTGTCGCTGGACGCGGTGATCCAGCGTGACGTACCGGAGAACGTCCGTACCTCGGTGTTCGCCCGGTCCGAGACCGCGCTGCAGCTGGCCTGGGTGATCGGCGGCGGCTGCGGGATCTTGATGCCGCTGGTTCCGCGGCTCGGGTTCGGTTTCCTCGCCGCGGTACTACTCGTGCTGCTGGTCGTCGTACTGCGCCGGACGGCGCCGCAACCGGCTACCCGGTCGAAGTCGGCTGACCAACGGACCGTCACGGTGCCGGTGCGGCGGCAGGGCGAGGTACGACGCCCGCCCCGCCGCTGAGCACCCAGCCTCATCAGGACCGCCGCGGCACCAGCGCGACGACGAGTCCCGCGGTCGCGACCAGTAGGACCGCGCCGACCACGGCCACGACGTCCATGCTGTGACTGAACGAGTCCCGGCCTGCGGCCAGCAGCGCGTCACCGAGTGCCCCAGGCAGCCGGCCGGCGACCGCAACGGCACCAGGCAGACCCTCGCGGGCGGCCTCGGCGGCGTCACCGGGGACCCCGGTGGGCAGTGCGCCGTGCAGGTGCGAGCGGTACGCCGCGGCGCCGATGCTGCCGAGGATCGCGATGCCCAGCGCGCCGCCGAACTCGCTGCAGGTCTCGGTCAGCGCCGAGGCCGAGCCGGCCCGCTCCGGCGTTACGGTGCCGACGACGACCTCGGTCACCAGCGTCATCACCATCACCAGCCCGGCGGCCAGCACGCCGGCCCCGACCAGCACCAGGACCAGCGGCGAGTGGGCGTGAACCTGGGAGAGCACCGCGAAGCCGGCCGCGCCGATACCGAAGCCGAGCGCGATCACCCGGCTGCGTGCGACCCGCTGCGCCAGCGCGGACGCGGCCGGCGCGGCACCGGCGACGGCCACCGACGGGGCGAGCGACCACAGCGCGGCGGTCAGCGGGCTCATCCCCCGCACCAGCTGGAGGTACTGGGTCAGGAAGACGGCGTTGCCGATCACGCCGAACGCCGCCACGGTGTTCGCGACGATCGCCGCGCTGAACGCCCGGTTGCGGAACATCGCCAGCTCGATCATCGGGTCGGCCCGCCGCTGCTGGCGTCGTACGAACACGATCCCGACCACGACGCCCAGCACGATCCCGCCGGCCGGGACCACGCCCGCACCGTCGGCCGCGAGCTTCTTGATGCCGTAGATCAGCGGCAGCACCGCGGCCAGCGACAGCACAGAGCTGACCAGGTCGAACCGTCCCGCCGACGCCGGCCGGAACTCGGGCAGCAGGACCGGCGCCAGCACCACGAGCAGCACCATCGCCGGCAGGTTGATCAGGAACACCGAGCCCCACCAGAAGTGCTCCAGCAGCACGCCGCTGAGCACCGGGCCGAGCGAGATACCGGCCATCATCACCGCGCTCCAGAACGCGATCGCTTTGCTGCGCTGGGCCGGGTCGGTGAACAGGTTCCGGATCAGCGCGAGCGTCGACGGCATCAGCGTCGCGCCACCGATGCCGAGCACGGCGCGGGCCGCGATCAGCTGCTCCGGGCTCTGCGCGTACGCCGCCGCGAGTGAGGCGACACCGAACGCGACCGCCCCGGCGAGCAGCAGCCGGCGCCGGCCGATCCGGTCGCCGAGCGCGCCCATCGTGATCAGCAGCCCGGCGAGCACGAACCCGTAGATATCGAAGATCCACAGCTGCTCGGTCGCCGTCGCGCCCAGGTCGGCGCTGATGAACGGCACCGCGAAGTAGAGCACCGACACGTCCATCGAGACCAGCAGCAGCGGCAGCGCGAGCACACCGAGCGCGATCCACTCCCTCCGCCCCGCCTTGGTGTCGATCCGCTCGATCGTCTCCATGACAAGCCCTCCTCAGTAATCGTGTACATCGCATACTGTTTATGTCGCACACGAAAACTAGCAGGCATCTGTCTATGATGTAAACAGTTTCTTCGCACTGCGGTCGGGAGAGGGCATGAGCGACGACGAGCTACCGCGGGTCCTGAGGCTGCTCTGGGGCCACGAGGAGCGCCGGCGCGGGCCGAAACCGGCGATGAGCATCCACGACATCGGCACCGCCGCGGTCAAGATCGCGGATGCCGACGGCCTGCCCGCGGTCTCGATGAGCCGCGTCGCCCGCGACCTCGGCTACACCACGATGTCGCTCTACCGGTACGTCAGCTCCAAGGACGACCTGTACGTCGTGATGCTGGACGAGGCATACGGCGAGTTCGCGGTCAGCTACCCGGCGCGGGCAGGCTGGCGCCGCCGGATGACGCTGTGGGCCGAGGCAGCCCGCGACGTACTGACGCAGCATCCGTGGGTGCTGCAGGTACCGCTGTCCGAGCCGCCGCTGTCACCCAACCAGGTCGGCTGGATGGAGGCCGGGCTGCAGGCCTTCGCGGACACCGGGCTGACCGAGCAGGAGAAGCTGTCGTCGATGCTGCTGGTGGATGTGTACGTGCGCGGCATCACCCAGCTGATGACGTACATGACGGTCGCCAACAGCGCGGACGGGCTGACCGAGCAGGAGGCCGACCAGCTCTACGCCAAGCGGCTGGACCAGCTGGTCGACCCCGAGCGGTACCCGGCCGTCTCCGCGGCCCTCGGATCGGGGTCGCTGTCCGACGACAGCGACTTCGCAGTGAACGAGTTCGACTTCGGGCTGAAGGGAGTCCTGAACGGAATCGCCGCCCTGGTCGACAGACGTTCCTAGACGTCGAGCTTGTCTCCTAGACGTCGAGCTTGTCGGCGACGCCGCGAAGCACGGTGGCGACCTTGTGCGCGGTCTTCGGATCCGGGTGGCGCCCGCGGCGGTAGCCCTCACCGATGTTGTCGAGCAGCTTGATCAGGTCCTCGACGACCGTGATCATCTCGTCCGGCTTCGGCCGCATCGCCTTCACCACCGACGGCGGCGGGTCGATCAGCCGGACCTGCAGCGCCTGCTCCCCCTTGCGACCCTCGACGACGCCGAACTCGACCTTCTGGCCGGGCTTCAGGCTGTTCACCCCGGCCGGAAGCGCCTCGGCCCGGACGTAGACGTCGCCGCCTTCCTCCTTGCTGAGGAAGCCGAAGCCCTTATCCGCGTCGTACCACTTCACCTTGCCAACGGGCACGGGAACCTCTTCGATGTCTGTCGTCGGGACGGGAAACACTGCGGTCACGGGCACTCGCCGCCGTTCGGGCCCGCGGACGTCTCAGCCTACGCCGAACCCAGGTCCGGGGCTCACCGGTATCGCTCCGGGTCGGCCAGCAGCTCGTTCATCGCGCCGGAGCGGAAGCCGCGCGGGTCCACGGTCGCCGCCGCGAAACCCTCCGCCGTGACCAGCGCGACCAGCTCGCCGGTGTCGACGGCCGGCAGCAGCTCGGCGTCGATCTCGACCCGCGCGGCGTCGCCGAGGTCGCGGACCCGGACGTTCCGGACCCCGTACGGCGCCAGGTGCCGTCGCAGTGCCTGCTCGGCCCGGTCCACCCGGGCCAGCAGGTGCGGCGTGATCCGGACGCCGTACGCGATCCGGCTGGACAGGCATGCCGCGGCCGGCTTGTCCGAGGTGGCCAGGCCCCAGCGCCGCGACGCCGCACGGATCTGCGCCTTGGTCAGCAGCACGTCCTTCAGCGGCGTGACCGCGCCCCGCTCGTGTGCGGCGCGGATGCCGGGCCGGAAGCCCGCGACCACGTCGTCGGCGTTGGTACCGGTGGCGATCGCAGCGATGCCGAGCTCGTCCGCGATCGGCCGCAGCGTCTCGACCAGCTCGGCCTTGCAGAAGTAGCAGCGGTCGCCGGCGTTCGCCTGGTAGCCCTCGCGCTCCATCTCGTGCGTGTGCGGGGTGACATGGCGTACGCCGAGGCCCCCGGCGAACCGGGCCGCGGGCTCCAGCTCGGAGCGGGGCAGGCTCGGGCTGACCGCGGTCACGGCGACCACGTTCTCCGGTCCGAGCGCCTTGGCCGCGGCGGCCAGCAGGAACGCCGAGTCGGCGCCGCCGGAGAACGCGACCAGCAGCCGCTCGTGCTCGGCCAGCCGGGTCCGCAGCGCCTCGAGCCGGGTGGTGAGCAGGTGCTCGTCCAGCCACGTCGGGAACTCGGTCAGGTCGTTCAGCACCACGTCGGCGCCGTACGCGCGGAGCTCGGCCGCGCTGAACGGCCCGGTCGCGACGCCGACCGCGACCGCACCGGCCGCCCGCGCCCCGTCGATGTCCGCGACGTGGTCGCCGACGTAGATCGTGCCGC
>Ga0075418_10007030_pt1 | contig 12686 bp, 13 predicted proteins | sample SoiMetdeltSBSDD2_FD_81776 | JGI IMG/M metagenome (GOLD analysis project Ga0075418, IMG submission 81776) | Bulk soil microbial communities from a Populus tree surrounding site in Tennessee, USA - Soil MetaG P. deltoides SBSDD2 | ecosystem: Environmental > Terrestrial > Soil > Tree plantation...
GCCCGCCAAAGTGCGAGTGGTTGCGCATCTCGAAGACGCCGACGATGACGTGGGCGAGCCGCCACGCGATAGTCGTGAACGGCACCGGCTGCGGCTCCGGGTAGGTGAAGTCGATCGAGCCGTCGGGGTGAACCGTCCAGCAGTCCGGCACCGGCTGCCAGAAGTACTCCTCATCGGTCAGGCCCTCCAGCCGCGGACGCAGCTGGTTCGTCCAGTGCCAGTCGAGTTGCTCGGCCAGTCGGAAGGTGAGGTCTTTCGTATCGGTGCTCATGAGTACAGACTGTCAGCAATATAGGACAGTTTTTGTCCTATGACTGTGTCAGGGTTGTTGGGTGTCCGAAACGACGAGCCGGGTGTTGCAGCTTCTCGGGCTGCTGCAGTCGCGCCGGGTGTGGACGGGTGAGGAGCTGGCCGAGCGGCTGGCCGTGACGACGCGCAGCGTGCGCCGCGACGTCGAACGGCTGCGGGAGCTCGGCTACCCGGTACACGCCAGCAAGGGCCACGGCGGCGGCTATCAGCTGGGCGCCGGCGCCGCGCTGCCGCCGTTGCTGTTGGATCCCGACGAGGCGGTCGCGATGGCGGTGTGTCTGCGGCTGGCCGCAGGCGGAAGCGTCGCGGGCGTCGGCGAATCGGCGCTGCGCGCACTGAGCAAGCTCGACCAGGTGATGCCCGCGCGGCTGCGATCGCAGGTGGCGGCCGTGCACGAGGCGACGGTGACGCTGCCGTCGAACTACTCGGACTCACCTGTCGAACCCGAGGTCCTGATGACACTGGCGCGGGCCTGCCGCGACCACGAGCACGTCACTGCCGGCTACGTCTCTCGGGCCGGGGATGCCACTGAGCGGCGGCTGGAGCCCTATCAGCTGGTGACGACGGGCCGCCGCTGGTATCTGCTGGCCTACGACCGTGATCGGCAGGACTGGCGCAGCCTGCGGCTGGACCGAATGGCCGATGTGCGGGCGCTCGGCAGCACGTTCACGCCGCGGCAGGCGCCCGATGCGGCGACCTACGTGCGGCGCTCGATCAGTGCGTCGCCTTATCGCTACGTCGCCCGGGTGCGCTATCAAGCGCCCGAACACGTTGTAGCGCAGCACTTTTCCGCTGCATCAGTCACCATCGAGGCAGACGGTCCCGACGCGTGCATCGTGACCGCCGGCGCCGACGATCCCGAGCGCATGGTGTTCTATCTGGCGCTGCCTGGCTGCGAGTTCGAGGTGCTGGAGCCGCCGGAGGTGGTCCGGGCGGTCGGATCGCTGGCCGGGCGGCTGCGCCGGGCGGCCGGTTAGGCGGTGATCCCGAGCCGGTCGGTGAGGAACAGGAAGGCCGTGGCGAAATCGTGGTCGGCGGTGTCGCGACGGACCTGATCCCAGTTCACCTGCTCACGCACGGCGCGCACGGCAGGCAGCAGGGCCGCGAAATCGCAGTGATGCTCGTTGAGCGACGACAGCTTCTCGGTAACCACGTGGGTCGGCGCCAGCACCGCCATCGCGATCGCCAGCACTTCGAGCACGTCGGCGCTACGGATGGTGGTCGGGTCGACGGGCACACCGTTGAGCCGGTGCAGCACGTCGACGACCACCTCTCCCGTGCACGCCTTGAACAGCCAGTCCTCCGGTGGACGGTCGATCCGGAAGCCGGCCTCCTCGAGCGTCTTGGCTGCAATTTCGGCGTCCTCCTCGGCGACGACGAAGTCGACGTCGTGCACTGGTTCCGGGCCGCCGTGCACCCAGAGCGCATAACTGCCTGCGAGCGCGAACTCGGGGCCATGCGCCTTGAAGGCTGACGCGGCGCGCTTCAGGGCGTCGCGTAGCTCGTCGTTTCGGGCGGGGACATCCAAAATCGTCATCGTGGGTAAGTAATACCCATGCAGATCCGGTTGGCCACCTTCAACATCCTGCACGGTCGGAGCGTTCACGACGGCGCCGTACACACGGACAGGCTCGTGGACTCGATCAAGCAGCTCGACGCCGACATCCTCGCTCTGCAGGAGGTCGACCTCGATCAGCCCCGCTCGGGCAAGGCGGACCTGACCGCGGTGGCCGCCGAAGCGATGGGCGCGGTTAGCCACCGTTTCGTCGCGGCGATCAACGGCACCCCGGGGGCGACGTGGATGGCCGCTACCGGTCGAGAGCAGCCCGGAACCGCGGCCTACGGCATCGCGTTGCTGTCCCGGTATCTCGCCGAGAGCTGGCAAGTCGTGCACTTGCCGCGCATTCCGATGCGGTTCCCGATGTATCTGCCCGGGCCGCGGCGTGTGATGGTCGTACACGAGGAGCCACGGGCCGCGATGATCGCGACGATCGACACCCCGATCGGGCCGCTGACCATCGCCAACACCCACCTGTCATTCGTGCCCGGCTGGAACCGGGTGCAACTGCGACGGCTATTCCGCGACTTGCGGGGCTTCCCGGGCCCACGCGTATTGATGGGCGACCTCAACATGACGCGGCCGACGCCGCGCCGCTGGACCGGGATGCGGCCGCTCGGTGAGGCGCCGACGTTCCCTGCCGACGGGCCCTGCAACCAGCTCGACCACATCCTCACCGACGACAGCTCGTTGCGGGTCGACGGATGCTCGTCGCCGCGGCTGCCGGTGTCCGATCATCGGGCACTTGTGGTCGACGTTTCGCGGGAGTGAGGCCTGTGGATAACCGGGAGCACGGCGGCGGCGCGGCCAATACGATGAGTGGGTGGCCATGCTAGAAGACCTCGAGGCGCGCGTTGCGGCGCTGGAAGCCTCGCAGGCCGACTACCGCGCTGTGCTGGCCGCGGTGAACGCATTGGGCGCAAACCAACGCGAGCAGGTGCTCCAGCTAGGTTCAGTCGAGACGCGGCTGACGCGGGTGGAAACAGACTTAGGTGATTTCCGCATCGAGGTGGCCGACTTCCGGCAGGAGACTCGGGGCAGGTTCCGCTCGGTCGACGAGCAACTCGCCGAGATCAAGGATCTGATCCTCGGCCGTCGCAACGGTCTCTAACGCGTCGACGTCGTAGTGTTCTTGGCGTGCACGTCATCTCCGCGGAGTCGACGGAGTTGTTTACTGGGCCGCCGGACGCGCCGCTGCAGTTGGTGCGGGTCACCCATACCGGCGGTGCGGCGGAGGTCCGTGTCGAGGGCGAGGGGCTGGCCACACCGACGCTCGCGATCACCGACGCCGCCGGGACAGTCGAAGTCGCCGTGTCGGTTTCGCGTCCGGTCCCCGGCGAGCAGCGGGCCGCGCGGGTGCTCACCGGTGACGTCGAGACACCGTTCGTGTTCACCGTCGCCGAGCCCGGCTGGACCATGTACATGATCAGCCATTTCCACTACGACCCGGTCTGGTGGAACACCCAGGCTGCCTACACCAGCGTGTGGAGCGAGGATCCGCCCGGCCGGTGTCGTCAAACCAACGGGTTCGATCTGGTGCGCGCCCATCTCGAGATGGCGCGCCGCGACCCGGAATACAAGTTCGTACTGGCCGAGGTCGACTACCTCAAGCCGTACTGGGACACCCATCCCGAGGACCGCGAGGACCTGCGCCGGTTCATCGCCGATGGCCGCGTCGAGATCATGGGCGGCGCGTACAACGAGCCCAACACCAACCTGACCAGTCCCGAGACGACGATCCGAAACTTTGTGCACGGCATGGGTTTTCAGCGTGACGTGCTGGGCGCCGACCCGAGCACCGCGTGGCAGCTGGATGTGTTCGGGCACGACCCGCAATTCCCGGGGATGGCGGCCGATGCCGGGCTGACGTCCAGCTCGTGGGCCCGCGGCCCGCACCACCAGTGGGGTCCTGTCGCTGGCGGCGGCGATCCCCGGCGCATGCAGTTCTCCAGCGAGTTCGAGTGGATTGCGCCTTCCGGCCGCGGTCTGCTGACGCACTACATGCCCGCGCACTACTCCGCGGGCTGGTGGATGGATTCGTCGGCGACACTGGCCGAGGCCGAGCAGGCGACCTACGAATTGTTCGCAACGCTGAAGACGGTCGCGCTGACCCGTAATGTGCTGCTGCCGGTCGGCACTGACTACACGCCGCCGAACAAGTGGGTCACCGACATCCACCGCGATTGGAACTCGCGCTACACGTGGCCGCGGTTCGTGTGCGCTTTGCCTCGGGAGTTCTTTGGCGCCGTTCGCGCAGAACTCTCGGAGCGCGGCGTCGAGGCGTCGCCGCAGACCCGGGACATGAACCCGATCTACACCGGCTGTCACGTGTCGTATATCGACACCAAGCAGGCCAACCGGGCAGCCGAGGACGCCGTGCTCGATGCCGAACGGTTCGCCGTGTTCGCGGGCCTGCTCGGCGGAGCAACTTATCCGCAAGCCGCACTGGCTAAAGCATGGGTGCAACTGGCCTACGGCGCACACCACGACGCAATCACCGGATCGGAATCCGATCAGGTGTACCTCGACCTGCTGACCGGATGGCGGGACGCCTGGGAGCTCGGCACCACGGCCCGCGACAACGCGCTGCAGCTGCTGTCTTCGGCCGTGGACGCGCCGGTCGTGGTGTGGAATCCATTGGCGCACAAACGGTCCGATGTAGTGACCGCACATCTGACCCGTCCGGTCGGCCCGGGGACGCGGGTGTTCGACTGCGATGGTGCCGAGCTGCCAACGCACGTCGAGCACGGCGGGAGATCGATCAGCTGGCTGGCCCGCGACGTGCCGTCGGTGGGCTGGCAGTCCTACCGGCTGGTCTCAGCGGACGCGCCTGCCGGTTGGAAACCACTGGCGGGCAACGAGATTGCGAACGAGCACTATCGGCTGCGGGTCGATCCTGTACGCGGAGGCGGGGTCAGCTCGCTAGTCGAGGTTGACTCGGGGCGCGAGTTGATCGCCGATGGCAGGGTTGGCAACGAGTTGGCCGTCTACGACGAGTACCCGGCGCATCCGCAGGCCGGCGAAGGCCCATGGCATCTGCTGCCGAAGGGGCAGGTCGTCTCCTCGTCCGCCGAACCGGCCTCGGTGCAGACCTACCGCGGGCCGCTGGGCGAACGGGTGGTGATCCGCGGCCGCATCGGGGACGTGTTTCGCTACACGCAGACCGTGACGCTGTGGCGGGACGTGGCGCGCGTCGACTGCCGCACCACCATCGACGAATTCACCGGCGCCGACCGCCTGCTGCGGTTGCGCTGGCCTTGTCCGGTGCCCGGCGCGCTGCCGGTGAGTGAAGTGGGCGACGCCGTCATCGGCCGAGGTTTCGGCTTGATGCACGACGGTGATGCTGGCGAGGCCGTCGACTCAGCGGAGCACCCGTGGACCCTGGACAACCCGGCGTATGGCTGGTTCGGGTTGTCCTCGGCGGCGCGTGTGCGCGTCGGGGAAGAGGTGCGAGCGGTGTCCGTGGCCGAGGTGGTGTCGCCGGTGGAATCGGCGTCGGCGTCGTTGGCGCGTGAGCTCATGGTCGCGCTTGTCCGCGCCGGTGTCACCGCGACGTGCAGCAGCGCCGACAAGCCCAGGTACGGCGATCTGGCCGTTGACTCCAACCTGCCCGACATGCGGATCTCGCTCGGCGGCCCGGACCAAAACGATTTCACCGCAGCAGTTCTCGCGGACGCGGACCCCGTGTACACCGAGGAGCTGAAGCGACAGCTGTATTCCAGCGCCACGGCGAGGGTGTGGGTGCCGCCCGTTTCGCCGTTGTCCGAGCAATGGGTACCTGACGCCGACCTGCGCGGCGTGCACGCTTTGCCGGTATTGATCGTCGCGGGCGCGGACCTCGATGCCGCGGTGGCCGCCGTCGTTGAAGATCTCGCCGACTTCGAGATCGCTGTCACGCAAGAGGCAGCGTCAGACTTGGACCCATTCGACGACCGGACCGTTGCGGTGCTCAACCGCGGGATTCCTGGCTTCGCAGTCGATTCCGACGGCACGCTGCATACCTCGTTGATGCGCTCGTGCAGCGGCTGGCCATCCGGTACCTGGATCGACCCGCCGCGGCGCACCGCCCCCGACGGCTCTAACTTTCAGCTGCAGCACTGGACGCATTCCTTCGACTACGCACTGGTCTCGGGCGACGGAGACTGGCGCCAGGCCGACATCCCCGCCCGCAGCGCCGAGTTCTCGCGTCCGATGTTGGCGGTGGCCGAAAAGACAACGGCGGCAGGCGGGTTGCCGGCATGGGGGTCGCTGCTCGAGATCGAGCCGGCCGGCAAGGTGGCGCTCGGCGCATTGAAGGCCGCGGGTAATCCGCTCGCAGCAGGCAGCGGGCAGGCGGTCGATCCCGCCGACGGCGTCGCGGTCCGGCTTGTCGAAACCTGCGGCGCCACCACCGACGTCGTCGTCCGGTCCGGGCTTCGTCGTATCTCGGCGGCCTCGCGCGTCGACCTCCTCGAACAGCCCCGGGTCCAGGGACTCGCACCGGACGGGTTGACTCTGCACGGCTATGAGATCGCCACCGTGTTGACACGGCTCAACATGCCGCAGGTGCTCGAGGCGGACCACACCGTGCTCGCGCTCGATGCCGAAGCGGTGCAGCCACTCTATGCGCGGTACTGGCTGCACAACCGTGGTCCCGCCGCGCTGGGTGGGCTGCCCGCCGTCGCGCATCTGCATCCGCAACACGTCGAGGCCGATCCGAATTCGCAAGTGCTACTTCGGCTTACCGTGTCCAGTGACAGCAGTGACGCCGCGCTGCATGGCAAGGTGCGGGTGCTGTGCCCAGGCGGTTGGACGGCCGAACCGGGGGAGCTGTCGTTTGTGCTGCCGCCCGGCGAGCATCTGGAGACCGACGTCGAGGTGACGATGGCGGGAGACCCGCCACCGGGGCTGTATCCGCTGCGCGCCGAGCTGGCCGTGACGGGAAGTGACGCCGTGTCGATGCCTCCCGCGTGGCGTCAGGTCGTCGAGGACGTGTGCGTGGTGTCGGTCGCTGCCGCCGAGGATGCCGACGTGCTTCGGTTGATCAGTGATCCCGAACCCGTCGAGGTGGCAGCGGGTGAGACCGCGCGGCTCGCGGTCACCGTCGGCACCGATGCCCATGCGGATCTGACCGTCGAGGCACACCTGATCAGCCCGTGGGGAACATGGGAGTGGATGGGGCCAGCCGTCGTTGGCCGCGAAGTGCCCGCCCGCGGCACGGTGGAACTCGGGTTCGACGTCGCGCCGCCGGTCTGGGTGGAACCCGGTGAATGGTGGGCATTGATTCGAGTCGGCTGTGCCGGCCGGCTTGTCTATTCGCCGGCGGTAAAGGTGACAGTGCGGTGAGTATCGCGGCGACGGTCGGGGGCGTGCCGGTGTCGGTCGAGGATGTCGACGCCCGCGAGGAGCGGCTGCGCGCCTCCAGAATTGCGTCGTCGTTGCCGCGCCGTGGCACGAGCGAAGGCAGGCAACTGCGTCGCTGGCTGACGCAACTGTTGGTGACCGAACGCGTGGCTGTGGCCGAGGCGCAGATGCGCGGACTGACGGCCGACGGTGCGCCCAGCGAGGACGAGCTGCTGCCCGACATGACGGCCCGGCTGGAGATCGGGAGCATCGCGGCGTCGGTGTTGGCCGACCCGCTGGGCCGGGCGCTGTTCGTGAACGTGACGGCGGCTGTCGACGTCACCGACGCTCAGGCGCAGGACTACTTCGAGCGCAATCCGCGGCGCTTCGGCAGTACCGCCGAGATCGCCGACCACTTGCGTGGTGCGGCCCGGCGCCGCGCGTTCCGGCTGTGGCTGGACGCCCGATGCGCCGAATTGGTCGAGCTTGCACCGGGATACGAGCACCCCGGCGACCCGCGTCAGCCCGACAACACCCACAGGCACTGATGGACGTCACGCTGGCGCTCGACATCGGCGGTACGAAGATCGCGGCGGGGCTTGTCGACGCCGACGGCACGCTGGTGCATTCTGCGAAGCTGCCGACGCCGGACGGCGACGCCGAAGCCGTGTGGACGGTGGTCGACACGTTGCTCACCGAGGCCCTTGCCGAGGCCGACGGTCGGGTGCGCGGTGTCGGCATCTCCTCCGCCGGTCCTATCGATCTCCCGGGCGGAACTGTCAGCCCGATCAATATCATTGAGTGGCAACACTTTCCGATCGTCGAGCGGGTGTCGGAACTGGTCGGCGCGCCCGTGCGGCTGGGCGGTGACGGGCTGTGCATGGCGTTGGGGGAGCGGTGGCGCGGTGCGGGCCGTGGCGCCCAGTTTCTGCTCGGCATGGTGGTGTCGACCGGCGTCGGAGGCGGGCTCGTGCTCGACGGCGCGCCCTACGACGGGCGAACCGGCAACGCCGGGCACGTCGGCCACGTCGTCGTCGACCCGGACGGTGGGCCGTGCACGTGCGGCGGGCACGGCTGTGTGGAGACGATCGCCGCGGGGCCACGAATGGCGCAGTGGGCCCGCGAGAATGGATGGCAGGCCCCTGCCGAAGCCGACGCGAAGGAGTTGGCCGATGCCGCCAGTGCAGGCGATGCGGTGGCACTGCGGGCGTTCCGCCGCGGCGCGACGGCGGTGGCGGCGATGATCGCATCGGTCGGGGCGGTGTGCGATCTCGATCTGGTCGTCATCGGCGGCGGCGTGGCCAAGTCAGGACCGCTGCTGTTCGACCCGGTGCGTGAGGCGCTGGCTGGCTACGCGCGGCTGGACTTCTTGCGTGGGCTGCGGGTGCTGCCTGCCGAACTCGGCGGCGACGCGGGTCTGGTCGGTGCGGCGGCGCTCGTGCACATCGGTTAGTGCGTCATTTCCGGCCCGGGGGTCAGCTGATTGACGAGCATTTGGAGACGCTCCGATTCGTAGCCAGGGCGTAGTCGGCCGCCACGGGTAAGGGTGACCAGGCCGTGCAGCGTCGCCCAGTACAGCTCGGTGAGCGCGTCGACGTCACGCCCGTCAGCAACCACGTCGACCACCTGGCGTAGCTCCTCGAAAGCCGCCGTCAGCTGAGCCGGTGTGTCGTTGGTTCCGAATCGCAGTGTGGTCGCCCGGGTGAACATCGCGTCGTAAACGGCAGGATTGTCTCGGGCGAAATCGAGATAGGCACGTGCCATCCGGGTCAAGGTGACGCTTGGGGTGCCAGCGCCCGAGCGGGCGGCTCCAAGCACATCCGCAAGCTCGGCGAACCCGTCGACGGCAACAGCCTGTGAAATCTGTTCCATGCCGCTGAAGTGCTTGTAGAGCACGGGCTGGCTGTACTCGATCTCTGTGGACAACCGGCGCGTGGTGACGGCATCCCAGCCCTCAGCCTCGGCCAACCTTCGGGCCGTCGCGATGATCATTTCTCGGCGCGCCGTCCGCTCACGCTCACGTCGATCCTCGATGGCCATACCGCATCTTAGCAGCGCTAGAAATGCTAGCACTGCTATTGACGCGACGCCGAAAGGGGGTTAGCGTTGCTAGCACTTACGCCTGAAGGGAGTTACGAGATGGACTTGGACCTCGTCACTCGTGTCGCTGTCCTGATCGCGGCGATGGGTACAGCGGTGGTCTACGGCACAGATGTGTTCTGCGCGGTCGTGCTGCGGCCGGCATTGGCATCGGTCGACGACCGTGTCGTTGTCGCAGTGACGGGAAACGTGCATCGATACGGAGACAGGCGAATGCCTGTGCCCGGGGGGCTCGGATTACTCGCTACCACGGCCAGTGCGGTGCTGGCCGCGGTGGCTTCCCACTGGGAAGTGGCGATCGTGACGGCCTCCGCCCTGGCCCTCCTGTTGGTCTGGCTTGTGCTCTACACGCAGGTGAGTGCACCGATCAATCGACAACTGACGGCGGCCGCCGTCGCCAATCAATCGCTGGCGAATGGGCGTGCGCTGCAAGCAAAGTGGGATCGAATCATCGGCGTCCGCGCCCTGCTGCAAGGTCTGGCACTGGCCGCCCTCTGCGTGGCGCTGATGGTCTGACGGGACCGAGTTCTCCGATCCACACCATCACCATCGACTCAAGGAGTACGGCATTCGATGTTTCAGCTGCGGATGTACACCCTGCGGTCGCCTGAAGCTCTCCACCGGTACGCGACGGTTCACTGGGCCCGTCACGTGCCAACGTTCAAGAGATTCGGCGTCACCACCCACGGGGTGTGGACAGAGCGAAACGGTGGCGCGAATCGACTCGTTGCGTTGATCCGCTATCCACCGGGTGCCGACCCCGAACAACTCGCGCGGCGTTGTATGGCCGGCCCCGAATTTGCCGCCGACATGACCGGTTTCGATGCCGACGAGATCGTCGACGTTCAGTCAGTGCTGATTGACCCGACAACATTCGCACCGATTCGCTGACAACTAGGAGCGTTCGACATGACCGCCACAACCATCGCCTACACGCTCGCTGGACTCATCGGCGCGGGCATCATATTCATCGGCGCCCGGTTCATCCTCGCGCCACGCGTGGCGGCCGCCGGGTACGGCGTGCAACCAGATCTCGGCCAGAGATCCGCCGGCGCCTACTTGAGCGTCAAGGGCGTGCGCGACATCGCATCCGGGCTGTTCATATTCATCTTGATCGCCGCAGGCGCGGCGCATCTGCTCGGCTGGGTGATACTGGCCGCCACGATCATTCCACTCGCCGACGCGGCGATCGTGCTTGGCCACGGTGGCTCCAAGTCAATCGCCTTGGGTGTCCATGGCCTCACCGCCGCAGTCATGCTCACCACGTCTGCGCTCTTCCTCCTTTTATAGGAGAGCGCTCGGATTTGGCGCACAGTCACATGCCGCGAGCGTGCGCAAAGTGCCACATTTTGGCGGCGTGTTGCGTGCAGACGCGCACGCTCGCCGCAGTAGGCGACCGGCGTTTTGGCTGATCGGCGGGCGGCACGCTATTCTTGACCAGTTCCACCGAAGACCGTCGGTCACCGAGAAATCGGTTGAAGGTCCGGGATTACCCGGCGGCCCACGCAGGAGGACGAGGCACTAACGCTGTGTTTGCGCGCCCCGACCTGTCTGCGTCGGGGCGTTCGTCATTTCCGGCCACCTTCGGTTCGAGGCGGGACACGCGATACCAACCACGAGGAGGCATGCATGGCCAAGGCTGACAAGGTCACCGCGGTTGCCGACATCGCCGAGCAGTTCAAGGAGGCGAGCGCGACGCTCGTCACCGAGTACCGCGGGCTGACGGTGGCCAACCTCAAAGACCTGCGCAGGTCGCTCGGTGATTCCGCCACCTACACGGTCGCCAAGAACACGCTGGTCAAGCGTGCCGCGGCGGAGGCGGGCATCGAGGGTCTCGACGAGCTTTTCGTCGGTCCCACCGCGATCGCGTTCGTCAAGGGTGAGGCAGTCGACGCCGCCAAGGCGATCAAGACCTTCGCCAAGGACAACAAGGCGCTGGTCATCAAGGGCGGCTACATGGACGGTCGCCCGTTGAGCGTGGCCGAGGTCGAGCGAATCGCCGACCTGGAGTCCCGCGAGGTACTGCTGGCCAAGCTGGCCGGCGCGATGAAGGCGAATTTGTCGAAGGCTGCCGCCCTGTTCAACGCTCCGGCGTCGCAGGTCGCCCGGCTCGTCGCCGCACTGGAAGAGAAGAAAGCCAGCGAGGAAGCCGCGTAGAAGCTTCCTCAAAGTCCGAATCAATCCCACTAGCCCAGAAGAAAGAATCAGGAAGGACCAAACATGGCCAAGCTGTCCACCGACGACCTGCTCGACGCGTTCAAGGAACTGACGCTGCTCGAGCTCTCTGAGTTCGTCAAGAAGTTCGAGGAGACCTTCGAGGTCACCGCCGCCGCTCCGGTCGCTGTTGCGGCCGCTCCTGGCGCTGCCGCGGGTGCGCCCGCCGAGGCCGCCGAGGAGCAGTCGGAGTTCGACGTCATCCTCGAGGGTGCCGGCGACAAGAAGATCGGCGTCATCAAGGTCGTCCGCGAGATCGTCTCCGGCCTGGGCCTCAAGGAGGCCAAGGACCTGGTCGACAGCGCCCCCAAGCCGCTGCTCGAGAAGGTCGCCAAGGAGGCCGCCGAGGAGGCCAAGGCCAAGCTCGAGGCCGCTGGCGCTTCGGTCACCGTCAAGTAGTTTCTCTACGACGTGGGGCGGATCTGGCAAACAGATCCGCCCCACAGTTGTATCTACGGCCGGTCACAATCGGCCACAGACGAGTGTTGTGCTCGGACGGCGTAAGCTATGGTGACTCAAGCCACAGGCGGGAGGCCGTGTGGCGGGGTCGGTTTCTGGCGAAAGGAATTCGCGTGGGCATTGGTATTCAGGTAGAGGGACTCACCAAGTCCTTCGGGCCCCAGCGAATCTGGGAAGACGTCACGATGGAGGTCCCTCCCGGTGAGGTCAGCGTCCTCCTCGGCCCGTCGGGCACCGGTAAATCGGTGTTCCTGAAGTCTCTGATCGGTCTGCTGCGGCCCGAGCGCGGCAAAATCATCGTCGACGGCACCAACATCATCGAGTGCTCGGCGAAGGAGCTCTACGAGATCCGCACGCTGTTCGGTGTCATGTTCCAGGACGGCGCGCTGTTCGGCTCGATGAGCCTCTACGACAACACCGCTTTCCCCTTGCGTGAGCACACCAAGAAGAAGGAAAGCGAGATCCGCAACATCGTCATGGAGAAGCTCGAGCTCGTGGGCTTGGGCGGTGACGAGAACAAGTTCCCCGGCGAGATCTCCGGCGGTATGCGCAAGCGCGCCGGCCTGGCCCGCTCGCTGGTGCTGGACCCGCAGATCATCCTCTGCGACGAGCCCGACTCCGGTCTGGACCCGGTGCGTACCGCGTACCTGTCCCAGCTGCTGATCGACATCAACGCGCAGATCGACTGCACGATCCTGATCGTCACGCACAACATCAACATCGC
>Ga0075418_10007032_pt1 | contig 12681 bp, 11 predicted proteins | sample SoiMetdeltSBSDD2_FD_81776 | JGI IMG/M metagenome (GOLD analysis project Ga0075418, IMG submission 81776) | Bulk soil microbial communities from a Populus tree surrounding site in Tennessee, USA - Soil MetaG P. deltoides SBSDD2 | ecosystem: Environmental > Terrestrial > Soil > Tree plantation...
CGCGCCGGGACTGCACATCCGCGGCGCGTCTCCGATTTGCAACATTGGATCTAGCAAGAAGTACCGGTGCCGGTACCCTGTTCAACTCCCTTAGTCCGCCGACGAAGTATTATTGACAGTATACGTGTAGGTTATAACCCCGCGACCGCCTTTGGCCTGCTCGGCGTGTTTCTCAGTGACAGGCAAGTCGGCCAGTGACTCTGTCTGCTTATTGTCTTCACAATCCTCATGCTGTTTCATATTTCTTGTCTCCTTTTCATTGATCATGTTCATCGCTTGAGCGCCTCTATGTGCTCATCTGTTCAGGCGCAAGTTGACTCGAAAACTATCCTCCTGGGGGCGTACTTGGGTTAGTTGTTGTGTATCGAAACCACCCGGTTGGGGTGGGCAGTGTGGTAGTCGAACCATCGCCACCTTTCGCCTGTTGGGCCTGCTGATCGGTGACCGGCAGATCGGCGAGCTCTTCGGCTCGCGGATGGCTCCTGTCGTTCATCAAACTCTCTTCCTTTTCAGTTTTCATCTTTTACCTCAATTTTACGTTGTATACGCCAACAATTAAGTGGCCTTGGTTATTGGTACTTCCACCTGTTGCGCGATCAGCTTGTTCATCAGCGAGCGGTCAGCGCATCCGACTTAAAGTTGATCTCCTCGTTTTTTGTTTTCTCTCGTGCATTCATCTTTATCTCCTGGCATATGAACTACACTCATCTGTTCAGGCGAAAGCGGGCGGCAAAAACTATCATCGTAAACAGGATTATTTTACGCGATACGCCTTGAATGGCTGCGACATGGCCTGCGTAAAATTGGTAGAGGCAAGTTTCGTGTAAACTTTCCGTCCCAACCTGTAAGAAGTGACAGTACCAGCGACCCGATCACTGGCTTAGAATGGCAGAAGAGGCACTTTGGCCGTCGTGGCGACGACCAGGCCAGTAAGAATGGCATAGCCGAGGAAACCAGCGAGGCTGGGTTGGTCGTCTCCGCGACGCTCTGCTGATCGAGCGACTCGATCGAGCATTTTGTAAACTGAGTTCATCGAGCTTGAACCCTGAAAACTCCGAAACCCGGTTCGAACGCCAAACCGGTATTTTGGATCGGAACCGGTCACGCTGTTGACCGAGCCGGTACTGCCAATTTGTTTTTAACCTGGAAAGGGGATTTAGAATGAAACCTGAAACTGCAAAGATCGTCGAAACTCAGCTTAAGCAATTCGCGGCTGATCTAAATCTGTCTGATGCACAAAAGGCTCAACTGAAGACAGGTCTGGAGAATGCCCGCGAAAAGTTGGATGAGATTCGTCAGAATCACCCGGACGTCACCAGAGCCGACGTGATAGCAAAATTCCAGGCAGAGCGCACCGCGTTGCGCGAGCGTGTGGTCAAGTTTTTCACACCGGAACAACTTGCTAAGTGGGATGCCGGAGTAGCCCGCGCCAAGACGTTCCTCGGTGAAACTATTGAGCCCTAAATAAGATACCCCTCACTCTGCCGGGTAGCCGGCGGAGATAATGTAAAGTGCGGAGTGTAAACTGCCCCAACACTCCGCACTTAAGACGGCTACTGCGTTCCCGGACGCCTTCAATCTACGCCTCTTTCGCAGCTCCCTGTAAACTTTCCGTCCCCAACCTGTCAGAAGTGACCGTATCGGCGGCTCGATCGCTGGCCTAGAATAATGAAAGAGACATTATTTTTTGGCAGCGTTGCGACGACACCAAGCCAGCAAGAATGGCAGGGCCGAGGAAACCACCGAGGCCGATTGGCCGTCTCCGTGACGCTCTGCTGATCGGGCGACTCGATAGAACATCTGGAAACTGAGTTCATCGAGCTTGAGTCCTGAAAAGTACGAAACCCGGTTCGAACGCCAACCGGTATTCTTGGATCGAACCCGGTCACTTGATGACCGAGCCGGTTCTGACAATTTGTTTTAAACCTTGAAAGGGGATTTTTAGAATGAAACCTGAAACTGCAAAGATCGTCGACACTGAGCTTAGGCAATTCGCAGCTGATCTGAATCTGTCTGATTCACAAAAAGCTCAACTGAAGACAGCGCTGGAAAATGCACGCGAGAAGCTGGATCAGATTCGTGAGAAGAACCCGAACATTACCAGGGCGGACGTGGTAGCAAAACTCCAGTCAGAGCGCACCGCGCTGCGCGAGCGTGCGGTCAATTTTTTCACACCGGAACAACTTCTGAAGTGGGACGCCGGCGTGGCCCGCGCCAAGACGTTCCTCGGTGAGAATGTTGAGGCCTAAATAGGCAAGCTCATTTTCTGCCGGGTTAACCGGCGGAGATAAAGTGCGGAGTGTTTAAAGTGCCCAAAACACTCCGCACTTTGTCTGATGGATTACAGGAAAATGAACATCACCCGATTGGGTTTGTCGGCCAGGCTGCGATCGAATACTGAAGGTGAGCCGTAATGTGGATTCGGTCAAAATGATCGATGCGAGATCCCAAACGGGTGACCGATCGACTTCCTTAAAGTGGCCTTCGATCTGTACCCCTCGTTTTGAGCGATCGCGTTCCTAAACAATCGAGCGGCTTCCAGTACAACGCAGACTAACTCCAACCCCCTCATTTCCAGCAGATAAACATTTCTGGTCAACGCTTGGACTGCGGAACCTCTAACTCGACCTCGTAAATCGTAAACATCGGTTTATCAGTGGCACGGGTATTGAACTTATGTTTGCTCGCGGCATGGACGAATCAGTGGCAAAGACGACGCGCGAGTTTGAAACATAGCTGGGAAGTGGGATACCTCACAATGAAATACTCATTAAGCAAAACGATGGATCGAGTAAGGAAAACCGTTGAGCAGTACACTAGAAGTAAACGCACGGACGAACCCGGTGTGCAGCGGGATGACGAGACATCCGTCGCGCCTGAAGAAATACAGCTTGCATTACAGGAACTGCGACTCCTGGTGCTGGAAGGCGTGTCTCTCGAGAACGCGCCCAGCGACTCTTCGGATGACCATGAAACAAGAGCCTTTCTCAGGGATTTCAATGAAAGCGCCTACGAGGTCAGACCTGAAGTTATGACATTTGAGAACTCTTATAGCCGAAGCCCAATACAAATGTCAGAATCTCAGGCTTGATCCAGGCGTTATAGATGTTTAAAGACCTTTTCGGCAAATGCCTTGATGTTCTCTTGCGACTTTGGTCCGGCCGCTCGTTTTACCTGCAGCCGCATTATGATCGCTCCTCTCCGCGCCATTATTAGATGAGAGCTTGAATCATTGCTCAATAGAAAAGCTTCATCGCCGATCCCCTTTAAATCCATTATCTCAGTGTCGTGTTCATTTGCTTCCTTTGTTGACACAAGCACCTGCTTCGCCTGTTCGGCCGAAGCGTTTGCCTCTTTTTCCTCTAACGCGAAAAACAGAACGCTGCCTTGTCCGGTTGACTGATCGGTCGATGCTCCGCTGTACGCGCACATGCACTGACGGACATCGCCCTTGAGCAGAGAGACATCCTGGGTAAGCCGAGCCGGTTGGCCGAGTATTTTCTCGGCATCCGATTGAGTAAGCAGTTGGCAGGGTTTTATCTTGTTGCAGAACCCTCCACGACCGACTTGTCCAACCGCGGTCATCACCATGCCGCCAAAGAGAAGAGTCACTAATGAGTAAATCCGTATGGGTCCGCCGTTCGATATCATACCTGTCTCCTTAGTCTCGAATTAGTCGTTAGACGGTCTACTGCCGAGCTTTCTTCCATTGAGATTGTCGCCCCTTGCTTGTTGGATTGAAAGCTTAACAAGAGGTTGAACTCTGACCATCGCCGCTGTAGTGTGGCTGGCAATCGAGGCTTCCATGAAAAGACGTGACTTCCTAAGACTTTCGGGCATCGCCGCCAGCTCATTGACGTTCGTACGGCCGGAACTCTGCGCCGCAGCTCGGGGTCCAGCGATAATAACGCTCGACAACGCGCGGCCCTCAGTTTCTTTTGGCGTTCAAACCGGCGACGTCTTACCGCATCGCGCCATCATTTGGAGCCGAACCGATCGTCCTGCGCAAATGTTGATTGAGTTTTCGACCAATGAGACTTTCAGAAATCCCTGGCACACGGCTGGACCGGTAGCGCTCCGAAGCAATGACTTTACCACGCGAATCGACCAAGCCGGACTGCCTTCAGGTGAACAGATTCTTTATCGAGTTACATTCCAGAGCCTCGATGCGACGCGGGTGCGTAGCGAGCCGGTAGTTGGGCGATTTAGAACCGCGCCTTCGACGGTACGTGATGTTTTGTTCGCCTGGTCGGGTGATAACGTCGGGCAGGGTTGGGGCATCAATCTCGACTTCGGCGGGATGAAGATTTTCGAGACGATGCGTAACTTGAATCTCGACTTCTTTATTCACTCCGGCGACACCATCTACGCCGACGGACCAATAAAGAGCGAGGTGAAGCTTGACGATGGGCGCATTTGGAAGAACCTAGTCACACCGGAGAAGTCCAAAGTGGCCGAGACGTTGAATGAATATCGCGGCAACTACCGTTACAACTTGTTGGATGTGAATCTCCAGCGGTTCAATGCCGAAGTGCCGCAGCTCGTTCAGTGGGATGATCACGAAGTCAGAAACAACTGGTACCCCGGCCAACATCTAGAAGACGAGCGCTATACTGTTAGAAGCTGCGACATCCTCGCCGCGCGAGGAAGACGCGCCTTCCTCGAGTACGCGCCTATTAGAACCGCCGGTCAGTCTGGTCCGATCTACCGCGCTTTCAACTATGGCCCAACGCTTGAAGTCATAATGCTCGACGAGCGCAGCTATCGGGGACCTAACTCTGCAAATCGCCAGAGCGTCATGAGTGGAAACACGGCATTTCTCGGCGCGAGGCAGCTGAATTGGGTCAAGCAGCAGTTGGTTTCATCCAGGGCCACCTGGAAGGTCATTGCCAGCGATATGCCTATTGGCTTGATCGTCAAGGATGGCAAGACCGCTTTTGAAAACGCGGCCAACGGCGACGGCCCCGCGCTCGGGAGAGAACTTGAGATCGCCAATTTGTTGAAGTTCATTAAACACCAAAAGATTAAGAACGTGGTGTGGCTGACTGCCGACGTCCACTATGCAGCTGCTCATAACTACGCTCCGGGCAGAGCTCGGTTCACCGACTTCGAGGAGTTCTGGGAGTTTGTCGCTGGGCCGCTCAACGCGGGTACCTTTGGTCCGGGAGAACTCGACGACACGTTTGGGCCAGAGGTGAGGTTCAATTCGGTGGAACGAGGAATGAAGCCGAATCGACCTCCGAGCGATGGCTTACAGTTTTTTGGGACGGTCAGGATCGATGCCAAATCCCGGGTGATGACGGTGAGATTACACAACCTCGAAGGTGCCGTTCTCTATAGTGTAGATCTGAATCCTGAGAGGTGAGACGGGGCGAGGGGCGAGGGGCGAGGGGCGAGGGGCGAGGGGGAAGACGGGGCGAAGGAAGAATTGAAAATTGAAAATTGAAAATTGAAAATTGTGCGAGGGCTCGACGATAGGCGACCAGATCTTATTACTGAAACTTCTAAATTACTGAAACCTCTGAATTACTGAAACTGCTGAATTACTGGAACTGCTGAATTACTGGAACTTCTAGCGCCTCGCTTCGTCGCCCCGTAGACATCGCCAAATTTGCAATTTGCAATTTTCAATTCTCAATTCTTCCTTCGCCCCGTCGCCCCCTCCCCCCCGTCTCCTCGTGGCCCCGTTTCCCCTATCCCCGGCGCCCCGTCGCCCCCCTCCCTCAGAAAAAAATAATCCCACAGGCTACGTTCTCCGAATCTCAAAACATCCAAATCCAGGGATATGATTAGCGAGCCGCCGACGTCAAAACGCATATCGCCGCTAGCCAATTCCCCAATTGCTTAAGCGAGCCGCTCGCGCTTAGAATCAACGCCAAGGGAGTCCACAATGAAGCTCAATGCTGTACGAGCGTCGCTTGCCGCTGTTTTGACCGCTACACTTTTGATATCGCTTCTTCCGGTGGCATTTGCCCATTCCACAGTAAGCTGGACTCAGCAGACTGCTTCTTCAAAAGCACGGCGAGGCAAGAACGGCGAGCTCGTCAGGACTCTGGCCGGTCAGGAACTACCTTTGGCACCCAGTTCAGGTACCGAGCCAAACCCTGAATCCTCCAAGGCTGTGTCTGGTGCTCAACCGAATCGTGAGCCAGCGGCCACGGGAGAGACTTTTCAAAGCGCCGATCCGCTGGCAGCGAAAGCGGACGACCCTCGCCAATTTGCAGCGTCATTGGACACGGGCCCTCCTGATGGCGCTTCCCAATCGCAATCAAAGCGTGAGCCTCCGCCGTTCGACCGGCCGCCGCTTAGAACGGGGCGGCAGAACGGAAGCGATTCTTCTGACCGCAGCGCTGATTCGTCGTCGCAGACCGGATCGCGCCCAACAAATCCCGGTGCTGACTCGACTTCTCGCGGCGACTCTCGTGGTTCGTCCGGGTCTCAGGGTTCGACCTCACCGGACGGTCAACGCGGCAGGTCATCCGACCCCTCGAGTGCCGGGAGCGCTGATCCAGAGCGAACAACAGGAGCACCGCCTGTTCTCCAGCGTCCCGCGGACGGGCGATCTCAGGGTGATGGCGCGGCGCAACGACCGCCGGTACTACGACGACCTACCGACGCTCAGGAAGCTCCGCCCGACGGTGCGACTCCGAGAACTCCCGGCTCCGGACAACAACAGGGCGGAGAAGGCCCAGACGATGTGGTTAAGCTTGAGTCCACGCTCGTCAACCTGCCTTTACTGGTGAGCGATCGCTCGGGCCGCTATATTCCGCAATTAAGCGGGCGTGACTTTTCGCTTTTCGAGGACGGCGTTCAGCAGACGATTGCGTCGTTTGGCAGCGAGGAGGTTCCATTCAGCGTAGTGTTAATGCTCGACGTAAGCCCGAGCGTCCAGGGAAACGTCGAAGACATTCAGGACGCGGCAATCGCCTTTGTCCGGCAGTTGCGCAGTCAGGATCGAGTGATGGTTGTCTCATTCGATCGTCGCGTTCATTACCTGAGTGACTTCACAAACGATCGTCGTGAGCTCGAAGGAGCCATACGCCAGGCAAACACAGGTTCGGGCACAAGCGTCTACGATGCCGTCTTCGAAGTTGTGCAGCGACGACTCCGGAATATTGAAGGAAGAAAGGCTCTCATTCTGTTTTCCGACGGGGAAGACACAACCAGCAGTCGAGCTGAATATGACGATGCGATCAATGCTGTCACCGAATCCGATGTCCTTGTTTACGGGTTGCGTTATCCGGGCAGCGGTGGTCGCGGCGGCGTTCGAGTCGACCCCTGGCCTCGGAGTCCGATCCCCGGCATACAACTTCCGTTTCCGTTTCCCTGGCCGTTCCCTCGACGGCGCCGTGGGCCTTTCAGGCTGACCGACCCAACTTCCGGTAAAAACAACGCGGCGACGACCAGCCCACAGTGGTCACGAAGGGGAACCCGCGGAGGCGGAGACTTTATGGCTGATATCACCACCGCGGGCGGCGGTCCGGTCTACGATGCCGAGAAGATCAGCGATTTGGGCCGGCTTGCGAACCGTATCGCGGAAGAACTGCGGCACGTGTATGTGATCAGTTACTATCCGACGAATCCTCTTTCCAAAGGCGGTTATCGATCTGTTCGTGTGAGCGTAAAGGGCCGCGATGACATTGCAGTGCGCCATCGACGCGGTTACAACGCTCGGCCGAACGGATCTGCGAAGTCAACAATCTAGTCTCTCCGAGGGGGGCGCTCTGTGTCGCCCTCCTCTCCTTTCATTGCGTTCTCCTCTTGCCAAGAGTGACGGCTAGCCTTTGCCCGAAGAGCCATATTGATCCGACACTTCAAACTAACGAACCCGTTCAAATGCCTACCTAAATAGGGTATATACTCTTTGTTTGACTGGCCCGGAGAGGTTGTACGAGAATCGATTTATTGGTCCTTCAAGCCGCGGTTCAGCGCTCGCGTGGATGCCGGTGGCCGCGACTACATTGTTGGTTCTCGAGTCAGATTAGCGGAGGTCGGTCATGAAAAGTTTAGCCCCCACGAATCGGCGTGGCGTTAGCCGCGTGTTTTCGTTTCTTTTGCTTTCGCTCGTGGTTGTCGTTGCTTCGGCAACGCTTCTTGCGCAGGAAAGCGCGGTTCGCGTTGAGACGTTTTCCCTCAAGCTCGACGGGGAGGTTGTTGTCGAAAATCCGCGAGGCGCAACTCGCATTGAAACGTGGGATTATCAAACAGTGCGGGTGATCGCCGAGAAGAAGGGCGCCACCGGAAGCGCAATCAGCCCGGGAGAACTGGTGCTGATGGGCGCAATGAACTCCGTTATCGTGCAGTGCAAACCGGGAGCCGGTTTGATCGATCTCTCGATCTATTTGCCGCGAAACGCTCGGCTGCAAGTTACAGGAGGCGGGCACCCCGTTGAGATCAGAGGCTCACTGGCGAGTGCGGTCGTGGATACTACAAGCGGCAGCATCGCTTATCAACTACCTGCCAATGATGACGCGCGCGTCACAATGCGTTCGGCGCGAGGCACGGTTCGTTCGACGGTCGCGTTGACGGCGGTCGAAAGAGTCGGGAGTCGCAGCATTCAGGGTCAACTCGGGAGTGGCGTTTCCCAGGTTATTCTGAACAGTCAGAACGGGAATGTGACGCTTAGCCCGGGGCCGAACCTGTCGACGGTTGCGAAGATCTCGCTAAGCGAGTCACGTGCTGCGGCGGCCAACTCTTCTCAGGTTCGAGGCCCGTCGTCATCAGACTCTGACATCGACAGCCATTCTTCAGCCGCTCAGCGGCCTGGTGGAGCATCGCCATCGGTCCGGCGCGACCCGGCTCAACAGGAAGAAGCTGATGTGAACGATTCTCGTACCACCAGACAAGCGGTCCAGAGCAACGGCTCGGTCGTTTTCGCCGGAAGCGATCGAAGCGATGATTCGAGTATGACTCAAACCAGTGGTCCATTTACCCGGCCGCGAACTGAGCGAAATACAGGTGGCGGGAACTCCGGTCTAAAGGTTCGAATAATTCCATCCGACGCGCCGCCACGCCAGTCCCCGGACAGCACCGGATCGGTCTTTGATCAAACCACCGACGATGAGGATGGGCGAAAGACCGGTCATGCCACCGCGAATCAATCAGGAGGAGGAGGTATGCAGGGCGGCAACCAGCCGTCGAACGGATCAGTCGTGTTTGGCGGAAGCAACCGGTCCAATGACGGCTCTACGAAGTCGCGTGTTGGTCCGTTGGAACGCGATCGACAGGCAAGAGAAACCAGCGGAGGCGACTCAGGTCTGCGGGTGAGGATTATTCCATCGACTGCGCCTCCTGGTCCGTCGCGCCAATCGAGCGCAGTGTTTGATCAGCGCGATGAATCCGTTCCCGAGTCTTCCAAAGCCGGCGGTTCGACGACAGGGTCTTCGCAATCTTCCGGGAACACCCGTTCCGCCGACTCCGCCGTGCAGGACCCCCGTCCACGTCGCTCAGATATCGCCGACGAAGTTGCCTCTGGTTCGCGTGTTGGCGCGCCGCCGGTTTTGAATCGAAGCAGGACCGAGGAATCAAACGCCCCGGGGACCGAATCCGAAGCGAGAACTACACCGGACGAAGATGCGATCGTGCTCAAGGCGGCCCTTGTAAACCTGAACGTTTTGGTCACCAATCGTTCCGGTGTCGCATTGGCCAATCTGAAAAAGGAGGATTTCGAGGTTGCGGAGAACAGCGAGCCACAGAAGATCGAGTTCTTCCAGCCGACAACGGCCCCGTTCAATCTGGTGTTGGCGCTTGACCTGTCGGGCTCGATAAAAGACAAGCTCGACATAGTTAAGTCCGCCGCTCTGCGTTTTGTCGACCTGGTGGGTCCGCAGGACAAAGTTGCTGTTGTCACTTTCACTGACGAAATTCGAGTCGTATCGCAACTGACTAACGATCGCGAAGAGCTCAAGCGACGCATCAAGGCAGTTGATCGATCGCAGGGCGGCACTGCGTTTTATGAAGCGATGTGGTTCTCGCTGATGGACACGCTCCGTGGGACGCGGGGACAACGCAACGCGATCGTTGTGATGACCGACGGAGTAGACAGCTCGCTCGATCGTTACAACCCGATGCAGAGTCGAGTGTCGTTTAATCAACTCGCGCGACGACTCGAGGAGTCCGACGTGATTGTGTTCCCTCTCTATCTGGACACAGAGTACGAAGAAGTCTTTGAACGCGGAAACAGCTCGTCGGAGGCTTACTCTGTTGCGCGCGATCAGCTTGATCGAATCAGTGAGTTGACCGGCGGTCAGGTGTTTAAAGCTGAGAAGGCCGGAGACCTGTCAGGCGTCTACAAACAGGTTGTCGCCGCGATCAGGACGGTCTATAGCGTGGGATACTATCCGACAAATCCGGAGCGGGATGGGACCTTCCGCAGGGTCAGGGTAGGGGTTAATCGCGCTGACGCGGCGGTGCGAACGCGGAAGGGCTACTACGCGAAATGATAAGTGATGTGTGAACATTAGCCAGTGGTCCGTAGTCCGTAGTCCGTAGTCCGTAGTTTGTAGTCCGTGGTCCGTGATCATTAGTGATTGGTCATTCTACGGACCAGTGACTAATGACCAATGACTACGGACCAATGACTACGGACCAATGACTACGGACTAATGACTACGGACCACGGACTACAGACTAATGTTTCACGCATCACGCCTCTGCGTTCTTTCCTTTTGGTCGCTGATTCGACGCGAGAGTTTTCTTGCGCATCCGGATTGAAGAGGGGGTTACTTCTACCAATTCGTCTTCACGAATAAACTCAAGCGCCTGTTCAAGCGACAACTCTCTGAACGGAACGAGCCGCATAGCTTCATCCGCCGACGACGCCCGCATATTCGTAAGCTTCTTTTCCCTGACGACGTTTACGTCCAAATCCACGTCGCGAGCGTTCTCGCCTATAACCATTCCTTCATAGACTTCGGTTCCGGGTCTAACAAATAGCTCGCCCCGTTCCTGAAGGTTGTAAAGCGCATAAGTCGTGGCGGGTCCGCGCCGATCCGCGACCAGGGCCCCGGTGATTCTCTGCGAGATGGTGCCCTGCCATTCATCCCACCGCAGGAAGAGAGTGTTCAACAGTCCGGTGCCTTTGGTATCGGTCAGAAACTCGCTTCGGAATCCGATCAGCCCACGCGAGGGAATCTCGAATTCCATGCGAACTCGGCCGGTTCCGTGGTTGATCATCTTGGTAAGCCGGCCCTTGCGCCGTCCCAACGCCTCGGTAACGACCCCAATGAAGGTGTCGGGGCAGTCGATTACCGTGAGTTCGATCGGCTCGAGAACCTTTCCATTCTCACGTCGAGTGATTACCTCCGGCTTTGACACCTGAAGCTCATAACCTTCTCGCCGCATCATCTCGATCATGATTGCAAGCTGGAGTTCACCACGCCCGGACACCTTGAACGTGTCCATCGCCTCAGTCGACTCTACTCGAATTGCGACGTTGGCGAGTGCCTCCTTGTCGAGTCGTTCTCTGACCTTTCGAGAGGTGACATACTTTCCTTCGCGGCCGGCGAAGGGCGAGGTGTTGACGCTGAACAGCATGGAGATAGTCGGCTCATCGACCGTGATTCGAGGAAGCGGTTGCGGGTCTTCGGCGGAAGAGACGGTTTCGCCGATGTAAATGTCTTCGATTCCTGCGAGCGCGACTATCTCGCCTGCTTCGGCGCGATCGATCGGTACCTGCTTCAAGCCCTCAAAGGCGTACAGCTTAGTCACCTTTGTTTTCTCGATCCTTCCGTCGAGCTTGCAGATTGATATTTGATCGCCGACCGCAACAGCGCCGGAGAAGATTCGGCCGATTGCCAGTCTCCCAACATAATCGTTGTAATCGAGGTTTGCCACGAGGAGCTGCAGCACGCCGTCGACTGGCGCGGCGGGCTTTGGAATCGTGGTGAGTATCTGATTAAACAACGGGCGAAGGTCTGAGCTTGCGTCGGCCAGCTCGTGTTTTGCCGTGCCGTCACGCGCCACGGTATAGATCACCGGGAAATCGACTTGTTCTTCGGTTGCGTCCAGGTCGATAAACAGATCAAAGACTTCGCTAACTACCTCTTCGGCCCGGGCGTCCTGACGATCTATTTTGTTGATGACGACGATCGAGGGTAGCTTCTGTGCGAGCGCCTTTGACAAGACGTAACGGGTTTGTGGAAGTGGACCTTCGCTGGCGTCCACCAGAAGCATTACGCCGTCTACCATCATCAGGACGCGTTCAACTTCGCCGCCGAAATCGGAGTGGCCCGGAGTATCAACTATGTTTATCTTGACGCCGCCGTAATGGACTGACGCGTTCTTAGCCATGATGGTGATTCCGCGCTCGCGTTCGAGATCCATCGAGTCCATCATTCGGTCCACTACTGCTTCATTGGCGCGAAACAACCCCGACTGTTTGAGCATCGCGTCGACAAGCGTGGTTTTACCGTGGTCGACGTGCGCGATGATTGCTATGTTGCGAATATCTTCTCGTAACTGCATGCTGTCCTCATTGCTCCTTAAAGAAACGAACATCATAGCAGAGTGTGGCGTCGGCTGTCAGGGGGTAGTCCGTGGTCCGTAGTCCGTGGTCCGTAGTCCGTAGTCCGTAGTTAGTAGTCCGTGGTCCGTAGTCCGTGATGCGTAGTCCGTGGTCCGTAGTCCGTGATGCGTAGTCCGTAGTCCGTGGTCCGTGGTCCGTAGTTCGTAGTTCGTAGC
>Ga0075418_10007034_pt1 | contig 12681 bp, 8 predicted proteins | sample SoiMetdeltSBSDD2_FD_81776 | JGI IMG/M metagenome (GOLD analysis project Ga0075418, IMG submission 81776) | Bulk soil microbial communities from a Populus tree surrounding site in Tennessee, USA - Soil MetaG P. deltoides SBSDD2 | ecosystem: Environmental > Terrestrial > Soil > Tree plantation...
CCGTCAGCCCGCACGACGCCGCCTGCGCGCCGAGGCCTTCGATCACGATCCCCAAACGCGTCAATCCCTTGAGCTCGGCATCCGGCTGCTGGTTGAATGGCTCCGGGGGCGCGGCATTGGACGCCGCCGCCCGCGCAGCGGCTGGCGGAGGAATGGCGGGCACTCCCCCGTCCGCTCCGGGCTCGGTCTTCGACGTGAGGTCCGGCATCGGGAACGGGTCCTCCGGTCCGATCAGGTCGTAGACGCGCCGAACGGTGTCGGCGACGCGGCCGCCTTCGACGAACTGGATGTCTACGGTGAGCGTTGGGCGGCCGCTTTCCCGACTGTAGGTATACCGGAGCTCGCGCCCCTGCTCGACCTTGTAGCGGACGACCACATGGCCGCTGTCGCGGACCGTGACTGCGGTGATGGGAAGCCCGTGGATCTGTAAGGAGTCGTCCTTCCCGTCGGTGTGAAGGGTGCGCGAGACGTTGTCGGCATCAGTGATGGTCACCGTGCCGCGGCTATCGATGATGGTGAGGTGCGGTGACGGCATCCGCGCTTCGGTCGAGAGCTGCTGCACGCGCTTGGCGTCTTCCTCGCTCTCGCGCGGTACGGCGTAGCCCCCCTGCTGACCACCGCCTGATCCACCACGGCCTCGTCCACCGCCCCCACCCGACTCACGCTCGGCACTGCGGGTGCCGGCGGCCAGCCAGGCGGGAGTGAACCCGATTTCTTTATCGACCTGACTCTGGTTGCGATTGAGGACCCAGCGGCCCGTCAAATTGCCCGATTCCTGGCTGCGAGCGGACGCCGGCATCAGGAGGCCAAGCATGCATGCAGCCGCGCGCACCGCGGATGAGACTCGGATAGAAGAGGGCATATGGTTCCTCTCCGTACGGTAGCACGGCTGATGAAGGGTCGGGCCCCGTGGCGGCTATTTTCGCGCTCGCTACAGGTCCGCGGCGCGTGATTTGCGACCGATCGCGCACCTGTAGCGGTTTCGGGCGATTTCAGTACAATTTTGTTGTCGCAGAGCGGTTCTTGTCGGAGGTGGCCACTGCCCGCCGCACGTTGGTCGATCAGCTTAGTCGTACTGCTGGCGGTAACCCTCGCGTCCGCTCGCGACAGCTGGGCATGTTCATGCGCGGCCAGTGGGCCGCCGTGCCAGAGCGTCTTTCAGGCCGACACAATCTTCGCCGGCACGGTACGCGGCATCACCGCGCTGCCTGATGATGATTTGCCTCCTCCTCCGCCGGGCTCTACTCGTATACCGCGCGCGCTCCGCGTGGATTTCGCAGATGTCCAGGTGTATCGAGGCCAGGCAGCCATCACGAGTGTCTTGACAGCGGGCAGCGGCCCCGCTTGTGGTTATCAGTTCAAGCAGGGCGAACGCTACCTGGTCTATGCGACGCGCCAGGTGGACGGCAAGGAACTCGTCACCGGCATTTGCTCTCGAACGCGGTTGCTCGCGGAGGCCAGCGAGGACCTCGGTTTCCTGCAAACGCTCGGCACCATACGTAGTACACGTGCGCGAGTGTACGGCACGATCAAACATTGGGAGCGAAATCTTTCGTCCGGCGAACCGCGTGACTATGGTCCTGTCGCTGACGTGTTCGTAAGCGTTGCTGGTTCGACAGGCACATTCGGCGGTTCGACCGATGATCGCGGACATTACGAAGTGGAGGTCCCGCCAGGCAAGTACGAGATACGCGTGTTGCCATCGGCGGAGTACGTCGCACGTTATCTTCATCAAAGTGTTGAAGTGAGCAACGTGCGAGCGTGCGCCGTGGCGGATTTCTCTATGCAGTTCGATGGCCGTATCAGAGGCCTCGTGAGGCAATCGAGCGGCGAGCCGGCCGCGAACGTCACAGTCCAGGTGATGGCAGCTGAAGACGTTGGCAGGTCCGGAAACATTCAGACCCTCAATACGCAGAGCGATGCCGGCGGGAGTTTCGAATTCCTGGACGTCTCACCCGGACGTTACGTCGTTGGGGTTGATCTCAAACGAGGGATGGATCCAAAGGTCGTCTTTCCTCCCACGTTCCATCCGGGCACTCCGAATCCTTCCCTAGCGACCATCGTGCAACTTGAAGGTAGTCAGCATCATGATCTCGAGCCGATGACGCTGCCCCAAGCCAGACGATCACAACGCCTGACAGGAATCGTCGTTTACGAGGACGGCCGGCCCGCGGCAGGCGTCTTCATTTCACTCCGGGACGGAATCGAAAAATGGAGACAGGTCGCGGTCGGTACAAAGACGGGATTCGATGGAACGTTCTCTTTTACCGTGTACGACGGACTGAGTTACATCGCCAGCGCGTCGCAGTGGGACGAGCAGAATCGCAGGCAGATCGGAGGTGACTTCGGTCCGTTCGTTGTCTCGCAGGAGATGGAACCGGTGAAGGTCGTCATGCTCCCGAGGCGCTGAGCGTCGCCTGGCACACTCAGTTCGGCAGTTCCTTGATACCGATGTTTCGCCAGCGCCAGAATCCGCCAGGCACCCAGCGCTCCGTGCCACCGTGCACCTGTAATGCGATCGGTCCTTCGATCATTCCTTCCGGTGCGTGGTTCGCCGCATCCTGCTGCTCGTTGACGAGCTGGTTGTTGATCCAGACGCTGACTTTTGGCGCGGGACCTTCAACGCGAAGTCGAATCACGTTCCAGTCTTCACGCTTCCAGGCCTGAGACGCCGCGCTCGGTGTTCCCGCCGCCCCGCTTCCCGCTCCTCCAGCGCGACCCGAACCCAACGAGATGCCACCCTCTCCGATCAGTCTCCCAAGGTTGCCGTTATTGTTTCCGAGATAGTCCATGGTGATCTGATACGCGGCGCCTGTTTCGGTCGTGCGGAAGAAGATGCCGCTGTCGCAGCCCCAATCCGGCTTGGCTTCCAGCGTCAGCTCGAAGTTGCGATACTTCTTGTCGGTGACGAGCATGCCGCCCTGACCATACGGACGCTGCGTACCCATCAGCACACCATGGACAACGCGGAACTCCGGTGTGTGGCCATGTCGCGCTGTCTTGCTGACGTGCCAGCCGGAAAGATCCGTACCGTTGAAGAGCGGCTCGAAGCCCTCCGGGATCTGCGGCGCGGGTATCGGGGGCGTGACTTCGTTATAGTTCGGAACAGGTGTGAGGCCTGGTCCGAGTGTGATCGTCGGCACCACAACTCCGCCAGAACGAACTGGTGCGGGTGTTGCTGTGCCGCTCTGGGTCGTGGGCGGCGTACTCTGTTGGGCGGTAACGATCGCGGCGGTAATTGCCGCACCGAAGAAAGTGACGACGATCCTGCGGTTGGACATGGTTCCTCGCTGAGGGCTTAACGGTCATAGCTTGATCTGTGGACTTCGTCCCCAGACCCCTAGCGCGCGGCGCTCGCGGGGCCCCAAGATCCCCGCTCCGCTTGCGCGGCTCACTTCGCTGCGCTCGTTCGCGTCTTTGATCCGGCAGCCGATTTTTGTCGTGCATCCATTTCACTCAATCTCACTCGTTGATTCCGTGACAGATTGGTTGCGTGATGGCGAGGTTGCGGCTCGTTCGCATCACCGGACCCATATGCTAGGATCGGAATCGAGCGCGGGCTTAGCATAGTGGTAATGCCCTGGCTTCCCAAGCCAGTTAGACGGGTTCTTCATTGGTCTGGGGACTTCGTCCCCAGACCCCTGGCGCGCGGCGCTCGCGGGCCCCACGATCCCCGCTCCGCTTGCGCGGCTCACTTCGCGGCGCTCGTTCGCGTCTTTCATCCGTCAGCCGAGTCATGATGCATCCGCTTCACGCTCAATTTCACTCGTTGATTCCGCGACAGATTGTGTTGCTGAACGGCATCAGTTGCGCCGATGGTGACGCTGCGGCTCGTTCGCATCACCGGACCATATGCTAGGATCGGAATCGACGCGCGGGCTTAGCATAGTGGTAATGCCCTGGCTTCCCAAGCCAGTTAGACGGGTTCGATCCCCGTAGCCCGCTAATTTTCGCCCAGCCGTCGTCGGGCGAAACCAGTCCGCCGTAGCGGCAAAGCCGCGAAGGTGAACCTCAAAACTCTCACTAGCATCGACCGAGGGTCTGGTGAAGCAAACTCCGACCAAATCGTTTGCTGATCGGATCTTGCTTTGGTTCTTTCGCAATTCCGAGCGCCGGCAAATATTCGGGGTTCCCGTCGGTGTACCCGCTGATCTGCGCGACGGCGACGCGGTATTCGCAAAGATCACAGGCGCGTTCGAGCTCCTTCGAGCTCACGGTGGTCACAGTCTCGACAGTTTGCGGCGTCACACGAGTGGCGTTTTCGTGTGGACGACGGCGGGTGCACGAGGAGAGTGGCATCCTCGAGCGCGGCTGGTAGTTCTCGAAGAAACAGATGTATGCCACGAAGACACGTTCGCACGAGAGATCGCCTCGACCCTCGTTCACGAAAGCACGCATGCACGGTTGGACTCCAAGGGGTTCGCGTATTCAGGAGAACTTCGAGCGCGAATCGAGAACGTGTGCTTTCGTCGGCAGCTCGCGTTTGCGCGACGCCTTGGAGAACCGGCCGACCTGGTCGCTCAGGCGGAGCGACAACTACGTCGGCCGGCCGGTGATTTCAGCAAGGAGGCGTGGCGGCAGCGCTCGCTCGCGAAGCTGATCTCATTAGGGGTGCCCAGGTGGCTGGCGCACGCCGTTGAGCGGATTAGTCGCCCAGCAAATCGTGATCAGCGAACCTTGAGGTAGCTGAACGCCGCCGCAGGCTACGAGGGGGGCGTCGGACGCGGCAACTCAATCAGCACGACGTCGCTCACATGGTTGCGGGTGCTCCAGGCGAGCCGCGTACCGTCGCGGGACCAGTCGAAGGTCGTGATGTGACCGGATCTGAAACCCGTCAGCCTTCGCGGCGGACTGCCGTCAAGGCTCTGCGTCCAGATGTTGGAAACGCCGTCGGTGCAGTCGATGTACGCGATCGATCGGCTGCCGGGGGACCAGCGCACGGTGCGTCCGCAATGCGTCGGCGAGAGCGGAAACACCTGCAGCGGCTTGCCGCCATTCAGCGGCATCACCGCAAGCGCCCAACGTTCGGGTGTGAGCCAGTAATAGGCAACCAAGCGTCCATCGGGCGATACCTCGGGCCGTATGGCGACGCCCTGAGTCAACCGAACGGCGGCACCGCCTCGCAGCGGCATCCGCGACAGTTCGATCGGAGCCGACTGGATGACACCGCGCTGGAATACTACGGAATCGTCGGGAGCGATCGTCGGTCGCGAGTCGCCCCCAGTCGTCAGCTGACGCACCGAGGTCTCGCCGGCATCGGACATTGCCCAGAGGCCGCTCGCTCCAGACCGTTCGCTGGCAAACACGATCGTGCCGTCCGGTGAGCTCGTCGGATTGAAATCATCCCTGGCATCCGTCGTCAGCCGCCGCCGTTTGTCCTTTGCGGCATCGTACACCCAAATGTCCGCGTTTCCGGATTCTGTTGACGTGTACAGCAGGCGGCCATCCGGCATCCACGCAAGGCTCTCGAGCTCTGAGAGCTCGCCGGCATCCGACGCGACCTGTCGGGCCCGCGACAGATCGGAGACCGGCGCCCACCACAGGGTTCGGCCGACGTCCACGCGGACCGCCGCGACCTTTTGGCCGTTGTGAGTCAGGCCCGCAAGCAGGTGATCACTGACATCGGTGGTCAATGGCTGCATCACCCCCGACGCGAGCGTGATCCGCCATAACCTGAGCGGCGCCGACGCCGCTTCGCGAGCTGACACGGCGACGCTGGATCCGTCGGTGAGCCACACCATCCCGTCGATCGCGTGCAGCCGTTTCTTGGTGATGATCCGTTTACGCCCGTTCTCTACGCTGACAGCCACCAGAGTACGGACGCCCGGCTCCTCCGCGCTCGACGTCCACGCGGCGAGCTGCGTGCCATCCGGCGACCAGGCCGGGCGCATTTGTAGAAACGTCATAGGAGGCCTGCGCGTGGCGACGATGCGGACTTCCCGTGTCTAAGGACCTCCCGGACCCCAAAGACTGCATCGGGTACAGACCGCCTCAGGCTTGGAAGGAATCGGCCGCCGCACCAACCAGCGTTCGCTGTCAGTGAGACCCGAGTCGGTAGCGCGTAGCTCATCGACGTCGGCCTCGCACGCCCCGAACAGGGACCTCGTTTTGCAAAGTTGGGCGCTTTGTACGGCTGAGGCAGGGCTCATCTGGAGGATATCGGAAGGTGGCAGCCGCAGAAATGGTAAAGGGGTTCACATATCGGAAAAAACGCAAGGTCATGTCCCGTGCGTGTGTCTTGTCGAGCATGCTGGCGCTGACCGTCCTGTCGACGACAACCCCGGCAGCAGTCCAAGAGCAGATCTATTTTCCCGCCCACGACAATGCGGAAGCGCAAATCGTCGCCAGGATAAATGCCGAGAGTGTTCGGCTGGATATCGCGGTGTGGCTGCTCAACGACGGATCAATCACTCAGGCGATCATCAACCGGTTCCAGGCGGGATTACCGGTCCGCGTGCTTGGCGACCGAGCTAGTCTTTTCGAAAGTGATCCGCACACGCGGGCGTCCTTCGAGCGGCTCGCAAGCGCCGGCATTCCGATCCGTTTGCGCCACTTTCCGACAGACTTTCCGCAAATCATTCATTGGAAGTACGGCGGGTTCACGGGGCAGAACTCGGCGGTGATCGGATCCGGGAACTGGACGAGCTTCGAGCTGAAGCCCGTGAGCAGCACCAACTTCAAAGACGAAACCGAGATGTTCACGAACGATCCGACCATCGTGAACGCGCTGCGGACACAGTTCGACAGGTTCTGGGTGGACACCACCTACTTCCTCGACTGGCCTGCCGCGTACAAGCGGGAAACGGGAATCGACTGGACCACGCCGATGAACATCCAGCGGGTGCGGCTCGAACCGGATTACCCGACCGGCGCGCTCATCTGGGGACAGGGTCCGGAACTCATCAACCCGATGATTGCGGAGATCAACGCGGAGAACACGGCCATCGATATGGTGAGCTACCGCCTGACGGTGCCCACGCTCACCGATGCCCTCGTCAAGAGAAAGCAGGCGGGCGTTCCGGTGCGGGTGTTCGTCGAACCGACGCAGTATCGCAACGACGCGTTTCCGGAATACTGGCTCGTCGGAAACGAGGCCGACAAAATGTGGCTAGCCGGCATTCCGATCAAGATCCGCACGCACGACGGCCTCACCCACATGAAGACGTTGATCACGTCGCGCTCAGCGCTTCTCGCATCTTCGAACTTTACGAAGAACTGGGAGCGCGATCACAACTACTTCATTCCGCTCGCTTCCAAGCCGACCCTCTATGGGCAAATGAAGAACGAGTTCAATCGCATGTGGAACGACACGGCGCATTACACCGGGTTCAAGCCGCTGCGGCCCAGATCGGCATCTATCGTGTCGCCGAGCGCGGGCGCGCTCAACGTGTCGACGCAGCCAAAACTCACGTGGAATCGCGCGCCTTGGGCGGTCGCGTTTGACGTGTATCTGGGCACGAGCCTCAGCAATATGACCGCGATCGCGCGCGTCCCCGCCGTGCTGAACGAAAATCCGCCCCAGACGTACTCCTACACGCCCAGCCAGCCGCTGCTACTGTCGACGACATACTGCTGGAAGGTCGTGTCGCGCACGTTCGCGACGGACGTTGACCCAACGTTGATTGCCTCGACGAGCACGATCGCGTTTACCACCGGCGGCAAATCATCCACCGCTTGCGGCGGCGGCACAGGGACTGTCCCCCCAGCTCCGACTGGCCTACGCATCCTCCGCTGACGACGGCGCAACGGGTGCCGCTCGCAAGCCGCCTAGAATCCTCGGCAGATTGGACCGCACTGTTGAAGCAGCGACGCGACGAACCCGCTGGGCGCGTGCTCCGGGCTGATGATGCGCACCGCGACTTCGTCGTCCGGTGTGGGATCGGCAGTCCAGGTGTCGTGGGGCGTGTGCTCGGAAATCTGCAACACCTGCGCGAGAACAGCCCCGTAGGGCGCAGAGAATGGCACGGAGACCTCGATCTCTTTCGTTCCCGCTCTTGGCACATCGACAACGAGACTGCGGGTGATCCCACGGTCAGTTGCGCTTGTCGCCACGCTGATGATCACCTGGGCGCCGCGGCTGGTTGCATTCCCGGAGTTTCGGATGACTGCGGCTATGTGGACGGTCGTTGCTGTTCGTGTTACCGCGATGTCTTCCGGCGCGACCGAGAGGTCGGGCGAAGGCCAGGACGCGGGAGCCGCAGTCAGAAGACCGGGAAGGGCCGACAACCCTGCGCTGACTTCGCTGCTATTCGAGTACCGCAACCGGATCCCTTCTACCGCTGGCCCTTCAACGAGCCATCGTACGTCGCTGTCGGTGAGCTCGATGCGTCCCACGCGAAGCCAGATCTCTGCCCAGCCACCTGTCAAGTGGAGGTACGCCACCGTACACAGGTCGCGCCTGCGCGGTGGCAGTCCCGCCTCGACGGAGAATTCGTCGCAATAGGTAGTGCGCCACTGCTGTTCGTCTTTCTTGTCGCTATATTGAGTCGCGAGATCATGGAGCCACGTCGCGAAAGGAATGTCAGGGAGCGCCGCATCGAGCCGGCGCGCGCTAACGTTTTTGGCGGACATTTCGTAGTAGCGCGCATCCAATTTGACGTCCGCATTCGGATCGTAAATCGCGTAGACGACCTCCTGCAGGTCGCGCGTTTCGGCCGGAAGCGTAGACCCGTCATAGATGATTTGCGCACGCAGCCTGATGTGATGAAGGCCGGCTTTCTTCGCGGACTCCAGCAGTGACCAGTCGAGCGCGCTTTCCCTCCTGTCGGTCGACACCGTGCCAACCGCAACGAGTTCGCCGCCGTCCACGGACGCGAAGAGATGCGCGCGATAGGCGACGGCCATTGGAAGTGTCAATACCGGCGGCATCTCGATCCCCACGGGCGGATTGGAGCCAAGGGGTGACACAGGCGTGCGCGCAACCGCGATGAGCGGAATCGCGGCGTGTTGAGCAAGCCGCGTGATCTCTGCATCGCCGCGGGCGATTGCGGCGCTGACTTCCGCTTGGAGCCACTGACCTTCGTCGTGTGACGTGTGTCGCGGCTCTCCGGTCGTCATGAGCGTTTCAAGCGCAGCGAGGACCCGTTCTCTGGTCGACGGTCGAGGCTCCTGCGCCGATGTGGATGCGGCGCTCAACAACATGAGGCTGAGAACCAGGCTTGGACGCATGAACCGGAATCAGCAATTGCCAGACCGGACGACGTGCGCCGGTTTCAACCACTTAGACGCCGGCCAGTCGTTTCCAGCCGACGGAATTGATCGCGCTTCTGACGGATTTAGTCCGCTGAAGAGACCCAATACAAGATTGATGCATAATCGGGCCGACATGCAGGCCAGGCGACTGCTGTTGCTCCTCTACGCCGTCCTTTTCGCCGGTCACGTGGCCGCCCAGAAGCTGCCACCACGAGATCGCACAAACGCGACACCCGCTCGTGATACCGGGACGATCCGTGGTCGGGTTATTGGCGCCGACACGCTGAAGCCGATCTTTCGCGCATCCGTCAGCCTCTCGTGGGTGCCCGCGCCTTCGGACAGGAGCACGCCGGTTTCATCGCGACAGACAGTTACGAACATGGCGGGCGTGTTCGAGTTCACGGACGTGCCAGCAGGCTCGTATCGCCTGCTCGCGCTTCCCGGTCCGTTGTCCCCGCAATACGTACGCATAGGCTACGGCGCCGAGCGACCGATCGGCGATCGTTCCGGATCCGTCCAGGTAGTCGCGGGACGGACGACAGAGAAGATGACGATTGCGCTTCCACGCGGCGCGGTGATTTCCGGCGTCGTTACCGACGACTTCGCGGAACCCTTGACGCGGGTCGAGATCGTTCCAGTGTGGTTCGCCGGGCCGGGATCGCGCGGTCAACGATTCAACACGCCGGTGATGACCGACGATTTGGGTCGCTATCGACTGTATGGGCTATTGCCAGGAGACTACTTGGTGCTCGCGACTGCGGACAACCGAGACCCATTTGATGGAGATGCCGAGGGATTGCCGGGCTTCGTTTCGACGTATTACCCCGGCACGCCTGACTACGGAGCTGCGCAGCGTGTTCGTGTGATTGAGGCGCGGGAAATCTCCGGCATCGATTTCAAACTGGCTCGCGGGCGCAAGTACTCGATTTCCGGGACCGCTACAGACTCGGACGGCCGTCCGCTCGTCGGCGCTGAGGGTCAGCTCGTGCCGCGCGTGTCGCCGTTGTTTGGCGGCTCGATCATTCGTTTCATGACGGGCGATCAAGGCGAATTCTCCATCGCACGCGTGGAGCCGGGTCAGTACTTCGTGGCCGTACGCGAGAGCCATGAGCGCCGAACGCCCGTGCCGCGCGAACGAGAAGTCACGACAGTTCCGATCGACGTCGCGACAGCACACGTCGAAGGGCTCACAATCACCACGAAGCCCGCGGTCACGATCACCGGTCAGATCGTGTTTGAACCGCCAGGCCCGAAGACGCTGCCAGCTAATCTGCGCGTGTCGGTTGAAGGATACGAGACGAATGCTTTCGTGTGGCTGGCGGTACCAGCGATCGTTGCTCCGGATCTCTCGTTCACGATGCGTGGCTTGATGAGCGAGTGCCTGCTCCGAGTTGTACTTCCAGGCTGGTTCGTGAAATCCGTGATGCTCGATGGCCGCGATATCAGCGACGTCCGACGCCAATTCCAACGGGGCGAGCACGTCGCAATTGTTCTCAGTTCGAGTGGCTCAACGGTTGAGGGAACCGTTGTCGGTCCTGACGGTGAACCAGCGCCGAATAGCGCCGTGATCATGTTTGCGCAGGATCGCGCGGGATGGACGACGACCTCCGTGCGTCTCCGGCGCGCTCAGGTCGAATCGAACGCAAGGTTCAAGATCTCGGATCTCCTGCCGGGTGCGTACTACATCGTCGCTGGCGCGCGAGAACGTGTCTATCAGCCCGGCGCAATTGCGCCTTCGTACTTCGAGGCACTCACGGAGAATGCTTCGACGATCGTCATGGCTGAACGGGAGGTGCGAACTATCAGGCTGAGAATGCCGCGCTGACTCGATGCCCCTTCGAACTGGTAGCAGAGCGGACGCTATCGATATGAGGAACGATCGACAACGGCTCCGCGCAAGTACACAGATGAGATCCTGCGCGTGTTGGTGATGTCATCCAGCGGATTCGCGTCGAGCACCAGCAAGTCCGCGCTCTTGTTCACTTCAATCGTGCCAGTGTCGGTGAGTTTCAGGAACTGCGCGCCATTGCGTGTCGCAGCGACAAGCACCTGCATCGGCGTCATCCCGGCTTTGACCATGTCGAGCATTTCGACGTGGGCCGCATACGGCGTATTCCCGTCGGTGCCGAGCACAATCGTCACGCCGGCTGCACTCATCTTCGCCAGGTTGCGCGCCTGGATGCCCCAGAACGCCTGCGCATCGGGACGATCGGTGTTTGCCTTTTGCAAGGCGTCAAACTCGGTGGCAGGAAGCGTCGATCGCAGCCATTCGATATCTGCTGCAACTCCACGGTCGGGCATGTTCGGTCCCAGGACCAGCTGCGGATGCTGTTTGACCAGCGCCATGAACTCGTCGTCGAGATCCTTGTCGCGCACGCCGTGGGCGAATGCATCGAGTCCCGCGCGCAACGTTGCCTTGGCATCGTCAAGCGTATAAATGTGCGCGATAACGCGAATGCCGCGCTTGTGCGCCTCGTCGAGGACCGCCGCGTAGAGATCGGGCGAGAGCTTCTTCACCGTACCCATCCGGTCGTCGACCCAGATCTTGATGATGTCGACCTTGCGCGCGGCGTTCTCCTCGACAGCCTTGCGCGCTTCCGCGGGTGTGGTAACCCAGTACGGCGCGGTAGTGCGTCCTGGCTCGGGCGCCGTGATGCCGCGTCCTGCGGTGAAGAACTTTGCCATGCCGGGCATGGCCTGCGACCGGACCTCGTATGCGACGTCGGCCGTGTCCTGACCGAGGCTGAGAGCAGCGCCGACTCCAAAGTACGCCCGTCGCCGCAGATCGTCCAACAGGCCTTCGCGCGTTTGGCTCAGGTGAGTGTGCGTGTCGATGATTGCCGGCATCACGGTCTTGCCCGCGAGATTCACGCGTGCTGCCCCGGTGGGGACCCGCACGTTAGCGGCTGTTCCGACCTGCACGATCCGCGCGCCGTCGACGACGAAAGAAGCATTCTCGATCGGCGCCCGGCCGTCACCGACGATGACGCGTGCGCCCTCGAAGACGGTCACGTTGGCAGCCTGCGGCTGTGCGAGGGTTCGCTCCGCCAGTGCGGATCCAAGCACGATCAAACCAAGCCACAGCAGTCGTCGCATTTGTTCCTCCAGTCGCGTGAACTCTATCAAGATCGCGGCATTCGAGCACCATACCCGTCAGTTACTGGGAGGCGGAAGCAGTGATTAACGGGTGCGGCTTGCACGACGGCGTGCAGCTTGCTGCATGCCGCGCTTCATGTCGCGCGTGACTTCCGAGCTTTCCATCTTTCCGCCGCGCATTCAGCAGTTTTCGTCGGACACGAGCTCGGTCGCGTTGTGAAAACCTGTCGTCGTTCCGGATTCACCTCCGGGATATCGGAGGCCAGACTGCGGAGGCAGTGATGCGATTTGTTCGAATGGCGTTTCTGGCGGCGATGTGTGTAGTGGTTGCGAGCCAGGCGGTCGGTGCGCAAACAGTCGGTGCTGCACCAGTTGCGGAGGAGGACTGGCACA
>Ga0075418_10007036_pt1 | contig 12679 bp, 11 predicted proteins | sample SoiMetdeltSBSDD2_FD_81776 | JGI IMG/M metagenome (GOLD analysis project Ga0075418, IMG submission 81776) | Bulk soil microbial communities from a Populus tree surrounding site in Tennessee, USA - Soil MetaG P. deltoides SBSDD2 | ecosystem: Environmental > Terrestrial > Soil > Tree plantation...
CGGAAAGGGCAAGTTGTTTTTGTTTGGACCGGAGATCACTTTCCGCGCCCAACCCCACGGTACGTTCAAATTTCTGTTTAACGGTATCTACTACGGAGGAGCTGAAGCGGTCAGCCTGAAATGATCTTTAGTCACGGACGCACGTTAGGAGGAGCCTATGCGCAACAAAACTATAGCGATGATTCTGACGATGGTGGCACTGTCGTGTGTTGTCAGCGCGCAAAGCCGAAAGAAAGCTGAGGCGCTCCTCAAAAAATCGGAGCAGACCATAGGGTCAAATTTGAACTCAATCCAGTACTCGGGCAGCGGGTATAACTTTGCGCTTGGACAAAGCATCAATCCGCGAGCGCCGTGGCCAAAGTTCAACGTCAAGAGCTACAACCGAGTCGTTAATTACGTCACCGCGTCGTCGCAGGAGGAACTCGTAAGAACCCAATTCGAGAACCCTCCCCGTGGTGGCGGAGCGCAGCCCATTATCGGCGAGCAACGCCAGATATTGGCTGTGGGAGGAAGTGGGACTTACGCCTGGAACGTTGCGGGAAGCAATGCGACGACAATTCCAGCGGCCGCCGAAGAACGTGCCCTCCAGATCTGGTTGACGCCCCACGGGTTTATCAAAGCTGCGCAAACCGGGGCTCCCACGGTCACTGAACAAATGCTCGGCGGCCGAAAAGCGCACATTGTTTCTTGCACGGTTGCCGGCAAGTTTAAGCTGCGCGGGTTCATCAACCATCAGAACCTGGTTGAGAGAGTCGAAGCTCGACTCGCTAACCCGGTGCTCGGCGATATGCTGACAGTGACGACTTATTCCGAGTATAAGGACTTCGGGCCAATCAAGTTTCCAACCCGAATAGTCCAGGAGCAGGGCGGCTTCCCGGTGCTCGACCTCACAATTACCGATGTTCGCGCAAACGCGCCCGCCGACATCCAGGCGCCGGACAACGTACGCCAGGCGAGCGCTCCCGTTGTTCGAGTGGAGAGCCAAAAGATTGCCGAAGGAGTTTGGTATTTGACAGGCGGAAGTCACCATAGCGCGGCGATCGAGTTCAACAATCATGTTGTTGTGATCGAGGCTCCCCAGACTGAGGAGCGCTCGCTTGCGGTCATCGCCGAGGTTAAGAAACTTGTTCCAAACAAACCGATCAAGTATCTGGTAAACACCCATCACCATTTTGATCACTCCGGCGGGATCAGGACTTTCGCGGCCGAAGGCGCCACGATAATCACTCATCAGATAAACAGGAGTTTTTATCTGGGAGCTTCTCGATCAGCGCGAGTGCTGGCGCCCGACAAATTGACGAAGACAAAAAAGCCGATGTCCATCGTCACGATGGGTGACAAACGCGTTTTGACTGATGGTTCGCGTGTGATGGAGCTGCATCACATCAAGGGAAGCGCTCATAATGACGGCATCCTTATGGCGTACCTCCCGAAGGAGAAGCTGCTGATTGAAGCTGACGTGTTCACGCCGCCGGCAGCAAACGCACCCCCGCCCGCGACCCCCAATACGTTCACTGTAAATTTGTACGAGAACCTACAGCGGCTTAAACTCGCGGTCGAGCAAATTGCGCCCCTACACGGAAGGCTGGTTACGATGGCGGACCTGTTGAAGGCGATCGGCAAGGCCGCTTGAGCTGAAAGGATAATATGAAAGTTAAGAACGTCCTCGGGTTTGCGGTAACAATTGCGTGCTGTTTAATGGCGAGCGGGTGTTTCAGCATCGAGCAGGAGATCTTTTTGAATCCGGACGGGAGCGGCGAGTTGGTTGTTTTTATATCGCTTCCCGACCTCCCGGAAAAGATGGGCGGCGCCGAATTGACGGCCAAGAAGTCGCCGGCTGATGCTCTTGGCGAGTTCAAGAAGGAACTGACGACGGCGCTTCCGCCGACGATCATATTGAAACAAGCCAAGGAAGTGAAACAGAACGGGGTCCAGAGTCTCTATGCGATATTCCAATTCAAAAAGATTGACGACATCCAACGCGTGCTCGCGAACTTTGGAAAAGACAGCTTGAAAGAGGGCGATATCGGGTCGGCGCCCCAGTGGACGTTGTCGATCGAGAAAAAAGAAAACAAGAGCTCATTCATTCAGAAGTTTCTTCTGGATGTCGATGCCAAAGCCAAGGCCGAGATAAAAGCAGAAGTGACCGTCAACGGACAAAAGCAAGAGCAGAAGAAGAGCCCTGAGGAAGAAAAGGCGTCAAAGGAAATGGATGAGCAGCTCAAACCGTTAATCCTGTCAATTGTCCGGATGCGTTTTGTGTTACACACGCCTGCGCCGATCACCGAATCCAACGCCGACATTGTGTTAAACAGCAACACTGCGATTTGGAACTGCTCGCTCGCGGCCTTTTCAAAGGAGAAGAAGGCAATCGAGATGAAGGCGGTTTTCTAGCTTACGGCGACCGCGCATTCCCAGGCGCACCGCTTTCAGGGCGAAGCATCTCGCCCGATAGTCTTTGGGTTGTAGACTCGCGGAGCTGAAGTCGTCGGCGAACGCGAAAAGAATTCCCGTCCGGCGTCCATCGAATCCAGTCAAATGAGACAAGCCCGGCATTTTGCCGGGCCGAAAACGTTAAGCTGTCAGTATGATGCTGGCTGTCTCGGGAGGAACCTTAGGAGAACTATGAAAACCATTTCGTCGAGATTCTTTGTGATGTTGGTAGCGTGCGGTGTGATGTTGGCTCTGGTGGCGCCCGGTGTGGCTCAGCGACGCAGAGGCTATGCGCGGAGCGGATACACCAGACCGGAAGTGGACCGATTGATAAAGCGGACCGAAGACCGCACCGATGTGTTCGTCAAGTTGTTCGACAAAGCGCTGGACAATAGCGTGCTGGATGGTACTGAAAAAGAAGATCGGTTGAACGACAAGGCGAAAGAACTAGAGAAGCAAATGGACAAGGTTCGAAGGGAATTCGATCACGCGGAGGGTTTCATCGAGATCAAGGATCACGTCGCGAAAGCCCTGTTAGTCAGCGAGGAGATCAACACAGTTGTGATGAACCGGCGACTAAACCCGGCTGTCGAGCGCGAATGGGTGGTGCTTCGCGTGGAGTTGAACAAGCTTGCGCAGGTTTATAATCTCAGGGCTCTGAAGCTGGACCGCTCAGCCTAGAGACCCGACGCGAACTGCCTCCACCGGCCTCGTGGCGGTGGAGGCACGACTGAATAGCGATAACAGCCCACCTCGTAACAGACCTCATCGACTGGATAGGAATACACGAAACAACTGACCAAGCCCCCGACGCTCTGAGACTGTGCGAAAGCTCCCCAACACCCACAACTTCAGAGTTGCGGGATTTGCCCTCCCTCAGGAGGGCCACGTTTATAGACGCCGTGACGAGATGCGCCCGCCCTCCGTCAGGAGGGCCATGTAGACTCAATGTGAATAACTCGTCCATAGCGCTTGAACATGGCCCTCATGACGGAAGGCGGGCGGTCTGTGAAGTGAATACGTACAGTTCGCCCGATGTTGATTCGCGGGTTCAGAATCAGACCATCAGATACTACAAAAAAAGCCGGGGAGATTAGGCATTGACCTTGCCTCATAGCACCGCGAGGCGGACGGGGTTCTCTCCGCGCCTTATGAAAAAAAGGGGGAAGATGACTATGCGTAATCGCTTACTGACATCCATTTCCGCACTATTGATGTGTTGTGCTGTGGTGACCCTGGGGTCGCCGGCTCTCGCGCAAAACAGGGACGCGAACTTTCGAGTCCAGTTTGGGCCTGATGTTCAACGGATGGTCCGTCAGGCGGGAAATCGCACGAGCCGTTTGGCGGCAATGCTGGATCAGAAAGGCCTCGAAGGGCTGAGCGCGCGAGCGCGAGATCTCGAAAGTCAGCTCAACATGGTTGAACAACAGTTCGACGATTCATCGAGATATGGCAGACGTTCGCAGGTTGCAAGCGCTCTTCGTGTAGCGGAAAGCATTAACAACGCAATGCGATATCGGCGAGTTGATCGAGTTGATTATGACGTGCAGCGAGCGTGGTCGATGGTTCGCAATGACCTGAACCGGCTGGCTCGAGTCTATAACCTTCGCCAGATCTAATTTGATCCGGTGGCTGGAGTTTTGGATATTTTCTCCGGCAATCCCACCAACGCACGTTGGTGGGATTTGCAAGAGAAAATGTCCAGCCTCCACCTGCTGTGCAAGCGATACCCTCCTAGCATCCTCGCGCTTTCTTCAAGTAATAAAAACCTCAAAACAGCCTATGAATCGATTGCGTACAACATCGCTCGATGTTGATTCGCATCGCAAGAACACAGCTTCCAACTGCAGCAAAATAAGGAATTGAGCCGTTTGGCATTGGGCTTGCGGCTTATTGGGAGGCGCGAGGATGTTACTAATCCCCGCGTCGAAGAAAGGGGGTAGCGATGAGAAATCGTCTACTGAGATCATTTGTTGCATTGACTACTTTGTGTCTGGCGCTGGCTATGGCATCGCCGAGTCTGGCGCAGTGGCCCGATCGGTATCGTGACTCCGATCGGTATCGTGACTCCGAGAGAGGCTACGGGAGATTCAACAACGTAGACCGGTTGATCCGGCAGGCTGAGAATCGGAGCGACCAGTTTGTGATGTCGCTCGAGCAAAGGAACAGCCGAAGCTTCCTTTCGCGAATCTTGGGTGATGAAGAGCGCCTGGGAGGGCTGAGAGCTCGGGCACGTGACCTGGAGCGTCAGCTCAATATGCTACGGGAAGAGTCGTTCCGAAGCGGTAATGACTATAGGCTTCGCTCAAGCGTTGCAAACGTATTGAGCGTTGCTGAGGACATAAACCGCAGAATGTACTACCGGGAATTGAATCCCGTCGCGGAGCGGCAATGGTCAATGCTTAAATCGGACTTGAACAGTCTGGCTAGAGCCTACAATCTTCGCCAGCTAAGCTAACAACGCAACCGCGAGCGTCCGGTGCGTAGGCGCCGGACGTTCGCACTCCCATCATTCCTCCCATTTCATCGCCTTCCACAAAACAATTACCACAAATTCGAATGAGCAATTCGACTGCGTTCCGAAAACTAACAGACGGCCGGCGCGCGAATAGAATGCCTGATTCACTTTGAACCGGCGCGATGATATAAACATACCCGCGTTGTGTCAGCGCAATCGAAACAGGTCGCCGACTGGATGTGGATATGAACCGACTGGAATGCAGCGGGTGCGACGCGGTAGGTACCTCGATCGTAGTAGCTTGCGAATAAACTTTAAGAGGAGATGTGCCATGATCAAATCGAGATTGTGGGTTGCGATAATTCTGCTGATTGCGTCGCGGCCAGTCGTGGGTCAAGAGGGCTTTCCATTATTTACCCCTGACTTTCCTCCTGAGGAATTTGCCCAGCGCCGCAACGCCGTTTACAACGCAATCGGCGAGACTGGGCTTGCAATAGTTCAGGGCGCGGCGAGTCCGTCGGGATACACAAGGTTTCGACAGACAAACGAGTTGTACTACCTCTGTGGAATTGAAAGCCCGCATGCGTACCTGTTGCTGGACGGCGGAACCCGTCGCGCCGCTCTCTTTTTACCGCATCGCAACGCAGGACGAGAGCGAAGCGAAGGTAAGATGTTGTCGGCGGAGGACGCCGACCTTGTGAAGAAGTTGGCTGGAGTTGATGCGGTGTTCGCAACCGATCTTCTCGCAGAGCAACTTACCTGGTACGCGAGAAGCTCCCGAACACTGTACACACCATTCAGCCCGTCCGAGGGCTTTGCGATGAGCCGCGATCTCGCGCTGCGAGCAGTCGCCGATCGCGCGGCCGACCCGTGGGACGGCACGCCGTCCCGCGAGGGTCAGTTTGCTCTGATGGTCCGGGCGCGCTTCCCGCAGATCGAGGTCAAAGACCTTTCGCCGACACTGGACAGCCTTCGTTTGATAAAGAGTCCTCGCGAGATCACGCTCCTTCGCAAAGCCACGCGGCTGTCAGGTCTTGCGTTGATGGAGTCGATGCGCTCCACGGCGCCGGGTCAGAAGGAATATGAGTTGGATGCCGTGGCCAAATATGTTTACTACCGAAACGGCGCGCAGGGAGAAGCTTATTACTCGTTGATTGCCAGCGCGCGAAACGCCTGGTACCCGCACTACAACGCCGGCAAACGCACTATGGAGGACGGCGACTTTTTGCTGATGGACTTCGCTCCCGACGTTGGTTACTACATGGCAGACGTGACGCGCATGTGGCCGGTCAACGGAAAGTTCAGCGCGTGGCAACGCGAGCTCTATGGCTTCTATCTTGGGTGTTATCAGGCGATTCTAAAGGCTATTCGCCCGGGAGTTACCGCACAGGTGATCAAGCAAGAAGCCGCGCGTGAGATGGATCGCATACTTGCCGCAACTAAGTTTTCAAAGCCCAGCTATCAGAGCGCTGCGCGGGAGTTCGTTTCCTCGTATGCTGAGTCGGCAAAAAGCCCGCGAACGACGCTCGGTCACTGGGTCGGAATGGCAACGCACGACGTGGGGCAGGACACGGGGCCGTTGCGCGCGGGGATGGTGTTTACGATTGAGCCGGCGCTTCGAGTGCCTGAGGAGCAGATCTACATTCGCCTCGAAGACATGATCTTGATTACCGACACCAAAGCGGAGATCCTTTCTGATTTCGTCCCGTGGGACATCATCGGAATAGAAAAGTTGATGGCTGAAGAAGGAATGCTCCAGCGTTATCCTCGGGACGGGTCGAATCATCATTAACCAATCGGCAATCGCAAATCCTTAACTTTGACACCTGTCCTTGCCAGCCGGTATCCTTCTGGCGTTCTCGTGCCCGCGTAGCTCAGTGGATAGAGCGCTTGCCTCCGGAGCAAGAGGCCGCAGGTTCGAATCCCGCCGCGGGTATCATTAATACAAGGGGGCCGCTTCAGAGGCGGCCCTTTCCTTCTGGGTTTGAACTGAAGAAGCGGCACACGCGCCGCTTGATTGAACGCGTAGCTCAAGGACGCTGATGAAGATCGCAACCTGGAACGTCAACTCGGTGCTCGCCCGCCTTCCGCAGGTTGTGAGATGGCTTGAAGCCGCAAGTCCTGATGTCCTCTGTATGCAGGAGACAAAATGTGTCGATGAAAAGTTTCCAAAAGACGACTTCTCGCGGCTTGGTTATCACAGCGAGTCGTTTGGGCAGGCGGCTTATAACGGAGTAGCAATCCTCTCGCGTGTAAAATGCGAACAGGTCTGCCGTGGCCTTCCGGATGATGAAGAAGGCGCGCAATCGCGGGTGCTCGCGGCGACGATCGGAGGGATTCGCATTGTCAACGTCTACACTCCAAACGGGCAAGCCGTCGGGGCTGAAAAGTACTACTTCAAGCTCGAATGGCTCAGGCGGTTGCGTGCGTTCTTCGATTTACACTATCAGCCGAGCGAGCGAGTCTTGTTGTGCGGCGACTTCAATGTCGCTCCTGAAGACCGTGACGTGCACGATCCAATAATGTGGCGGGGAAGGATTCTATTCAGCGACCCTGAGAAGGAAGCGCTGCTTCGCGTCAAACAATGGGGATTTGTGGATGCGTTCAGAATGCACAACTCGGAAGAAAAACAGTTCTCATGGTGGGACTATCGAGCGGGAGCTTTTCGCCGAAACATGGGACTGCGGATCGATCATGTTTGGGTCACCGAACCGCTCGCAAAACAGACGACGGGTGTAGTTATTGACAGGGAGCCGCGTCGCTGGGAGAAGCCTTCTGACCACGCGCCGGTCATCGCGGAGATCGTTTGAGTGTCCGAGAGGCTGAGTGTCCGACAAACTCCAGTTTGTCGTGAAATCCCAATCCGACGTTAGGCCAGATCGCCGACAAACTGAAGTTTGTCGGACAACGCTGCATAACCTTTTCGTGACTGAGCGGTTCTTATTAGTGAGACTGTTATTGTGCGATTGAGCAACAACAAAAGAGCCGGAGCTAGAGCCCCGGCCCTTATGTGAATGGCGGAGAAGGAGGGATTCGAACCCTCGATAGGCCTTTACAGCCTATAGCGGTTTAGCAAACCGCCGCCCTCAGCCACTAGGCGACTTCTCCTCAAAGACTTGAGGGAGTATAGCGGACGGCCTATGGCCTATCAAGGAACGGCGCAATATGGCCTTTATAGGTCCAGAAGATCACAATAAAATGTGCAAAAGCCATCGACGGACTAACGTCTGAGTTACTTGAGGAAGTCAAAATTCGAGAGCGAGGACCGAATATGCGAACATCGTTTCGTTTCTTATTTTTGATTCTATGGGCAATTGCTACGGCGTTTCTAATCACGACCACGGGATTGCGTTCGACGGCTCAAACAAAGTCCTCTTCAACCTCCGAGAAGGTCTCGGTGCCAAAGATCTGGGATGCCAAACAGCTTGCCGGTTGGGCTACCCCGTTAGCCACCACTAACGGAAAACCAAATTACTATTCCGAAGAAGAGTATTACGCCACGCCTGTCGACAACCTTCGTACTTACCCGGTCTACGCGCCGGACAAAGAGCCCAAAGGATATCGAGAGTGGATGCTCAAACAAGGCCCGCAGAGGCTGATCGAGCCGGAGAAACTGAAAACAGAACGCGACTGGATTGAAGCCGGCCGCGCGGTGTTCGGCGGGCTCGATTTCCCGGTTACTCGAACCGATGACCCTCGCTTAATCAAGTTCCTGAGCGACGTCGAGGCGGTTCGTAAGGGCGGCGACGCGATCACTAAAGACGGAGTCATTCCCGCGATCCGCTGGGTGGTGGATCGCGACGGCAAGTTGAAGGTCTCGCTGGCTGACTGCTCGGGCTGTCATAGCCGAGTCATGCCGGACGGCTCACTCCTGCTTGGCGCTCAGGGCAATCTTACGTTCGCCTTTGAGTCAATCGGGGTTGTTGTCGAGGGATTCGGGAAGGATCTCGAACGGAGGGGGCTTTCAATCAATCAAGCCGAGTACTCGTTCTATGGGATGCCGTGGCTCAAAGAGGACATCCACGAACGTTTCAAGACAATGACGCCGCAAGAGATAGGCGAGGTAGACGGGTTTCCACAGCCCGGCACGTTCTCGCGGTTCAACGGCAGCCCGTTCTTCATGACAAAGATACCCGACTTGATAGGCATCAAGGACCGCCGGTACATCGACCACACCGGTACGCACATCAACCGCGGCCCGGAGGACATCGCTCGATACGGGATTCTGGTGAGCGTGGCTGATGACGGTTCGATCGGCACGCACAAGTTCCTTGACGCCAAACAGCGCAAGCTCGGGCATCGATTCAGCGATGAAGCAATGTATGCGATCGGCAAGTTTGTCTATTCACTTGAACCGCCTGCGAACCCAAACAACTTCGATGCTCTCGCCGAGCGCGGCAAAAAAGTGTTTGAAAACGAAGGATGTGGGACGTGTCACACGCCTCCGTTGTACACAAACAATATGCTGATGCCGGTGAGCGGATTCACACCGCCCAAGGACGATCCGGAAACGGCTCGACTAAAGATTATGAGAATGCCGGTAGGCACCGATCCAAACCTGGCATTGAAAACCAGGAAAGGTACGGGTTATTACAAAACGCCTTCGCTCAAGGGGCTGTGGTATCGAAATCTGATCGAGCACTCGGGTTCGATCGCCAGCCTCGAGGAATGGTTTGATCGAAAGCGATTGCGGGATGATTACGAGCCGAGCGGGTGGAAGGCGCCGGGCAAAAAGACTCGCGCGGTTCCGGGGCACGAGTTCGGAATGGACTTATCGGCTGATGATAAGCGAGCGTTGATATCGTTCTTAAAGACGCTCTGAGATGAAAAAACCGGAGTGCTCTTGCATGCTCGAGGTAGGGAAGGGTGGCTTGCCCCGCTCCCCAGGAGTTGTTCGAGTTCAAAAGAGCGGGGGCAAGCCACCCTTCCCTACCCCTAGAATGCCTGGATCAACGCTTGTCCTGGATGAAGAATTGAAGGACCGGGGACAAGATTTTGTTAGGCTCCTCATTACTTCCTAGTGGTTGAGCACCCTTAACACGGTAGTGAACTTATCCTCATACACCTTCTCAAAATCGCCGCTGTCCTCGGCTATACGCAACAGGTCAGGGTGCTCGTTGTCTGTGAATACGTATTGCGCGCCAAAGCGGTCCCTAATAAACGGCGCCGGGTCGTCTTCTTCGCCAAGAGTGATGTGTGCATACAGCTTCCACAACTCCGAATCCCGATCGTACAGATAAGTCGGATCGAGCCCGACGATATAGACGCGATCGGGGTTGTAGTAAAACAGCATCGGAAAATCATCCCAATCCGTGTTGAAAATCACCGATCCCGGCGGCGTGTTTGCGTTGATCCATTCGGACGCGCCACGATAGGCGAACGGGTCCGTTTCGCTCTTCACATCCGCCCGCGCGTGCAGCAAACAGCCGCCCATCCACAGAATCGCAGCCGCAGTAACCACCGCTGCCGCGATCGCAGCAAACACTCGTTCGCGAGTGCGAGACACCCAGGCGAAGTCTATTCGTTCGAGCTTGGGCGAAAATGTGAATGCCGCGAACAACACCGCGAACGGCGGCCAGTACTCGATAAATCTCCGCGACTTGAACGCCATCAACAGCAGCACGAACGACACGATCAAAAAAAAGAGCGGTTTGAGATCGCGCGCCCGATCTCGATAATTAAACGCCAGCAACCCGACAAAATAGACCACGAACGCTACCGCGCTGATGCCCAGCATTGCCCACGCCTCGTATGGATACCACTCGATCCCAACGTCCACCGCGTAGTCACCGGTGTATTTCATCAACACGTGCTGTCGAAACAAAGACAGGTTTTTTGGGAAGTAAGGATTGATGACCAGCCCCGCGGCGATTCCAACGGCGGATGCGAGCGCCGCCCACAAATCAATGCGGCGCTCGGCCAGGTAAACGGCGATGGAGTAGGCCAGAGTAAAAACCAGCATCAGCGGGAAGAGGCTGTACGACCAGACGAAGATGAACGACAGCGCACCGAGCCATATGTGCTTACGCTTCAGGGTGAGATATGTCCCCACGCCCAACAACGCCAGCGACAGCGCGGGTGCGCGAGTCATCGACATCCGATACAGGAAGTGCTCGGAGCCGGCGACCAGCGGTGCAAGCCATAGCCATCGATATCGAATTCGATAAGTGACCAGCAACGCAAACAGCGAAGCGATACCCAGACTCGAGAAAACGATCGCCGCAAGCTTTGCCCCGACTCTTAGATCACTGAGCGTGAAAGGAATCAACATCACGTGAAACAGATAGTGATGATCGACGTAGTTTTGCTCGTCGAGGGTCGTGAGCGGCAGAGCTTTGAAGGCGGGAAGTCGCGGAAAGTTTTCGCGGAGCATCGCCGCCCAGCGAATGTGATAGTAGCCGTCGTTGTCGAGGATCGCCGGACCGCCGAATTGAATCCAGCTCATCACCGCGAGGATCAGCGCGAGCCCGCCGGCGATTTCGAGCGCGGCTCTTGAGCGAGAAGCAGAGGGCGGAGGAGCAGAGGGGCTGAGGAGCGGCGGAGAATGGGAGAGAGGGAGAGGGGGCGAAGGGGAGAGGGGGAGAGAGGGAGAGAGGCGCCACTTGCCCCACTCTCCCCGTCGCCCACTCCTCTTTCCTTCTGTCGCTCCGTCGCCCACTCGCCCCGTCTCCCCCTCGCCCCGTCGCCAACTCCGGGCTCACGTCTGAAAGTTCTGCACGACTCGGACGTCTTCGCCGGTTACGGCGTCCACATAAACCGTCCACGAAAGCGAGCGTCCCGCCGTTACTTCCCATGCGAGGCGGATTTCGACGGCATCGCTTTTCTCTATCGGAAGGATCACCAATCGCTTTACGGTCACTTCTGAGAGTTCGGCGATCTGTGTCCGTTGCTCGCGCCCGGCGATGTCGGTGTAGCTGAAGGTCCGGCCGACGACCTTCTTTGCGGCAATGTCGCGTTCGAGGGTCGGGTTCAAGGGCAATTCGACAACCGGAACAAAACGATCGTCAAGCTGTATCAGCCTTCCGTCACGGCTCAAGACCGCAACCAGTTCGCCGAAGTTGCCCGCTAACGGATGTGCAAAGTTAGCTTGAGAGTAAGTCAGCCGTTCCGTATCACCGGACGAGTCGGCAGCGATCAGCGAAATCGTCGCCGGATCAATTGCGAGTAACTCACGCCACCGGTCGATGAACGCTCTCATGGCCTCGCGAAGCGCGAATTGTTCATTGCCAGGCTCGGGTTTGCCTGAGAGAAGCTTTATCCCGTTTGAGACTCCCAGGAGTGAGCGTGGCGTATTGGTTATCGGATAGAGGTCGGGCGGTGTTTGAGGTACCGCATAGGCGTCGAGCATTCTCCGCCATTCTCGTTCGGCCTTGGCGCGTCGATCGGCGGAATCCTTTATAACCGCAGGATAGCCTTGTTTTGCGGCTCCTCGAAGTTGAGGAGATACTTCGAACCCAGCAAGCAGTAAACCTGCAATCAGCGAAATGATGATCGGTAAAATCATAGAAGCGCAGAAGCAGACCGCGCGCCTTAAGTGGTGCTGCGCGAGGAGAAGTTCAATGATCGATTATTCATGTTTTCAAATCACCGGGCAAGCAAACGTCCAAAGAGCCGGCGACTTCAGACGGCCAGTCTTGAGCCGCCGGGCGGCGAGACCTATCATCGGGCTATGCGCTTCGATTTTTTGTTCCGCAAGTTTCGTCGTGAGCGTCAACATGAACGACGCTCGACCGCCGAGATAACCAGCGAAGATGAAAGCGAGCCATACGACCCTGAGAACCCGTTTCC
>Ga0075418_10007039_pt1 | contig 12677 bp, 10 predicted proteins | sample SoiMetdeltSBSDD2_FD_81776 | JGI IMG/M metagenome (GOLD analysis project Ga0075418, IMG submission 81776) | Bulk soil microbial communities from a Populus tree surrounding site in Tennessee, USA - Soil MetaG P. deltoides SBSDD2 | ecosystem: Environmental > Terrestrial > Soil > Tree plantation...
CTCGAAGAGCTGACCCGCGCTGTGCTCGACCATACCGACGTCGGAGCAGACGTGACGGTACCGGAGACCATTCAAGGCGTGCTCATGGCGCGCATTGATCGCCTGCCGGAGAACGCCAAGCGTCTCTTGCAGACGGCAGCGGTGTTGGGGCGAGAATTTGCGCCACCCCTACTGGAAGCGATGTGGGATGGAGGAGCACAGCCGTTGGAACCGCTCCTCCTCACGCTCACGCGGCAGGAGTTTCTCTTTGTGCGCTTTAGTGCCGAGGGGCCCGTGTATGTGTTCAAGCACGCCCTGACCCAGGAGGTGGCCTACGACAGTCTCTTAACGACCCGCCGTCAGACGTTGCATGCGGCTGCCGGACAGGCGTTGGAAACCCTGTATGCGCCGCGGCTGGAAGACGCCTATGAACGCCTCGCCTATCACTACGCCAGAACCAACGATACCGCCAAAGCCGTAGCGTACCTAACCCTGGTGGCCAAGAAGGCGGCGCGGAACTCGGCCCATGTGGAAGCCATTGCGCACCTCACCCAGGGGCTGGAGCTGCTGCAGACGTTGCCCGCCACGCCGGAGCGCAGCCAGCAAGAGCTGGCGTTGCATATCGCCTTGGGGCCGTCGCTGATTGCTACCAAAGGCTATGCGGCATCTGAGGTGGCACAGACCTACGCCCGCGCCCGGCAGCTCTGTCACCATCTGGAAGACCCTCACCAGCTTTTTCCGGTGCTGCTAGGCCTGCAGAAATATTATCTCGTGCGCGCCGAGCTGCAGACGGCGCACACACTGGGCGAGCAGCTCCTGGCCCTGGCGCAGCAAGCTCAAGACTCTGCCATGCTCCTGGCAGCGCACCGTGCCTTGGGGGCGGCGTTGTTCTGGCTGGGTGCGGCAGGCTCGGCGCACACGCACTATGCACAGGGGATGGCGCTCTACGACCCCCAGCAGCACCGCGCCGCGGCGGTCCTCTATGGGGAGGACGCGGGCATGGCTTGCCACCTCTATGCCGCCTGGACGCTGTGGTACCTGGGCTATCCTGACCAGGGGCTGGCGCGGAGCCACGAGGCGGTGACCCTGGCGCAGCAGAGTGCGCACCCCTTTAGCCTGGGGGTTGCCCTGGCCTGTGCCGCTATGTTCCATCAGTACCGCCAGGAGGGGCGTACCGCCCAGGAGCATGCCGAAGCTGCCAGCAGCCTCGCCACGGAACAAGGATTTCCGCATTTGAGGGGGCATGGTCCTATGTATCGCGGCTGGGCGCTGGTGCGGCAGGGACAGGCCAGGGAGGGGATCGAGCCACTTCGTCAGGGCTTGACGGCTTATCGTGCCACTGGCGCAGAGGTAGCGCGGCCGTATTTTCTAGCGCTCCTCGCCGAGGCATATGGTACTATGGACCAGGCAGCGGCAGGACTCACAGCACTCGCGGAAGCGCTGATGCTCGTAGATACAACCGGCGAACGGTGGTACGAGCCAGAGCTTCATCGCCTCAAGGGCGAGCTACGGCTGCAACAGTCCCCAGACAGCCACGCCGAGGCGCACGCCTGCTTCCAGCAAGCCCTCGACGTGGCGCGTTCCCAGCAGGCCAAGTCGCTCGAACTCCGTGCCGCCACAAGCCTGGGTCGTCTGTGGCAGCAGCAGGGTAAGCACGCTGAGGCTCGGCAGTTACTGGCCGAGGTCTATGGCTGGTTCACCGAAGGGTTCGACACCCCTGACCTGCGGGAAGCGAAAGCGCTGCTCGATGAGCTGGAGTGAGGTTGAGGCCCTCTATAGATGCACTGTCTACACACCTTGGTTGGTCCTCAGCGAGGTTTCTGAAGGCACTTAAAGGCAGCAGACCTATGGAAGTGCGTTTGCATCCGCATGCCCTGGAACGGCTGCAGGAACGCGGAGCGACCGAGGAAGAAGTGCGTGCTACAGTTGAGCAAGGTGAGCAGTTTCCAGGGAAGTTTGGGCGCACTGGCTTTCGGCGGAACTTCCGATTTGACAGCACATGGCGTGGAAATCATTATCATACGAAGCAAGTCGAAGCTTATGCTGTGCAAGAAAGTGGACACTGGCTGGTGATCACAGTCATCACACGCTACTTTTAGATGTCTGAAGCAAAGGGCGTCCTATGAGATTTACCTATGACCCCCGTTATAATATCGCTTACATTCGCTTTCAAGAAAAGCATTCAACTGTCGAGAGCGTTCGTGTGAGTGATGAACTCATTGTGGATATGGCTCCTGATGGCACAGTTTATGGTATTGAATTATTGAATGCGAATGAACAATTACGACGCGACACGACAGAGAAACTGTTGGTCATTAATGAATCGACTGGCGAGCACATTGAGTTGCCATTGGCGGTGAGGTAAGCGTGATAGCGTTGCGGAGCAATGTCATGTGAAGAGAGGGACAGTCCTATGGATCCATTTGCTGACCGCGTAAAAGTCTTGCAATCAGAATCCGAGCGCATCAAACAGTACCTGCACGCCTTGCCTCCTGAAGCGTTGAGTAAGCCGAGTGCCTGCACGCAATGGCAGGTGCAGGACGTCATTGCCCACCTGATCGGCGTGGCTGAGACTTATGCCAGTTCCGTCTCGCGTGGCTTGCAGGGGGATACGGGGCCGCTACCGGGGCGTCTCCCGGCCGGGCAGGCCACGGCGGCGATCTCGGCTGAGAGCATTGCGCAGCGCTCGATCGCGGCGCGCCAGACGCTGGGAGATCAGTTACTCGCCACCTTCGATGCGGCAAATGATCGCCTGAATAGCCTGCTGGCCGGGCTAGAGCCTGAGCAGCGGGAAACGCCTTGCTATCATCCTGGTGGCATCGTCAAAGCGCAAAATTTTATGGATCTGCGGCTCAAAGAACTGGCCGTACACGAGTGGGACATCCGCTCGGCGCTGGAGCCTGAGGCGCATGTGTCAGCGGCAAGCATCCCGGCCATTATGACCACGATCTCCGAGTCGATTGCGTCAGGTTCACTCCGATGGGCCTTCTGGGCAGGGCCGTATCTGACGACACCGGTGCGCTATCGCTTTGCGGTGACGGGGCTGGGGCCCAGCAAGCCGGATATCGTGGTGGAGCGCAACACGCTGCGCATGGAAGATGCCGGGGAGGCCGCACCCAGGGTCACCATGCGTTGTGACACAGAGACCTATGTGCTCCTGGTCTACGGCCGCCTCGACCTGGAGGCGGCCATGGCGTCTGGACGTCTCATGATAGAGGGAGACCGCGAGCTGGCCCTAGCGTTTGGCCGGTGGTTCCGAGGCATTTGACGTGAAGGGATTCACGGTCGGGTACACGTTTGCTTCCCTGCGCTTGCGCAACTACCGCCTGCTCTGGCTGGCACAACTGGGCACCAGTATGGGCCAGTGGATGGATCAGATGACGCGGGGCTGGCTCATGTACCAGATTACCGGGTCGGCGTTGCAATTGGGCTTGGCAACAGCGCTGCGCGGTCTGCCACTGCTCTTTTTTGGGATCCTCGCTGGGGCCGTGGCCGATCGCTCCAACCGCAAGAGCCAGCTCATTATGGCGCAGGTGATTAACGCCTTCTTAAACGTGATTCTCGCCACCCTGGTCCTGCTGCACCGCGTGCAGCCCTGGCATGTGTACGTGACAGGCTTTTTAGCCGGGACCGTGCAGGCGTTCCAGCAACCAGCGCGCCAGACACTGATCAGTGACATTGTAGGCGCCAGGCACCTCATGAACGCCCTGGCGCTCAATGCTATGGCACTCAATGTAGCCAGAGCCCTGGGGCCAGCCGCCGCTGGTCTCCTGATTGCGTTTATTGGCGCGCACGGCTCGTACTATACCCAGGCCGCCATGTTCGTGCTGGCGACTCTGTGGACCATGCAAATGGCCATGCCAGAACGCAGCCCGGAGTCGGCAGCGGTGCGTCGTGAGCCATTTATGCGGAGTATTGTCGCGGGACTTGCCTTTGTGGTCCAGGATCGCGATATCCGCACGCTGATGATCCTGGCGCATGGCCCATTGACGCTGGGCATGCCGTATATGAGCCTGATGCCCATCTTCGCGAAGGATGTGCTACACGGCGGGGCGCAATTGCAGGGTTTTCTGTTGACGACCATTGGCATTGGTTCCGTACTCGGTTCCCTGGCTGTGGCATCCATGCAGCGGCGCTATAGCTATGGCTACTCAGTGGTCATCGGGGCGCTAGCCTTCGGTGTCACCCTCTTCGGCTTTGCCTCGGCACATGACATCCTGTTGTCTGCTCTCTGTGCCTTCGGCGTTGGTGTGTGTGTGGTAGCGTACCAGACCCAGAATCAGACCCTGCTCCAGCTCCTGGCCCCCCGCGAGATGCGCGGCCGGGTCATGAGCATTTTTCTCTTGAACCGCGGTCTGGTACCACTCGGAACGTTCATAGCTGGTGTGCTTGCCGAGCACCTTGGCGGTCCCCTGGCGTTGCAAATCATGAGCCTGGCAGTGCTCGGCGTGGTCCTCTTGGTGAGCCTGCTGACGCCGCGCTTCCTCAAGCTGCGCGTCGAATTTCAAGATCGCGTGCCGACGCGGTGAGCCCCTGTACCGGGTGCGTTGACAGGTGGCGTTGGATGCCGTACGATGCCGCTATCGTGTCATGGTCTTTCCTCTCAAGCCTCGATGAACCACGAGCGTGATGGACTATGCGTGAGACGCAGCAATACGTTGTGATGCATTACGGTGAAGTCAGCATCAAGGGCAGAAATCGCCCGATATTTCTGCGCCGCCTGGTCAGGAACGTGCAGCAGGCGTTGGGTGATCTCGGTGACATTGCCGTGGAGATGCTGTCGGGGCGCTTGCTCGTCGCGGTGCCAATGGATGTCCCCTGGGCCATTCTTGAGGAACGCCTGGGCAGTATCTTTGGCCTGGCCAATTTCGCCCACTGCGCCGAAGCACCGCACGATCTTGAGGCGATCAAACAGACGGTGAGTCATGTCCTGCACGGCCGCACTTTTGCCAGTTTTCGCATTACGGCGCGCCGGGCTTTTAAGGAGCTCCCGTTCCACTCGCTGGAACTCCAGCAGGTGTTAGGGGCTCACGTCCTGGCCACGCATCAGACACGCGTGGGGCTCGATGATCCTGATCTCACTGTGCATGTCGATATCGTCCCACGGCGTGCCCTGGTGTATGTCGAAAAAATCCCTGGTGCCGGAGGGCTCCCGATTGGCATCAGCGGGGTCGTGCTGAGTCTGCTGTCAGGCGGTATCGATTCGCCCGTAGCGGCCTATCGCATGATGAAACGCGGCTGTCGCGTCGATTTCGTGCATTTTCACAGTTACCCCTTTCTGGACCGCACGTCGCAGCAGAAAGCGCGCCAGCTGGCGCAGTGGCTGACGCGTCATCAGTACGCGGCGCGCCTGTTCCTGGTGCCTTTTGGCGACATCCAGCAGCACATCGTGGGCGTGGCGCCAGCGCCTTATCGGGTAGTGCTCTACCGTCGTTATATGTTCCGTATTGCGCTGGCATTGGCGCAACAAACCGGGGCTGAAGCGCTGGTAACAGGGGAATCCTTAGGGCAGGTGGCGTCCCAGACATTGCAAAACCTGCGCGTCATCGAAGCGGCCAGTGACCTGCCCGTGCTGCGGCCCTTGATTGGCATGGATAAGGCGGAGATCATGCAGACCGCAGCGGGTATTGGCACCTACCCGATCTCTATCCAACCAGATCAAGACTGCTGTACGCTATTCGTGCCGCGACACCCTGCCACACGCACCACGCTTACCGACATCGCAGCCGCCGAGCAAGCCCTTGATACCCCGGCCTTCATACAGATGGCTCTGGATGGCGTGCAGACCGTGGAGTTGTACTTCCCCGACGCCAAGGCGGCGAGCGTGACGCCAGGGGAAGCGTGACCACCTCAGGCGAAGCAGCGCGTCACGTGCAGCTCTGCACCCTCGAACCAGTAGTGGCGGAAGTCCGAGATACGGATGTGCTGGCGCAGGCAGAGAGCACGCGCGTCTGTACAATAGCCGCGGGGCACGTAGAGGTATATCGCCGCCTGCAAGTGCTCTAAAGAGCGCCAGCGCCGTGCCGCCGTGTCGAGGTCGTGTAAACTCTCCACCGTCTCGACCATACCCACCATCTCCACGCGCTGATCGACCTTGCCGACCGCCACCAGATGCGGGTACTGGCCTTTTACATGCCGCTGCAGGGCACGCTGTGTGTTCGTATAGACCGTAAAGATACGCGTGTCAAAGGCCCGCTCGGCAATACGGGCCACCAGATCGTCATGGGCCATGGCCGTGTCGAGAGCTGTGTCGCTCATGCTTCCCTCTCTGTGGTTGTTGGCATGCTAGGTCCCCTCCGGGCTCAGGGTAGAGTGGTGATCCTATGCGGGATATATAGGGGCCGTCAGGCTTTCGGGGCCACGGTGAGGCCGCGCACGTTGTGCTTGGCGATCGTCTGCGCCACCAGCCCCGTGGCCTTGATGTCCTCAATGAAAGCGCACAGATACTGGGCGCCAGCGGGGCGGCCTTTCGGCGTGCCGGCAGCCTGCTGGACAGCGGTGAAGTTGCCGTCGAGGAGGCGCGAGCCGGGTAGGTTGTCCTGGTCTGTGACGAGGCGCGGCCGCAGCCCGGCGAGGGCGTCTAGCTTGTCGGCGACAAAGCGCTGGAACGCGTTGTCAGCGCCTTGTGTGCGCACGAGCTGGGCATGTTGCAGGCTGCGGCTCAGATAGAGCTCGTACGCACTCCTGTCTGGCGCGGCGATGCGGATGCCTGGACGATCCACCTCAGCAATTGCCGTGAGCGGCGACCCGGGTGGCACCAGGTAAGTTGCCTCAATCTCTACATAGGCCGCGGTGAAGTCGATTGCATGCGCGCGCTGCGGCTCAGCGCCGAGAAACCCGACGTCCCACACGCCGTTCGGGGCCGCGTCGGCCAGCGCCCCGGGGTTGGGGTAGGGGAGAAGTGCGACAGGGACGTCCAGCCGCTGACCGAGCTCACGTCCCAGGTCCGCGGCAATGCCGCATGGCTCGCCGGTCACCGGATCTGTTGCGGTGAGTAGGAAATTGCTCATGTTGAGGGCCACGCGCAGCGTGCCGGTCGGTGCAAGTTCAGAACGTACTGTAGAAATGCTGTCAGTCATCGCGGTCACCTATGATGTGAAAGTTGCTGCCTGGCGTACCAGACTATGTTCTGCTGTTGAGCCCTCAGCACTGTGTAAGTATGCGTCGCCCACACGACCATTTACGCCGGCAACTGGGTCAGGTGCATGCGGCTCCCCATGCTGGTGTTGGTATCGAAGTAGAGCACTTGCTGACCGATCGCATTGGTGTTCGGAGCGTCTGCTACGAACTGGAAACCACGACAACAACACTCGGTGATACCAGCGCCAATATCCTGCGTCACATAGCCCACGTGGTCCATGGCATGGTGTGCGCCCATGTTGTTGGGGGTCTGGGGCTCGATGAGCTCTACCTGCACCTGACCGAAGTTCACAAAGGCGTTACACCCACCCCGCCGGGACACCCCACCGCCCGCGTGCACCCCGTCGAACTTGTCCACGTACCAGGCCACGGCCTCTGCCGCGTTACGCACCAGGTACCCGGCGTGAATAATCTTATCGACCTTGATACCCAGCCCGACACCGATGGTATTGGGCTGGGCCGGAAGCTGAGTCAGGTGGATCAACACGCCGTTCGTCGTGTCGGGATCAAAGTAGAGGACCTGCTGCCCCAGGGGATTAGTGAAGGGCGCATCCGCGATAAACGCAAAGCCCCTGGTCTTTGCCCGCTCGACCGCTCTGGGGATGTCCGCCACGACATAGCCCACATGGTGCATGACTAGCGTGTCTTTTGGGATGCTGCTGGTGTCGCTGGGCTCGATGAGCTCCGCTTCCACCTGTCCGAAATGCACAAAGGCGTTGCGCCCGCCGCTAGGCACAGCACGACTGCTCCGCACCACGCCACCACCGGCGTTCGCAGCTCCAAATCCTTGCTCGAACCATGCGACGGCCTTATCCAGGTCAGCTACCAGGTATCCAATGTGCTGAATCTTGTCAAACATCATCTGTCCTTCGCTTGCAGAGTCTACGATGCTAACGTAAGGCGCATTATAGATCCTTTCTCGCTTGGACCCAAACCCCTCAGCCCCGTCTTCTGCGCCGCACAGATTCCCGTATTATGATCCTCTCACTTGAGCAATAGACCAGTTGGTACTTAGCCTCGTTATTCCCTAGGCTGGGCCTGTGGCTTCCTCGTTTCTCGATGGCATGATAGGAAAAAAGCATGTACAATGCGCCATCCAGCGCCTAATCTGACCGGGCCGGCACCGCCACGTGGGCCCCTAATAGCTTATCGCTTTCGCGCCACCTGAACTGGAAAAGGAGCCCCTATGCCCTCCTCCCTCCGACGTCTGCTGCCGACTGGACTGATGATGGCCTTGCTGGCGGGTGCCTGGGCGGTGCCCGTCCGGGCTGAAACGACGCTCAAGGTTATTCCTCAGGCCAGCCTACGGGTGCTGGACCCCATCTGGACCACCGCGTATCTGACCCGCAACCACGGGTATCTGGTCTATGACACCCTGTTTGCCCTGGATGCCAGCTTCAAGGTGCAGCCGCAGATGGTGGACACGTGGACCGTGTCGGACAACGGGCTCACGTACACTTTTACCCTGCGTCCGGGCCTCAAGTTCCACGACGGGGCGCTGGTCACGTCCCGCGATGTGATCGCCTCGATCAAACGCTGGGGCGTCCGGGACCAGTTCGGCCAGAAGCTCATGTCTTACACCCAGTCCATGGACGCCGTGAGTGAGGCCACGTTTACCATCACGCTGAAGGAGCCGTTTGCCCTGGTGCTGGACGCTTTGGCCAAACCCTCCAGCAACGTGCTGTTCATCATGCCGGAGCGGGTAGCGAATACCGACCCGCAGAAGCAGATCGAGGACTACACCGGCTCGGGACCCTTTGTGTTCGTGAAGGAGGAATTCAATCCTGGCAGTAAGTCCGTGTACCGGAAGTTCGCCGACTACGTGCCGCGCAGTGAGCCGGCCAGTCTGCTGGCGGGCGGCAAGCAGGTGTATGTGGACCGAGTGGAGTGGATCTACATCCCAGACGCGAACACGGGTGTGGCAGCCATGAACGCCGGGGAAATGGACTACTATGAGAATCCGCCCATCGACCTGCTGCCGCTGATGAAGAGCAATCCCAAAATCAAGGTGGAGGTGACCGACCCCATCGGGGCCCAGGTGGTGCTGCGGCCCAACCATCTGCTGCCGCCCTTCAACCATCCGAAGGTACGCGAGGCGCTGTACTACATCCTCAGTCAGGAGGACTACATGCGCGCGATCGTGGGCGATCCCAGCCTGTACAAGGTGTGCCCGGCGATGTTCATCTGCGGCGCGCCTCTGGAAACCAAGGCCGGCGCGGAAGCTCTGAAGGTAGACCTGGATAAGGCCAAGCAACTGCTCAAGGAAGGGGGCTACACTGGCGAACGCATTGTGCTGCTGGACCCCACCGACCAGTTCATTCCCCACAATGCGGCGCTGGTGACGGCCAACTTGCTGCGCAAGGCGGGCATGAACGTGGAAGTGCAGGCGATGGACTGGAGCACCATGCTCACACGCAGGGCCAAAAAGGACCCCGTTGACCAGGGTGGCTGGAACCTGCTGCACACTTGGGCCACCGGCGTGGATCTGATCTCGCCCATGACCCACGCCCTCGTCGCGGCCAATTGTGACAAGGCCTGGTTTGGCTGGTACTGCGACCCCAAGGTGGAAGAGCTGCGCGAGCAGTGGGCCCGCAGCACTGATGCCGCCAGGCAGAAGCAGCTGGGTGAAGCCATCCAGCGCCAGGTGTACGCCACGGCGGGGTATTACCCGCTCGGGCAATTCGTGCTGCCTATGGCCTATAATGAGCGGCTCTCCGGGGTGATCGTCTCCCCGGTGGCCATTTTCTGGAATATCCAGAAGAAGTAAGCCACCCCTTTTGTCCTTGCCCCGCCCTGACGGGCACCCCCGCTCTCCGGGGGGCGCGGGGGATGGGGGGCGAGGAGGCGGCGATGCGCAACTATGTCATACAACGCATCCTGGCGACGATCCCCGTGATGGGTGTGGTGGTGTTGTTCGTGTTCCTGCTGCTGCGCTTGGCGCCCGGTGACCCCGCGGCGCTGATTGCTGGGGACTACGCTGCGCCGGAGGACATCGCCAAGATCCGTGTGGCGCTGGGGCTGGACAAGCCGATGCATGTGCAACTGGGCATCTGGCTGGCGCATCTGGCCCGGGCGGATCTAGGCACGTCCATCTACTCCAAGCTGCCGGTGACCCACCTGATGGCCCAGCGCCTGGAACCTACGCTGGCCCTGACGCTCACGACCCTGGTGTTCGCTGTATCTCTGGCGGTGCCCCTGGGTGTGCTGGCCGCCTGGAAGGCCGGCACCTGGGTGGATCGGGCGGTGATGATTCTGACTGTGGCCGGTTTCTCCTTACCCGTCTTCTGGCTAGGCTTTCTCTTTATCTACGGCTTTTCCATCAAGCTGGCCATACTGCCGGTGCAAGGATTCGTCAGTATCACCGAGGGCGTGGTGCCGTTTCTACAGCACATGGTGCTGCCCACGCTCACGCTGGGCACCGTCTACATGGCCCTGATCGCGCGCATGACCCGCGCCAGCGTCCTGGAGGTGCTGAGTCAGGACTATATCCGCACGGCGCATGCCAAAGGCGTGGCCCGACTCTGGGTGCTATGGCGGCACGCCCTGAAGAATGCTGCCGTGCCTATCGTCACCATCATCGGCATCGGTGTGGCCCTGCTCATTGGTGGGGTGGTGGTGACCGAGAGCGTCTTCGCCATCCCCGGTCTCGGCCGGCTGACAGTGGACGCCATCCTGCACCGAGACTATCCCGTGATCCAAGGTATCATCCTGGTGTTCTCTGCCGTCTATGTGTTGATCAACCTGCTGGTCGACCTGTCCTACACAGTACTCAATCCGCGCATTCGCTATTGACGGGAGTCGTAGATGAACGCACAGTCGGCGGTCGTCCCACTCATGTGCATCTGCGCTCTTCTGCGACGAGAGCACCCATGACCTTGCTCTCACCTGACGCACAGAGAGTACCCATGCCCCCAACCCCCGTAACGTGGGTAAACTGGATACGCCGCAATCCTACTGTGGCGGCAGGTGGCGCGCTGCTACTGGTCATGCTAGCTGTTGCTGCCCTGGCGCCCTGGCTGGGCACTGCGGATCCCCTCAACATCAACCCCATCCAGCGTATCCGGGCGCCGGCGGCTGCTTACTGGTTCGGCACGGACATGCTGGGGCGAGACGTCTACAGCCGCACGTTGTACGGCAGTCGCATTTCCCTGGCGGTGGGCCTTACCGTGGCGACGCTCAGCACGGGCATGGGGCTGCTGATTGGTGTGGTGGCCGGATCCTCTCGCACCCTGGACACGGTGGTCATGCGTGTGATGGATGGCCTGATGGCCATTCCCGCCATCCTGCTAGCTGTTGCTATCACAGCGCTTGCCAAGGCCAGCCTGACCAGTGTCATTGTGGCGCTCACCGTGCCGGAAGTACCGCGTGTGGTGCGTCTGGTGCGGAGCCTCGTGCTCTCCCTACGCGAGCAACCCTACGTGGAGGCCGCCGACGCCCTGGGCGCCAGCTTCGGGCGCGTGGTGTTCCGCCACCTCCTGCCGAACACGCTAGCGCCACTCATCGTGCAGGGCACATACATCTGCGCCTCTGCCGTGATCTTCGAGGCCTACCTCAGCTTCCTGGGGGCGGGCACCCCGCCGGAGATTCCCAGCTGGGGCAACATGATGGCCGAGGGCCGTAGCTATATCCAGCTCGGCTTCTGGATTGTGCTCTTTCCCGGTCTCTCCCTGGCCCTGACCGTGCTGGGGATCAACCTGCTGGGCGATGGCCTGCGTGATACACTGGACCCACGGCTAAGGCACCGGATGTAAGAGCTAAATAGGCTCTAGCATTGCCTATCCTTGGACACTTGACATGCCTCATGGTCTCCCCTAGGCTTGCCGCACATGCTTGCTCACCCTGGAATAAGGAGTCGCTGGAACACCATGGCACACTACGCACTGGCGCTTGACGTCGGCGGTACCTTCACTGACGTAATGCTGATGCATCGAGCATCCGGACAGCTCTGGACTGTGAAGACGCCCTCGACGCCGGCCGATGCGTCAGAGGGGTTTTTTCAGGGGATCCAGAAAATATTGCCCCTGGCAGAGGTAGCGCCAGCGGCAGTGGATCACGTCTTACACGGCTCAACGGTGGCGACAAATACCATTCTGGAAGGTAAGGGCGCCAGCACCGGTATACTCACCACCGAGGGTTTTAAATACGTCTTGGAAATTGGGCGGCACGACATCCCCCGGCGCGCCAACCTCTACGCCTGGGTGAAGCCGCCGCGGCCTGTGCCACCACGGCACATCCTGGAGGTCCCCGAGCGGGTGCTCCTGGATGGGACCATCGATACACCCCTCGACGAAACCAGTTGTCGTGCGATGGCACGGCGCTTGCGTGCTATGGGGGTGGAGGCGGTGGCCATCGTCTTCTTGTACTCCTTTGCCAATGCAGCGCACGAGCAGCAGGCAGCGGCTATTGTGCAGGACGAGATACCACAGGTGCAGGTGTCCCTCTCCAGCGATGTGCTGCCGGTGTTCCGCGAGTACGAGCGGGCCATGGCAACGGTGCTGAATGCCTATGTGCAACCCGTTGTCAGTCGCTATATTGGCAAGTTGGAAAGCGGTTTGCGC
>Ga0075418_10007042_pt1 | contig 12674 bp, 9 predicted proteins | sample SoiMetdeltSBSDD2_FD_81776 | JGI IMG/M metagenome (GOLD analysis project Ga0075418, IMG submission 81776) | Bulk soil microbial communities from a Populus tree surrounding site in Tennessee, USA - Soil MetaG P. deltoides SBSDD2 | ecosystem: Environmental > Terrestrial > Soil > Tree plantation...
ATCTCAATACACTGAATTATAACTGCTGCTCGCGGATTGGGTCGGCTCTACAATAATGGCGTGAAGATTGGTTGCAATTTCGGTTAAGAGGCGAGTCGCCGGGGCAACGTCAGGGTCGGATGCCCCAACCGACGCGCTGCCCGCGGAGGAAGGATCCTCGGGGAAGCACATTCGGGGCGACTTCAAGGCCTTCTTGCAACTGCGCCGCCGCGGCCAGCTCGGTCTGACCGCCTGGTTGCGAGGCATTCTCCACTGGCAGACCTTCCCGGTGTTCTCGTGGCTGGACCCGCTCCCTCAGCTGATGCGTCTCGCACGCATGGCCAACATTCAATTGCCGGGACTCGGTCCGCGAGTCCATTCCCGTCGCGCCCTCGTCACGAGGGTGTAGGCAGCCGCAATAGTTGCCGGCGCTGTCACACCTGAGCTCGGAACGAGTTCATCCGGGCTCCCTTTGATACCTGTGAACCAACTCCTTCGCACCGAGTACTGGGCTCCCGAAGCCCGAAGTTGTATCATTCGCAAAAGTAGAAGGGGGGAATCATCGGTGCGCTGCGGCTCGGCACCTAGGCGAGCCTAGGCCCCCGCGAACCCGCTGCGGTTCGCGCCAATGGAGGCATCATGAGAGCCATCTCTTCTCTCGCGGTGGCTGCGCTCCTACTCGCCGCACCACCCACAGCCGCAGGTCCGAACGGCAGCATCCACATCTACCGCATGAGCATCGCCCCCGACCTCTCGGTGGGCGCCGCGGTCATCCCCTCGTGTGGGACGTACACCACCACCGTTGCGGGCATCGTCTCCAAGGCCGCGTTCGGGGTTTTCGCCGAGCTGGGCGGAGCAACCGCAGGAGGGATCAGCAGCGCCGAGTTCTATATCTCCGGGCTCGAGGCGGCGGGAGACCTCCCCGCCGGCTGGACGAAAAGCACCACCTTTCCGGCAGGCGCCATGGTCGACGGGAACTTTCACGACGTCTCGTTCGACGGCCAGGCTACCGTTCGCCGCGGCAACATCTTTTGGGAAGTGTCGGCGCCGAATGATGCGACCTGCCAGACCGGGCCCCTTGTGCTCCTGGCAACCGTGGTGATGCAGTCGCCGTTCGGGAACCCCTACTTCCCCCAGGATCATCGGCTCGAGCTGAGAGGCGGCAGCCCTCCCAGCAACCCCCAGCTCCCCTGCCCGGTACTGCGCCTCTGCGACTTCCCCGTCTTCACCGGCGTGTGCGTTACCGGCAACGACTTCATCCTGAATCCCCCCTGGCCGAGCGAGATCGGTGACTCGGGAGAAGTGGGAGATCCCTACCCAGCCGATGGAGCCACGGGAGTTCCTCGCCAGACGGAGCTCCGCTGGACGTGGGTTCCAGGAGACGACTGCACGGTGACCGAGTGGATGGCGATTCTCCACTTCGGGACCGATCCCGATCATCTCGGGATCAACCACGACCCCCCTTCTTGCGGAGTCGACCGGAAGTGCTACTCGCCGCCCCTTCTCGAGCCGTACACGACATATTACTGGCGTGCGAGCGGCGGCTACGTCACCTCGCCCCTCTGGCGCTTCACGACGGGTGACGTAATTGGTGTGGACCGCGAGACGTGGGGCCGGGTGAAGGCGCTCTTCCGGTAGACGGCACCACCCGATGACGTGGTTCACCCGAGTCTACGTGTTCCGCGATGGTGAGCTCGAGTTCAACACAAGTCTGCAACTTTGCACCGGCCCTACAGCATGGGAGAATGGGCCATGCATCAGGCCAACCCTGATCTTGAAGCGGTGGAGCTTGTCGTCCCTGTTGCAGACGAGTAGACTTCTTCCCCAGATTGCCCTGGGCGCCAGGTTGGACGCGAATAGAATCGACCCCAGGGGGGCGGTCATGAACATCTCACGGCGATTGCTTCTCTCCTGCATCTTCGCGGCACTCTTCGTTTCGTCGCGGGGAGCCGAGGCCACGGACAACGCGAGCTTCGAGTTGGGGCCTGATCCTGGCGAGGCCATGACAGTGGCCGTAGGCGCGGGGACGATCACGGGCTGGACCGTGACGCGCAATGCCATCGAGTATGTCGGCTCGCGCTGGGACGCCTCCGAGGGGTTGCGGAGCGTGGCGCTCAACGGGACGGCTCCGGGCGGCATCGCGCAGACGCTTTCCACCTCGCCAGGTCAGACGTACACGGTTCACTTCTTCATGGGTGGCGACGCCTTCTCGAACCCGGTGATGAAGCACATGCGCGTTCAGGCAGCTGGAGCGTCGCAGGATTACGAGTTCGATGCATCCCACGCCTGGCCCTGGGGAATGGGGTGGCTGGAGAAGACCTTCGTGTTCACCGCCGGCACTACGTCGACGACGCTCGAGTTCTACAGCCTCGACCCAGGGGACACCGGTCCCGTCATCGACAACGTCACGCTCGTGACGCCCGTCGACGCTCTGCCGCTCGGGCGGAGCGACATCTTCCTCGGAGCACCCACACCGAACCCAGCGCGTCGTACATTCGCGCTCGATTTCGTCCTGCCGAATGACACGCCCGTGCGGCTCAGCATCTGGGACGTGCGGGGACGCGAGGTGTTCGTGATGGCGGAGGGAACGCGCCCCGCCGGACGCTATACCGAGCGATGGGACGGCAACATCGGCGGACGACCTGCTGCCGCGGGGCTCTACATCGTCAGGCTGGAAGCGCCCGGTGTCACACTGGTGCGCAAGGCAGTGCTTTCGCGCTGACTCTGATACGCAAGACTTGCTGTCACGCAAATACGCAAGGCGTTGCTGTCGTGCTCACCTTGCGGGACGTTGCTGCCCACTGACCTTGAAGTTCTACGGCGAACCGGGCTCCTGTAGTGTGGTGACGGAGACCGGGATCGGCCCGATGTTCACGTGCGCATGATCTGCATGCCATCCCTGTAGAGTCAGCGTCGTCGTCCCCACTTGCTTGCCAAAGAGGTGGAATGTCCACTGGATCCCAGGATCGCGGGATAGGCTCACTATGTTCGAGTCGGCGATGGTGTATTCCATGTGGTTCTCCATACAAGAATCGGCGACTGTGAAACGTGTGCTGTCCGCGGCCAGGAAGATCACCTCGACGTCGTGGAGCAAGGCGCTCACCTGCGTCTCGAGTTGGCCCTGGACGGCCCCATCCCAGGTGCTGGCGTGGAGCACGCCATGCGTTTCGAGAACGGCCCCGCGCGCATCGATATGGCCGCAGATGCCAGGTTCGTGAGTGTGGTCACCGTTTTGGGGGGGAACCGGGTCATCGTCGCAGGAAGAAACCCAAGCGAACAAGCTCGCCAGGAAGAGGAACAGCAAGCGCCGCCGGTGCAGCAAGGTTCGAACGGGGACCCGACGGCTGCTGTGCAACGTTGCCCTCCCACAAGGGTGGGAATGATACCTGATCATTGCGGAGGAGGCAAGGTGCCGCCGCGCAACGCTATCAAGCGCGCCAGGTTCTGGCGCGCGTCGACGTAGCCTGGGCGGAGACGCAGCGCCGTTTCGAAGTGCTGCCTGGCGCCGTTCATGTCCCCCACCTGCACGAGAGCCGCGCCGAAATTATTGTGCGCCTCAGGGTCATGCGGATCCTGCTCGAGACCAATCTCGTAGTGCGCCACCGCCTCCGCGAAGCGGCTCTGTACCTGCAAGAGTAGTGCGAGGCCCAGATGGGCCGCCCCATCGTCCGGGCGGAGCGCCAGGGCGCGCGCGTAGAATCGCTGCGCGTCATCCTTGCGTCCGCTCATGAGCAACAGGTCCGCCAAGAGTCGGTTCGCCTGCACATTCTCCGGATTCGCTCGCAAGGCATCGTGCAGGAGCGCCTCCAATTCGCCGTGTTGCCCAGCATCTCGCAGCGATTCGACACGCCGCAGGAGCGCGCTCGCAACCACGTCCCCCAGGTTGCGCGCACGAACCGCAACCGCGGCGGCGAGTATCGTGTCCGGCAGAGGCGCTGTGAGCAGTGGGGCCAAGGGCTCGAGCTGCGCGCGCAATGATTCCAGGATCGGCAACTCGTACATCTGCAGGTCGCTCACCTTTCGCGTTGCGTTGGCGAGCACGGGCCGGTTGTCGTCGAGCAGCGGTGCATGCGCCGCAAGCGCAGCCAGGCCATTCGGTCCGCAGAGGTACCCTCCGAGGAGAACGTGAGCTTGGTTGAGCCAATACGTCGGACCGTCCCAATAGCTCCAACTCAGATCGGCATGGATCGCGGATTCCGATGCGAGCAGTTCCAATCGCGCCGGGTCGATCTGGATGCGCTCGGCGTTTGTACCCACGAGTAAAAGCTCGGAAGTGTTGTACCAGAGAACGCTCTGTGGAAAGACGGCCAAGAACGACGCCACGACGCTCCGGAATGTTTCCAGCGACAGAAATGCGAGGGGCACGAACTGAGACAGCAGTCCCCCAGCCTCGAGCCGCTCTCGGGCACGCCGGTAGAAGTCCGTGGTGTAGAAGGCGGCGGCACCAGGGCGGAAGACCTGCCCCACTTCGAGAGCGATGACGTCGTAGCGTGCTCCCGTGTGCGCGATGTAATTGCGACCGTCCTCGTGCACGAGACGCACGCGCGGGTCTTGCATCCAGTCGCTCGGGAAGTGCTTGCGCACGAGATCGAAGACCACTGGCTCGATGTCGACGCAATCGAGTTGCTCGGGGCGATAAAGCAAGATGCGCTCTGGTGTCTGGCCGGCACCCACGCCGACGACGAGCACGCGCTGTGGCCGCGGGTGGAGCAGCATCGGGAGGTGCGCCGCCATGATCTGGTGCGTCTTGCGATCTTGCCCTTGCCACCAGCGGTCCGCTTCGAGCTGCAGGGCACGCTGCTTGCGGACCACTGCCAGATTCGATTCGAGCCCCTCCCGGTAATCGACGAGGACCTCGCGCGCCGCCAGGAAATCCGCCGGCAGTCGCGTCGGGAGAAGTCGCGGGATGATGAGCCACACACCTGTGCAGGCCGCGATCGCGAGCAGCCGCATCGACAAACGAGTGCGACTGCCGAGTACCCACCAAGCCACGAATCCGGCCACGAGGGCGGTACTTGAGGTGAGATAAATGCTGGTCTGCAACCCGAGCATCGGCAGAGCCACGAACCCCACGAGCAGCGCGCCTACGATGCCGCCGAGCGTGTTCACCGCTGTCAGCGCGCCGGTGGCGCGGCCCACTTGTGTGGCATCGACCGCCACCAAGCGCACGGCGAGCGGCAGAGAGGCACCGGACAACATCGCGGGTGCGAGAGCCAGAGCGAAGCAAGTCCACGTTTCCGAATCCAACACCCGCCACGTATGGGGCGGCTGCAGCATCGTCGCCAACATGACCAGCGCGCCGAGGACCTGCATCGTACCGAAGAGCGTCGCACGAGCCGTGATGCGATCGGGAAGCCTCGACACCAAGCAACTCCCGATCACGATGCCGAGAAGCACCACCGTCAAGCTTAGCGTGTAGGTGTGCAATGTCGTTCGCACCACGAGCGCGAGGAAGCGCGTCCACAACACCTCGTAACCCAGGGCGACGAAACCCACGACGAAGAACAGCACTGGCACGACGTAGCGACGGTGCACATCGAGCGCCGTGAGCCTCGAGCGGTTCGACGTAGGTTCCCGACCGCGGCTCCGCTCGGCACCTTGACTGCTGCTCTTCGGCTCCGGACTCCGTTCGCCGTGCGCATGCGCCGGGAGGATTCCGGGTGCACGGGATGTCGTGGCAGCGATTCCGGCCACCAAGTTGAGCAGCGCTCCGATCAACAGGGTGGCGCGCAGCCCGAGTGCTGGGACGAGGAGAAATCCGGCCGCGGCACAGCCCGCGGCCGCACCCAGCGTGTTGAGTGCGTAGAGAAGTCCGACCCCCGACACGATCCGCACTCGACCCTGAACGAATTGCCGGCAAAAGAGCGGCAACGTGCCACCCATCAACACAGTGGGTGGCAGAATCACGATTGCAACGAGGACAATCCGTGCGACCCAGGTGCCCCCACCGGCGGCACGATAGAAGTGCCCGTAGAGCGACTCCATGGCTGCAAATGCGGCTGGACTTGCGAGCACCAGCACGGCAAGCCCGATCTCGAGGAAGCCGTACAAGCGGAGTGGTCTAACAACGCGCTCGGAAAGACGACCGAACAGCGAGCTACCGATCGCGAGGCCGAGAAAGAAGACTGCCACGACGGAGCTGGTTGCGAAGGTCGTCGAACCGAAGATGAGAGATGCCTGGCGTATCCAGCACACCTCGGCGATGAGGCCGCCGGCGCCGGAGAGGAAAAGGCAGGTGAGGAGCGTAACGTGGCGCATGGACGTCAACCGGAGCGAGGGCGCCGATTGGTCGGGCGCTGGCCCGGATCGAGGCCCAGAATCACGCAGCACATGCCTGGCTGTGGGTCGAGCTTGGCGCTCGTGGCGTCGAGACCGAGGCCATCGAGCAAACCCTCCATCAACGCCAGGTTCATCCGACAGACGACGTCTCGGTGTTCGGTTGCGAGCGCTTCGAACGGACAGTTCTGCAATGCAACATGACCGCGCGCGTCCCACTGCGGCTCGAACCCACACTGACTCAGAACCTCGGTGGCTTCCTTGAAGAGCCGCTCCGAGGTGATTGCTGGGCGGGCGCGAGCGCGCGCTTCCGAACCGAGCCGATGACCCCACCCAAACGCCACTTGGTGCAGGGCCTCGTGGATCCCTTCACGCGGCACCCGTGCGACGGCTTGGAGAAGCAGCTGCGCCGCGAGTTCGTAGCGCCGTTCCGGTAGGCTGAGCGCGAGTTGCTGCTGCGACACTCGGTAGAGCTTGGCAGGACGTCCCGCGCCGGGGCCGCTCTTCCCAGAGATTCGCCGGTAGGTCGCCTCGAGGAGGCCACCCTCCACCAGTTTGTCGAGGTGAAAGGCCACCAGTGCGCGCGAAATGCGCAGGGCCTTCGCCGCCTGGTCTCGGCTCACCTCGTGACCTATGCCGGAGACGAAAAAATACAGCCGCCTTCGCAGCGGCTCGTCGAGAATCGCGATCCGGGCAATCTGTTCTGCCAAGGCCTTGGGCTCGAGCACCATACCCCATTCTAAAACAAGCTCCATTAGCGAAACAGGTCTACGGGCCCTCCCCCTTGGCTTTTCCAAAAGGGACTTGACGGGTGCATCCTATTTCTATAAATTATCTACGTTAGTTTTAGAATGCCCTTCCAAGTCGTGGGGGTCAATCCAGACGGAGAGAAGACCGCTGCTCGGGGCAGCCTTCGATCAGAGGAGGAATCGACATGAGTACCGCCACTGCAAGAATCAGCGCCGCGTCGCATGCCGGGGAGCAGTCCCCCTCGTACCAAGCCTTCCGCATCCTTCACCTTGGATTCACGGTTGCACCGATCCTCGCCGGTCTCGACAAGTTCTTCCATCTCCTCGTCGACTGGGACCAGTACGTACCGGCTTTCGTCAACGGGTTGACGGGCGGCCGCGTCCACGAGCTCATGTTCGCCGTTGGCGTCATCGAGATCGTCGCTGGCATCGGCGTCGCGCTGAGACCGCGCCTCTTCAGTTACGTGGTAGCCGCCTGGCTGTGGGTCATCATCTTGAACCTGCTGCTCATCCCCGGCTACTTCGACATCGCCTTGCGCGACTTTGGCCTCTCTCTCGGCGCTCTCGCACTGGGCCGGCTCAGCGCCGAGTTCAGCCGGCAGTGAGGCGGGCGCGCTACTGGGGCGCTTCGAGCATCGCCGAAGCTTCACGATCCTGAGAGATTGATCGCGTCGTGTAGTTCGTCGAAGAGGTGGCGTCACCATGAGCCGACCTTGCACCTTCTGGTGTACCCTGGCGGGGGAAGGTCGTTCGCATGGAACCGGTACCTCACAGAAATCGCGGCTGGGGCAGATGGGCCCTGTTGCTTCCATTCGCTTTGCCCTTTCTGCTCAGTCCTCTCGTGCAGGGCCGCGACGACGCGCCTCTCCTTGTCGAACGTGCCGAGGAGAAGCTGTCGCGCAACGATGCGCCGGGCGCGTTGGCCGACTGTCGCCACGCCGTGCGCCTCGACCCACGAAGCCCCGAGGCGGCCAACGGGTTGGCGCGGGCCTTCGAGGCCCTGGGAGAACTGGACTCGGCGGCAGCCGTTTACGAGAAGTTCGTGAAGCAGATGGAGAATCAGCCCCACACGCTGGCGGAGCAGCGCCTGGAGCTTCGCAACCTTGCTTCGGTCTGTTGGCGACTCGGCGATCATCGGCGCGCGATCGGCCCCCTCGCCGTGCTGCAACGCGAGGGAGCCGGAACGTTGCGAACCGACATGCAACTGGCTGTCGCCTATCGTCTCGACGGCGATCTCGCCGCCGCACGCCATGTGCGCGACGAAATGCGCAGGCGCTATGGACGCGTCGAAGCTCTCTGGCGACTCGACGCGTTGTTGGAAACGCAATCGACTGCTGCGCTCGAGCGTTCGTTCGTCGAAGCCCTGACGCGGTTGCGCATCTTGCAAACCAGCTTCGAGCCGTTGCGTGCCGAAGCAGAATCCACTCTGGCCCGCGGCTGCCACCCGGACCTGGTCCACGCTGTCCTCGGCGAGGCGGCGTTGCAAGACGCGCAACCCGACGCGGCCGTCACGGCGTTCGCAGCAATCCAGGATGAAAGCTTCGCGAGCCTGCGAGAGTACGGACTCGCGCTTGCGGCTCTGGCGCGCGAAGAACCCGCAATCGCCCTGACCCATCTCGACCGCGCCGCGGCGGATCCCTCGTTCCCGCGCGAACTCGAGCAGTTCCAACGGGGCCGCGCGCTGTTCGCGCGCGGCGACGTGGAGGAAGCCCGACGGGCGTTGCAGGAAGCAACGGCAGCGAACCCACTCAGCGTGCGGGCGAATCGTTTGCTCGGTGAGCTCGAGCGCAGCGCCGGTTCCATCGAAGCCGCCGCGTCCGCCTACGAACGCATCCTCGAAATCGATCCAGCCGACCAGGACGCCATCGCTCAGCTCCGTGTCCTTTACGCGCGAATGGGTCGATCATAGGCCGTGCGATCTCTGCTGCGGTGGCTAGTGCGGGTCGACCACTCGGCGCCGGCGGAGCAGCTGCGGCCCGCCGGGCGGAGTGGGAATTCTCTCGAACTCGCGCTCGAGAACCCGCACGATTGCAGAGGCGCGCGAATCGTAGCGCCCGTGCACCATGATGTAGCGCACGTCGAGCGAGTCGAGTCCATCCAGAGCGAGCAGGCCATCGGGCAGCACCAGCGGCGTGGGATCACGGAGACGAGCCAGGAACGGATCGCGATGCAGCCGGTCGTATGCTCCCCGCGGGCCGCGCGCGAGTCTCCCACTCAGAATGGGAAGGCCGTGCGCGGACTGGTAGAACGTGTAGATCTTGTCGTCGCGATGCACCGGCGGAATTTCGAGAAGCGCGCCCCGCTCACCCGTTCGCTCGACCTCGCGCCGGAGGACGTGATAGGCCTCCGGGATGACTGCTTCGTTCATGGGTAGCGGCACGACGAGACATTCGAACATCATGGCCGCGTACGCCGATCCGAGGACAACTCGGCGCAGCCTCCGATTCTGCACCGCGTGTGCGAGGCCGAGGGCCGCCACGAGGACGAGCGCCAACTGTCCGGAGGCCGCGAAGCGACCGGCGGCACGGGCACCGGACAGGATGGGCAGCTGATCGAGTAGAAGCTTCGGAAGCGGCAGCCGGAGCGCCGCAACCGGGCCCGACTCGACGAGAACGGCACTCTCGCCGCCCACGTGCAGATAGGGTCCCAACGACAGCAGAACGAAAACACCGGCAACGAGCCCCCAGCGCCGCGCCTCGACGCGCCGGCTTCTCCACGCAATCACCGCCAGCACCAACACGGTGTAGGTCGGAAAAACCAGCGCCTCCGCCACGTTCCCGGACAACGGTTCGTAGGCGCGCAGCATCGCCGCGCCCCAGAGCGGGTGCAGCGGACTGGGGAGCACGTACGAGAGCGCGTCGGCAACATACTCGTTTGCGCCGCCAGCCGCGGCGACTTCTGCGAACGCGCGCCGGCCGTACTGAAGAACCGGCACAATGAGCGGAAGGAGAGCGAAGAGAAACGCCCCTGCGACGACCGCGAGATCGCGTAGGCCGGGCCGGCGCCAGGCAACCGGGCGCTGCAGCAGCCAGGCAAGCAACGCGAGCGGCATGCCTTGAACGAGAATGTAGGGATCGGCGAGCCCGCAGCAGCCCAACATCGCGCCCACCTGGACCGCGCGCCAGCGACTGGGCATCTCGCACCAGCGGAGAACGCACCAAACCACCGCCGGCAGCACCCAGATCGTGAAAATGTTCAGATGGTTCAGATGTGCAATGTGAAATGGACTGAGCGCATAGGCCAGACCGGCAAAGCCGGCGACAGCGATGGCCAATCGCTTGTCGTGTCCGATCACGGGCTGAACGACACGAAGCGTCAGCACATGCATGGCCACCGCCGCCAGCACGAGATTGGCGAAGACCAGGAGGTTGTACGCCACGGTGAGCGGCAGCACGAGACCCAGCAGCGCACCGGGAATGGTGTTGAGCAGCGTGGGCGGCGAAAGCGCCAAGCTCACGCCATCAGGATGCATCAGCAGTCGCGTATAGAATGGCCATGCATGCTCATGGAAGAGCGCCTGACGAAACCACCAGATGTTCCAGTAAAGCAGCCACGTGTCCCCTGACCCGCCGGCCAGGTGGGTGGCGAGCCGTGGAACGAGTGGCCAGCTGAACACGCCAATCGGCACGGTGTACGCGCACACGAGGACCAGCCACCGCACAGCCGCTGCTCTCAAAACGGCCCCATTCGAGGGTGCGTCGACGGGGAACCGCCTGCCTAGCCTGCAGGCTTGGTCCGAACTCGCGAGCGAGCGGGTGACGCACAGTGCGGCGAGGAATCAACGAGGACATTTTACGCCGAATCGAACGGTGGCGTCGAGAGCATAGGGCCAACGGACGCGTGGAAGCCACGGCATTCCGGCTGTCGGTGCGATGTCGCCTATGGTTGCAGAAGGACCGCCTTCCTCGTCACCATGGCATCAGCGGCGATGAGCCTGACGATGTAGATGCCGCGGGCGACGCGGTTGCCTCGCGCGTCGAGGCGGTCCCATTGCGTGCGATGCGCCCCCCGGCCGCGCTGCCCCTCATCCAGCTCCCGAAGCCGCCTGCCGCCTACGTCATAGACCTCGATCCGCACCCCGACGCTTGCTTCACCCAGGTTGTATTGGATCTCGACGGGTTCATTGGCGCGAGCCAGCGGGACCACAAGCGCCGTTCGCAGTGGAGCGCGCGTGAAGGTCACTTGAACTGGTCTCGAAACCTCGACGGTCCCACGGAAACTCTGCAAGAGAAGTCGATACCAGTATGAAGATCCCTCTTCCACATCGAGGTCCGCGTACGACATCGCCTCGGAGGGCCGCAGGAACCCGGACGTCCGCAGCGAATAGGGTCCCTCGGCCGTCGTCGCTCGCTCGACGCCGACGCCTGCGAGTTCACGCACCGCGTCGGCCCCGAGCCCCCAAGTGAAAAGGATTCCACTTTCCGCGGAAATGGCGCTCAAGTATTCGATCGAGATCGGCACGAGCATCGGCCAGCCGAGGTCCTTGAAGAGCTGGACTCCGAGGTCGCCGTTCTGCTCGATGTTCCCGGGGATGTTCGGTTCCATGAGCAGGTCGGGCGTGGCCGAGAGATCCCAGTGGAAGACCGAGGAGGACTGCTCGAGGGGGTTGGGTGCGTACAGCAGCACCTTCCCCGCGTCGTCCGCGCCGGCCAGATGCGTCGTATCCAAGCGCATCGCCACGTGGACACCCGCAATCAACCCGCCCTTGATCGCATTCCCATCTTCGAGACTGATCATCGTTGCAGGAATCACGATCGTCGGGTCCTCACCGCCCATCGTCGACACTTTGTTCCCGGGGAGGTTGTTCACCACGACCGCACCGATCGCGCCGGCGTCCTGTGCCGCCTTCACTTTTTGTGTGAAAGGGCAGCTGCCGCGATCGATCAGCGCGATCTTGCCTGCGAGTTGCACCGCATTCAGGATCGGCTCACAGGCATCGCTCCCCACATTGACCCCGTCGTGCACGAGAACGAGTTCGTTCGTGATTCCGGCGACGGTGAAGGGCGCCCCGAACGCCGCGGGGAGGGTCTTGTAGATACCGGCGAGCGACTCGGGCGAGTGCACCTCCAGCACCGGGCGATCTCCCAGCAAGCTGGGAGCTGCGAGCGTGACCGCGGGCCCGTCCCAAACCAAGTTGCCGCTGTTGATCGCCGACGCTGCCCTTTCTCCGTCGGTCATCTGGTCCCAGCGCTTCTCCACCGTGTCGTCGAACACCCAGCGCGAGTAGGCGTCGATCTGGCCCATGAGCAGCTGCCCCGAACTCTTGTCGACGAAGTCGAGGAAGCCGAGACCATGAGCGATCTCGTGCAGCGCCGTCGTGACTAGATCGAACTCTCTGGCGGCCGAATTGTTGTCGAGCCCGTAGTACCAGGCGAAGTTGGTGAGACAGGCCGCGGTTCCAACCGCGGAGTTGAAGCGGGCAGAGATGTCGGCGTTCGCCGGATCGAGGTCCACCTCGGCGAGCGCGTTCGCGAGCGCAGTCGGATACCAGGTGTCGGGCTGTTGCGCACCGGAAAAATCCGATTGCACACCTTGGGGTCCTGCGAACCCCAGGAAACCGAACGTGGGGTCGCAGTCCAGGGCATCCCAACTCGCCAGGACATGGATCTCGACCTGGCTATCCAGGATGCCGCCCCAGATATCCGCGGCTCTCTGCACGGCGTTGTAGCG
>Ga0075418_10007044_pt1 | contig 12672 bp, 11 predicted proteins | sample SoiMetdeltSBSDD2_FD_81776 | JGI IMG/M metagenome (GOLD analysis project Ga0075418, IMG submission 81776) | Bulk soil microbial communities from a Populus tree surrounding site in Tennessee, USA - Soil MetaG P. deltoides SBSDD2 | ecosystem: Environmental > Terrestrial > Soil > Tree plantation...
ACGCGGGCCGGCGGAGCAGGGAGAACCGGCGGGCCGGGGGGCACGAGCAGTGCCGGCGGCACGGGCAGTGCAGGCGGTGCCGTCCCCTTGCGGCGGGGTCGACCCCGGGGTCCACGCCGCAGCCGGGCGGAGCGCCGGGAGGAGCTGCTGGACGGCGCCGAGCGGGCCATCCGCCGCATCGGGCCCCAGGCCTCGATGGAGGAGCTGGCGGCCGAGGCCGGCATCACCAAGCCCATCCTTTACTCGCACTTCGGCGACCGGGCGGGGCTGGCCGATGCCCTCGCCGAGCGGACCGCCGACCTGCTGATCAACACCCTGGGCGACTCACTGGACGAGGCAGCCCAGATGGGCGACCCCCACGGGGTGGTGACCAAGGCGTTCGAGGCCTTCTGCTCGTTCATCGAGTCGGAGCCCAGCATCTACCGCTTCCTGGTCCGTACCTCGCTGGACGAGCCCAACCCGGTGTCGTCCCGGCTGGTCACCCAGATCGCCAGCCGCATCTCGTCGCACCTCGAGCGGGCCATGAAGGCCGCGGGCGTCGATCCGAGCCCGGCCGAGCCGTGGGGGTTCGCGATCGTGGGCATGGGCTTCGTCGCCGCCGAGTGGTGGCTCGACCGCCGGTCGATGACCAAGGAGCAGCTCATCGACCACCTGACCAACTTGGTGTGGGGCGGTCTGGTCGGCGCCGGCTTCGAGCGCCTGGTCCGGACCACCGAACCGCTGCCCACCGAGGGCACCGCCACCGGCCTCTAGCCGGCGCCGTTGCCCTGCCCGGCGTCCGGTCGGGTGGCTCCGACGGCCCACCCCACTAGGGTCGGGCGATGAGCGCGGAGCCCGTCCTGCTGAGCATCGACGACGGTGTCGCCACCATCACCCTCAACCGGCCCCGAGCCCGCAACGCCCTTGACGCGGCCACCTTGCGCCAGCTGCCGGCTCTGGTCGCCGAGGCCGATCGGGACGACGCGGTGGACGTGCTGATCCTCACCGGCGCCGACCCGGCCTTCTGCGCCGGCCTGGACCTGAAGCAGTTGGGCTCGACCGGCGACAACTTCCGGGCCGGCGACGCCGGCGACGCTGGCGACACCGGGGAGAGCGGGAACGGCGAGGCGGAGGGTGGCAGGCGCAGGGGTCCGCTGCCCGCCACCGCCAAGCCGCTGATCGGCGCTGTCAACGGTCCGGCCGTGACCGGCGGGCTCGAGCTCGCCTTGGCCTGCGACTTCCTGGTGGCGTCGGACCTGGCCCGGTTCGGCGACACGCACGGCCGGGTGGGTGTGCATCCGGGGTGGGGGTTGAGCGTGCTGCTGCCCCAGGCCGTCGGGATCCGCCGGGCCCGGGAGATGACCGCCACCGGCCAGCTCATCGACGCGCCGACGGCGCTCGCCTGGGGCCTGGTCAACCATGTCGTCCCGCACATCGAGCTGCTGCCGTTCTGCCGGATGCTGGCCGACGAGATCCGCTCCGCCGACCGGGCCATGGTCCACCGCATCTTCGAGACCTACGACCGGGTCGAGGAGGTCCTGTCCGGCGCCGGGTGGGAGGCCGAGCGGGACGGCAACCGTCGCTGGTTGCAGAGCGGTGGCCTGCGCTCCGAGGACGTGGCCGAGCGCTCGTCCACGATCATCCGCCGGGGCAGCGACCAGCTGTGAACCAGCTCTGAACCTGTAGGTTCTGCTGGAGTGCGGGCTGAGGCCAGGTCGGCTGCTCTCGTGAGTCGTCCGCGGTCGGTTGGCGGCCCGCGCCGAGGTGTTCAGTGCAGGATCTCGCCGGAGGCCCCGAGCCGAAGGCGAAGGGCATAGCCGGAGGCAGAGGTGGTGGTGGACGCTCGGCTGGGTCGGTTGCTGCGGGGTACGGCAGTCCTGGGGACCGCGGCCTCGGCGGGCGCAGTTCTCGCTCGGCTGGCCGAGCGGGCCTGGCGCTCGGCGGAGGACCCGATCGGCATCGAGGGGCTGGTGCTCCCCGACGGGGAGGACCGCACCGTCCGCACCGACGACGGCGCCGAGCTGGCGGTCCGGATCGTGACCCCGGAATCGCGGGCCCGCGGTCCTGCTCGCCTCGTCCGGCGCCGGGCACCGACCATCCTCCTCGCCCACTGCTGGGCGTGCAGCCGCCGCACCTGGGCCCCCGTGGCCCGGCGGCTGGCCGACGACGGACACCGGGTCGTCCTCTTCGACCACCGGGGCCACGGCGAGTCGACCACCGGCTCGGACAAGCCCACGGCCTCCCGGCTGGGCGACGACCTGGCCGCGATCGTCGTGGACCTCGGCCTCCGCAAGGCCGTGGTCGCCGGGCACTCCATGGGCGGCTTCGCCACCATGGCCTTCGCCTGCGACCACCCCGATCTGCTGCGGGACCGGGTGCGGGGCCTGGTGCTGGTGGCCACCGCGGCCCACGGCGTGGGCCTCGGGGCCCTCGATCCGCTGGCCGGCCGGGTGCTCGGCAGCGGCCCCCTGGGCTGGGCCATGCAGCGGCCCCGGCTCGGGCTGCTGATGGTGCGCGGCACGGTGGGCCGGCGACCGGTCCTCACCCACCTGGCGGCGACCCGGGACATGTTCCTCGCCACCGACGCCGCGGTCCGGACCGGGTGCTACGCCAGCTTCCGGGAGATGGACCACCGGGAGGGACTGGCCAAGGTCGACGTCCCGACCGTGGTCCTCGTGGGGACCCGGGACGCGATCACGCCCCCGCGGCTGGCCCGGGCCATCGTCGACGCCATCCCCGACGCTCGGCTCGAGACCATCGAAGGCGCAGGTCACATGCTCCCCCTGGAGGACCCCGACCGGGTCGCGGACGTGATCGCCGGCCTCGCCACCGTGTAAACCTGACGGTATGTCAGAACCCGCGGTGCTGGTCGAGCGGAGTGGCCACGTCGTCACCATCACGCTGAATCGTCCCGAGAAGAAGAACGCCTTCAACTGCGAGATGTTGTGCCGTCTCGCCGACACGTGGGACCTGGTCGACGAGGATCCGGACATCCGGGTGGCCATCCTCACCGGGGCCGGCGGCAACTTCTCGGCCGGCGCCGACCTCGATCGGCTGGTCGGCGCCCTGATGGCCGGTGAGCCGGCCGAGGACGAGTTCGAGGAGCGCATCCGCGCCGACTTCTCGCTCATCTACAAGGGGTTCCTGAAGGAGCACCGGGTCGCCACACCGCTCATCGCGGCCGTCGAGGGCTACTGCTATGCAGGCGGCATGGAGATCCTCCAGGCGCTCGACCTGCGGGTGGCAGCCGAGGGGGCCAAGATCGGCCTGACCGAGGTCCAGCGCAGCCTGTTCCCGATGGCCGGGTCGACGATCCGCCTGCCGCGGCAGATCCCGTGGACGGTGGCGATGGAGATGCTGCTCACCGGGGACCCGATCTCCGGGAGTCGGGCCTACGAGGTGGGGCTGGTGGGCCACGTGGTCCCGGACGGCACGGCGCTCGGCCGGGCCCGGGAGCTGGCCGACCGCATCGCCCGGAACGGGCCGCTGGCGGTGAAGGCCATCAAGGCCTCGGCGCTGGAGTCGCAGTGCATCCCCGAGGCGGCCGCCTACGAGCGGGAGACCGAGTTGGGGATGGAGGTCATGGCCTCCAACGACGCCCGGGAGGGGCCCCGGGCCTTCCTGCAGAAGCGGGAGCCCAACTTCACGGGCACCTGACCCACCGGCCGACATCGCAGCCCACCGCCGGAAGGGGCTAGGCGGCGGGGAGGGCCGCGCAGCGGCGGCGGGCCTGGGCCAGCTCGGCCGAGGGCCCCCCGGCCAGCCGCAGCGTGCTCAGCAGGGCGTGGGCGGCCGGGCGGACCAGGGTCAAGTCCACCAGCGTCGGCGCGCGGCGGAGACCCAGCATCTGCCGTCCCCACTCCGGTAGGAGGCCCACCGCGGCCTGGATCGTCACCTGCTGCGCCATGGCCAGCCCCGGATGCATGGTGCGGATGGGCGGCGTGGTCAGGAACCGGATGGCCTCCCGGGCCTGGTCGCTCAGCGCCAGTTGGGGCCGGATGTCCCGGAAGTAGGCCCGAGCCTCGGCCCGGCTGCGGGGCACGTCCCCAACGCCGAACCGCTCCGGGATCACCGCCATCTCGTGGTAGTAGCGGTCGATGGCCTCGCCCCGCACCGGGAAGGGGACGAAGCGCTGGTGGGCGCGCAGGAAGTTGGCCACCTCGGCCATGTGGATCCAGGTCACCAGCTCGGGATCGCTCGCCGAGTAGGCCCGCCCGTCGGGTGCGGTGCCGACCACCCGGGTGTGGATCCGCTTGACCATCTCGATCATCCGGTCGGCGACAGCGGTGGAGCCGAAGGTGGTCGCCGCGACGAACGACGCCGTCCGGCTGAGCCGGCCGAAGGGATCGTCCCGGTAGTCCGAGTGGTCGGCCACGCCCGCCATCGCCAGCGGGTGCAGGGTCTGGAGCATCACGGCGGCCAGCCCGCCGACCACCATCGACGGATCGGCGTGGACCCGCCAGGTCACGCTGTCCGGCCCGAACAGCCCCGGGTCACCAGCCGGCTCGGTGTACTGCTCGAACGGCAACCGGTCGGCGCCGAACAGGCGCTGGACCGGCTCCATCATCTGCGCCCGCAGCTGCTGGCTCAGCCCGCCGATGACCGGGACCCTGGCCAGGCTTCCCATCGAGACCATCAACGCCTCCCTGCTCGCCCTCTATCCAACCGGCTTCGACCCGTTCGCGGCCAGGAGGCGCAGGTAGGCGGTGCGGATCGCGAAGGTGGAGCGCATCTGGGTGGTCAGCTCGGTCACGAACTCGTCGCGGTAGGTGGCGTCCACCAGCATCGCGACCGTGTAGTAGAGGCCCGAGAACGCCGCGAACCCGCACGCGGCCCGCAGCAGCTCGTGGGTGACGATCACCTGCTCGCCGAAGAGGTCGAAGCGGAACACCGCGTCGGGCGGCGAGCCGGTCCAGGCCTGGATGACCTCGACGTCGACCAGCAGCGCCCCGAAGACGGTGAAGAACAGGCACACCAGGCCGGTGACCAGCAGGATCTGCAGGGCCTGGCTCACCAGGATGACCAGGCCCAGGTTGATGCGCTCTACGGTCCGCAGCGGGACGCCCGCCAGGTCGACCTGGCTCTCGATGTCCCGCACGCTGGGGCGGAGGCGGACGATCAGGAACACCAGCCCGACCACCAGGAACAGGACCACCGTCGCCACATAGCGGACGGTGGGGACGGTCGCGAAGAGCTGCCAGGTCTCGGTGGTGAAGAAGGTGACCAGCCCGAAGAACAGGATCAGCGGCAGGGCCCGGACCAGCAGCGTGAGCGAGGCGGCGATCTGGGCGAACAGCCGGGCCCCGGCCCACCGGATGATGGAGACCACGCCGAAGCCGATGACCAGCCAGGTCAGGCCGACCAGGGAGAGGTTGCCGGCCATGGTCACGCCGGCGCTCGGCAGCTGCCCACCGAACACCGCGGGCAGCAGGGCCGGGAGGAGCACGAAGGCCGACAGCTCGGGAACCCCGACCCGGCGGGGGAGCGCACCGAAGGGGCGGCCCAGCAGCCGGTTGAGCAGGCCGTAGGACACGACCAGCAGCGCGGCGCCGCCCACGAACGCGGCGACGTTGGTGGCGACCGACCAGTCGGAGTTGACGGCCCCGCCCAGCTCGAGCAGCGCCACCGCGGTGAGGAACGGCAGGGCGCGGGTGAAGACGTCCTCGGCGGCCGAGTAGTTGTGGATCAGCACCGGGAGGCCGGCGCGGCGCAGCTGCCGCTCGCAGGCAGCCAGCGATTCCTCCGGGTCGGCTGGTTCGGCCGGCTCGGACGGGTCGGCACGGTCGTGCGTCCTGGTCACTATGGGCCGAGCCTAAGGCGCCGCCCGCTCGGTCGGTCGGCGGACGGCGGGGCTGCTGGCCGCGAACTGAAACACGTTCTACATTGCCGCCATGCTCTCGCCGCTCGACGACTTCCCGATCCACCAGGTGCCCGAACCCGTCCGCCGGGTCGGGACGAGCGACCGCAACTTCTACGACCGCTACTACTTCAACTGCATGGCGGTCGGCGATGGCGCCGAGGCCGACGGGGACGCACCCTTCCTGATCACGGGCATGGGCCAGTACCCGAACCTCGGGGTGGCCGACGCCTTCGCCGTGGTCGTGCACGACGGCGTCCACCGGGTCGTCCGGGCCTCCCGGGCGCTGGGCCTCGACCGCATGGACACCACCGTGGGCCCGTTCTCCGTCGACGTGGTGCGGGGCCTCGAGGAGCTGCAGGTCCGCCTGGACGGCGCGGTCACCGACACCGGCGACCCGACCTCGCTGTCCTTCGACCTGACCTGGAACGGCGCCCAGCACCCCATCGAGGAGCCCCGCCACCGCGACCGGGACGCCGTGGGGCGGATCTTCCTCGACGCCTGCCGCCTGGCCCAGACCGGCAGCTGGACCGGCACCATCCGCATCGGCGAACGCATCTGGGACGTCGCGCCCGACCACTGGTGGGGCTCGCGCGACCGGTCGTGGGGCATCCGTCCTTCCGGCGAGCCCGAGCCGCCGGGCATCACCGCCCACCTCCCGTCGGCCGGGTTCAGGTGGCTCTACGTCCCGGTGCGGTTCGAGGACCAGTCGGTGTTCGTGATCTGCCAGTCCCGCAACGACGGCTCCCGGGTCCTTGAAGAGGCGGTACGGGTCTGGCGCACCGAGAGCGGCGAGGGCGTCGAGCACCTGGGTCGGCCGGACTACGAGCTGCAGTGGGACGAGGAGGGTCGCTTCGTCCAGAAGGCCACGGTGTCCGCCGGCCGGCTGGAGCTGCAGGTCGAGCCCCGGGTCCCCATCCATCTCGGTGTGGGCACGGGGTACGGGTTCGATCCCGAGTGGCGCCACGGCAAGTACGCCGGCGACCTGATGGTGCAGGAGCGCCAGTGGGATCTCCGCACCGAGGAGGGCCGGGCCGGGATGTGGGGCATCGTCGACTCCTCGGCCCGGTTCACGCTGTCCGGGTCGGGATCGGGGTCCGCCGAGGGCCAGGTCGGCTACGGCCTCTTCGAGTACCTCATGATCTAGCGGAGCGCGCCCTCTCGGTACGCTGCGGCAGCGCCAGCGCACGCACCTCGCCGGGAGGAGGAGGGATGGCGGATCCGCAGACTGTCGCGGCCGGCGTCTGGGCCGGGCTCGGCGGCAGTCCCCGCGCGCTGGAGCGGCTGACCGTCACCGGGCCCTCGCACGTCCTGCCGTCGGTGTTCCCCGTGACGGCCGCCGCGACGGCGGCCGTGGCCGTGGCCACGTTGGCGGTGTCCGAGCTGTGGCGGGCCCGCGGTGGCGAGGCCGGCGGTGCGATCGCCGTCGACACCCGCCATGCCGCGCTGGCCTGCCGCAGCGAGCGGTTCACGGAGGTCGCAGGCCGGCCCTCCGGCCCGCTCTGGGGGCGGGTGAGCGGCGACTACGCCACCCGGGACGGCTGGATCCGGCTCCATGCCCAGTTCCGGCGGCACCGTGCGGCCGCGCTGCAGGCGCTGGGCCTGGAGGCCGACGACGTGGACCGTGAGGCCGTCCGCAGCGCCGTCGCCCGCTGGTCGGCCGGCCCGCTGGAGGACGCCGTGCACCGGGAGGGTGGCTGCGCCGGCGCGCTCCGCTCGGTCGAGCAGTGGCGGGCCTCGCTCCCGGGGGTCGTCGTGCGGGCCCAGCCGCTGGTGGGGCTGACGCCCTTGGGCAGGGGCAACGGCGACCGGTCGGCACCCGCGGATCCTGGCCGGCCGCTCGTCGGGCTGCGGATCCTGGATCTGACCCGGGTGATCGCGGGTCCCGTGGCTGGGCGGTTCCTCGCCGCGTACGGCGCCGACGTCCTGCGGGTCGATCCCCCTGGCAGCGACGACCACCCCGACCTGGTCACCGACACCACGGTCGGCAAGCGCAGCACGGTACTCGACCTGCACCAGGACGCCGAGCGCAAGCGCTTCGAGAGCCTGGTCCGGAAGGCCGATGCCGTCCTGTGCGCCTACCGGCCGGGGGCGCTCGAGGACCTCGGCTACGACCCGGCCGGCCTGGTCGCGCTGCGGCCCGGGCTGGTGGTCGGCACCCTGTCCGCCTACAGCGGCGCGGGGCCGTGGGGCGGGCGGCGAGGCTTCGACAGCCTGGTGCAGATGACGACGGGGTTGGCCGACGAGGGGCGCAAGGCGAGCGGCGCCGAGATGCCGGTCCCCCTGCCGTGCCAGCTGCTCGACCACGCCTCCGGCTACCTGCTGGCAGCGGGGGTGCTGGCAGGGCTGGCCCGTCGCAGCGCTGCTTCCCGGGGTGGCGGGTGGCTGGTGGAGCTCTCGCTGGCCCGCACCGCGACGTGGGTCGAGGGTCTCGGTCGCACGGGTGCGCTGGACATCGCCGATCCGGGCCCCGAGCTCCCCGACGACCTGGCCGTCGATCTCCACGGCCCGCTCGGCCCCAGCCGCCACATCGCCTGCCCGGGCCTCATCGTCGGCGCGGCGCCGCGGTGGGCATCGGGTCCCGTCCCCCTCGGCCACGACGACCCGACCTGGCGCTGACCCCGGGCGCAACCCCGGTGGCTATGCGAGCAGGGCGCGGACGGCGTCGATGGTGTCGGCCTCGGCGGGGGACTTGTCGGGCCGGTACCGCCGGACCCGGGCGAAGCGCAGCGCGACCCCACCGGGGTAACGGGGCGAGACCTGGGCCCCGTCCAGCGCGATCTCCACCACCAGCTCCGGACGGAGGTACACCACGAACTCGCCGGGATCGTTGGTCGCCAGCTTCGGGAACTGCTCGGTCTGCCAGCGGAGCAGCTCGTCCGTGAGGCCCTTGAAGGTCTTGCCCACCATCACGAACTCGCCGCCGTCAGGGTCGCGGGCGCCGAGGTGGAGGTTGGACAGCCAGTCCTGGCGGCGGCCATGACCCCACTCCGCCGCCAGCACCACCAGGTCGAGGGTCTTCACCGGCTTGACCTTGCGCCAGGCGCCACCTCGGCGGCCGGCTTCGTAGAGCGAGGCGGCGGCCTTGACCATCACGCCCTCGTGGCCGGTGGCCAGGGCCTCGTCGAGGACCTTCTGGGCGGCCGTGGGATCACTGGTGATCTCGCCGGGGATCCGCCACGGGCCCACCACCCGCTCCAGCACATCGAGCCGTTCCGTCAACGGCCGGTCGAGCAGGTCCTCGCCGTCCACGTGGAGGCAGTCGAAGAACCGGGCCTCCAGCCCGCGGATCTCCACACCACCGTCGTCCCGGCTGAACCGGCTGATCAGGTCCTGGAAGCGCTCCGGCCGCTCGGCGTCGTCCCAGCCGACGGCCTCGCCGTCCAGCACGATCCGGTCCACGGGGAAGGCGCGGGCCAGGTCGGCGATCCCCGGCAGGCGGACCGTCACGTCGTTGAGGTTGCGGGTGAAGATCCGGACCCGCTGGCCGTCCCGGTGGAGCTGGATGCGGGCGCCGTCGAGCTTCCACTCCACCGACGCCTCCCCGCCCACCAGGTCGAGAGCCTCGCCGACGTCGGCCGCGGTCTGGGCCAGCATCGGCTGGATGGGGTTGAGGACCCGCAGCGAGACGCCGGCCAGGCCGGGCTCGCCGTCCCGCCGGGCCACGACGGCGACCGCGGGTAGGTCGCCGGCCAGCATGGCGGCGCGGCGCACCGCCGCGAGCGGGACGTCCGCGGCCTTGGCCACCGCGTCGGTCACGATGCCGGCCAGCGCGCCCTGGCGCAGCTCGCCGACCAGGAGGCGGCTCAGGAAGTCCTGCTCGGCCGGCGTGGCCCGGCCGTAGAGCCCGGTGAGCGTGGCGGTCCGGGCCGCCTGCGACCCCGGTCCGCTGGTCCCCGCCAGCTCGGTCAGCGCCTGGTCCACGTCGAGGATGGCCAGCCCCGGTTGGTCGGCGGGGGCCACCTCCACGCGGGAGACCATGCGCCAGCCCACGCCGATCTTGCCTTGCCGCGGCTCGCCGGTCAGGTACGCGACCCCAACGGGCAGCTCGTCGAGGTCGAGACGACCGAGCAGTTCGGCCAGAGCCTGGATCTTGCGGGACCGCGCCCGGGTCGAGGCGACCTCGTCCGACGTCGCGACCAGCTCGGCGAACAGCATCCCCTGAGTCTGGCGGGTGCCCTGTCAGGCGGACGAGTCGTCGGGGTGGACCAGGATGTGGCGCTGGATGGTGACCCCCGTCTCGCCGAAGCCCTGGAGCGCGATGCTGTCGTAGGCCAGGAGCTGGTGGCTGTCGGGGTCGAAGTAGAGCACCGACGCCGCGAGCGGCTCGGGCTCCTCGCCCTGCAGGCCCCGGAGGCCTGCGCCACCCGTCGAGCCCTCCACCAGGAGCAGGGTGTCCTCGGGCTGGTCGGTGCGGCCGTCGTCGGTGCTGCCGTCCTCGGCGGTGGTCGTGGTCGTGCTCGTCGCGCTCGTGGTGCTCGCGGTCGTCGTCGAGCTCGAGCTGGCGCTGTCCTGGCCCTCGTCCTGGTCCCGGGGCTCGATGTGGTCCCGGCGGGCCTGATGGGTGTGGCCGGCCAGGACCAGCGGGACCGTGCCGCCGAGGTCGGCCGCCGCCCGCTCGTCGTGGATCAGGACCACATCGATGTCCGGTGGCTGGGCCCCCGCCACCTGCTCGGCGACCTCGGGAGCGAACGCGCTGGCCTGGTCCTGCTCCGATTCGCCGTGGCTGGGCTGGTCCTTGTTCGGGGTGTAGCGGGGGTCGCCGATGCCCCAGAACCGCAGCCCGGCCACCTCGGCCGCGTCGCCGTCGAGGACGATCGCGTTGGGCTCCGCGGCCACGGCCTCCTGGGTCCGCCGGGAGTCGTGGTTGCCCCGGACGTAGACGTAGGGCACGTCGAGCTGGCCGATGTTGTCCACGAACCGGTCCTCGGGGAGGGTTCCCCAGTCGACCAGATCGCCGGTGTCGACGATGGCGTCGACACCGAACTGGTCGGTGACCTGTTCCATGAGATCGAAGGCCTGCGGGTTCAGGTGGACGTCGCTGACGTGCAGGATCCGGATGGTGTCGTCGGCGGGCTGGAAGGTCGGCAGGCCCTCCGCGGCGAGGTACAGGGTCACCACGTTGCCGACCAGGTCGCTGAGCTGGGCCCGGTACTCGCCGTAGCGGTCGATGATGGTCTCCACGTTGCCGACCGCCGCCGGCGCCGCGGTCAGGAGGCCGGTGTAGCGGGGCTCGGCGACAGCGTTGGTGTCGAAGGTCGCTGCCGTGCCCGCCGCGGTGCAGGCGACGAGGACCGAGCCGGCGGCGACCCCGATGACCGCCGAGCGCCAGCTGAACCGGGCGATCAGCGCCCCGGCCAGCCCGCCGGCCAGCGCCACGAGGACACAACGCCACACCAGGCGGACCAGGGCGTCGTGGACGTCGTCGGCCACGTCGTCCCCGAGGTGGTGCTCGATGACCTCGGGGTGCTCGACGATGCTGCGGGCCTCCCGCAGCCCGATCTGGTCGGCGGTGAGGTCGATGGCGAGAGGCCAGTCGTGGGTGTCGAGGACGATGGTGCCCAAGGGGGCGAGGTGGACGGTGGTCTGGCCGGCCAGTGACGGCCGGGCCGCGACGGTGGCGTCGAACGGGCCGATCTGGGCGTCGACCCGCGCGGCCAGCGCCAGCGCCACCGCCGCCCCCACCACCGCGAACCCCCACACCTTCCACCGGATCCGGGCCAACCTGCGCCGGACGGCGGCGGCGAAGCGGGCCAGACGGAGACGACCGCCAGTGGCGCCACGAGCGAGACGGGTGGTGGGTGACAGGACCCGCCACCCGCCGGTTCGCGGCGTCTCCCTTTCGGTCGTCTCTGTCTGGCCCGTGTCCACCACCACTTCCAGCCTGCCGGGTTCCTTGCTCATACCCGATCGACGGGCAGACTGTCGCGGCCTATGGATTTCACGACGATGATGGCGCTGGAGCAGCACGGCATCGACACCTGGGTGGGTGCGGGGCCGAAGTACCCCTGGGGCGGCCTGTACGGCGGCCAGATCGTCGCCCAGTCCCTGCGTGCGGCGATGTTGACGGTGGAGCCCGAGTTCCGGGTCCACTCCCTGCACGCCTACTTCATCCGCCGGGGCGACCAGGAGGAGCCGATCCGCTTCGAGGTCGACCGGGTGCGCAACGGCCGCTCGTTCGTCACCCGCTCGGTCGTGGCTCGGCAGTCGATCGGGGCCATCTTCAACCTGTCGGCGTCGTTCCAGGTGTCCGAGCCGGGCAGCGAGGTCCAGATCGCCAGCCTTCCGTCTCTGCCACCCCCCGACGACCTGGTCTCCGACGGTTGGAGCCCCATCTTCGACCGCCGCTTCGCCCCGGCCCCGGGCCCGGGCCAGGTCGCGGCGTGGCTGCGGGTCGAGCAGGAGGTCGGCGACGATCCCGGCCTGCAGGCCTGTGCCCTGGCCTACGTCTCCGACGACCTGCCGACCGACGCGGTGGCGTCGCTCCACCCGGCCCACGCGCGCGGCGACCAGTTCCACCAGCAGTTCTTCACGGCCAGCCTGGACCATGCGATCTGGTTCCACCGGCCATTCCGGGCCGACGTGTGGCACGCGCAGGCCTTCACCTGCCACGGCCTCATCGGGTCCCGGGGCCTGAGCGTCGGCTACGCCTTCACCGCCGACGGGACCCACGTCGCGACCATCAGCCAGGAGATCCTGCTCCGCGAGCTGCGTGACCCGCGGTGAGCCCTATTGCCTCGGGCGCAGCCCCGCCAGGAGCTGAGGCCAGTGGGTGATCGGCAGGTAGTGGCCCGCGCCCTGGACGATGGCCAGGTCGGCCGAGGGGACCCGCTGGG
>Ga0075418_10007045_pt1 | contig 12669 bp, 10 predicted proteins | sample SoiMetdeltSBSDD2_FD_81776 | JGI IMG/M metagenome (GOLD analysis project Ga0075418, IMG submission 81776) | Bulk soil microbial communities from a Populus tree surrounding site in Tennessee, USA - Soil MetaG P. deltoides SBSDD2 | ecosystem: Environmental > Terrestrial > Soil > Tree plantation...
GTTGCACGTAAGAACGTGCCGCCAGCGCATTTCGGCTACATGGCCTCGGGAATCGACGACGAGATCACCTTGCGAGCTAACCGCGAGGGGTTCCTGAAGTTCCAGCTGCGACCGCGCCGGCTCAACGATGTTTCAAAGGTCGACATGAGCGTTGAACTGTTCGGAGCGAAATACGATTCGCCGATCTTCGTGTGCCCCACTGGTGGCAACAAGTTCTTTCATCCCGACGGCGAAGTTGCCGTCGCGAAGGCAGCGCGCATCGGCAATCATCTGCAAATTCTATCCACCTCTTCGAATGACTCGGTGGAGGACGTCATCAAGGCGCGCGGAGCACCGATCTGGTTTCAGCTTTATGCCTCGCCGCAGTGGGAGGTAGCCCAGGCGCTCATCAAACGTGCCGAGGCAGCTGGCTGCCCCGTGCTCGTCGTCACCGTCGACCGCATTGGCGGCCGCAATCAAGAAACCCTCTTCCGTCTCATGCGCGAGGACACGCGCGAATGCTCCGGCTGTCACGACCGCACCAGCTTTGCCAAACGTGCGCTTCGCCGGCACAACTACGACGGCATCGATCTGTCGGGCATCGCAGGCAGCGGCGAGTCCAGTAACTTGTCCTGGGCGACAGTGAAGCGCATGCGCGATATCACCAACATGAAGATCATACTCAAGGGCATTCTTACCTCAGAGGATGCCGAACTAGCTGTGCAAAATGGGATGGATGGAATCATCGTATCCAACCACGGGGGGCGCGGTGAAGACAACGGACGATCAACCGTCGACGCGCTTCCAGAAATCGTCGCGGCAGTGAACGGTCGCATGACGGTAATCATCGACAGCGGGTTCCGTCGTGGCACCGATGTGGTCAAGGCGCTCGCCATGGGCGCGCATGCGGCTGGCATTGGGCGGCCATATCTCTGGGGCCTCGGCGCTTTCGGTCAGGAGGGCGTCGAACGCGTGCTCGACCTCATACGCACCGAGACCCGCGCAGCGATGCAGCAGTGTGGCGTCCGCTCGGTGAAGGAGCTCAACCCTAGCTTTGTCCGACGTGCGACTTGAAATTGCCGACACGTAACGGCACCTGGCTTGCGTTTGCTATCCTGTCCGCTTCAGGTCATTAGCGGACATTTCGCATTTGCGTCGGCCAAGTCCATACTTTGAGATGAACGGCTCTGTGCTGCGTCACGAAGGGGCAACGTCGTTTCGGCTGAACTCTACCGGACGCGACTCATCTTTCAGAGGAAGTGGTTGGTCGCCGAGCATCGCCTTAACCACAACGTTGCGAGCCGTTTCGACGTCGATCGCATGCTGTGTGATCAGGTCATGGCATTCGGTCACGATTTGGTCGGCATCCTGCATGATCTTAAGTTGTTTGAACCGGTCGTGCTCGTGCAGTCCCATACTTTCGCCGACGACTTCAAGGATATTAATGATGCGGAACGGCCAGTCAGGTTCGTGTGCGCACAATTCGCGATGGTCGGAATGATAGACTGCGACGAGAGCATCGACACCTGCGTCGCAGGCGGCCTGAAGCTCGTTGAATTGCAGCTCGCGCTTAAAGGCGGGAAGCACGCCGAGATTGACACTCTGTAGACCAACCGCCGGCTGCTTCAGGTCGACGATTTCAACGCCGGGGACCGCGCGCAGAACGGCCTCTGCGGCTTCCATAACACCGGCCACTCCAGGATGCTTGTGCAGCGCTACACGCATTTCGACCCGCTGGCGCAAATGCGGCGTCAACTGGTCGAGTCGGCCGCAGAGGAACCTCATAAAAGGCAACATATCGAAAGGACGCGCGCCCCGCTGTCTTTCGATGGTTGGCAAAGTCGTCTCAGTAAATTGGACGTAGCAACTCGGACACCATGAGATCACCTGGCCGGACTTCGTCTGCGACAGCTTCTCCATCGTGCTCGAACCCATCCGCCCGGACATTTCGACGTCGCCCGCTCGCAACTGCAAAATCCCGCAGCAATGGGTCGGTCCACCCATCACTCGATACGTGACGCCAAGCGCATCCATGATATCGAGGGCGAGAAGCGCGATGTGCGGAGTCTTGAGCACATTGCAGCCAGTGTAGAACACAAAATCTGGGGCCTCGTTCGGCCTCGATACCGATGCCGATTTTTGGCCAAGCCGCTCCAGCACCTCGCCATCAAGTTGCAAACGTGAGAGCACGGTCACATCCCGGCTCAGATTGCGGAATTTCTCCACGCCCCGGCGGCGCAGGTCGGACAGTTCGTTCCCGGCCTTCTCCATTGCGACGCGTGCCATTGCAAGCAGAAAGCGCGGATTGACTCCATAATCGCATGCCTTGATGCACTCGCCGCTGAGCATGCAGGACGCGGCCCATTTGCCCGACGCCTCGTATCCTTGGCCGGTGCGCACGATGTCGAGCACGCCGCTGATGATGTCTTTAGGGCTGGCATCCAGAATGCCGGCAGGCTTTACAATCGGCAGACCTCGACGCACTTGCCGCACTTCGTGCAAACGTCGAGCATGTGGTCGACGCGACCCTTAAGAGCCGTCTCGAAAGAGATGTCATTCATCGACTGCAGATCTGACGACCAAGCCACCAGCAAAAGCCCAATGCGGACTTCAAGATTAGCCCTCGCCTGGTTAGGCGTAAATGGCGAACCTGTAGCGCGCAGTCGCCCAGCGAACCCAGGATGGGCCAACAGCGTATCGATGCCCGCTTCGTCCAGGAGGCGATACAGGGTGTTTTCCCTCAGTCTCAGGCCAAGGCGGGTCAAATTCTGCGGTGCATTTGATGGACGGCTATGAGTCCGTGAAACGCTCTGTCGGCGGCGCGATTTCAGTGACCAGATCACGCAGTCGCTTCTTATTGGAGAGTGGCGTCAGCGTCATCTCGCGTGGTTGCAGGCGGGCGGTGCAAGCGTAGACAGTTTTTCCGTCAAGTTCGACCATACACTCCTTGCAGGCATTGGCATTTATGCAGGAGAAGCGGATCGCCAGAGTCGGATCGCGATTGGCACGGATCCAGCGCAGGCCGTCGAGTACCGATTGCCCCGCCTCAAACGGCACCTCATGGGTTTCCCACCGACCCTCATTCGCGTCGAGGCCGCGCCAAATTTTGAGCATGGCGGTTTCGCTCACGAGGTTGTCTCCGTAAGGGCGCGTGGACCGCCCGACAATTCGATGCAGGCGTCCTTCAGCCTCGCAGTCTGATTGCACACCCAGTCCGGCGACAGTCGCGGGTAGTCCTCGCGCTGCTGCGCTCCGCGAGTTTCGGTGCGCGCAAGTGCAGCCTCGGCGACCACGCGGGCCACAAGCAGCATGTTGCGCAGATCGAACCAGTCAATCCGCCGCATATCGAAGCGATTGCCGTCGCCGGGCGGGGTGTCGCCGAGCTCATCAATCAGGCGACCAATACTATCGAGAGCAGCAATAATCTTTGCCTCACTACGCAAGGCGCCGACATTATCTTGCATCGTTTTCTGAAGAGTCTGCAGCATCTCAGCAGTATTGAAGTTGCGGGTCGGCGCATCGGCGCCGATCAACGCAATCGCTGTGTGCGCGTTGTCGGCGTGATCCGGTGACGTCCTCAAGCGCTTGACATAGTCGGCGGCGCTGCGGCCAGCACGACGGCCAAACACGAGTGCCTCAGTAATAGCGTTTCCGGAAAGCCGGTTAGCGCCATTGGCGCCACCGACCGCTTCCCCAGCCGCGAACAGGCCAGGCAAACCGGTTTGCATCTGCGCGTCGGCTACGATGCCGCCCATGTGATAGTGCGCGATAGGTGCTACCTCGATCGGCATTTTGGTCAGATCGATGCCATTGGCGGCGAGACGATCGATCACCGGCCCGAAGGATTCGCGCAACGCGCTTTCCGGGCAGTGCAGAAAACTGAGATACACCCCGCCGTGCGGCGAGCCGCGGCCGGCTTCGACCTCCTTGAGAATCGCGTAACTACCGAGATCTCGCGTAATGACGTATTTGCCGTCCTCGGCCACGCCGTAGCGCTGCGTGAATTCCTCCATGCGGTTGTTCAGCAGCCGTCCGCCAAGCTTATAGCGGAAAGGGTCCCACATGATTGGATCCATGCCGATTAGCCGCGGCGCCAGATGGCCGATAGGAAAAAACTGGACGAATTCCATGTCGACGAGCGAAGCGCCGGCACGCAAAGCCAGGGCGTAGCCGTCGCCGCCCATGTTTGCTGATGCGCTGTTGCGTCGATAAAGCCGTGTAAGACCACCAGTAGCCAGGATGGTCGCCTTTGCGGACAGAATCGCGGGCGCGCCCGAACCGAGATGAAGCGCCGCGGCGCCGACTATGTCACCATTGTTGCGAAGAAGATCGGCGACGCAGAGATCACCGGCCTTGCGAATTCCGCCGCTTTTGTTCACTGCGGTGCGCAGCGTTTTTGATACAGCGGGCCCGGTGTTGAGAAAGTCCACATAGACGCAGCGCGGACGATCATGGCCGGGCGCCATGGCTTGTGTGATGCGGCCATCTTTCCGTGCCCAGCCCACCCCCCAATCGTCCATGGTGCGGATGCACTCAGGCCCTTCCTCACACAACAGCTGCGCAAGGGGCTCGTTGCATAGCCCGCGCCCGGCGGCGAGTGTGTCCGAGTAATGATAGCTCCAATGGTCGGCAGTTTCGGAGCCGAGCGCGGCAGCGACGGTCATCTGCGCCATCACCGTGGCGCCCCCGCGGCCAATCAGGCTACGGTCGGCGAGAAGCACTTGACAGCCGCTGCGCGCCGCCTCAATCGCCGCATACATGCCAGCGGCGCCCGATCCAATCACCAAGACATCGGTTTCGGCACGCATCGGTTCTTGATTCATGAACATCTCGCCACGGACCACGGTAGGTGCGTATCAAGCATCATCCATGTTGTTTTTGTCGAAGGCCACCCGTTCCTGCGTCACATGTCGCCGTCCGCTTTGGGTCATAAGGGGGACCCCGAAAGCGGACGTCTATCAGCGCGCTTGTCAGGTTTAATAGAGGACACTACGGCATATTGAAGGGATATCCGCTTTACTTGCAAAATCGTCGCTCGGGTCACCAGAGGGGTGTAAATGGTGGCGCCGGTACGGCTATTTGATGCAACCAGGCGACATCGCCGGAGACAGACCATGAAAAGAGTTACTACGTCTCCACCGGGCTTCTTGGCGGTTCTTTCTGTTGTTCTGTTGTCGCACTTTGTCACACCGGTCGGTGCACAGGATACAATCAAGGTCGCGGTCGGCCAGATCGACGCCTGGGCTAATCAGGTGCCGACGCTTGGTATGAAGGCTGGAATCTTTCAAAGACACGGCATCGTTTTGGAAAATTTCGGCACTCAGGGCGCCGGTGAGACGCTGCAAGCTGTGATCTCCGGCAGCGCCGATATCGGGATAGGGGTCGGCACGCCCGGCGCGATGCGCGCTTTCGTCAAGGGAGCGCCCGTGCGGGTCTTGGCCGCGGCCTATACGGGCGTGGAGGATATCTATTGGTTCGTACCAGCCAATTCGCCAATCAAGAGCGTCAAAGACATAACCGACAAGCATACAATCGCCTATTCAACCAATGGTTCGACGTCCGACAGTGTGTTGCGCGCGCTGATCGCTCACTACGGCCTCAAGGCGAAGCCAACCCAGACCGGCGGACCGCCGGGGACGTTCACAATGACAATGTCGGGGCAGATTGACATCGGCTGGTCGGTAGCGCCGTTCGGGCTGAAGGATTTGCAAGCAAAGACCATACGCGTATTGATGCGCGGCAGCGACGTACCGTCCATGCGGCATCAAACTGTGCGAGTCGAGATCGTCAATGCCCGTGCGTTGAGGGATCGCCATGATGTCATGGTGCGGTTCGTGCGCGCGTATCGTGAAACACTCGACTGGATGTACTCAAATCCACTGGCCGTGAAATATTATTCGGAACAAATGCAGATGCCCGAAAGCCTGGTGGAATTACAGCGTAACGAATTCAATCCGAAATCGGCGATGAATCCGGATAAATTGTCGGATATCGACCTTGTCATGCAGGACGCGATCGCCGGCAAATTTCTGGAGAAACCGCTCACGCAGGAACAACTCGCAGAGTTCATTCAGATTCCGCCGCGCTAAGAGATTTTACCGCCTCTTCCTTCTGACGCGGTATTGCAGAGGCACCGGTTAAGTCCATCAAACGGACGCTATGTACATAGATTTCGATGTCTGCCTTACCCTCAATAGCGGACATTCATAAGCGCAATCGCAATGTCCGCAAAGGGCCAATAGCGGACATTCGGTCCGTTTGGACTTATCGTACTGATCGCACACGCAAAGTGTTTTACAAGCCGTTCCCGTATCGACCCGTATTGTGCCGGGCTTTCCGGCGCGCTTGTAAAACACCGCTTCTTGCTATCACGGCGCATTATTTGGCGATTTCATTGCCGTAAATGAATTGCGTCCAAAACCCGATTGCTTCCTCAAATATGTCTCGCGCGCTTCCTGAACAGGGGGACACGGCACATCGCCGTATGAGCAAAACACGCAACAGTCGCCTGCCTTTGGTTTGAGCCGTACACCGCAATGTGCGCAGTCGTAGAAGAATTGACATGCATCAGTCGGCATCATTTCAGTTTTGGTGCTGCCGCAGTTCGGGCAAGTAATCGTGGATTGCAAAATCATCGGCACGCACATCTCTTTTTGCGACTGTGGTTGCACGTTAAAATCTGTGCGGACTACAAAATCAAGCATGTGCGCATTCACGATTTCGAAACTATTTCGTATTGTGCCGACATACATAGGCTGAGGCTATGGGCACAGTTTGAACATGTCCGGATGAAAGCAGCTACCTTACTCGGAACACAGTTGAAGAATGCGTTGGCACAGAGAACTTGTGGTCAATGGCGTAGAGCAACGCGCCAGCACAAAGAAGGACTGCCGCTGCGGTGACTATGTATCGCGCCGACATAGTGTGAAACTACGCTCGACGCGGGGCCGCCCATAGTCAACAATCAAAAAACGCTCAATCTTTTCGTATGATGTGCGCTCGTCGCAACAGTCTATGGTATGTAATTGTTTCTTTTTCACCCAGTGCAAAATTGACCAAGATCAACACCAACGCAGTACCACTGCCACGGCCCGCCCAAAAAACCGCCGCTAGTCCTTCTGCAACCTTCGGCGTTGCTCTGCATGCTGGGCGAGGCTTTCGTAGTCGTCGGCGATCCTGTCCATAATGGCCTTGCTGTGGCGGTCTTTCATCTCTTGGGCCATGGCGCGAGCTACCTCGGCGCGAACGCCAGAACTCTGGATCATCGACCAATTTGCGATCCGGCATTGCCGCATGCTGAAACCTGTAGCAAGTACAGTATCAAGTACGTAATTACGGCCTGATGTCCGCTTTACCCTCAAGAGCGGATATGTGCGGTGCAACTAGGGATGTCCGCTTTGGGCCAAAAGCGGACATTGGCATGCCTATCAACTTTTGCCGGCCGCTTGCGAAATCGTCTCTTTGCATGGATCGCTCACATCCGCAAAATGGTCTTTCAAGCAGGCCTCGATACGCCCGCCTCCCGGCTTAATGTCTGCGCAATTCTTTTTGACGTCCGCTCTACAAGCCTTCCTAACGGCACGAGCCTTTACTAGCGAAAGTTGGCAGCCCAAAGAAAAATCCTTGAAACGCATCTTGATGCAGGCAACACGGCTCTCGCCCTGAGTTCCCGCGAAATGAGCACTGGTGTCGGAAACGCAGGCTGCAAGGGTGCCTTGTTGCGCGAACACCACGGACGATGTCGCGGCAATCGTGAGAAAAGAGACAGCCACGATAGTGGTGAGTAGAAAGGTGGTCCGTGCAGTCATCTTGAAATTCCTTTGGTTGCGAATTGTCCCGTGGGTAGTTTGAAGCTACGACGCGGGAGACGGTTTGACCTTTATCAAACGTCTACAAACCATTAGTGACGTCCGCTTTGGGTCAAAAGCAGACGTTCGCACCGCAAAAAGATATGTCCGCTTTACCCCCAAAAGCGGACGCAGCAGCTCCGAGGACGGCGTGACGAAACACCCGCGCAGGATGATGATCCCGACGCGGGTTGAAGGTCCGTCACTGTCCCGATGGTCAGATACAAGGCGCAAGAAAGGATGCTGCTATCGCGTTGGCTGGACCCGTTGCGCAGCAAAAATTTAAGCCGCATAAGCTGAAAGCGATGCAGGGCCGAATTCCGGCTGAATGGCGTGACGACTACCAAAATGCGCAGCAGTACCTCATGAAGATGGTCATGCTCGAAACCGATCCGACGTTCGAGTTAAGTGAGGCTGGTACGAGCGTCGAGTTAAATGCTGAGCGGCAAGAAAAGGCGACAGCGCTGTTCAATGAGCTTGCCGCTGAAGTGACGACGTTGATCAACCAGCACTGGCCCGCCATCGAGCGAACGGCTGACGAACTTTTGCGCGTGCGGATAATTTCCGGCGACGAAGTCGACGCGATCATCAGAGCGTCCGGCGAACGCAAATTGTAAAACATTGGAAAACTGGAAAACTTAGCTCCCGCAAGATCAAGCGCTTAGCAGGCATGGGCCAATAGCCGACATCGCGGCACTTTGCCTTGTGCCAACACACTAGCTCGCCTGCTTGCTCGGCGTTTCCCGGTCAAACCGATTTTATCAAACGTAATACTGCCCGTCCGTTCGGCCCGTAAGGATCTGCGAGCGTCTCGCACATCTCGAAGTGGTTGTAGTTCGGCGCTTCGATGAGTTCCACCGGTTTGCCCGCGGCCTTCACCGCCCCTGCAAAGTCGCGGCTCTGGCGCTGAAATTCCGGCGTCTCGAAGGTCCCATAGGTGATGATAATCGGCGTTCGCAGCTTCTCGATCTGCCGGTGCGTGCTCATCGCCGCTTCCGTCTCGTCAGTGAACTTGATGTATGAGCTGCGCTTCGAGAGTCGCACCGGCTTCATCTCGTAAAGGCCGCTCATGCACAGCCCGCCTTTGATGAAATCGGCGGGCAGGCCGAAGTCCTTCTGCCAGTCCGTGACCAGCGCCTGGCCACAAAGATGGCCGCCGGACGAATGACCGCCGACATAGAACCGGCTGGCGTCGCCGCCGAAAGTGGCGGCGTTCCTGAAGGTCCATGCAATAGCATTGCGCACCTGCTGCGCCATGACCCCAATGTCACCCTGCGCCGCGCCGACAGCGATGAAATCGGGAACAACAAAGTTGACCCCGGCATTGGCAAAGAGTTCCGCCGCAAAGGCGTAGTCCTTCGCTTCGCCGCTTCGCCAGGCGCCGCCATGCACAAACACAAAGATCGGCGCATTTGGAGTCTTGGCTGGAAACACATCGAGCGCTTCGATCGGCGTCGGACCGTAACTGAAACGTTTCGGCTCGCCCAACCGCGCGCGAGCCTCCGCGCTGCGCGAAGCATACCGTTTCAAGATCTGGCCGATCATCGGGGCGTATTCCGACTGATCATAGGCGGAATCGAGTTCGATCTGATCCACGTCCATCCAGACCTTCGGGCCTTTTTCGTGCGGCGCCGGCCCTATTGGACAATTCGCAGCAAAGCCGGGCGCACCGGCGAGCGCGGTTGCGGCGCCAGCAAACCCCGCAGTCTTGAGCATGGTCCTCCGATCAAGTGACATGGTCTTTCCCCTCGCTATGAAGAGCGCGCCTCGCGCCTGGCACGGTTCAACACCGTACAGCAGGCCATGCTACCAAAAAATGGATTTAGGCCCGGGACTAGGCACATAACCAGCCTCAAATGCGCAATAAAGCCAATGTCCGCTGTTACTCCATAGCGGACGAACCAGCACGGCATTAGGGGCTGCCTGCTTTGGCCAAGATCGCCCAACGTGCGAAGATTACGTCGTCATGCCCTCGCTAATTGGTGTTACGGATCTGTCGGCTGGTCTCACGCTGCCAGCATCGTCGTCGAAGAAATGCAGGTTATCGGTCGCGACCGCAGCCTCGATCTGGGAGCCGGTTGACAGGATCAGGTCTGGATCGACGCCCGCGATCCTGATCTCGCTGTTGTCGAGCCGAACAGCAAGCAGTTGCTCGTCGCCGAGCTGCTCAGTGACCATGACCGTGCCATTGAAGGCAATCTGATGGTCGTTCACTGGCGCTCCCAGCCGAATATGTTGCGGGCGCACGCCGACGCAGACCGATCGTCCAACGCGCGAACCGAGATCGGGAAACCGACGGGCCGGAAGACTGAAGTGCCATCCTGGGCCGGTCAGCGAGAAATAATCGCCGTTCGCCGTCACGTTGACGGTCATGAAATTCATTGACGGTGAGCCGATGAAGCTTGCCACGAAGCGGTTGGCGGGCTTGCGATAGAGCTCGAGCGGCGTGCCCACTTGCTGGACGACGCCGTCCTTCATCACCACAATGCGGTCGCCGAGCGTCATCGCTTCGGTCTGATCGTGGGTAACGAAGATCGAGGTGGTCGGAACGCGCAGCCGTAGCTCTTTGAGCTCGAGGCGCATTTGTGCGCGCAGCTGGGCGTCAAGATTGGATAATGGCTCGTCGAATAGAAAGACCTTGGGGTTGCGCACGATGCAGCGGCCGAGTGCGACGCGCTGCTGTTGGCCGCCAGACAACTGATAGGGCCGGCGGTCGAGGAGTGGCTCGATCGAGAGAATCCTCGCCGCGCGAGTGATAGCGGCCGCGATCTCCGTGTCAGGCACGCGGCGGTTCCTCAGCCCGAAGGCCAAGTTGTCGCGCACACTCATGTGCTGATAGAGCGCATAATTCTGGAATACCATCGCGATGTCGCGGTCCTTCGGCTGAAGGTGGTTCACGACCCGCCCCCCGATTGCGATGGTGCCGCCGCTGATCTCCTCGAGGCCGGCGATCATACGCAGCGTCGTCGATTTGCCGCAACCCGATGGGCCTACCAGCACGACAAACTCGTGATCTTTGATGGCAAGATTGATGTCCTTGACCGCGACCACGTGGCCGTAAACCTTGTGCACATTGGTGAGCACGATGTCGGCCACTACGTTAGATCCTCAGCCCGCGAATGACGTATCTTTGCCCGAACAGAGTCACCACCAACGCCGGAACGAGCGCGATCACCGCGGTCGCGCTCATGAGGTGCCATTCCATGCCGAGCTCGTGCACGAACTGCGCCATCACGACGGTCACGATCGGTGTTTCATGCGCCGTCAGGATAAGCGCGAACAGGAATTCGTTCCAGGTATAGAGCCAACACAGAATCGCGAGCGCGGTAAGGCCGGGAACCGCCGCCGGCATGGCCACGCGCCAAAACGCGCCCCAGCGCGAGCAGCCGTCGATCATGGCCGCGTATTCCATGGAGGGGTCGATGCCATCGAAGAAGCCTTTCATGATCCACGAGAAGAAACATATGTGGACGGCGATGTGCGGCAGCAGCAGGCCCCAATAAGTGTCGAAAATGTAAAGCTGCTGCGTCACGAAATAAAGCGGCAACACCCAGGCGACATAAGGCACACAGCGAAAAATGTAGATCAATGAAAACCAGGTGTTCGGGATTGGCCCCTTGAAGCGCGACAACATGTATCCGGATGTCGCCGTAACGCCAAGCGAAAGTACCGTCGCCAGTGTCGAGATCATGAGGCTGTTGAACAGCGCCCTGACGACAATCTCCTGCGATAACACTTCGTGGAAATTGTCGATGGTGAATTCGGTTCCCCGATGCACGTAATAGACGCCGGTCCCGGGACGCAACGAGGTCAGCACCAGCCAGAACACCGGAAAGGCGAATAACAGGCAAACCGCGATCGCCGCCAGCGCGAAGAAAACGGTCTTTCCGCGCGGCGCGAGCGCGGAGAAGAAACCGCTCGCTCGCGCAGGGGGCACCGCGATATCCCTCACCTCGACACCTCGACGAAGCGATTGAGGATGCGGTAGAGCAATAGCGCGAAGATCACGATGATGATCGCCCCGATCACGGCAGCCGCAGAGCCGCGGGCGAGGTTAAGGAACTGGAAGGCCTCCACGTAGGCGTAGAGGCTGAACACCTCGGTGGCACGCGCCGGCCCGCCGCCGGAAATCGTCCACACGATGTCGAACGTGCGGAACGCATCGATCGAGCGGATCACGACGCAGACCACCATGACCGGGCGGAGCATCGGCAGCGTGATGTAGCGGAACGTGCGCCAAGTGCTCGCCGCATCGATACGCGCTGCCTCGAAAGGCTCGGTTGGGAGGCTTTGCAGGCCGGCGAGCAGGATCAGCGCGAACCACGGCGTCCATAGCCACACGTCGGTTAACAGAATCACCAAGAATGTCGTCCAGCGCTGCGTCAGCCAGGAAATAGGCGCAATGCCGAGGCCCTCGAGCGCCGCGTTCACGACTCCGAATTGATCGTTGAACATCCACCGGATCATGATGGCGGCAATGACCGGCGCCACCATTAGCGGCAGCAAAACGAAAGACTGAACGAGCCAGCGCCCGCGGAAGCGCTTGTTCAACATCAGCGCGATCATGAGGCCGAAAAAAAGCGAAAGCGAAACGGTCGCGATCATGAAGCCAAACGTGTTGGGAAGCACGATCGCGAGGAATTCCGCGTCGCGAAGCACGTGGATGTAATTGGCGAGCCCAACCCAGGTCCGCTTGGGATCGTGCAGCGTCCAGTCGCGGAAGCTCGCGTTGGCCCCGGTCAAAATCGGCACGACCTGAAACAACATCAGCACGAGTGCCGCCGGCGTGATCAGCGCCAGCATGAAGCGTGTCTTCTCGTTCATGCGGAGGAAGCTTCCAAGA
>Ga0075418_10007046_pt1 | contig 12668 bp, 11 predicted proteins | sample SoiMetdeltSBSDD2_FD_81776 | JGI IMG/M metagenome (GOLD analysis project Ga0075418, IMG submission 81776) | Bulk soil microbial communities from a Populus tree surrounding site in Tennessee, USA - Soil MetaG P. deltoides SBSDD2 | ecosystem: Environmental > Terrestrial > Soil > Tree plantation...
TGTAACAAGCATTTACTTTAGAGACAATGAGAAGCGTAAGTTCCGATTCTAGTGAGAAAAAACGGCAATTTACTTAATCTTAAGTTAGTGAGTTTGAGGAAGTTACTGGCAGTGGTGACGGGCTTGGAAAAAGTGTGGACCGCTTCAAAAAGAGGCAGGACACGCAAACCCAGCGCTCCTGCCTCTTGGAGATTCTTGACGATCTCAGAACACAATCTTCAAGCCAAATTGAATCTGGCGCGGGATACCGACAATGCTCGTGATCGTGCCCACGGCTGCGCCCGAAAAGATCGTCGCATTGGGCAGATCGAACTGCGGGGTATTAAAGACGTTGAAGAACTCGGTGCGGAACTGCACTTTCACCTGCTCGGTAATTGGGAAGTCCTTGAACAGTGAGAAGTCGAAGTTCACGCGGCCTGGCCCATCCAGGATGTTCCGTCCTGCGTTGCCGTATTGAAACTGCGCCGGCTGAACGAATGCCGCCGGGTCGAACCAGCGGCTGGGTCCCGGATTGTCTATCTTTCCATTAGCGATTCGATTCGGCCGGCTAGTCGCGTCCACTGTTGAACTTGCGAGAGTCGGCGTGAAAGGCAGGCCACTTTGAAGTGTAGCAATTCCGTTGATCTGCCATCCACCTAGAATCGCATTAGCAACACCGTTGTCGTTCATGTGTGCCTTCCCTTTGCCGAAGGGAAGTTGATAGTTCGCGCTGTAGGTGAAGCGGTGTCGGATATTGAAGCCTGAATTGCCGCGATCGGCGCCGCGATTCCGAATGTCTTGCGGCACCGGTCCATCAGCCCCGCCGCCAAATGAAGTTGGTACGTTGTCGATGGAGTGTCCAAAGGTGTAGGCTGCCAAGAAATTAAATCCGTTCGAGAGGCGCTTTTCGGCACTGAACTGGAATGCGTGATAACTGCTCAGCCCGTCCGAAAGAGCGTATGTAATTCCTGCCAGGTTGGGGCGTACCGCAAAGAACGGCCGACGGCTGGCTACTGAACCCGTGCCAGGCAGCGGCTGGTTCAGGTCGATGGTACTGTCGAGTCTGCGGCCCAGGTTGCCTACATAAGAACCCTTCAAGAGCAGGCTCCAGGGAGAAATCTCGTGTTCCAGCGTCAGGTTGAACTGTTCCGCATAGCCCGGCTTGTAGTTCGGGAAAACGCCAATCACGCCGCCACTGGGATTGTCGGCAGACGCCAGATTGACCGTCGGAATCGTTGGGAATCCATCGCTGACGCGACGAGACACGATGAAGTTCCCCGGGCTGAAACTGTAGATAGGCCCAAAGGGAACATGCCGTTGGAGGCGGAGGACGTTACCACCGTGTCCCGCGGTGTTGTAGAAGATTCCGAACCCGCCGCGCAGCACGGTCTTGCTGGCCACGGAATAGGCAAATCCAAAGCGCGGAGCGAATCCTTTCTTCCAAGTCTCAACACCGGCGTACTTACTGACGCCATTGCGCCCGGCCACCAGTACCGTGGCAGTCGCTGGATCAAAGTTGGCCCAGCGATCCGACACTTCGCTGTATGGGGTATCAAGCTCGTAACGAAGACCCAAATTGAAGGTCAACTTGGAGGTGGCGCGCCAATCGTCGGCCACATAGAAGCTGTATTCCGTTCCGCGGATGCCAACCCAGGCAAGCGTGTAGTCCTGCTCAATCAGGCTAGGAGCACCCACCAGAAAGCTGGCCAAGCCGTCGCCTCCGGTATTGTTGACCGGGTTGTTCGTCTGGCTGGAGGCAAAATTGAATCGACCGTTCCCACGATTGGTTTGAAATTCTGTGAGCTGTCGTCTCCTGATATCGACGCCGGTCTTAATCGTGTGGTTGCTGTAGCTCGAACTGAGGTTGCCAACCACTTGGTAAGTATTCTCTCGACGGTAGATCGGCAAAGAACGGCTGTGACCGGCGCCAGTGTACCCGGTAGGGCTAAAGATCGGGAATGCCTTGGCGGTATCGTGCTGATTGGAGTTGGGCACGCCTAACAGGTTTCCGAGCTGCTGCCCAGCGTCAGTCCCTTCCTGATCATAGTCCAGATGGAACCGGTTAAAACCCAGTCGAACGTCGGCGATCACGCGGGGAGACAGAGTCCTCACCCAGTTCACAACCACATGCTGGGCAGTTAAAGCGGCGGTCCCTGCGAATGTGTCCTCGTTACCGATGCCGATCGGTATCGGCACTCCGGGGATTTGGACTGCCGGAAATGTCAATGGCGAAAGAGTACGCGTCTTCGACCAGGAGTAGCGCGTAAAGAAATTGTCAGCGTCTGTGAACTGGTGATCGACTCGAACGTCAAATTGCTCCCAGTCCTGTTTCTTCGTCGGGTTGGTGACGAGGTTGTTGACCAGAGCCGTGCTGCTGGGCAGCGGATACGCCTTGATCAACTTGGCCGTTACCGGATCCCAAAGGTTAGACGGGATGATGTTGCCTGGGAAGGGATCTCGAATAAACCCCGTAGGGTTGTCCGGGTTCGGCCGTGTAGTAAAGGGGTCGTAAATCTGGCGACCCGGCAGCAACTCGCTGAAGTCACCGCTCCGCATCTTGGCAGTCGGTACGGTGTTCACGAAAGTTCTCGCCAGCCGTTGCCGGAACAGGTCGATATCACCAAAGAAAAAGGTCTTGTTCTTAAATATCGGCCCTCCGACAGCGCCGCCAAACTGGTTCTGTTTGAAAGGCGGAATCTTGTCCTGGGGCTTGTCGAAGAAGTTCTTGGCATCTAAAGCTGAATTTCTGAGGAACTCGTAGGCGGCGCCGTGAAATGCATTGGTGCCCGATTTGGTCACGACGTCGATCTGCCCGCCCGGGTTTCGCCCCTGCTCCGCAGAAAACAGGTTCGTCTGAATCTTGAATTCCTTGATGGCTTCGATCGCCGGACGAATGACGAGAGCCAGCGTAAGCCGGTCGTTGTTGTCAATGCCGTCGTACAGATAGTTGTTCGAGCTCTCCCGATTGCCGTTCACAAAGAGCTCGCTGCCTGGACGCTGATCATCAGGGCGTGTGCCGCTCATAATGGTGCCCTTCGCCCCAAATCCGGTGCCGCTCACTCCCGGACTGAGAATCGCCAATTGAACGAAATTCCGGCCATTCAAGGGAAGGTCTTGCACTTGAGTCTGCGAAATCACGCTTCCCAGAACAGACGATTGGCTTTCGAGCAATGGTGCCGTTCCTTCCACTTCCACCACCTGGTTCACTTCTCCAACCTCAAGTGTGAGGTTGATTTGGGCACGCTGGTTGACTTGGAGTTCGATACCGGTTTGGACCAGCTTCTTGAATCCAGCCAACTCGCAGGAAAGGGTATACCGTCCCGGTGCCAACTGGCTGATGAGGTAGTTTCCCGAAGCATCGGTCTGCGCCGACCGAGATTGTGAGGTTCCCTCGTTGGTCGCTGTCACTTGCGCTGATACGACCACGGCACCTGAACTGTCAGCGACGGTGCCAACGAGGTCAGCCGTGGTGACCTGTGCTTGGACCGGAGCCTTTGCCAACAGGCTCAGCAAGAAAAGGATTGCAAAGATAGAACGCATTCGTGCCTGCATGGAATCCTCCATAGGATGATTGTTCGGAGCTCTTGACACTATGTTGTGCTTTGGCTGCTGGCCCAAAGTCTATGCAGCGATCGCTGGCCTGTCAATGAGTAAAAGACCACTAAATCAACGAACTATCGCATTAATGATTCATTGATCAGGCTTTTGCTCTGCCAGTCGTGAAACACTGCCGAAAGAGAGCCCTTCCCGGTTCAGGAAGTAGAGGCCCGTCAGGATGACTGGGATCATGGAGACGAGGTAGCTGCCGTTGCTAATGCCGGCAGCCTGGGACTGAGGGTCGTGGGCGGAAAGATAGCGGGCGAAGAAATTGACCAAAGCCAAATCCATGAAGAACTGGAAGCCACCGGCACCACCCGGGGTAGGGATAGCAACACCGACCACCGTGATCGCCATCAAAAACAGAGAGCCGACGAAGGGAAAGTGATCCACGTACGCCAGCATGAAGCACCACAGCTGCAGCGTAATAACCAGCCAGATCGCCGCGGACAGCAGGACCGACTGAAACAAAACACCCCCTTGCTGCAGGCCGCGAAACCCATCGAGAAATGGCGACAGGACGGAGCGCAGCTTGGCTGGAAGTCGCTCCTGCCACTGGTTGCTTCGCAGGAGCAGCGCCAACACCGCGAAGCCGAGACAGAGAACGATGAATCCTTTCAAAGAGTAGGACCGGATTGTGAGCATCACTTCCTGCCCACGTTCCGAGTTCGGGGCGTACCAATGAGAGAAGAAGGACATGTAGATTCCGAAAATGATGACGACGGTCATCATGTCCAGAACCCTTTCGAGCAGCGAGGCCGCGATGACGGAAGCCGCGGAAACTCGTTCTTTGCTGGCGAGCAAGAACGATGCTGCCAGTTCACCGGCCCGCGGAGGAATAATGTTGACCGTGTATTTGATGAGCGTGAGCGAAAAGAGGCTCTTCAGGGAAATGCCGCGCTTGACGGGAGTCAGCAAGATCCCCCACCGAACCGCGCGCAGCAGCATATGCAAAAAGACGAAGCCCAGTCCTGCCAGCATGAAATGCGGGCGCCCTTGAATCATGACACGCCCGGCGAGCCCCCAATCCGGCACGCCCCGATAGATCAAATACCCCACCAGAACCGTCAGTGCCAGACTGATGCCAAGCTGAGAGAATTTTTTCATTCAGGAAAGAAAGTGACGAGGGATAGGTACTGAGGAAAGGGAAGGGAAGGTGCTGAGTGATGAGTACTGAGTACTGAGTACTCTGAATACGTTCGACCGGTGGTGGCTCCCATGAAAGTTCTGCCTGCTGAATGCTCAATCATATGAATCGGAACCTCATTACGCGCAGAGCTTCCACACTCACTCAGCACTCAGTACTCGTCACTCAGCACTGATTATGTGAATGACCGTCGGAACAGTCCCTCAACGGCTTTGCGCCCGCTCTCCTCGAGAAAGCGGGTACCCGTTCCGGTGAAATGAATGTGCTGGATGACCGGTTCGTCACCCTTTTTCCGTTCAATCCAACTGCCTTCGTTCCAGGCGAACCATTGGCTGCGCTCCTGATCGAAGACGTGGAGCGGCTTGTTGCAGAGCTTGGCGAATTCGGCACCCCACCCGGTACCGCCTTTTACGGTTTTGTCGTCCAAGATCTTGCCAATGACGTAAATCTCCTGCCCGTTGTTGATCTGATGCCAAATGCTCTGAAGGATCCTTCGAAATACCGGACTGTCGGTATAGCGGCGATTCATCAGGCGCGACAGGTACTCCATGCTCACGTCGCCTGCCTTTAATTCCTCATGGTTCAGCATGCGCAAGCCGCGATGGCGCAAAATTTTGTGGCCTTCAAAGGTAAAGTTGACTTCTTCAATTCCGAACCGTTCCGCGTTAATGCCAAACTCAGCCTCGGCTCCCTGAGCGCCCCCACTGAACAAGATGCAGTCTTCCTTTGTCATGTGTGGTCCTTTCGACAGTGACACCGAAAGTCCGAACGAACTTTCTCAGCTCCAGCAGCGATAGCAAAGCAGAGAAGCTATCACGCTGAGATGAATTTCTCAAGAACGGGCAGTAGGGTGATTGGGAGCCACAGGGGAAGTTAGAGAGGCTGGTCAAGTTGGTGTGGCGGACTTCCAGACGCGGTGAAGTAGCGCCTCGGTTTGCGTTTGGCTGAGTACATGCCCTTTACCTTGTTAACGCCTGGACGGGCGGCGCATGCATTGTGCTTTCTATAAAGTAGGGACTCTACGTACGAAGTTTCGCCGAATCAAGCCTCAGCGCTTCGGCAAGGGCACCAGACGACTCTAAGTAACTGCGACGGAATGATTGGTTCCAAGGCATCCCTTGTAGATGTCTTTCAATCCAAGTCGAGTGTTCAGGTTTCGAGAAGAAAGGAGCTCGGTATGGTTTCCATGATTCGCCTTCAGCTCAAGCGTGTTCTGCGATGGCAGGCTAGCATTGCGCTGGCCAGCTTGGTATGCAGTGCATTGCGCTGGATTCAGTGAACCTCAACGCGGGCGAAGGGAACCGAACTCCGTGGATATCCCGTAAATCTCAACAGAACCCATCGCTGAATCGTGGGTTGCATTCTGCTGTCACCGCTCTTGCCACTCGAAGGATGCTGGCGGCTGGCAACCCGGCGACTTGGTTTTTCGAAACAACTCGGCCTGAAGCTCGAGCCGGGACTGTCCCATTGAGTCCGGCTTTCGATCCCGCCCTTCACCCAATCAAATCTCGGAGTTCTTGAGCATTTTGCCGAGTTTGGCATCAGCGTGAGCGTGCAGCTTCAACCGACTCAGGCCCACCGGGGAGTTCGTTGAGCTCGATTATGTTGCCTTCTGGATCAAGAAAATAGACGAACTGAAAACCGGCCACTTCTTTCGGCTCTTTTACTGCAATAGGCTCTGAGAGAAACGAAATCCCCTTTCCTTTTAGCTCCTTCCAGCTCTCTTTCAAATCGTCCACAACAAGTGCGAAATGCCGATATCCCTGGGCGTTTGCGGGTGAGGGAGAAAGCAGATTCATCGTTTCTTTGAATTGAAGAAGCTCAATTTCAACATCCGAGCTCGGGCTTATTAAGTGTGTGACGATTGCCTCAGCATCGCGTACTCCGATGCCTTTTCGGAAATCTTCGTTCCCGATCGCGAACCGTCGTTTTACGAGAAAGCCGAGCGTTTGGGTGTAGAAATTGACCATCCGATCCAGGTCCCGAACAACAATGGCAACATGCCGAAATTTCTTGATTTTAAGCAAGGTTCACCTCGGTTTGGGCCCTAACGATCAGCATCAGCCTCCCGCCGCTGCTTTTGTCGGTGAATCGTTGGCTTTGGCGGAAGCTTCGAGGATTTGCTTGCGCCATCCTCTTCGGATACACCACTCCTCCCACCACCGGTTGTTCCTTTCGATCCCTTCCCTTTGCTCAGACGTCAGCGCGGGCCCTCGTTCCGGAATCGGCTCCATTGGACCGAGACCCACCTCGCGGCGCCACTCGTTCACGTGGTCAACGTCAGCCAGGGACAATGGCCAAACCCGGCCATCCACTGGGTCTTGCATCCATTGCGTGCCATAACGTTGTAGTCGACCTTCTTGGATCGCGATACGGTCCTCTAGGTACGCTGCGTGCCAGGCCGGAACACGCTCCTCGGAAATGCACGCATGCAATAGTCTCAGTACCTGTCGCTGCAAATCTCGCTCGCCATGGAATGCTGCGCGATGAACCATGCAGCTTCCGCGCCATCTTTGCCTGCGATGTCTTCGGCAGGCCATCCACGTGATTCGATAAGTTCGCGCAGGCGTGCCGCATTCTCACGATGCACTTCCTCCATTCGTGGAACGTACGCCCCACCTAGCTCTCCGGACTCGACTACCTCTTGACGCACACGTCGGTCTTCAGTACGCATTGCGAGACGTTCTTGTCGGAGTTGCTCGTCGACCATGGTGTCCCTGCAACCAGCTCATAGCAAAAATGCAGCTATTGAACCAGTCGTACTAGCAATCTTTCCTTGCGAGGCAGCATCTTGTGCTTGCCAGTGGACCGCCCCAGGAGCCTATGCCGCAGCCCACCATACAGGCGGCATCGGTGGGGCGGCAGGCTGGTACACAGTGCACTACGGATTCAAAGAGGCATAGTAGCCCTTGCGATTCCTGACTTTGCCGGCAAACCCGGCACGGTTTAGCCGGACCACAATACTGCGATACTCACCGTCCTTGAGGTCATTGCTTTGGACATAGCCGAGAACGTATTGATTCCGGGCTGTCTCAGAGATTCTTTGGTAGGTCTCCGCAAAACCTCGGGTCTTCCACGGATAAAACACTCTCCCTCCTGTTGAATCTGCATATTTCTTTAGAGGATCGACCTTCTTGAACAGCAGCGAATTCCCCGCCCCAATCCCGTAGACAGCAATGCTGTTTTGGATCAAGAGCCGGCGGGTTTCTGCGAAGGTTTGCCGCTCCGCCGCCGAGGTCACACCATTTGAAACGACGAAAATCACCTTGCGGCGATGTGCCCCCCGCCTCTCCAGGTCGTGGGCGGCAGCCGAAATGGCGTTGTCTAGAAAAGAAGTGTTGAGCCGCGGTGCGTAGGCCAAGGAAGTTGGGGCCATCACGCGGCAGGGCACAAAGTTCACCTCGCCCATAGGCTTCAGCAGCGCCTCCTTCCTGAAGGTAAAGTCTTGCAGTTTTCGCGACCCGTCCAGAAACTCATAGAAAGCCATCTCGTCGAAACTGCTGAAGGCTTCAACCAAAGCCAGCATGTTTTTCTTGAAGATCTGCTGGGTGTGTTCATCGACAGTCCGATCGATCAAGAAGGCAACCGACAATGGCGAGGGATCAACCGAGAAATAGGAGATCTTCTGTGAGGTACCATCTTCAGAGAGTTCGAAGTCGTTCTGCCCCAAGTTGTGAATGAGGTTTCCTTCGCTGTCTTCCACCGTAACCGGGACCAGCACCAGGTTGACCGGGACCTTCAAGTCGTAAGCGGAGTCGTTCCGGGATTCCTGCGGTTGACCATACAACTGGCCAAGCGCCATGAAACCAAGAACCAACAGCAAAAGTCTTCGGCGAACCATGGGCTGACACCAGCACTGAGATCGACTCTGTTGTCACAGTACGACGATCAAATACCCATGCAGGTTGCTTTTCCTGAGCCACGAAGGCAAAAAGCTCATCCCGAGCGGAACCACGCCTGTTACTGCTCGTTCAGGACGATCATCGGATCGATCCGATCATCGGATCGATCCTCGTGGCTTGGCGAGCAGGCCACAAACACGCCTAAAGCGCCACCGTTGCCAGAAGCACACCTGCTGCAAACAAGATCACGGGTTCAAGCGGATGAACACCGTAGATCCGATTCTCGACCGCTCTTCGCATTGCGGCAGCACCAATGAACCCCAGCACCACGCCACTGCTAACCACTACGATTCCTTCGCGGAGCAGTAGACGAAAGATTCCGGTCCGGGTGCTGCCCAGCGCTATGCGAATACCGATCTCACGCCTCCGCTGCGCAAGCAGGTAGGAGACACGCCGTAGACACCGACCCCCAAGAGGAAGCATCGCCGTACTTGGCAGCGAGATTCTTCAACGCACCAGGTTATAAGCTGAAATGGGAGATTCGTCTTTCGCCCTTGACAAGCTGAGGAGGCTTCTTGCGCCTGTCATGGACGAGCTTGTACTGAATGAGGGCTTCGATGACGCTACTGTAGGGTTCGTCAAGCAGGTGCCGGATCTCCGCAACCGAAAGTTTCTGGTTCGCAAACAAATTGCAAATCGTGAGCTTTCGCTTGTCCTCGGGCGGCAGCTGCGATGCATTTTCAGGCATGACGAATGGCCGCTGCGTCAGCTTGAGAGATTTTCCTAACATAAAACATCTCCAGGCGCCAGGATGACCTATCGTTGGCATGCGCCACTTGGGAGGCTGACAATCATCTGCCTCTCAACTTTGCTGTACAGCCACCCACAGGGCGCCTTCGAATTGTCGATCAAAAGACTATTAGCTAAATTATAACTCCTGGCGTCGCAACGGTCCAGAGCTGCGAACTTCTACCGAACGCGCAGTTGCACCTGATTCGAATAGGATGAGACTTTCCCCGTCGTCACGTTGAAGGCGCGAACCCGATAAAGATAGGTCCCGCTCGCCACCGTTTCTGAGTAGCTCGTTGCATTGGCGGCCGCTTGTCCGACGGCTGAAAACACGGGCGTCCCTTTGGCCTTTACCGCGCGTTCAATCGTGAAGCCCTGTTCGTTGTTTGCGTTGTCCGTCCAGCGCAGTGTCACGACGCGGTTGGAGCTGGAGCCTGTCAAGTTCGTCGGGGCGTTTATCTGTGTTGAAGCAACAACGATCACCACTGATGCCGTGGACGTTGCATTGCCGTTGTCCGTCACCGTGAGAGTGGTTGTGAACGTTCCAGCGACGTCGTACGTGTGACTGATGGTCGCTCCTGTGCCAGTCGCCCCGTCGCCGAAGTTCCACGCGTAAGAGGAAATGGTTCCGTCCAGATCGGTTGAGCCGCTTCCGTTGAAGGCCACCGCCAGTGGAGCCGTGCCTGAAGTGAGGTTGGCGGAAATGACGGCGGTCGGCGGCTGGTTGGTGATGCCCGAAGCGGGAAGCACAAAGAGGGTGACGCTCTGCGGTGGAACGGATGTGCTGAAACTGGAACCAGTGAAGCTGATGTCTGGAAGATGATTGATGACGTTTGCGGAGGTCAGTTGCCAGACTTGGGCGACGCCTTGGGCACTGAAGTTTGAAAGGCTCACGGTTGCCGGCGTGTTGCCCGAAAGCACTTTGTTGATCACCATGACCGTCACAGCCCCGTCGGACGAGCGTTCGGCAGCAAAAGCCGAGAGGTTGTCAGGCGCGGGAACGATGGCTTGGACGCTGAGATCTCCGAAGGTTGACTTGCTCCCATCATAGTTTCGGTACATCTTCATCGCCTTGTACGTCGGAGTTGAGGCGGCCGGTGTCGTCCAACGGGCCGCCATGTCCAGCCCTTCCCGACCGAAGATCCCCCAGATGTCTGCTTGCGTGGTTGCACCATTGATGTGACCTTCGGCACCCCAGTTGTATTCGGTTATTCCCGTAACCGTGTTGGGGTAGTACGTATTGACCCAGCTCTTCATGCGGGGGATGAGTTTCACACGATCGTTGATCCAGGTTTCATCTATGTAGTTGGGATCCCAAAGGGAGCGCGTCGAACGGTTCCGCCGAAGTTGCATGCTGCTGGTGACGTTGTCGCTGAACTCTCCGCCTTGCGGGTAGTAGTGTAACGTGAACACGTCAAGCAATCGCTGCCCCGTGTTCACCTCGTGCTGGCGCAATTGGGCCAAAAGCCAGGGGACATAATCCGCCCCTCCGTGGTTAGCACGGTCGGGCAGATTGCTCCAGCCATTCTTGCTGCCCCACTGCTGGTCGTAACCGCTGTAGAAATATCCGCTCCAGCCCCATTCTTCAGGTCCCACGACCAAGGCTGATGGGTCCACCGATTTGATGCTGCCTGCGTACGCAACCATCTTGTCTCGAACCTGGTCCATGGTCGCGCCGGTCGGTTGCACATCACGATGTGTCGAGTGCCAGATGCTGTGCTCGTTGTCCAGAATGTAGTAGCGCAACCCCCCGTTGGACGCAGCTCCCCAGCGGCTGATCAGATGCTGCACCCATCCTTGTTGAAATGACGTCGAAGAGGCGACGTTGGCGTCCGTTGGATTGTTGCCGACGACAAATTGACCGGTGCTCTGCAGGATGCCGTTGCCGGCGTCTGGAAACCATTGCCAGTCATTGCCTGTCTGCTGACCATATTTGGCGATGGAGAAACTGGCCAGCTTGCTCCGGTTCGCTCCAAGCTTGGCCACCCAATCCAGCAAAGGGATGGTGAGCATAGCTTGCGCGCCGGCTGTTTTGGAGTTTGCGATGAACGTGTCGCCGCGCTCGCCGGCCACGGAGCTGCTGTCGCCAATACTCTCGTAGTACCAGTCGTTGGCCCGGTTGTCGGCGTTCAATTGCCAGTTGTAGCGGCTGGTGTTGTTCCCTCCGTTCCGGTTGAGCGGGCTATTCAGATCTGACAGGACCGTCGTGCTCGCGTGAGCCACACCATAGATGAGAGGATTGATGGGCTTGCGACTTGCATTGACGTCGACTTGAACCGTGACTGCCGGATTTTGGGCAAACCCTGTTGATGCCGAGAACAACATCCAAGTCGCGAAGGCGAATTTGCGAAGGTTGAATTCCATATTATTTGGTGGCTCCAGTCTGAGTCTTCAATCCCAACAATCTTCTATGGTGAATCCTTAGACCTCACTAAAAGCAATTCCTTCTCCACCACCAAGCGTGGCTAATGAATTGTTGAGGGAACAAGGAGACGGCGGGAGGAACCCAGCCAGGACGTTTCAACGCCTATGGATAGGCGGTCTCAGGCTGTGTCGAGGCTGGGGAGCACTTGAATGGGAATGCGGATTTCTTGTAGACCGGCCGATCGAGAGCGGCAAAGTTTTGCCAATGGAGGACAAGCCGGTTCTTGAATCGAAAGCGTCTGCTTCTCGCTGGAGGACACTTTCGTACTTCCGAGGCGGGTATGGATTGGGAATTGAGCAGCGTTAGTGGGACGTATCAGCGCCGGAGGCGAAGGCAGAAACCTGCGTCGCAGGGACACCAGCCATGGCGTTCTTAGTGGCGGACAACGCTCGAAGCAATCAGGTTGAGAATCAGTGAATGAGGCAGATTCTCGGCGAGAGCCGATCTCGGGCTGCGTGGCAATCGACTCTCGAAGTCGAACTCGCTACTTCTTTAGATACTTCTGCGGATTGGCGGCGAAGGTTTTCCGATTGGCATCCGACGCAAAATAATAGGCCGTGCCGTCGACGCTATAGATGAATGACTCCGATTTATCCACAGGCTTGCGAGAAACAAGATCAGTGGCGCGAGTGTATTTTTGCGGTTCGTTCTTGATCTTCTCTTTGCACATCTCGCAACAACCGTAATAGGTCTTACCGGCAAACTGAATTGGAATGCCCGCCTTGCCCAGTACCATGTCCTGCATCATGCAGACGTATTCCTTCTTGTCCACATTGCCGGTGACCGCCAGAGCTAACGTTACGAATGACCCGAGCATCAAGAGCGATGCCAGAGCAACTTTCTTTAGACGCATGAAGAGTCTCCTTTCCAATGTTTGAATGCAGTGAAA
>Ga0075418_10007048_pt1 | contig 12667 bp, 17 predicted proteins | sample SoiMetdeltSBSDD2_FD_81776 | JGI IMG/M metagenome (GOLD analysis project Ga0075418, IMG submission 81776) | Bulk soil microbial communities from a Populus tree surrounding site in Tennessee, USA - Soil MetaG P. deltoides SBSDD2 | ecosystem: Environmental > Terrestrial > Soil > Tree plantation...
TGAAGAAGAATTTTGTTTTTTAAGTTCGAAAACTAGTTGAAAATCATCTACCAGGAAGAATTCTATAAATCTTACTAATAAATTGCAGCTGAGGTCTAGTTGCCGTACCAGCAGACAACAAAGGTTCGGCATCAGTAGACTAGGAGACAAAGGAAAGAGTTGCAAGAGCATGATGAGAGTCAAGAGCACGGGAAACATATCTAATTCACTTTTTATCTAATCTTTTTTTTGATATTCCACTATTCTAGCACGATTCATCTAGCAGCCGCTCATCTAGAGTTCTTCTGCCCGATCACCTTCTAAAGAGATCGCGGATATCGACAAAGAACCACGGGAAACAAGATTATAGCTCCTTAATACCAAATGAAAGATCAGATCGCGTCTACATTTACAGATATTGAAATTTAGGGGGCGGAAGGCAAGAGACAGTAAAATAATCATTTTCATACAGCGAGAAGAGAATCGCTAAAAGGCAATTGTTAGTAGTACGTTTTACGAAGTTGTTATTTCTTAGTTTGAATTGGTGGCATCATAAGACCAAATAAACTGTTAATTAGTAAAACTTGTTAATATTGAGTGAATTGAGCAACTTGCCAACTGTGAATGCCGAAATTAGCATTGCGCCAATTGGTACTTCTGATACAAGCATGAGCAAAGAAATAGCAGCTGCCTACAATGCAATTCGCAATATAAGGAAGCTCAAAAAAGTAACTCTTACTCCAATGAGCACTCAAGTAGAATCAGACAACCTAGACGATATCTTCGAAGCAATACATGCAGCTCATGATTCTGCCAAATCAGCTGGAGCCAAGCGCGTGATTTCGACAATAAGGATCGACGAAAGGCTGGATAAGCCAAACACTTTGGATGAGAAGGTCCAGTCTGTGAATACAAAAGTGAGTTAAGTGAGAGTAACCACGAACTAATTTTGATCTTCTAGAGCAAATAGAAGCCAACCGAACTTATACGTCATACCAACCAGTTGGTTGTTGTATCTGCTTTTTAGTGTCTATAAGGAAAATACGCGAAAAATAATGCTTCTTTCGTTGTTCCTTCTGTCATGCCCAATATATGTCACAAAGACAAAAAAGAGTTACAAGACTTGCTTTGCAATTTGGAGTGCACCTCTCACGGTATGCTCCTCAGCTTCAAAGCATTCAATGCCCCGGCCCCTCAGCACCGTACTAGTAAATGGTCCTATCGAAACCACCTTGGTAATGCTATCCAGCTGTAACTCATCTTTGGACACCCTTTCCATTATTTCAAAGAATGAGTTAACATTTGAGGCGCTAGTAAAAATAATGGCATCCACTCTTTTTTGCAACAATAAATCACAAAATTCCTTCCATATGGGCTCGATCGCCCTTGTGCGCACGGTGTAGAGAAGAATTTCGTCAACATCCATCCCAAGGCGGATCAAGGCAGCAGTGGCAAAATTGTTTGCAGCACCGCTTCGAGGGATGATTATCTTTTTCCCTGCCGGCTCTATCCTCGACAAGAGGTCTATGAGTCCAAACGAAGAGAATTTTTCTAGTACTAGTCCGACTTTTATGCCATGCTCTTCAAGGCTCTGCTTTGTCTTTGGGCCTACTGCAATTACCGTAGTAGATTTCAGAACTGGTGCTATCTTTTCGCGGGCAAGGTCAAACAGGATGTTTACTGCCTGCTGGCTCATGAACGCACAATAATAATGCTTTTTCTTGCGGAGTTTGTCAATGAACTGCTCTGCAACTTCCGGACCCTTTGGCACTATCTCTATCGCGGGAAGCGCTATAGCCCTGCCCCCTTGCTCCCTTACCAACTGCAAAAATTCTTTTGCGTCGCGCTCACTTCGAGTTATTGCAAGGACTTTGTCTTCTAATCCAGGCATTTCTGTCACTTTCTCTTGAACCAGTCGAGCTTATCACTCAGTCCGGTGACCCTTCCTATCACGATTACTGCAGGGGGCTTGACATTGGCTTTTTTTGTAAGTTTTGCGATGGTGCCAAGCGTACCCTTGACGATTCTCTGCTTATCAGTTGTGCCACTTGCAACAATTGCAACCTTGATGCTCTCTTTCATCCCAGCCTTTATCAAATTGCGTGAAATCTGATCCAGCTCGGCAATACCCATCAATACGACTATAGTGTCTACCGCACCGGCAAGCTTGTCCCATCTGACCACCAGCTTGTCTTTTTCCGCACCTTCGTGCCCGGCGACTATGGCAACTGATGAAGAGTACCGACGGTGGGTAAGCGGAATGCCGGCGTAAGCTGGCGAGGCAATGGATGAAGTAATGCCGGGCACTATTTCAAATTCGATCCCGCGTTTGATGAGGTATTCAGCTTCCTCTGCTCCCCGCCCAAAGATAAAAGGATCTCCGCCTTTGAGCCGCAGTACGGTCTTTCCCTTTTTCGTGTATTTCATCATAAGCTCATTTGTCCGGTCTTGATGCGTGGTCGGGTCGCCAACCATTCTACCAACATAGGTTTTCTCTGATCCTGCAGGTATCTGGTCGATTATCTCCTTGCCCACCAGACGGTCATACAATACAACATCGCAGGTCTTCAAAAGTTCCATTGCCCGCAGCGTCATCAGCTTGGGATCGCCTGGACCGGCTCCGCAGATAAACACCTTACCCTTTTTCATAGTTTCTTATTCCACTCCTCTACTGCTCTGCGCCAACCTTTTGCCAGATCCATTGCTCCCTGCTTTACCAACATGTTTGCTACCGTGGAGCCCAGCTCTTCTGGATTGCTTGCTCTGCCTACCTTTTTGACGTGAATGCTCTGCTTGCCATCTGCAGAAAATACGCTTGCATAAAGCGATATCTTGTCATCATTGGTTATTGCCACTGCTCCAAGTGGGAACCTACAGCCGCCTTCTACCTTTCTTATCAGTGCTCTTTCTGCAAGCACTGCTATGCGCGAACGGCGATCCTCTATCTGCTGGACCATGTCAGCAAGGGTAGTGTGATCACTCCTGCACACGATGGCTATAGCCCCCTGACCTGGTGCAGGTACAAAATTTCTGATGCTAAACCGCTCGACAATAACATCCTTCATGCCTATTCTGGCAAGGCCAGCCTCTGCTAGAATAACTGCATTGTACTCTCCGTTTATCACCTTTTTCACTCTTGTTTCGACATTACCCCTTATCGGTCGGACGTTGAGATCCGACCTAGTTTTTGTCAACTGTACAGCCCGCCGGAGGCTGCTCGTGCCAACGACTGAGCCGGATACTAGATCTTTCAGTTTTTGTCCATTGTCGGTGACAAGCACGTCGTTTGGGCTCGCCCTCTTGAGAACGCAGGCCACCGAAAGATCATCTGATAGATCTGATGGGATATCCTTGAGGCTATGTACTGCAAAGTCAACCTCGCCTTGCTTGACTGCTTCGTTCACTTCTTTTTCAAAAATTCCCTTTTCGTCTAGAGTAAAGAGCGGCCTCTTATCAACATCACCCTTGGTGCTTATCGGGATTACTTCAAATCGTACTTGGGGGTGAACCTTACGTAAGGCGACAAGTGCTATCTCTGTCTGCGCTATTGCAAGTCTACTGCCTCTGGTTCCGACTCGTATTGTCTTCATCCTCATTTCTTTATCTCACGAAATGCCTTGCCGTATGCCTCTATTGTCTTGTCCACGTCGTCTTCGGTGTGTGCATACGATACAAAGCAAGTTTCAAACTGTGAAGGAGGGATGAAGATATCCTGCTTTAGCAGCTCGTCGAACAATTTGCGGAACATTCTTGCGTCTGCCTTCTTGGCACCAGCTTCATCCTTTACCCTTTCGCTCGTAAAAAATAGCTGGAACATTGAGCCTATTGAATTGACAGTACAGTCAAGCTGAGCTCTAGTCAGCATATCTTTGATACCGCCAACAATGCTATCGCATGTTTTGGCGATCTTGGGATATATCGTATTTTTGGCTTCAGTCAATGTTTCCAATGTAGCAATACCTGCTGCTACAGACACAGGATTGCCAGCAAATGTACTTGCCTGATAGACGCCACCTGCAGGTGCGAGCTTGTCCATTATCTCTTTCTTACCTGCGATCGCAGCTATTGGCAGGCCGTTACCAAGTGCCTTTGCAAATGTTACGAGGTCTGGCATGAGTCCAAAGAACTCACTGGCGCCGCCAAGTGCAAGACGGAAGCCAGTGACCACTTCATCAAATATCAAGATAATATCGTTCTGCTCGGTTATTTTCCTCACTTCGTTAAGGTATCCCTTTTCTGGCAACACAAGCCCAATGTTTGCAAGCACAGGTTCCATGATGACACAGGCAGTGTTACGGTTCTTTTCAATTGCGCGCTCAAGCTCAGCCGGCATGTTGTACGGCACAACTTTTGTCTGAGCTGACGCCTCTTCAAGCATTCCCTCAGATGCAGGCATGCTAGCCATACCCGATCCCGCCTTGACAAGAACATAATCATGCGCACCATGGTATCCACCTTCAAACTTAATCACCCCTTTTCTCTTTGTAAAAGCGCGGGCAAGCCTGATGGCATGCATTGTGGCTTCAGAGCCGGTATTGACAAGACGCGCCATTTCTCCGCACGGCACAACCCGGCATATCATTTCCGCCAGATTGATCTCGCATTCTGTGGGCACGCAAAAGAGTGTCCCGTTATTAAGTTGGGAACGGACAGCTTCGATTACCGAAGAATAGCCATGTCCAAGAACCATCGCTCCATAACCCATGCAGTAGTCAAGGTAGATCTGATGATCGGCAGTAGTGAGCTTGCTTCCGAGCGCAGAGGTCGCAAAGAAAGGATAAGGCTCGTAAAAGCGCACAGGACTGTTAACCCCGCCGGGCAAGATTTTTTTTGCCTTGGCAAAGAGCTGATCAGATTTCAATCATGTGTAGATCTTTACCAAGAGCTATAATAATTGTAATGCTAATTAACCGCAAATTGTAAGAAAACTGCATTGGGGACATTTTCCAGCATTATGGACGACCTACACCTTAATATCAGACGTAACCGTGACACTCTTGCTGTAGCATTAAAGAGAAGTCCTAATATAGCTTATCAGAAGGTAAATGAGCTTGCACAATTTGTAGGATCACACTATAGCGTCGATCTACAACTGCACTTTCCAATACCAGGTAAGATCTCTGATCTTGACTCATATGGCACTGAAAATATTAGCCTAGTGGTTGACAAATTTCGCAGGGTCTTTCCTGTACCAAGGGAGACGGTGAAACAAAAGGCAGTAGAACTTATAGGCAACGATGCTAAGCCAAAGGATGCCTACACGTATGAAGGTAAAGAGGGTGCCAAGGTAATAATCATACCCAAAGGCAGTATTGAAGTCCTACCCGGCTCGATGCATTTTTGGTGCGAGATTGATAGAAGGATCAGATCGTACGGTGACTGGATGATCGAAAATGTCTATTTTCCAAAGAAGTCTTAAAAGCTATTTACAGCGAGTTGCCGATAGCTGCTGACGTCACTCCAGACACATTTACGAGCTCATACTGGTACAACAGCTTGTCTTCTGCGTCATACACCTCTGCCTTGACGGGTAGTGGCATGTCACGAACGACCCAGATTTTGCTCGTCTGTTCTGCGAGCTTGTAACTGAGCACGAACGAGTCAAAGACCCCCGCGGGAGTGCTCACACGCTCTTCGTTTGTCACCCTAGCTGTTACTGAAGACGAGCCAACAAATATCGTATTCCACGGCGCGCCCAATACGAGATACTTTGGGCTTTCGCCGTACTCCATGTCGCGGACTGCAAAAATTGATGACTGTATATGCTCAAAGTAAGGCCTGAACGACTCGTCAAGCTGACCCTCCCGGGTCAGTTCATTTGACATTACTAATGTGTGGTCTATTGACGGCTGGCCAGTGCCGTTTGTGATCGTGAACCTGACGTTCCAATTTTCACCGGCTTGGCGAAAGTTCATTGATACCAGCGCAGATTCGAGTGAATTTAGCTCGCCCCTTGAAGTTAAGGCATATTCCAGGGTCATCCCGTCCTGTATGTGATCGCCAACCTTCCAGATATCTGCCTCTGTGGGCGGGTCTAAGATGTTTGGGCTAGAACTCTCAAAGCCTCCACCTGCAGCAATAATGGCAATGCTCACCCCAATACCCAATGTTGCGAATATGGCGGTCATGATTATCACCCGCCGGATGGCTGTTCGCCGCTTTTGAGGCACGATTCTGATTCAGTGATCTTGGTTATTTAAAATAGATTATTTTATTACTTCTTCTCAGACATGTCTGCTGCCACATATTCGCCAATCTGGTTGTATATCTTTAGGAAGCGATTACCTTTCTCAGTTGTCCGGTAGATCTGCTCTCCTTCGATATACTCTAGTAGTCCGTTTTCTATCAGCACTGTCAGGTATTCTTTCAGCTGGGCGTATGACAAGAAGGCCTTATACATTATCTTAGTTTTAGTGACGCCGCCATTTGCAGCTTCTAGAATTTGAGCAGTTATATCAGTTCTGCTTCTATATTTCATGCCTATCCTAGATATTAACATCTATAAAAGCATCTCGAAGTGTTATTATCGCAGTTTTTTCTATATGATAGATAGAGTAACTACAACCATACTATTGTTGGCTTTCTGTATTCTTGTCGTCATCGCCTCTTCTTCCTGCCGATGACTTGGTGTTGTTCCTGATTCTCTGCGGAGTCCAACTCACTGATGTATATCCTTTCAGGCATGTTCTTGATTGACTTGACGATTACTCAGAAGTCATATCCATCATCTATCTGTGTTCAGTAAATGCACTCCTTGTCTCTCGAATTGTCTCTTCTATGTTGTGAATTGTTCCTGACTGTTTCGATTCTACCACAGTGAGTTTTAGTTCATCTACAAGCGCAGAAATAGAGCGCAGCATCTCCTTGAGGGCATCCATTGTTTCACCCAGGTTCTTGCTGTCGCCTACTGAGCTGATAGTGTATTTAGCGGACTTGATCGTTTCCCTTGTCTCGTCAAGTACACCCGAATTCTTCAGCTCCATTGTGACCCTTTCAATTCTTGCACTACTTTTTTCAATCGACTCGGTAGTCTTACGAATGTTTTCAATGTTTGTTACCATGGTTGGCTCTTTAAGCGACTTAATTATCTCGCTGCCAACCTTGGCAGTGTCACGAATCTTCTCAAGTGACTTTTGTACATCCGGCGATCCAAGTTCCCTTATTATCTCAACTGCATCAGACGTCGTCTTTTTCATGTCTTTGAGCTTTTCTGCCATTTACAATAGTATCGCTTTCCGCTTTAATTGCGAAGCGGTAAAAGTTTCCGGTGCCTATGTTCTATAACTTGCCCGATTTTTTTAGCACCTAATTGTAACAGAAATAGCCTGTATGAAGGTCGGCATTTTTGAAGTGGTCTATCTCAAGGTATCCCGAAGCTGCCTTGGAGAGCTTAGGATACTGTTTGTCGGTAGCTATAACCTCGCTCGCCATGAGGATATCGCCGCGGGCATAGTATAAAATAAGTTTAGTATTACTGACTATGATCCTCTCCTATTACCTTTTTCTCAGATCTCTTGCAAGCCGCTTTAGTCCTGACCATCGTAAAGTGAATTTAGCAAGTATTATTGCACCCACAATGACTGCCCAGATCCAAAGAGGAGGACCTTCCACTCTTTCTTCCAAGTCATCAAAGGATTTATGCTCTTGCTTTGAAATTATCTCCTAGTCACCAGCCTGAAATCCATATTCCTCATGATGTGCTGAGCTCTATGAACTTGCTATCATACTATCCCATTGCCTTTTTCTCTAAACGATATACTCAAACTGTGATCGGTCAATTTCTCTGTAGCCTTCATCATGAGAAGTCTTGTAATCCGGAAAGTAGACTTCCTTTACGGCCGTATCATGCTCTTCTAATTCCTCCTTGTCATTAAGTTCATTTTTCATTTACATTCTATACCAGGCGTGCTTAGTTCATCCTGCAAATATTTTTCATTTTCCGCTATCATGCTCTGCCATCTCGACCCAATAAAAAATGAAAACGGTCAGGAGAATATCCTAGTCATCTGTCTTGATTTGGATAAAATGTGCATATATCTGCCTATATTTGGCAAATATTGTATAATAACTATATTTAATATCATAGATCTTCTAAAAATAAGCGGTGGCAAATAGAAATAGGTATAGAAACAGAATTGGGATAATCTGCCAGATTCTAGAAGTTGCAAATGGCGGCGTAACTAAAAAGATCGAGATAATGTATAAGGCAAATCTTAGCTATACACAATTGAAAGAATATGGGATGGTTCTAGCTGAAAGCGACTTGCTTCGATATGACTTAGATAAGCAGACATTCAAGACAACTGAAAAAGGTCTTAGGTTTCTTGACGCCTTCAATCATATGGACGCTGTAATGAAGGCAAAAAAATAGGTGCAGGTCTGACTGAGGATCCTGTCAACAACTTTTTGCTTCAATTTGATTTAGAGTTCAGATTTGGTTCTGCAAAAAAATATGGTAACACGCTATATCCTAGCGCCGCATGATTTACTTTTTCTTTTGTTTTTTCCAACTCGTTTTAAAGAGGTTTGGTATGTGCTCGTATATTAAACCAGCAAATCAACGATAAAGCCCCATCAAAGATGCATATGGCGGCGAAGAGACGAATAAGTAGAAGAGAAGGACTAAAGCTCACAAATGGCCTCTATCTCCCAGATCGACTCACGTGCAGGCATAGAGTGTTACTGTACAAGCTTTGCCGGAACAGGAGGGTCGATAAAGCAGGGAAGCGAAGGGTTTATGGTATCCGAGCTAGTGAACGAGTCGCTCGACATATCGCTGTCGTACAATGAGAATCACCGCTACCCGCTCTACATCCTTGAAAAGCGGGACATCGACTCAAACCATGCCCTATTTGAAATCGAACGTGAGCTGCACATGAGGTTTAGAGTAATGGGGATAAAGGACGCCAAGGCTGTGACAATGCAGTATGCCGGTATGGAGCGAGTAATGAGAAATCCACCTGCAGAGTTGAAAAGTAGGCATACACGGCTTATACTGAAAGGTTTCACCAAGCACCCGCTTCAGAAGAAATTCCTTGCAGGCAACAAGTTTGAGATAAGGATCTACAATGTCCGTTCATCAGATCTCTCTGACTTTGTTCCACATATTGGCAAGGTGGGCAACTTTTACGGCCTCCAGAGATTTGGCAGCGAAAGATTGGTGACCCATCTTATTGGTAGGGAAATTGTGAAGCGGAACTTTATACAGGCAGTAGTGCTGCTGCTCTGCCATACTACTGAATTTGATACTCAGATGAGCAGGGAAATCAGAAACAAGTGCATCGACCCAAGCAACTATCGGCAAGTGCTCAAGATGCTGCCAAGAGGCATGGACATTGAACGGCAGGTGCTGTCGGCATTAGTCGCCGGCAGGGATACCATTGCAGCATTGCGTGCAGTACCAATCACGATCCGGAGACTATTCGTCCAGGCATACCAAGCGTATATCTTCAACAGATGCCTCAGCAGAGCCGTCATGGAAGGTGAGGATCTGTTGCAGCCGCAGACCGAAGACCTTTGCTTTGAAATGGAGGGGCCGGCAACCTTTGGTAGGATAATCAAGTACAATCCCTCTTCAAAGACAAAGTTGGTTCCAGCAATAAGGATGGCAGGATATACCTTCCAACCTGGCAAGGGCAGGTTTGAAAATATCACAAGAGCAATAATGCAGGAGGAAGAAGAAGTGTCTGCAAAGGACTTTTACATAAAGGAGATGCAGGAGCTGAGCCACCAAGGAGGCTTTAGACAGGCTCCACTCTGGTGCACGGATTTTCGGTATGAACGAGATCCACTGACGGTATCATTCAAGCTGCCTAAAGGATCGTATGCGACCACGCTCTTACGCGAAATAATCAAGCCAGGTGATCCAATCAGGAGTGGCTTTTAGTAGCTCAAGATAGGCACAACATATAGATTTCAACAACAAATCAAACCAAAAGATCCTCCTAGTTACACGAACAGTATCTTAAAGATGATAGGAAAGAAATAGAATTATTCAACGATATTGTTACTCTTGCCAGATGTTTATCCCAATTACAAAATGAATGTTCAAGTATACTGAGATTTAACGGAGCGACAGATCTATTACACAATAGAATTATGGCCCAAATTATGTATAATATCATATTCTATATGTAATTCAATATTATTTGATGGTAATAGTAATAGATAATTGACCTGTTGAATCCTTAATTAACTAAACCGAACGAGGCAGTTTATACTACAACGGTAAATCAAAAAGTGCTCAATATAATATATAGCACGACATCGTAGTACACGATACTCATATGCTCGGTGGCAGGAACCTGCATGAAATCATAGAAAATGCCATTGACGACGTATACGAGAACCTGAGCGTCAAGATAGACAAAACGAACTTTGATAGGATCCATGCAATCGAAGCATCAAGCTGCACAAGGTTTGCATACTATGAGCGAAAGGACTCGCTACCTTCAGATAATGCGGCCAAGATCTCAAGCCTGCTTGGAAATGGTATGCGCCACTCACTGAGCAACCTACGCGGCGAATATAAGATCGACACCCTTGCGCTCGAAGTCAATGTAGACATGATAATGGCCAACGAGTTTATCGTAAGATTTGAAATTGTGTCTACTCTACCAGAGGTTCCGCACCCACAGCACATGTTGTACCTCAATGCGTGTCTCTTTGCATTTAACAAGGACGAAGGTTTTTTGATCTACATGACTGAAGACGGCAAGATGGTCGAATTCTCTGTGACCAAGAACAACAGGATGTTTGAAGAACTCGTTAGAAGAGCAAGAGTGCTCAGCACATTGCTAAAAGAAAACAGAGTTCCAATAGTCGAGCCATCCAACCTATGCACAACTTGCAAATACTTTGAAAGGTGTTATGCAAGAAAGAAGGTAAAGGATGAAAGTTCGGGTTTTATACTAGAAGAAATCTTTAAACCCAAGAAATAACAATTGTGAAAACATAGAAACGTAACGTCAGCTATGTTCGCTATGACCTTCAGAGGGCGTATATCCTTGGCTAATCCTCCTTGCCCTTGAGCCAAACAGCACAGCTACTAGGAATACAAATACTCCTGCCGTCACAGCAAACATGAATGTTTCTTCAGCCATATTACCTGGAGCCCTGCATGAAACTTAAGACCTTTATGAATTGCATCGTAACATACTATGATAATATCATAAAATGTCAGGGGAATGTCAATGTAAACCCTTTCTCAAAGTAGCTTGTTTGGAAGTTTGAGCCAGTCAGCCTGTAGGAATAGATCCCCTCAACGTTGTACTGGCCAGTGCCATTTACCATGCTGTCCCAGCTGCTGGCAGTAAGGTTATTACGCACTGCAACCTTTGTATCTTTGAGAGTGACTGTGCTGCTGCCAACTATCGGAAAGATGTCTTCTTGCCCAGCAACGAAACCCTCAGGGGTTACTCCAACGTCCCCAGTTGTCATCTGATACTGTCCCACATCTAGGGTATAGTGGATCGTTTCAAGAATAGCAGTGCTTCTGTTAGGGTTGTGGATGTCAAAGACAATCTGTACAGTTGCATTCTCTTCGTCTGTTTTCTCAACTACGATGTCCCTGAGTTCTAGTTGGAGATCGGCTATCGGAGTCTGGGACGTGCCTGGAGCCTCGCTGTTGCCAAGAGGCCTGAAATTTCCAATTCCCATAATGAAAAATATGGCTATAGCAGCTACTGCAATCCCGCCAGCTGCTGCATATATGACCTTTGTATTCACAATTGCCTTTTTTCGCGTTCGTCCACGCTTTAAAGCTGTCGATTAATCCAAATGCTTATACTAGCTGTTAGAAAAATTGCTGCCGGTTGCAATACCACAAGGCGGCGAATATTGGACGCGAGAGGGCTCAGAAAGCCCAGATGAGACTATTCGACTACACCGGCTTTGCCATGCTGACCTATACTGTCAAACAGGGTGTGGCAGGGTTTGAGCCTGTGGGGGAAGAAGAGATGGTTGGTAAGATGACGAGTGGTAATGAGTCAATGCTTTTTATTTGCGATAATGATGGTTATGCCAAGGCTCAGTCAAGGCCCATGCCAATGGAACAGGGAGAAGAAGCTTTCAAAAGGATGCTTGCAGATGGTATACAAGAGTTCACTGGCGCGATCAAGACGGTATCATAGGCCATAATTAGCGTATGATAATTGTATTACTTTATCTTACTAGGTGTACCCCTTACACCTCATTTTCAGTCATCCCAAACTAAACTACGATTGTGCATGCTATAGGTTATGAGGTGTGGTGTTGTATCAGGCTACTAGAAGGAAGCAAGAGAAGGAGAAGAAGGAGAAGGAGACTTATGACACCAATAAACCTCTAACTACCTAAAGCATTATCTTTGTAATTATTCCAGCAGCGGTGCTGGTATTGTGGTTGTTTGTTGTTGTTGTTCTTCTTCTCCTTCTTCATCAGATGCTGTTGGATTGGTGTCAGCAGTAGCATTTGTCATTGTTGTTGTGTTCATTGGAGAAGGAGGGCTTTCAGTCTAACACAAGCAGTGAGCATGATGTCGCTAGTATGATATTATTATCAAAGTTGTTCGGCTAGGACTTTCTCAATTGAGTCTTTGAGGACATCAAGACCTGCATAGCCCACCTTTGATTCTTCAGATTCGGCGTATTTTTTGACTTGAAGAATGTTGTAGCCCAAGTTTGCAAACTCCTCCAAAAGCCAGAATGAA
>Ga0075418_10007052_pt1 | contig 12666 bp, 13 predicted proteins | sample SoiMetdeltSBSDD2_FD_81776 | JGI IMG/M metagenome (GOLD analysis project Ga0075418, IMG submission 81776) | Bulk soil microbial communities from a Populus tree surrounding site in Tennessee, USA - Soil MetaG P. deltoides SBSDD2 | ecosystem: Environmental > Terrestrial > Soil > Tree plantation...
CACTGGACGAAGACGAAATGCCCCGTCTCGAGAAAGAAGACGACCAAAGCTACATTTTCGTGCGTTTTGCCTACCAAAACCCAGATGGCGAAATCGAGACAGTCCCCCTGCTGTTTATTTTTGGCAGAGATTTTTTGATTACCGTATCACTGGTCCGCTTGCCGCCGCTCGATGCCTTTTTGGGCAGTAAAATTGAGTTTGCCACCACCCAGCGCGCCAAGCTAGTGCTCCAAATTTTGGGGCAAATTGTCGAACAATATGACGGATTTATTAGTAAAACCAGCAAACAGATTAAACTGATTCGCTCGCGTCTGCGCGGGCACGATATTCGCAACCAAGATTTCGTGGATTTTGTGATGATAGAGGACGAGCTAAACGAATTCTTGACAGCGCTTATGCCCACCAACGCCACACTGCGCCGCTTGCTGCTGGGGCGCTACATGCCGCTATTTGCCGAAGACCAAGATATCGTCGAGGACTTACTGCTCAACAACGAACAATCCATTGAAGCCTGCAACTCCAACATTAAATCGGTAGTCAACATCCGTGAGGCTTATGGCTCCATTAGCACCAACAACGTAAACCGTACAATTAAATTGCTAACTATCATAACCGTGCTCATCATGCTGCCCAGCATGATTTTTGGTTTATACGGCATGAACATTCCGTTACCTTTCCAGGAAGAGACCTGGGTTTTGCTGGGTCTCATTGCAGCTACAGTCTTTATTAATGTATGTGTGGTATGGGTAGCTCGCAGCAAACGTTTGCTCTAGTGGTTTGTGTAGGGACATTCTTGACAGTCTATCCATTAATCTGTATAGTTTGATTTATTATGACACTCGCGTTTTCTGCAGAGCAAATGCAAAAACTAGACCCCCGGCAAAAAATGTTAGCCAATCTGTGCTGGATCTTGCACGATACTACGGTAGCAATCGTCGATGAAAAAGGCTATGAGCCAGTAGTAACCCCGGGAAGGGTTAGCCATGAATTGCCAACCAAACAATCGCTGGATTCCAGCTTATATTTGGACGAAGAAAATTACTCTATTAGAAGCGGTTCTTGGACAACTGCAAATTATGATCTTTCATTTGCAGACAAGATGCTCGACATGCTCCCAGGGTTCAAGGATTGGTCTCCGGAGGCTAGTCAGAAACCAAACCACATAAGTATGGCTTTGGGTATTCGTTGGCCAAGACTCGCAGTTGGGCAGGAAAATATATTACGTCTTAATTCTAATGGTGAAGCAACCCTGGATTTCCCACGCTCCTTAGTAAGAAGAATTACACCAACTCATCTGTTGGTGGGGGTTACCGCATTTGGGGCTACGCTTCGGCAAGGAGCTGCACAGCTCGGCCTGCAAACCCCCGAAATTCCTTACACGGAAATCGGTGAGGTTTTGGGCGATTTTAGGAATGCCAAGGAAGCTTTGCGCGGGGCAGAAGACAGTCATTTTGTGATCCCAGAAGAATTAAAAGCCGCAGTCCCCGAGTTGTGAACTGCCGGCAACCAAGTCCCTACTAGATGACAGAGAGCAGTGCATATGGTATACTTGGCTACATATCAACGCTAATAGGCGCTGGGGCGCACGTTAGTTTTGGGGCTATAGCTCAGTTGGCTAGAGCGCTTGCATGGCATGCAAGAGGTCTGGGGTTCGAGTCCCCATAGCTCCACCAAATAGATTCATGTTAAAGCCCTTCTTTTATGGAAGGGCTTTTTGATGATATTACTCAGGTCGAGTAATAGGCAAAAGAGCGACGTGATAAAGGGTTGTGGGCGGTGAATCGCCCTCGCCCCCTTGGGGGACGGCATCAATAAGCAGTTTAACGTCCGGAATTACATCAGGATCCTGCATACTAAAGGGCGCCACCATCTCGTTGTCGTACAGAATGATATTAACGGAAGGTTTTAACCCCATTCTATGAAGGCCAGAAAATAAGTTTGTAGTCAGGAAAAAGCCGAATGGAATTGTCGTTCCTTCGCCGCGAGCGTTTTCAACATCTGGTCGTTCAAAACGGGCAATAACGGCATACTCTGTCCCCGCACGCTCTATGCCCTGCGCCCGTAGCTCCATTACACGTTCAATAATCGGGTTGCTGTATCCCTGCTGGATTGCTCGTCCTCTGTCGCCGTACATGGGGACTTCGGTCATGCCTAGTTCAAGAATGGCTGTTGATAAGTCTGGTTGTGGTTCTTGTTCGCCTGGTTGTGTCATAACTCCGACTATAAATGAAACGGATGATTATTGCTACTTCGGCCTGCTACAATAATAAAATATGCAGCAAGCCGCGATTGAGGCTAGGGATTTGAGCGTTACTAAGGGGCATACCCGTGCACTTGACATCGTGTCTTTTAGGATTGAGAAGGGTAAGGTGACTGGCGTAATCGGGCCAAGCGGTTCGGGCAAAACCACACTAATGCGTACTGTCATTGGCGTGCAAATGCCCACAAACGGATCGCTCAAAATTTTAGGCCTGCATGTAGGCGATCCAGCCTTAAGGAGCAAGATTGGCTACCAACCCCAGTCACCAGCGGTGTATGGCGACCTGACAACGCGCCAAAATGTGGAATATTTTGCCAAGATTTTTGGGCTGGGCAAGGCCGAGGTTGATGCTGTACTCAAACAAGTTGACTTGACGCCGCAGACCAATCAATTAACCAGTAGCTTGTCCGGCGGACAGTTAGCACGGGTGTCGTTGGCTGTGGCGCTTTTGGGCAATGCAGAATTACTTGTTTTAGACGAGCCAACAGTTGGGCTAGACCCAGTGCTGCGCGAACGATTGTGGGCCTTATTTAATGATTTGGCCCGGCAGGGGCGCACGCTGGTGATCTCGAGCCATGTTATGGATGAAGCCGAGCGTTGCCAGGATATTTTACTGTTGCGTGACGGTAAGGTGCTAAATAGTGGCGCTAAAATAGACCTTTTACAGAAAAGCAGCACGCAAAGCGTCGAAGCGGCGTTTCTCAAACTAGCCGGGGGTAGCGCCTGATGCATTTAGGCCTTGTTTTAGCGACAACCAAACGGGTGTTGCGGCAGCTGAGCCACGATAAGCGTACTCTTGGTCTTCTGTTTGCAGTTCCGATTGTGCTGCTGGGCTTGCTGGCCTGGATGTATAGCGATAACGATGTGATGTTTGATTTTATAGGCCCGCCGCTGCTGGGGATTTTCCCGTTTATCACTATGTTTTTAGTAACGTCAATTACCATGCAGCGTGAGCGCACAGGTGGTACGCTAGAACGATTGTTAGCGACGCGCATTGGCAAGCTCGATATTTTGCTCGGTTACGCCAAGGCCTTCGGGCTATTAGCCATTATGCAAGCTTTGCTAGCCAGTTTGGCAGCCGTATATTTGTATGGGTTGGATGTTGCAGGGCCGTTGTGGGCACTGCTAGCCATCGCTTTGTGTGATGCCTTGCTGGGTGCTGCGCTTGGTTTGTTTGCCAGTGCGTTTGCGCGCAGCGAATTCCAAGCCGTGCAGTTTATGCCAGCAATTATTTTGCCACAACTATTGTTGTGCGGCCTTTTGGTGCCCGTGTCGCAACTGCCCGATGTGCTGCATGTTGCCGCAAATGCACTGCCGCTTACTTATGCGGTTGAGGCAATGAGTTTGGTAGCCAAACACGCCAGTCTGCCGAACGAATTTTATCAAGATGTCGCAGTAGTGCTCGGCTTTGCTACTGTATCCATTATGCTGGGTGCGGCGACCTTGCGCCGCAGATCTAAATAAGCTGCTACAATAGAACCATGTTTAAAAAGTTGTTCTCTAAAAAGTACCGGGTGCATTGGTTAGTTGTTTTTGGGGCCGTATTGCTAGTGGGTTCGGGCGCTGCGTGGTGGTGTAAATTATCCGTACGGCCAGAGCACGTATTTTGGAAGACGATAGAGCAAAGCCTTGCTACTTCTGGTGTAGCGTTATCGTCGACGATGACACAAGGCGAAGCGTCGCTAGAACAGCATATGCAATTTAGTTTAGGCGCCGACAACCGAGCGCTGTCCCAAACGACATTGCGGCAGGGCGGTACAGTGGTAGTTACCGACGTTATGGGCACATTGGGGGCTGACTACACACGCTATGCGCATATTCAAACCGAGCGCACCGATGCCCAAGGTGGCCCGCTAGACCTATCAAAAGTCATCAATGTCTGGGCTAAAAGCGAAAACCAAGGGGCTACTTCGCCTTTGCTCAGCCAAACAGTGCTTGGACTAACCTCGCCGCTCGGGTCGATGCCAGTGCCAATTGGCGACCTCAACCCCACCCAACGCCAGGGGCTTATCAAGCAAATTCGTTCCGAGGGCGTGTACGAACCGTCGTTTAAAGATGTTAAAAAAGAATCCAAAAACGGCCGGCTATATTACACCTACGAAGTAAAGCTTCAGACTATTCCATATGTACATCTTGTAAAGGAATTTGCCAAACAAATTGGCCTACATGATTTAGAACAAATTGACCCCAACGATTACCAGGGCGACCCGTTGACGGTACAAATTACCGTTGATGTGCGTGCCAGACAGATTACCGAAGTATACGTACCAGCCACTGACTTCCGTCAAAAATTTAACAGTTACGATGTACGTGTCGCAACCCCGGTGCCTACCGAAAGCATTACCGCTGCCGAACTCCAGCAACGCCTAAACCAACTTCAATAGCGCTCGCAAAGTAGTCAGCTGTACAGATAGTGTATACTTTAAATATTATTAGTATAACTCTAGAAGGGTACAGCGTGGATCCGCAAAAAAATCCTGACGAAAATCAACCGCAAGACAACACAAACACTCCTCCGTCCGATGGGACAGATAAGACCGCAGGCGATATCTCGATGTCTGACGAAAATAACAGCACCCAGCCAGGCAGTGGAGGGGCAAGTAACGTCGTTGACGCTTCAACCCCCGACCCGGCCGCTCCTACACCTCCTGCCCCAAGCCCTACGCCGGTTTCCGAAGATGAAATGCCGGCATTCATGAAGGATTCAACCTCCACCGATGTCCCACAGGCACCAACCGGCGGCAAAAAGAAGTTGTTGGGCCTGATTGTTGGTGTCGTTGCTGGAATATTGCTGCTCGGCGGCGGCGCGGCTGCCTACTACTTTGGCTATATGGTGCCAAACAAGCCGCAAAATGTACTAAAGACTGCTTTAGTTAATTCTTTCTCTACCGAAAAGGCTAAATCTGGCAGTTTTGAGGGTTCGTTGTCTGTAAAAGAAGAGGGGAGCGACGACACTTTCTCGGCCGACTTTAGTGGTGCGTCCGACCAAGATGGCAAATTTACGGTAAGCGCCAGCATCGATGCCATAGTAACCAAGGTGACTGTCGATGTACGCAGCCTCGATGGTAAGACATTGTATGCCAAAGTTGGCGGCCTTGCCGGGCTGCCAGAACTTATGGCACAAAGCGGCAACGAAATGGCAGCTATGTACGCGCCGCTTCTTAACGAAGTTAACGACCAGTGGTTTGAGATCAACGACAGCCTCCTCAAGGAAACGACTGGCACGTCGACGAACTTTAAACTTTCCGATGCCGACCGCCAAAAGCTTGCGACAGCCTACGAAGAAAATCAGTTCCTTACCGTTAAAGAAACGCTAGCCAGCGAAAAGATTAATGGTACCGACAGCCACCACTACAAAGTAACGATCGATAACGACAAGCTGCAAGGCTTTGTGTCTGCTGTAGAAGCTGCCAAGATAGAGAGCTTTGGCTTTACCCCAGAGATGTTCACAGGTATCAAAGACAGCCTAAAGGATGCAAACCTGTCGCAGTATCCGCTGGATGTCTGGATCGCCAAAGACACCAAACTGTTTACACAGGTTAGCTTTGCCATGCAAAACGATGAAGGAACTTTTAACTTCCGAATGGCGTTTAAAGACTACAACAAAGAATTCACGGTAGAAAAGCCAGAAGGTGCTAAGCCTATAATTGATCTGCTTAACAGTTTTTATGAATCGATTTTAGGGCCAGGCGTACCGGCAGAGGACCTGCCTGCCGAACTGCAAGGTATTTCACTGTAACTTTACCAAAGGATCAAACAAACTACGGGTTTCACCGTAGTTTGTTTATAATAAGGGCATGCAAGTTGTTGTTGATTCTTTGCTGACACAGTACACCTTAGAGGGTAAGGGTAAAGTAGTACTTATTTTGCATGGATGGGGCGATAATTCGGCGGGCTGGAGACAATTCGCTAGCACACTAGCTAAAAAACAGCAGGTTATTGTTGTAGATTTGCCAGGTTTTGGCGGTACTGAGGCGCCCAAAACAGCCTGGGGGTTAGCCGATTACGCCCAATTTGTACGGCATTTTTTGGAGAAAATTGACAAGCGCCAAGTGCATGCTCTTGTTGGGCATTCCAATGGCGGCGCGATTGCTATTCGCGGCTTGGCTAGTGGCGTACTGCAGTCAACCAAGCTGGTACTGCTGGCGGCAGCGGGCATTCGGGGCGAATATAAGGGCCGGGTTAAGGCCATGCGTGTGTTTACCAAAATTGGAAAAGCGCTTAGTTCGCCGTTGCCCACATCTGTTAAGCAAAAATTACGCCGTAAGGTATATAGCCGCGTTGGATCCGACATGCTTGTGGCTGAGCATTTACAAGAAACGTTTAAAAAGATTGTTACCGATGACGTGCGCGAAGACACCGCCAAGCTTACTGTCCCAACGCTGCTTATGTACGGCGAAGCCGATGAACAAACGCCGCCCTTGTTTGGCGAAGCCTACCACCAACTTATTACTGGTTCAACATTAGAACTGTTGCCCGGCGCTGGCCATTTTGTGCATGTCGATCGTCCGGCAGAAGTAACCAAGGCAGTACAGGAGTTTATTGATGCGCCGGCTGCTTAGTCTGTATTCGTGGCGGTACCCAATAACCTTGGTGTATATGTTGCAGAGTACCGAATATCAGGCGTTACCATACCTGCGTTGGTTTTGGCAAACCAACGATTTTTCACGTATTATGTATCGCCGCCATCTGGAGCCAACAAAAGCTGCCCGCATGTTATTGCTTGCGCTTCGGGTCGGGATGCTGCTGCAGGCAATGGCCGGCCTAGTATTGCTCGCTCTATGGTTTTTGGCTGATTGGCGGGGCGGGCTGGCCTTTGGTTTGGCGTTGCTTATTTTTACACCGGTATTGTGGGCGCACTTGTTAGTGGTGCCGCTCGTATTGGGGCGTATTTTTATTGTTGGGCCACAGCAGCGGCGTCAAATTGCAGCCTCTAAGCATATGTTCGCCAAATTTGAAGGCACTAAAATCGCGATCGTCGGAAGTTATGGCAAAACGAGCATGAAGGAATTATTGGTGACTGTATTGGGCGAAGGATTGCAAATAAAGGCCACACCGGCAAACAAAAATGTGAGCATTTCGCACGCCCGCTTTGCCCAGACGCTTACCGGCAAAGAGGATGTGATAGTTATTGAATACGGCGAGGCCGAACCTGGTGACGTCGCCCGCTTTGCAAATATTACCACGCCCAACTGCGCTATCATTACCGGCGTGGCCGCGGCACATTTGGATAAGTATAAAACCGTGCACAACGCAGGTGCTGATATTTTTTCGGTAGCAAGCGTTGTGTCAGCTGACTCTGTTTTTGTAAATGCCGAGTCGCCGGAGACCACACCTTTTACTAAGCCCGAGTTTAAAAAATACAGCCAGCACGGTGTACTCGGCTGGAAAGTTAGTGATATCCGAGTAAATATCGACGGGACATCGTTTGCCATGCGTCGCAAAGACGAAACGCTTGAGCTGCATAGCAAACTACTTGGTCGGCATCAGGTTGGCCCATTGGTTCTGGTGGCGGCCCTGGCCAAAGAGTTTGGCTTAACGCACGAGCAAATCCACCGTGGTATTGCCAAAACTCAACCGTTCGAGCACCGTATGCAACCATACCAGCTAGCCGGGGCATGGGTTATCGACGACACCTACAACGGCAATCTAGAGGGCATTCGTGCGGGCACGCAGCTGCTCAAAGAATTGTCTGGCAAACGTAAGTTGTACGTTACGCCGGGTCTGGTCGACCAAGGCGCCGGGACAGCGCACATTCACCGCGAAATGGGTAAGCTTATTGCCGCCGCCAAGCCCGATATCGTGGTGCTCATCCAGCATTCGGTTACCGATTATATCAAGCAGGGCCTGCACGAAGCAGGTTACCGGGGCCAGCTGATTATCAACGATGATCCGCTTGATTTTTACCATAATTTGTCAGTATTTATTGCCAAGGATGATGTAGTGTTATTACAAAACGACTGGCCGGATAATTATGCCTAAGGATGTGATTATCCAGCATTTTAAGCCGAGCTATGCCCGGGCCGACCGCAACATTGCCGTCTTAGTCGTTAGTGACATTCCTTTCCCCGACGGCTTTACACCCGGCCCCGCGCCTCATCTTATCCAGATTGGTCCCAACGGCTGGGGTGGTAATCATCGCCATCGCCGGCAGGAGTTGTATGTTGGGTTTGGTAAAAGTCTGGTGTTTATCTGGAAAGATGATGCTGGCGTCCGCCACGAAGTACCTATGTCGGCAAAAGAAGGCGAGCTTGTGGCGGTGTTTGTTCCGTCAATGGTGCCGCATCTGGTAGAAAATCGGTCTACTGGTATTGCAGTCATGTATGAATTACTGGATGTTGACGATGGCGAGGCCGAGCCACTAACCGGAGCAGACAGCTTGCGCCGCCCAAAAGCCCAGCTGGTATAGTATAAATATGAAAACAATTGCCGTAATTTTTGGAGGCAAAAGTGCCGAGCACGATGTGTCAATCGTAACGGCGCTAGCCAGTATCATCAAACCACTCGAACTTAGCAGACAATACCGGGTAGAGGCAGTGTACATTGCTAAAAATGGTGCTTGGTTTTGGGATGATAAGCTCAAAGACATTCGGTTATTTAGTTCGGGCGAGATTGAACAGTTTATGGCGCGCTCTAAACCGGCTAGTGTGCAGTTTGATGGCGGTATGACCTTAGTAAAAGCTGGCGGTTTGGGCCGGGGCAAACAGCGAAAGATAGATATCGTATTCCCGTCGATGCATGGCACGTATGGCGAAGACGGCGCGCTTATGGGGCTGCTCGACTTGGCTGGCATCCCATACGTTGGTTGCGGTCTGGAGGCTAGCGTTGTAGCTATGGACAAAGTAGCGACCAAGCAAACAGCTTTAGCAAACGGTTTGCCATCCAATAAATTTATGTACTTTATGAGTAAAACATTAGAGGACGGCATGTCCGAGGCCCTACGCCAAACCAAAAAATTAACATACCCGATGTTCGTAAAACCAGCGCATTTGGGGTCGAGCATTGCCATTACCAAGGTCGCTAACGAAACCGAATTACGCAATGCCCTAGAGGTCGCCGCCCGGTATGACGACAAAATTATTGTTGAGGAGGCGGTACCCAACCTTATTGAGGTTACGTTGCCTATTATTGGCAACCACGACCTTACGCCAGCTTACCTGGAGCAACCGTTAGTTACAGCCGATACTTTCTTTGACTTCGAGACTAAATACATGGGTTCTGGCGGCAAAAAAACCGGCGGTGCTAAAGCAGGCGGCAAACGCGGCGCCCAGGGCTACAGCAACATCCCGGCTGATATTTCCAAAGAATTATATGACAAAGCCGAGGCGGTCGGCTTGGGTGTATACAAGGCGCTGGGCTGTTCGGGCATTGCCCGTGTGGATATGCTTATTAATAGCCGGACAGGCGACGTGTTTGTTAACGAGGTTAATCCGCTACCCGGTAGCCTATACGCCCACAACTGGCGCCAAAAGGGCATTAGTAATGTCGAGCTAGTTACACGCCTGGTTCAATTAGCCGAAGAACGTCACGCCGAGCGTCAACAACTCAATACGGTCTTTACTACCAATTTTTTGCAACAGTTCTAATTGCTCATTGGCCCCAGTTCGCGTAGACTGAGGGGGCTATGCAGCGGGCTAAAAAGGTAACGCAACAATTAAGACCACAGCTTGTGGTGAGCCTAGTGACACTTGGGCTTGTGTTAGGTTTTTTGGTTTGGCCCTCGCGGGCACCGGCATCGATTGCGCCGCCAACTGCCGAGGCGGTGGCAGCTGTCTTGGTGTCTGCACCTCTTATACAATCCTCGCCTGCTTTTGGCCCTACTGACTGTCAAGTAGTTGCATGCGTCGCGCTAACTTTTGATGACGGTCCAAATGCGGTAATTACCCCACGAATTTTAGATATTCTCAAACAACACAAAGCCCAGGCGACGTTTTTTGTATTAGGCGCACATGTCGGCGGTAACGAAGCCTTGCTGCGGCGCATACACAGCGAAGGCCACGAAATCGGCAATCATAGCTGGAACCACCCCTACCTTACGCAGGTTTCGCTGCAGCAGGTCCAGGACGAGGTGCTTAGCACCCAAGCTGCAATCGCTAATGCCGGCGTGCCGGCGCCCCATTTGTTCCGGCCGCCTTACGGCGATATAAACGATGCCGTGGCTGCGCAAATTCCTTTGTCTATAGTGCGCTGGAACATTGACCCAGAAGATTGGCGCCCCAAAAAACAACCCTACTTGCTCGATCATGTGGCTTCGTACGTCCGGCCCGGCAGTGTTATCCTGATGCACGATACCGAAACCACCACGGCCGACAAACTCGATGCCCTGCTTGTGCAGCTAGAAGGCCAGCAATATACATTCGTGACCATTAGTACCATTTTGAACTTAAGCCCAGGCCAGCGTGGAGTATATTTTGCGCGGTAAAGGAGGTAACTATGTGCCGCAATATCAAACCACTTTTTAATTTTGACCCGCCGGCGACAGATGATGAAATCCGCGCTTCGGCCTTGCAGTATGTCCGCAAAGTTTCCGGCTTTAATGATCCATCCCAGGCTAACGAAACAGCCTTTAACCGCGCAATCGAAGAGGTTACCAAAGCCACGCACACACTCATCGACCACCTTAAAACCACCGCCAAGCCGCATAACCGTACAGAAGAAGCGGCCAAGGCCCACAAACGGGCCCTGGAACGCTTCGGCAAACACTAGACTTTGTGTATACTCATTAAATGGATAAGTTCCCGGTAGCAACATACGCTAAAGGAGACCCAGAAGCCGAAAAGCTCGCTTTGTTTTTGCCAGGGTTACTGGACTCTAAGGACTATCCGCATATGCACGATCATGTGGATTTTTCTGCCCGGCTTGGATATTACGCCATGGCTCCCGACATGCCTGGTACCTGGGAAAGTGGGAATGACATTACCGACTTTACTACAACAAATTGTTTGGCTGCGATAAAAACAATCGTCAGTACAGTTAATAAGCCCGCCTTTGTGTTTGGCCATAGTAACGGTGGCCGGTTAGCTGCGCTGGCCGCTGCAGAAAATCCGCAGATTGAAGCGATAGGTATTGCTATGTCGGCAGCAACAACCTACACCCCCGAGCAGACCGAGGCGTGGCGTATACGTGGCGCAAAAACATCAAACCGCGACCTCCCGGATAATCCAGAACAATCACGCCAATTCGATTTACCATTTGCATTTTGCAAAGATGCACGAAACTACGACGCAGTTGAAGCGCTTAGAACGTTAAAGATTCCCAAGCTTTTTGTGTACGGTGAATTAGACACGTTAGTGCGTTCATCTGAGGTAAAACAGACCTTCAATTCCTCGGCCGACCCCAAGCGGATTCTATCTCTGAATGTTGAGCATGACTACCGTTTCTACCCTCAGGCTATATTGCGAATGAACGATATGTTAGGCCGATTTTTAGCCTTGTACTGCTTGCTTCCTAAGTAGCTATGCTATAATACAGACGAATGAGCAAATGTAGAGTTTTGTTGCAACTCCTCGCCCGCTAGGGCAAATATTTGTATTACGGTATAATTTCAGATAATACACCAACAGGAGTTTTTGTAGTGAAACGGTACAACCCGAAAGAAATCGAGCCACGCTGGCAGCAAAAATGGACCGAAAGTAAAATTTACGAGGCTGAGGATAACTCGGCCAAGCCTAAAAAGTACATTTTAGAGTATTTTCCGTACCCCAGCGGCGCCGCCATGCATGTCGGCCATGTCCGCAATTACACTATTGGTGATGCTTTGGCACGGCACGCCCGTATGAATGGTTTTAATGTTTTGCATCCCATGGGCTGGGACGCTTTTGGATTACCTGCCGAAAACTACGCCATAAAAACAAATATCAGCCCACAAGAAGCCGTGGCCAAAAATGTCACTCGTTTTAAGCAACAGCTTACCCAGATGGGTTTTGGCTACGACTGGTCCCGCGAAATCAACAGTACCGACCCGAACTATTACAAATGGACACAATGGTTCTTTTTGCTCCTACACAAACGGGGGTTGGCATATCGCAAAGAAAGTTCGCAGTGGTGGTGCCCAATCGACAAAACAGTCTTAGCCAACGAGCAAGTTGAGAACGGCCAGTGCTGGCGCTGCGGCAGCGTTGTCGAAAAAAAGGCCTTGCCTCAGTGGTTTTTTAAGATTACCGATTATGCTGACCGTCTGGCTAAAGATTTAGACGATGTCGAATGGACCGACAGTATCAAGCACATGCAACGCAACTGGATTGGCCGCTCAGAAGGAGCAAAAATTCGCTTCCCAGTGGACGGGCACAATCAGAGCCTGGAGATATTCACCACCCGCCCGGATACACTTTGGGGATGTACCTTTATGGTCATTGCACCGGAACATGAGCTGGTTACGGAAGTAATGGATCATCTTGACATTGCCA
>Ga0075418_10007053_pt1 | contig 12664 bp, 10 predicted proteins | sample SoiMetdeltSBSDD2_FD_81776 | JGI IMG/M metagenome (GOLD analysis project Ga0075418, IMG submission 81776) | Bulk soil microbial communities from a Populus tree surrounding site in Tennessee, USA - Soil MetaG P. deltoides SBSDD2 | ecosystem: Environmental > Terrestrial > Soil > Tree plantation...
GTTCAAGATCACTCGCCTGCGCAAGTCGCCTTCCTTGGCACTCTCGGGTGGCGAGCGCCGACGCTGCGAGATTGCGCGTGCCTTGGCCTCCCGGCCCTCGTTCATGCTGCTGGACGAGCCGTTTGCCGGCATCGACCCCCTGGCCGTGGGCGACATCCAGGATCTAGTGCGCCATTTGACGCAGCGTGGAATCGGGGTTCTGATCACGGATCACAATGTCCGCGAGACGCTGGACCTGATAGACCGGGCCTACATCATCTACGACGGCCGGGTCTTAACACATGGTAACCCTCAGGAAATCAAATCCAACCCAGACGTGCGCCGCGTCTATCTGGGGGATATGTTCGATTAATGCGGCGTGCTTATAACTTGACCCCGTAGCGCGCCGTGGCGACGATCGGGGCTGTTATGTCGCTTACGCCAAAACTGGAGTTGAGACAGGGCCAGCAGCTGGTGATGACACCCCAGCTGCAGCAGGCTATTCGCCTGCTCCAATTGTCAAACATCGAGCTGTGCACCTACGTTGAGAGCGAGCTGGAGCGCAACCCGCTGCTCGAGCGCGGCGAGGTGCCGGAAGAGCAGCCGCAGCGAGGCGTCGAGGGGCAGCGCGCCGACGACGCGGGCGATGCCGATGGGGAACGCGACTGGAGCACGCCGGACGTGCCCGTGCTGGTCAACGGCTATTCGCACGAGGCCCCGGAAAACCAAGCCAAGCGCGAGTCGAGCGGTCCCGAGCCTGATCCGTCCGGCTGGGCCTCGCTCAAGCCCCGCACCAGCAATTCGTTCGGCGGCGAGGACGTCAACCTCGAGGACTTCGTGGCGGCCGGCCGCTCGTTGGCCGATCACCTCAACGAGCAGCTGCAGATGCTGGTCAGAAAGCCCGCCGAGCGGCTGATCGGAGCGCACCTGATCCACATGGTGGACGAGGCGGGCTACCTGCAGGGCGACCTCGACGAGCTGGCCGACAAGCTCGGCGCACCCCGATCCCTGGTCGAGAACGTGCTGGCGAAGCTGCAGGGTTTCGACCCTGCCGGCGTGTGCGCGCGCGACCTTGCCGAGTGCCTGGCGCTGCAGCTCAAGGATCGCAACCGCTACGATCCTCAAATCGCCAGGTTGCTCGACAACCTGACCCTGCTCGGCAGCCACAACCTGGCGGCGCTGAAGCGCGCGGTCGGTGTCGATGCGCAGGAACTCGCCGACATGATCGCCGAGATCAAGCAGCTCAACCCGAAGCCGGGCCTCAGGTTCGGCTCGGTGCAGATCCAGCCGGTGCTGCCCGATGTGATGGTGCGCCCGGCCCGCGACGGCTCCTGGTTGGTGGAGCTCAACAACGACACCCTGCCGCGCGTGCTCGTCAACCGTGGATACTATTCGACGGTGTCCAAGACGGCGCGCTCAGACCAGGACAAGGGCTACCTCGTCGAGTGCCTGCAGAACGCCAACTGGTTGGTCAAGAGCCTTGACCAGCGCGCCCGCACCATACTGCGCGTGGCCGAGGAAATTGTGCGCCAGCAGGACGGCTTCCTGACGCATGGCATCGAGCACCTGAAGCCGCTCAATCTGAAGACGGTGGCCGATGCCATCTCGATGCACGAATCGACCGTTAGCCGCGTGACCTCCAACAAGTATATGGCGACCCCGCGCGGCATCTTCGAACTGAAATACTTCTTCACCTCGGCGATTGCGTCGGCGGACGACGGCCAAGCGCACTCCTCCGAGGCCGTGCGCCACCGTATCCGCCAGCTGATCGATGCCGAATCAGCGGCTGCCGTGCTGTCCGACGACAAGATCGTCGAGCACCTGAAGCGGGACGGCATCGACATAGCCCGGCGTACGGTGGCCAAATATCGGGAGGCATTGCGCATTCCCTCCTCCGTGCAGCGCCGCCGCGAAAAGCAAATGGCAGCCCGGCTGGATGCCGGACTTTGACCGGTTCACGGGGTCTTTGCGGAGGTATTTTACGCGGGTTCCGGGACGTAGCGTGCTGCAATAAAAATTGTGCCCCGGCTATTTGACAGCCCGTGGCGGCTGATCTACGGTCCGCGCGTTTTCGGCCACCCGCAGGGTCGAGGTGGCACCGTAAGTCCCGTCATCTTGCAATGGCAAATGGGGGCCCGCGGTTCGGGGGATGCACAAGCAGAACCTGATGCGGGCGCGGGAGCATTGCAGGAGAGGGTCGGGTTCCTGCCCAGACAGCGTGGGGACGCCCTGGGGGTGGGAATCGGGGGATATCCATGGGGTATCACTCAAACGGGGCGCAGGGTCGCCCCGCAAATCGTGTAGCGCAGCGCTGCCGGAGTTCGCACGGGATGAGCGCAGAGCGGCACAAAAGGTGCATGAACGTTCGGGCTTCGGACACAACGCAGCCAGCTTGAAGAGAACAACAATGGATCTCGGTGATCTCCTGTCGCCGGAAGCGGTTTTCCCCTCCCTGAGGGCCAAGAACAAGAAGCAGGCGCTGCAGGAAGTCGCGCAGAAGGCCGCCGGCCTGACCGGCCTTGACGCCCGCGACATCTTCGAAACGCTGCTGCAACGCGAAAAACTCGGATCGACCGGGGTCGGCCGGGGCATCGCCATTCCACACGGCCGCATCGCGGCGCTGCCGCGCATCGTCAGCCTGTTCGCACGGCTGGAGGAGCCGATTGACTTCGAGGCGCTTGATGGCGAGCCGGTCGACCTGATCTTCCTGCTGCTGGCGCCCGAGCATGCCGGCGCCGACCACCTCAAGGCGCTGGCCCGCATCTCGCGCCTGCTGCGCGAGCCCTCGAGCATCGAGAAGCTGAAGGCCGCAAAGGATCGGCCGGCGCTCTATTCGGTGCTCACCGAGCCCGCCGCCTCGCACGCGGCCTAGGCTCGGTTGTCGTCCCTGAGTTCGCGTCAGCGCATATACGCCACCAGAACGCGCTGTTTCAAAATCTGCAGCCCCCGGGTTCGGGTCTGTGCGCCTGCGCGCGGCCGGAATGGCAAGTCCTAACCCAGCACGGCGAGTGCGCCGAGGCCCATGCCGCCGACGGCGATGCGCCACCAGGCAAAGGGTGCAAAGCCATGCCGGCTGACGAAGTCGAGCAGGTAGCGCACCACGAACACGCCCACCGCGAACGACACCACGAAGCCGAGCGCGATCGACTTGATGTCGTCGGCCGCGAGGTTCGCCCAGTTCTTGTAGAGATCATAGGCGAACGCGCCGGTCATGGTCGGCATGGCAAGAAAGAAGGAGAATTCGGTTGCCGAGCGCTTGTCGGCGCCAAGCAGCAGTGAACTGACGATGGTGGCTCCTGAGCGTGACACACCGGGGATCATGGCCAGGCACTGGGCCAAGCCGACGGCCAGCGCGAACGTCAGCGGGTAGTCCATCACGTCGGTGTAGCGGGTTTGCAGGCGCATCTTGTCTACCGCCAGCAGCACCATGCCGCCCACCACCAGCGTGACGCAGATGAGCATGGGTGACTCGAACAGCACCGCCTTGATGAACTTGTGTCCGAGCGCGCCGATCACGGCCGCGGGCAGGAACGCCACCAGCACCGCCAGCACGAAGTGGCGCGTGCGAGGATCGCGCGGCAGGTCGATCAGGATGCGCACCAGCTTGTGAGCATAGACGGTCAGAATCGCCAGGATGGCACCGAGCTGGATCAGAACTTCGAAGGTCTTGCCGGGCGACTCAAAGCCGAGGAAATGCCCGGCAAGCAGCACATGGCCCGTGGACGACACGGGGATGAACTCGGTGAGGCCCTCGATCAAGCCGAGCAGGATCACCTGCCAAGTAGGCATCTGTAGCTCCCGTAATGGCGATCGGCGGAGGCAGACAAGACAAGGCCGTGCAGCAGGTCCGTGTGACGCAAGGGCTTAGTACGCCTGCGCGGCCGGCAGCCTCAAGCCGGGCCGGGCTGGAATTCGGCTGGTTGTGGCGAGCCTGCATCGGTATTCTTGAGGGAAATAGGGATTAGACAGCGGAAAGTAGGCAATTGGCATGAGACCTTCTGATCCCTGGTCGCTTCTCCTTGTTGCCTACTTGCTGAGTGAGGCATGAGCGCAAGTCTCAAAGAGTTGGTCCTGGCGGAGGCGCGTGCGGCCGGGTTCGATACTGCGCGGGTGACGACGCCGGCCGCCTTGGGGCAAGTCGTGGCCGAGCGGCTGACGGAGTTCCTGCGCGAGGGTCGGCATGGCGACATGGCCTGGATGCAGACGACGGCGGATCGGCGTGGCCACCCCAACGCCATGTGGTCCGCGGCTCGTACCATCGTCATGCTGGGCATGAGCTATGCCCCGGACAACGACCCGCTCGCGGTGCTGGGAGAGCCCGACAAGGGCGCCATCTCCTGCTACGCGCAGTGCAGCGACTACCACGACGTCATGAAGTCCGGACTCAAGCGCGTGGCAGGCCTGCTGGCGCGTGCAAGCGGCGCCGACGTGAAGGTGTTCGTCGACACCGCCCCGCTGATGGAAAAGCCGCTGGCGCAGGCGGCGGGCCTCGGCTGGCAGGGCAAGCATACCAATCTGGTCTCGCGCGAGCACGGCTCGTGGCTGTTTCTAGGCGCCATCATGACTTCGGCCGAGCTTGAGCCCGATGCTCCGGAGGCCGATCGCTGCGGCAGCTGCCAGCGCTGCCTCAAGGTGTGCCCGACGGACGCTTTCCCTGCGCCCTATCAGCTCGACGCGCGTCGCTGCATTGCCTACCTGACCATCGAGCACAAGGGCCATATCCCGGCCGAGTTCCGGGCCGCGATCGGCAACCGCGTATTTGGCTGCGACGACTGCCTTGCCGTGTGCCCGTGGAATAAGTTCGCTGCAGCCGCCCACCACGCCAAGCTCAAAGCGCGCGAGGAGGTTCGCTCGCCGCCCTTGGCCGACCTCCTGGCGCTCGACGATGCAGCGTTCCGCAAGCGCTTCGCGGGCACGCCCGTGAAGCGGACGGGCCGCGACCGGGTGGTGCGCAATGCACTGATCGCTGCCGGCAACTCGGGCGACCGCGCGCTGCTGCCTGCAGTCGAGCGGCTGCTCGGTGACGCCTCGCCGCTGGTGCGTGCCATGGCAGTGTGGGCGCTGCAACGCCTGGCCGAGTCGCATGCCTTCACGCAAGCCAGGCAGCAGCGAGCATGGTGCGAAGCCGACACTGCGGTGCGGGCGGAGTGGATGCAGCAGGCAGGCTGAAGGCCGCGCGCAAGGTGGATGTGGTCATACTCAGGAACGGGCGGGCGGTGCCGTTATCAAAGACTGCTCCAGCAATACAGCCTGTGCCCGGCTTCGCGGGCTCTCCGGGCAAGGCCGATCAGGTCCTTGATGCGCAATAGCGCTTTCGTCAGCGCTCATGGTGCTGTGGAATTCCTCGATCCGAGCAGACAGCGCCGGAGGCGAGCGCGCGGCACAGCTCGCTCGCCTCGTCCGCGGTGGTAATCCTGTGATCGGAGGGAATACGCCCGTGGCCATTGCTGCGGCACGCGTCGAGAGCGGCAATGAATGTCCCGGGGGTCACTCCAGCCTCGCCAACTTGCCGTCAGTCGTATCTGCGCAGAAGAGGTCTGCCAGCCTGCACAGATAGGGCCTGCACATAGGGCCTGCACAAAAGTTGCAGGCAAGCCTGGGTAGCGTTTGCGTCATGCCTGTGACCTGCGATCGAGGTGGACACGCATGACGCGCGTGGCCGAGGCGCGGCGGCAACACCGCGACAGGTGTGCCAATCCCTGGTACGTTGACTTCGCCATGCCACCCACGCGTCTCTTCTGTTTCGGCTTCGGTTACTCGGCGGAAGCGCTGGCGCATCATCCGAGCGCACGCGAGATCCCGCTCGCCGGCACCCGCACCAGCTTTGCCCAACCGCCGTTGCTGCGCGGAGTGCAGCCCGCCAAATTTCAGGGCGAGACACCCTCGGCCGAGGTGCGGGCGCTGTTGCAAGGGGCGACGCACATCCTGGTCAGCATTCCACCCGATCTGGAAGGCGACGTCGTGCTCCGATATTTCCGGGACGACCTGGGGGGGATGCCGGATCTGGCGTGGATCGGCTACCTGTCGACGGTCGGCGTGTACGGTGACTGGCACGGCGAATGGGTGGACGAGACCAGTGTGTGCCAGCCGGTCTCGGAGCGCAGCCTGATGCGGCTGAAGGCCGAACGGGCCTGGCTCGAGTTCGGCACCGACACCGGCAAGCGCGTCGAGCTCTTCCGTTTGTCCGGCATTTATGGCCCAGGCCGTAGCAGCGTGATCGACAACCTGCGCGCGGGGACGGCGAGGCGCATCGTGAAGTCGGGCCAGGTGTTCAACCGCATCCACGTCGACGACATTGCCCGCGTGCTGGCGGCGGCGATGGACAAGGATGCCATGCATCGCATCTACAACGTGAGCGATGACGAGCCGGCGCCATCACAGGACGTGGTTGCCTACGCAGCGGAATTGCTGGGGTTGCCGGTGCCGCCCGAGGTGCCGTTTGCCGAGGCCGGTCTGCATGGCATGGCGGCGAGTTTCTGGGCGGAGAGCAAGCGGGTCAGGAACGACCGCATCAAGCGCGACCTCGGGGTGTCGCTCCTCTATCCGACCTACCGCGAAGGCTTGCGGGCGATTGCTGTAACTTGAGGCGACATTCAGCCGGCGTTCAGCCTCCCTCCCGCATTCCGCCGCAAACTCTCCCGAGATTGCCGGCCCGAAGCCGAGGGGAGGCCTCGCAGCCCGCCCCTCCAGGCCAAGCGCAGCGGCGCGCGAAATTTGCCGCACGGGATCATGTCTGGGAGACGGTAATGTCCACGAGTGCGATGGCGCGCTTTGCGTTGCTGGCGTGCGTCACGGCTTTTGTGCTGGCTCCTGCCTACGCCAACGAGGGCGCACACGCAGTGGCCGAAAGGTTTGCCGGCGAGGCGGAGCGCTCGGATGAGGCCAAGGCCGAGGATGCGCGCAAGCGTGAGGCCGAGCTGAAGGCCGACAAGGAGCGGAAAGAGGCGGCTGCTCGCCGTGCCGCTGCAGCGCTGAAGGCCGACAAGGAGAAGACCGACAAGGCGCGCCGTGCCAAAGCCGGCACGCCTGAGCCTGCGCGTGCGGCCCCCGATCGGCGCAAGGTTGACGAGGACGAGATGGTGGCCCGTGCCAAGCGCGAGGCCGAGGAGATGCAAGCCGCCGAGGAGGCGCGCATCCTGGCCGAGCAGGCCGATGCCATGCAGCGCGCCAAGAAGGAGCTGGAATCAAGCCAGGCTGCCGAGCGGGAGCGCAGCAGGACCGACGCGCAGCATCGCGAGGCGGCGCGAAGCAAGGACGCCGACATGGCCCGCGCCGAGCAGGAGCGGGCCAAGCTTGAGGAACTGGCCCGCGAGGCGGCGCGTGCGCAGCAGGCGGAGGCTGCGGCCCGTGCCGCCGAGTTGCGCGCCAAGGCCGAAGCGTCGGCTCGGGAGACCGAGCGCGCCAAGCAGGCTGAGGCTGCAGCCCGGGCTGCCGAGGAGCGTGTCAAGGCTGAGGCTCTGGTGCGCGAGGCCGAGGAGCGTGTGCAGCAGGCCGAGGCGGAAGCGAAGGGAAGGGCCGAGGCTGCTGCACGTGCCCAGGCAGAGGCGGAGCGATCGGCCAAGATGGACGCTGAACGGTTGGCGCAGGCCGAGGCCGATCGGCTGGCCGTGGAGTTCACCAAGCGGGCCGTCGCCAACCGGCAGGCCATGCAGAAGCTTGGGCGCATGCGCGACATCCGCGAGGCGCGGCTGGCGGCGCAGGCCCAGCGCATCGAGGCCGAGCGCCAAGTGGCCGAGGCACGGCGCCGGGCCGAGGATGAGCAGCGTTCTGCGGCCCCGGAGAATCGCAGGCCCGAGCTGGCCGAGGCGCCGCGGCCTGAGCGCGTGGAGCGTAGCGAAGGGGCAGCCAGGCAGACCGCTGGGCGAGGCGAAATCGATGTGAGAGAGCTACGCCTGCCCAAGCTCGGCGAGCGTGAGGCTGATCGCCCCGCGCCGCGTACGCCCGATGCATGGGAGCGCGCCTCGCGTGAGGCCGGATTGCCTGACAGGCCGATCGAGAGCGGCGTGCCCGGCGAACGGACCGTGACGGTGCTGTTGGTGATGGCGCCCGGCGACTACGGCATCCGCCGCAATGGGCCCAAGGTGGCCGATCCGATCCTGTGCACGGTGGCCGGGTGCTACGTCAGCACGGGGCCCGGCACGCCCGCCCGCTTCCTGCCCAGGCGCAAGGCGACGGGGATCGGCAACACCCTCGGCGGTCGTGCAGGGGCATGCCGGCAGAGCCTCAGCTGCATCTTCCGCGGCATCGATATTGACGAGCGCGAGAGCTACCTGCAGCCAGTCGACATGCACGTCTTCAAGCATGACCGCAGGCGGCCCCAGTTGATCGACCGCGATTCCGACTGCCGGTTCGCCGACGGCCGCCTGACTTGCCGCCGCGGTATCTACGCGGAGGACTACGCCATGTGGGTGATCCCGGAGCGCATGGCCGCCGACGTCGGCCTAGCTGTGCTGCAGCGGGCCCTCGAGGAGGGACTTGCTGCGCCGCGCTCGGCCGATCTGCAGCCGCGCCGTTGACGCAGGCACGGCTGGGAAGCCGGTGCGCTGTGTTCAGCACCGGCCTCTCCAAGGTCAACGAGCTGCCGCAGCCACGCAAGGGTGCGGGATGCGGAACGGGCGCGAGGGCAGTGGCGCCAAGGGCACTGCGGCCCGCGTGTTCGTTACAGCTTGCAATGGTTGGTTGAGCGCCGGATTTGCCGGTGGTAGCTGCAGTGGCAGTGGATCAGGGGAGTGGGCCGGCGGGGGGCGCCTCTACTCGGAGATGTCCTGATGCAGAAGAGCACCTCATGTCCGCGCCTGCTTCTGCCGTTCCTCGCACCCATCTACGACCGCGTGTCGGGCTTCGCCTGGCCACTCGTGCGTGTTGCTGCCGGGCTGATCATGATCCCGCACGGGCTGCCCAAGCTGTTCGGGAATTTTGCCCCGGCGCTGGCGGAGAGGGTGCTCGCCCCGCTCGGCTTTCCTTCGCCGCTTTATTGGGCCTATTTCCTGGGTGCGCTTGCGATCTTCGGCGGTGCGCTGCTCGCCGCCGGCTGCCTAACGCGCCTGTTGGCCCTGATGTTCGCCGCCGAGACGGCCATCATCACGACGATGGTGAGCCTGCCCAAGGGATGGATCTACAGCGTACCTGGTGGCGGCGCCGAATTCCCTGCGCTTCTCACGGTCCTCTATGTCGCGCTGGTTTTGCGAGTTCGCTCGACAGCAAGTGGGGTCGGGAGATTTAGCTGCAACCGGCGGGCGACCTGGTCTACGCCTTCACCAGGCCATCAACGATCTGCAGCAGCATGGCGATGTCCTCGGGGCGCGACAGGCGATGCTCGCCGTCGGGGATAGCGGAAACCCGCGTCCAGTCGCCCGACAGATGCGCGGCCAGATCGAGGGTATGCTCCCAAGGTACGTCGGGATCTTGCAGGCCATGCATGATGTGCACCGGCCGGCCAGGATCGAACGGCGCGGCACCGATCAGGTGGTTGCGGCCGTCCTCCAGGAAGGCCCGGGTGATCGGGTAGGGTCCATCTGCGTAGCGGGAAGGGCGCAGGTACACGCCCTTCTCCTCGATGTCCCTGCGGCCGGCGGCGGGCAGATTGCTCCACATCAGCTCGGTCATATCCCAGGCCGGTGCGATCAGGGCGAGCGCCTTGATGCGCTCTGCCTGCGCAGGCGCGTCGGCCATCAGCGCGCGCAAGAGCAGCAGGGCCATGTAGCCGCCCATACTGGAGCCGACCAGGATCTGCGGACCCTTGGTCAGTGTCTCGAATACCGCGCGGGTCTCGGCGAGCCAGCGTGTTACCGTACCGTCATCGAACAAGCCGTCGGACTGCCCGTGTCCCGAATAGTCAAAGCGCGTGCAGACCAGGCCCTGTTCGCGCGCCCATTGCGCCAGCGCCGAGGCCTTGGTGCTGGTCATCTCCGATTTGAGGCCGCACAGCCAGATCAGGCCCGGCCGGCCCGGCTGACCCGCCGGCTGCTGCAGGTAGGCTATCCGGCGCGCCTCAGCGCCGCTGCCAACGGTCAGGAATTGCGGTTGCTCGTCGGCCATCCTAAGAAGCCTCGTCGTGTCCAGGGTGAGAAGGACTGCGTGTGGGACAGAACCTGCCGACCATACTGCAGATCATTCCGCAACTCGACGCCGGCGGCGCGGAGCTTTCAGCGGTCGAGATCGCCGATGCCGTGGTGCGAGCCGGCGGGCGGGCAATCGTGCTGGCGGAACCTGGCCGGCTGGCGGCAGACATCGCGAAGGTGGGGGGCGAGGTGGTGCCGTTTCCGGCCGCCAGCAAGAACCCCGTGCGCATGCTGGCCAATGCGCGTGCCATTGCGCGCATCGTGCACAGCGAGCACGTCGATCTCGTGCACGCCCGCAGCCGCGCGCCGGCCTGGAGTGCCATGTGGGCGGCGCGGCGCACGGGCGTCAGGTTCGTGACGACCTATCACGGTGCCTACGGCGAGAAGAACGCGCTGAAGCGGCTCTACAACAGCGTGATGGCAAGGGGCGACGTAGTGATCGCCAATTCCCGCTACACCGCGCGCTTGATTGCCGAGCGCTATGCGACGCCGGGCGCGCGCATCGAGGTGATTGCGCGCGGTGTGGATGTGCACAAGTTCGACCCGGAGAGCATAGCCCAGGCGCGAGTGGCCGCCCTGCGCGACCGCTGGGGCGTGGGGCCTGGTGAACCCGTCATACTGCTGGCGGCGCGCCTGACGGGCTGGAAGGGCCAGACAGCGCTGATCGCGGCGACAGCCAAGCTGCAGGCAATGGGTCGGCTTGGGTCGGCGGCGGTGGTGTTGGCAGGCGATGCGCAGGGGCGGACGGCCTATGCACGCATGTTAGAGGACCAGATCGACCGACTGGGCCTTAAGGGCCGTGTGCGGCTGGTCGGGCACGTCGAAGATGTGGCAGCCGCGTTCGCGGCTGCACACGTCACGGTTGTTGCTTCAACCGAGCCGGAGGCGTTTGGCCGGACGGCGATCGAGGCTGCCGCCGTCGGCTGTCCGGTGATCGCCACCGACATCGGCGCACCGCCGGAGACGGTGCTGGCCGAGCCCGCCGTGGCGGCCAATGCCATCACCGGCTGGCTGGTGCCGCCGGGCGACGCCGATGCCTTGGCCGCTCGCCTGGCGGATGCGCTGGCCCTTGCGCCGGCAGCGCGCCGGGATCTCGGCCAGCGCGCCCGCCGCCACATTCTTGGCACCTACACAGTGGAGGCTATGCAACGCCGCACACTAGCCGTTTATGACCGCCTGCTTGGAACGGCGCTTGAACATCGTTTTGGCCAGCGGCTTGCACAGCGATTTCCAGCCGCTGGACCGCGCCAAACTTGACTTGAGCGACCTTCTTCCCGATTTTACCAGGTATCGCGTGGACCCCAGCCCCGGAACGGCGGGGGGTTGCGGCATTGTGCATGGAGCAATCGCTTGAAGGAGACTGCCCAATACGTCGTCCAATGAGAGGCGCGCCGGAGCGCGCGCCATCCGGTCCGCGGATGAATGAAGACATCCGGGTCAAGGAAGTTCGGTTGATTGATGAAACTGGTCAGAACGTGGGGGTTGTCCTCACCGCTGATGCCTTGGCGAGGGCCATGGGTGTCGGTTTGGACCTTGTCGAGATTTCCCCGGACGCCGCCCCACCGGTGGCCAAGATTCTCGATTACGGCAAATTCAAATACCAAGAGCAGAAGAAGGCTGCTGAAGCCCGCAAGCGGCAGAAGGTCGTCGAGATCAAAGAGATCAAGATGCGCCCGAGCATCGACGATCACGACTATGACGTGAAGATGCGGGCCATTGCGCGCTTTTTCGACGAAGGCGACAAGGTGAAGGTGACGCTGCGCTTCCGCGGCCGCGAGATGGCTCACCAGGAGCTGGGCTGGCAGGTGCTGCAGCGGGTCAAGACCGACACCGAACCGATCGCCAAGGTCGAGTCCGAGCCGCGCATGGAAGGCCGGCAGATGGTGATGGTGCTGGCGCCGCGTTAGCAAGGCGCCTCCCAAGCGGCAGCATGTTGTGGTCTTGCGTCGTGTGGCCTCCGCTGGGCTCAGGCTTGCGAGATGGACATGCGCATCGTTCAGGTGCTGCCGCGCGGGATGCATTTCGGGCCCCGCCGCGCTACGGCCATCGATCTGTGCGCGCGCGATATTGTCGAGCATTCGCAATATGCGCGCTCCACGACCGTGCTCGGTGCTCCGGTGGAGCAGCCGTTCGAGGGCATTGCCTTCCAGGCGGTCGACGTGCACAAGCGTGCCTCGCAGGTGGCGGCGGCCGTTCGCTTCGCGCAGGTCGCCCGCGCGCTGTCACCCGATCTCGTCGTCGTGCATCAAAACGTCATCAGTGGCGCCATCATCGGGCGCGTGCTGGCAGCGGTACCCGTGCTCTTGTACCGGCACAATCTGCACAAGCGTGTCCGGGCTTTCAGGCGGTTCTACCAGCGCTGGCAGTACAAGCAGTTCGCGCGCACCATCTGGGTGAGCGACGTGGCGCGGCTGTCGTTTCTGGCAAGCTTTCCGGAGTTCGGGGGCTCGGCTGTGACGGTGCACACGGGCCTCGATCTTGCCGCCTGGTCGCCGGCCCGGCAGAGGGAACAGGTGGTGCTGTGCGTCGGTCGCGCCACGCCTGACAAAGGCATATTGGAGGCGGCGGAGGCGCTCAGCGTTACGCTCGCCAATTCGACAGGCTGGCGGGCGCAGTTCATCTTA
>Ga0075418_10007054_pt1 | contig 12664 bp, 9 predicted proteins | sample SoiMetdeltSBSDD2_FD_81776 | JGI IMG/M metagenome (GOLD analysis project Ga0075418, IMG submission 81776) | Bulk soil microbial communities from a Populus tree surrounding site in Tennessee, USA - Soil MetaG P. deltoides SBSDD2 | ecosystem: Environmental > Terrestrial > Soil > Tree plantation...
CGCCGCTCCTGCTTCGTGCGCCGTGTCCATCACCTGCACCGCGCGATCGAACGTGAGCCGATCCTCGGAATTGATGAACACGACGCGATCCGCGGGCGCGCGCGACACCATCTGCGCGGCGATCGCGTCGCGCAGCGCGCCAGCGTTCGGCATCTTCTGCGTGTTGAGATACACGCCATCCGACTTCACCGTGATCACGAGCTGATTCTGTTCCGTCTGCGGAGGCGGCGTCGCGAGCTCTACCTTCGGCGGCACTTCGACGTCGAGTCCCATCTGCAGGATCGGCGTCGCCACCATGAAGATGATCAGCAGCACGAGCACCACGTCGACCAGCGGCGTGATGTTGATCTCCGATTTGACGTTCTTCGTTCCGCCTGCACTGAAAGCCATCGCTCACATCCCCGATTGCGCCATCTGGCGGCCGGCCTGCTGGTTCTCGGTGAGAATCGCCACACGCGTGAACTGTGCTTCGTTCGCAGCGCGCATCACGATTCGCACCTTCCCGTATGGAATGCGCTTGTCCGCCTTCAGCATCACCGCGCGCGACGGATCCTTCTCGTGCTCGGCGCGGAGAAACGTCGGAAGGTCTTTGTCCGGAATCCACTTCTGCCCGACGAACACCGTCCCGTCGCTCTTGATCGAGATGAGCAGGTCGCTCTGTTCTCCCGGTTTCCTCACCGCGTGCGGACCCTCCGGGAGCAGAACGTCGACGCCCTGCTGCAGCATCGGCGTGACGACCATGAAGATGATCAGCAGCACCAGACAGACGTCGACGAGCGGGGTGACGTTGATGTCGCCCTTCACCTCGTCCGGGCTGCCTCCACCGGCACCGAATGCCATCGACGCTCCTCCTAAGTTTCCGCAATCCACTTCCCTCAGGCGACACACCTGAAGGAGCCTTGGGCAACCTACGCTGCCGGCCGTGCCGGCTAGGCCCGCGCCTTCGCGCGCGCTTCGTTCTTGATGAAGTAGTCGATCAGTTGCGACGACGAGTTCGACATCTCGACGTTGAAGCGCTCGACTTTGTTGAGGAAGTAGTTGTACATCCACACCGCGGGTATGGCCACGAACAGACCTAACGCCGTCGCGCCGAGGGCCTCGGCGATTCCTTTCGAGACGGCGCCGAGACCGCCCGAGCCGCTGAGCGCCATACCCTGGAACGCGGTGATGATGCCGATGACCGTTCCGAACAGACCGATGAACGGCGCGGTCGTCGAGATCGTCGCCAGATTGCCGAGACCTTTCCTCATCTCCGCGGTGGTCATCAGCGCCTCGCGCTCGACCGCGCGCTTGCCCGAGTCGACCAGATCGAAGTCGGGCGGGAGATCCTGCGAGGACTCGTACTGAAACTCGGTCAGTCCGGCGCTGAGCACGCGCGCGAGATGGCTGTGCTTGAAGCGCTGCTCCTTCGCGAAATGGATCGCCTCTTCGAGCTTGTGTGCGCGCAGCAGGGGAGTGATCCCCTTCGCCACTTCCAGCGATTGTTTCTTCGCCTGATGGAATCGCCACAAACGCTCGATCGCGATGGCCAGCGACCACGCGGACATGATGAGCAGAACCACGACCACGCCCTTGCCGACCGGCGTCATCGAGTTCCATATGCCGACGATGCTGAATTGGGCCTGTACATCTTCCATGACTCGGCTTCTCCTCTTCCTGCTAGTTCAGCTTGAATTCGATTCTGAGATTGAAATACACCGGAACCGGCCGTCCATTGTGCGTGCCCGGCCTGAACTTCCATCGACGGATCGCACGCAGCGCTTCCTGCTCCAGTCCGAATGGCAGACCCTTGACGATGCGCGCGTCGATGACGTCTCCCTGGTTGTCGATGATCGCTTCCACGATGACGATGCCCTGGATGCGCGCCTTGCGCGCCATCTCCGTGTAGACGGGCTCGACACGTACGACGGCGACGGGGGCCAAAACGTTTCCCCCGACGTACATCGGCGAGTCGCCGATGCCTCCGACCATGCCGCCTTTCAATCCGCCCACCACGCCGCCCTTCACTCCGCCTTCCTCTCCTCCGACCACGCCGCCGGCCACGCCGCCCTTCTTACCACCGACGACGCCTCCGGTCACAGCATCGTCATTCGTTTTCACTTCGCTGACCGGGACCTCGCGCGGCGTCTCGTGCGGCTGACGGAACTTCGGCTGCTCCTTCGGCGTCTCGCGCTTCGGGATCGGCGTGGATGCATTCGAATTCGCGGGCGGAGGAGGCGGCGGCGGTGGCGGCGCGGGATTGCTCACCACGAACGCGGCGATTGGTTTCTCGATGATCCCCGGATTCTCTTTCACGTAATAGCCCGCGGCGACGACACCGCCGATGATTCCGACATGAATCACCGCGGAGATGAGCGGCGTGAGCCAGCTTCCGCGTTGTCTGTCGATCCCTCCCGACTCGATGAGCACATCGTCGAACATATGGACTCCCCTGTTTTTGAAGAGAACGAACTCTGCTGATGCGGTGCCAACTGCTTGTTGATGAGTTGGACACGAGCGGGCGGGGCAGGGAAACCGGGCTTGACGGTGCTGTGGTGTTGTGGTGTTGGCGGTGTTACGGCTGACGGCGCACGCGAGGCAGCTAATAGGTGCTGGGTGTTAGGTGTTGGGTGCTGGCGGTTTTACGGCTGACGGCGCAGTCACGGCGAGTTCGGTCCAAGCGAAACACCGCCAGCACCACAGCACCCAGCAGCCAGCACCATCTCCCGCGGCTCTACGGCTGACGGCGCACGTTACGGTGAGTTCGGTCCAAGCGAAACGCCGCCAACACCCAGCACCACAACACCCAACACCATCTCCGGCGGTACGGCGCACGTTACGGCGAGTTCGGTCCAAGCGAAACACCGCCAACACCCAGCACCACAACACCCAACACCATTGACGGCCGCGAAACGCCGGCAATCACGCTGGCCGTGCGCTTGGCGAAGCAGAATCGCGCGCAGTGACCGGCAGGCGCGGCATGCGATTCACGAGCTCTTCCGCGACGCGCACGTCGCACAGCGACGTTGCCGGCGCGTTGCGGCAAACGTTCGCGCGGCCGCGAATCGATGCGCAGAATGCGGCGGCCTGCAGCACGAATGCATCCGGCGCATGCTCGAAGGTCTGGACGCGCGCGTCTGCGCCGCGATTGAGGCGCAGCGCGCCGGAGTCGGATTCCGACGGCTCGATGACGAGCGAGGCATTCGTTCCGTAGATGGCGACCTTCCACGACGCCGACTCCGGCGACGCGACGTAGCCGCAAAGCAGATTGCAGACGATGCTCTCGGCGTAGAGCAGGGTCATGCTGCGCGTGTCCGAGTGGTGATCGTCGAGCGGAGAGCGCGTCACGTTGCTGATCGTCAGCGGATCGCCGAAGATCCACTGCAGCGGATTCACGAAAGACGACGCGATCTGCGCGAGCGGAATCGCGCGCGGATCCCCGCATTGCAGCGCGACCGCCTGCACGGCGACGATGCGACCGAGCTCGCCGCGCGCCACGACGTCGCGCGCGCACTCCCACACTCCTTTGTAGCGCGCCTCGCATCCGGCCTCGACGACCAGCCCGCGCTCCGCCGCGTAGTCGCGGATCGACTCGGCGTGTTCGAACGTTGTGCCCGTGAGTCCGCTGGTGAGCACGTGCAGTCCGTGCTCGATGGCCCACTGCACGACGCTCGACTGCACGAAGTCGGGAACGGCGACGAGCACCGCTTCGGGCTCGCAGCGCGAGAGCAGGCGATAGTCGTCGGTGGCCAGCTCGCATCCGTACGCCGCGGCGAACGCACGCGCGCGATCGATGCGCCGCGACGCGATGCCGCATACCGCGACGTGACCGGTCGCGAGCAGCGCGCGCAGTCTCACGTGCGCCATGCGTCCGGTGCCGGCAACGACGAGTGCGATCGGTTCCATCAATCCCTCCGCCACGTTCCCGCCGCAATCCTTCCCTCGGCTGGTCTCACTTCGTCCATCGTCACGTCGAAATGCGAACGCCTAATGCTGGCGGAGGATCACGATGCGCGCTGCACGCTTCATCACTACCGCCGTTTTTTGCGCCGCCTTTGCGGTCGCCGTGACTGCCCAGAATGCCGAGGTCGAGTCCGTTTCGATCGACGACATGCAATTTCCGGGTCTACTCGTGAAAACCACACAGCCGGGGAGATTTATGGACGCCCCGAGCGTCCGCACGGAGATCTCCGTGCAGGTGCGAGGCATCCTCGCGCGAGCTCTCGTGCGGCAGCGTTTCGAGAACGCGAGCGACCACTGCGTCGAGGCCATCTACGTCTTTCCGCTCCCCGACGACGCAACCGTCGACGAGATGCGCATGAAGATCGGCCCGCGCACGATCACCGGAGAAATCCAGGAGCGCGCAGAAGCGTCGCGCACGTACGAAGCGGCGAAGAGCGAAGGACGACGAGCGTCGTTGCTCGAGCAGCATCGTCCGAATCTTTTCACCGTGTCCGTGGCCAGCATCGGCTCGCGCGAGTCGGTCGACATCGAGATCGAGTACCAGCAGACCATCACGTTCGATAGACGGTTCTCGCTGCGCATTCCTCTCGCGGTCGCGCCGCGCTACACGCCGTCAGGCGCGGATGCGTCCCTGCCGCCGATGCGGCGCGAGCCTCGCCATCCGAAGCGCAATCCGGTTGCGCTGGAGATCGATCTCGACAGCGGCATTCCTCTGTCGACGATCGCCAGTCCGACGCACGAGCTGCAGCAAGTGCCGCTCTCCGCTACGCGCACGAAGCTCACGCCGCGCGATGTGGAGATCGCATCCGATCGCGATTTCGAGCTGGTCTGGACTCCGCGCCTCGGCGCGATGCCGCAGTCCGCATCGTTCAGCGAGATCGCCGGCGAGCATGCGTACACGCTGGTCATGCTCTTCCCGCCGGATCTCGCCGCGAAACCGGCGGCGGTGCTGCCGCGCAACACGACTTTCATCATCGACACGTCGGGATCGATGGGCGGTCCGTCGATCGAACAAGCGAAACAGGCCCTGCTCACTGCGCTGAAGCGGCTCCATTCCTCCGATCGCTTCAATGTCATCGCCTTCAGCGATACCGCGCAGACGCTGTTCGGCGAGGGCCGCCGCGCCGATCCCGACGTGGTCGAGGACGCGCTGCGCTGGGTCGGCAACCTCGAGTCGAACGGCGGCACGGAGATGATGTCCGCGCTGCAGCTCGCGCTCGCCGAATCGAATCACAGCGGCGAAGTGCGCCAGGTCGTGTTCATCACGGACGGCCAGGTCGGCAATGAGTCGCAGATCTTCCAAGCCATCCGCGATCACCTCGGCAATGCGCGCATTTTCACCATCGGCATCGGCGCGGCGCCGAACTCGTTCTTCATGCGCAACGCGGCGCGCGCAGGACGGGGCACGTTCACGCACATCGGCGACATCGGCGAAGTCGAGTCGAAGATGACGGAGCTCTTTCACAAGCTCGAGTCGCCGGTGCTGACCGGCCTAACCGTGGACGTCGAGGGCAAAGCGGAGATGTGGCCGGAGAGCGTTCCCGATCTCTACGCCGGCGAGCCGGTGGTCATTGCGTTGCGGACACCCGCCGCCACGACCCTGCGCGGACGCATCGCGAATCAGACCTTCACCGCCACGCCGCAATCGTCGGAAGCCGGCATCGCGAAGATCTGGGCGCGCCGAAAAATCGATGCGCTGCGCGACAGCGTCTTCACCGGCGCGGACGCGGAGAACGTGCGCAAGGAAATCGTCGCCCTCGGACTCGCCCATCATCTCGTCACCGAGCACACGAGCCTCGTCGCCGTCGACACCACGCCGAGCGGCATCGATCCGCGGAGCTGCAACCCCGAGCTCGTGCCGATCAATCTGCCCGCGGGTTGGGGAGGACTGGAACAAAGTGCGCTCCCGCAGACGGCGACCCCGGCGACGCTGTGGATCCTGATCGGCCTAACATTGCTCCTTGTGTCGCTTCTTCTGTCCCCTCTCCCCGCCGCGCGGGGAGAGGGTTAGGGTGAGGGGTCTCATGCCGCGTTACGTCCTCGCCCTCGCTGGTGCAATCACGATCGCGTATGGCTCCTGGATTCACGTGAAAGCGCAGCTCGCGCAGGTCCTTCTGCGCGTGGCGTGGGAGCGCACGCTGCGCGGCGAGCCCGACGCGCGTCCGTGGCCTTGGGCGGACACGCGTCCGGTCGCGCGCATGAAGATCGAGCGCACGAGGAGCGACTTCATCGTGCTCGAAGGCGCGAACGGCCGCGCGCTCGCGTTCGCGCCCGGACATCTCGAGCACAGCGCAGGTCCCGGTGAGCGCGGCAACTGCGTCATCAGCGCGCATCGCGACACGCACTTCTCCGCGCTGCGCGAACTCCGCGACGGCGACGTCATTCGCATCCAACGCAGCGACGGCTGCTGGTTCACCTACCGCATCCAATCCCAGCGCGTCATCGACCAACGCGATACCTGGATCACGCGCAACACACGCGACGCGACGCTCACGCTCATCACCTGCTATCCGTTCGACGCGATCGTGCCGGGAGGTTCTCAACGCTACACGTGGAGCGCCTCCGTCCTCGGAGGCTGATGTGGCGGCGTCCCGCGCCGCCACCCAGGGGCGAGAGCGCGGGACGCTCTCGCATCAACCGGCGCGGACGCCGGCGCTCCGCCACTCGCGGGTAGGGATTTCCGTTCTGACGGACCTCCTTGGGTAAAGAAAACCCGAAGGAGAGAGTCATGACTTCAGCGCGGCCCGGCTGGCTCTTCGTTCTCGTCCTGTCGCTCATTCCCCTGCCGCTGTCGGGAGCAGAGGATCCGACGCCCGGCTGCAGGCTTCCGCCACATACGCCGACGACGCCGCGGAAGGAGTTGGTCGGCGCGTGGGAGACGGTCTTCCCGGCCGAGGGAAGTGCGGCGATCCGGCAGATCCTCGGCATGCAGACGGTCCACAACGTCATTCTGCCGTCGGGCAAAGTGCTCATGGTCAGCGGCAGCAGTTGGCGGAACAAGGACCTGAAGCTAACGGACTACTGGCCGTACAATCCGGCGCCGGTTGCTCCCACCGGCGCGTTCAATCGCGCCGACGATCCTTTCCTTAACAGCAAGATCGAGGACTACTACCGGATCGTCAACAACGCCGCGGTCTACGATCCCGCCGACAACACGTTCTATCGCATTCCGCATCCGGTTCCCGTTCCGGATCCCAACGCGCGTATCACTTCGCGCCCAATGATCTCTTCTGCACTGGTCACCAACATCTTCCCGACGGCAACGTGCTCTTTGCCGGTGGTACGCAGTACTACGCACCCTTCCGGACGGGGAACAACTCGACGTGGATCTTCGACTGGCGGAAAGAACTGGCCATTCCCTGGCGCGATGTCGACTGGCGAAAGATTCCCGGCAACGCCACGAACCCCTGGATCTTCGCCGGCTTCATGGAGCGTGGCCGGTGGTACGCGAGCCTCCTGCCGCTGCTCGATGGCCGGCTGGCGCTCTTCAGCGGATTCGTAGGATTCGATCCGCCGAAACATCCGGACATGTACCAGTTCCAGATCAATCATCTGGTGGAGTTTTTCGATCCGGCGAAATTCACTCCGGCCGATCCGCAGGCGGCGTGGAAATGGATCGACGTGAAGAAAACGCCGAACAGTCCCTTCACGATGCGGATCAATCCCGACTTCAAGCCGACTCCGGGCACGACCTCCTGCGAGCCTCCGGCGCCGACCGCGCAGCAATGCATAGAAGACAACCAATACGATGCATTCAAGCTCTATCCCGAGAACTATCTGATGCCCGATGGGCGGATCTACCTGACCCGCGAGGGCGACTGGGTGAGCTTGCGCACGTGTGACACCGCGTTCATGCGCCGGACGAAGAATACGTATTGGGCGCGAGTCGAAGGAACGCGCGACGCGCCGAAGATGTCCTTCGAACGCGGGCCCGACCGCGCCGAGGAGATCACCTCCTACGGCACTTCGCTGCTCGATCCGAACAGCGACAAGATCCACATTCTCGGCGGACAGCCGACCTCACCCGGCGTGCTCTATCCGATCAACTCCGATGCGCCGTCGCATTTCGCCGGAGGCCGCGGCAGCCGCAAGATCGAAGCGTTCCATCCTTCGCGCATGGAACCGGGCGGCGGATCGTGGACGCTCGATCCGAATTTCCTCGGCGACGAGCCGCCCGACGATCGCACCATGCATTACGCGATCATCCTTCCGACGCGCCAAGTGCTGATCATCAACGGCGGCAACTTCGATTTCTACGGTCCGGTCTTCGAGCCGATCCTCCTCACGCCGGAGTACGACGCCAACCGCATCTTCCTCGGTTACCGGAAAGAGATCATGGCCGCGGCACTTGAGCCGCGCCACTATCACAACTCGGCGATGCTGCTGCCGGACGGAAGGATCTTCGTATCGGGCGGCAATACCGCGCGCGCTACGTATAAGTCGCGCCCCATTCCGGCCGACGATCCGAATAACGTCGGGCAGCCGAAGCCCGATCTCGACTCGGCCGACATCGATGTGTACTTCTGGAATGACGGGCCGATGGCGAAGCATCAGAAAGGATTGCTGACCACGCCGACCGAGGATTGGGTCGCGGAGTTCTATAGCCCGCCGTACCTGTTCATCGACGGAATGCGCCGCGCGTCGATCCAATCGATCACTCCGGCGACGAAGGTGCCGTATCAATATCGGAAAGACATCGGCGGCAAGACGGTCTATCTCCTCCACAGCGGCGACACGTTCCGCATCGCGCTGGCCGGTCTGCCCGATGTGTGCACGGGGTTGGCGTCGCTCTCCTTCATCAAGCTGCCGTCGGCGACGCACGGATGGGAAAACGGCCAGCGTTTCATCGACTTGCCGTTCCGCGCGGTCGACGGCGATCCGTCGCAGATCGAGTTCCGCGTTCCGGACGCGAAGACCGCAAACGCGCCGCCAACGTATTACATGCTGTTCTACGTCGACTGCAAAGGAAAGCCGTCCGTCGCGAGGATGGTGCGTTTCGACAACGAGGCGCGCGAGCCATGACCGGGGGCATCATTGTTTACCGCCTTCGCCGGCATGAAGGATGATCGCGCGAAACTCGGGATCGTTTGCCAGTGATCGGAAATCCTCGCTGAGGAGTTCTTGTGCGCGGAGGCCGTACATCTCGTTGCGGCGCACCGCTTCGCGAAGATCGCGAAGAGCCTCGTCTCGTAGCCCGAGCTGGGCCTCGCCGCAAGCGAGATTGAAGTAGCCGGCTTCGGAATCGGGCTTCATGCGGAGGTACGCGCGCAGATAATCGACCGCGCCTTTCGCATCGTTCCACAAGAGGTGATAGCCGAGTTGAAGAAGGATCTCCGGTTCGCGCTCCGCGAGAGGAAGGAGCGGCCGGAGCTCTGCGACCGCGCGGTCGTGCTCATTCGAGAAATCGAGAAGGTCGATGGCCCGGAGTTGCGCGGCGAGATCGGCGTCGGCGGGCGCGGGTCTCGGCTGTTTGACCGACACGCGCGTGAGTTTCGCGATGTCGAGGTAACGCATGAGCCAGTCGGAGATCTCTCCCTCGATCACCGTCCCCTTCGCATCGAATCCCGCGCGCAGCAGCATCATCAGCTCCGGTTTGCGGCTCCAATAGTTGACGCGAAACGTTTTCTCCGCAGGGGAGAGCGGCATATTCAATGCGACGTTCTCGAGGCTGCTGATGAGATGGGGCTCGTGGTCGAGATGCACGAGAAGAAGCGGCCATCGCAGCTCGATGGCGACGAACTTCGCGAGCTTCTGCAGCGTTAGGCGCTCGAAGAGCGGCGTGTCGATCGGCGCGATGAAGAGACCGGTCTCGAACGCGATCAGGACGCGCAGGCGGAAGATGTTGATGAACTGCTTGATGCGCCGCGGATTGTTGCCGAGAGCCGGAGCGGCGATCTTCACCATCCTCGCAAGCTCGTCGGATTCCGTATCGAGACGCCGGACGAACTCGTGAAGCGCCGGCGGCGGCGGTGCGGCCTGCGCATACTCCGCGTTCGGTGTGGCGCCATCTTTTTTCGGTTGCACTTCGTTCGCGCTCGATTTCGTTTGCGCAGACGGCGCGGGCTTGGGGCGAAGATTTGCCAGAAACGTGTCGATGTTGATGTCCGTCGGCTCCGGAACGGCGAACGGGATCTGAATGAACTTCTCGATGAAGCCGTATCCGAAAAAGAGCCCTTGAAGCGAATCGGGGGTTTCGTCGTCTCCCAATCTGCGCGGGGCCTCGGTCATCAGATACGGGAGCAGCTTCTCGTGCTTGACGGCCAATGCCGCGGCGATCTTCTCGCGATCCATCCCGATGATGAAAACGATCGGACCGCTGTCGCTGAGCATGAGATTGATGGCGCGCATCAGCTCCGCCGCCTGCGGCAGCTCGCATCGATCGAGATCGTCGATGAAGACGAAGACCTTCTTGCGATCCTCGAGATAGACGTCGGTCGCGTCGCGGAGATCGTTCTGAAAGCGCTCGAGGAATGCCTGCTTGGCCTCGTAGTCGGGACGCCGGAGGTATTTTCCGAGGTCGATCTCGAGCGGGCTTTTCACGTTGTGGAGAAACCTCTGCCAAAGCGCGGTCAGCGCGCCGGCTGCGGCGAACCAGCCACCTGCACCAAGAACGGGACCGAGCCAGCGTTCGAGCATCTGGGTCAGCGAGTCCTTCGCCGTAGCGTTCGCGAACCAGGTCAGCGCACGCGGCCCGAGCACGATCGCCATCGTGAGGAGCGTGATGCTCGCGCAGACCAAAGCGAGGAACCAAACGAACATTCGAACGAGATCGGGCCAGCCCGATGCGAGATCGAACTGCCTCCAGAACAGGCGCGTATCGCAACGCCACCGTGCGAAACGTTTTTCCGGCTTGATGTGCTTGATGAAGTGGAGCGCGAACGCCGCCCATAGTTCTTCCGCCTTCTCGTGGCGCCAGGCGTTGAAGCGGACGGTCCGGAACTGCGGCTTCAATTGCGCTTCAAGTTGGCGCATGAACGACGACTTGCCAGAGCCCCACGGACCCTCGATCGACATCGTCAGCGGTGCCGGTGTCTCCGGATGCCGCAGAAACTCCGCGACCGCGCTGACGTACGGTGCGAACCCCAAGGAATCGACTTCGCTCGCTTCGTCCGCGACGCCGCTCGACGCCACGCCGGCTTCCATGACGGGAGGTGGCCACTTGCCGATGAACGCTGAAGTCTTTTCACGCAGAATCGCAACGAGAGCGTCAGAATCGCCTTCTGACGACCACAAAACCTCCGTAGCGAGCGATTCGATAACGAGGCTCGCATCAGTTTCGGAAGGATGACCGGTCAGGATTACGATCCGCTTCGCGGTCACCTCGGGAGCAAGCTGTTTGGCCGTTTCGATGGAGCGGGTTTCCATGTTGCCGACCGTGTACGCGGAGATGATGAGGATCGCGAGGTCGTCCGCCGTTGCGCGATCCTTCAGTGTGCGAAGCCATTCTTCGAAATGTGGTGGCCCAAGCGCGAGCACTTCGTGCGGAACCAGGTGTTCGACTAAGAATTGCTTGGCGGTTCCGTTATCCGAACGGTCCGAAAAAACGGTGAGGAACACCTTCGGCTGTCGATCCGCCATGCCTTCAAGAATGCCATGGATCGCGGAGGTAGGGATTTCCCTTCCCCCGTCACTCCTACCTTTAGGGTTCCCAAAACGCGCGAAGCATGGAGGTGGCCAGTGCCCGGTGTCCGCCCTCTGCTCATCGGATCGCTCGCTCTCGCCTTCGTGCCGAAGTGCCCGATTTGTCTCCTTGCGTACTTCGGCGCGTTCGGCGCGGCGGTCGCTCCGCTCACGGTCGCGTGGCTCGCCTTCACCGTCATCACGCTGGCGTGGAAAGCGGAAGGCCGCTACGGTCCCGCACTCCTGGCCGTCCTCGCGTCGATCGTCATCCTCGCCGGTCCGTTCGTCCTCGCCGGAATCGCCGCGCTGTTCGTTGCGGTGATCTGGCGCGCGCATTCGCAAAGGAGGATTTCTTGCGCAGACTCATCCCGGTTCTCGTCTTCACACTCGCCTTCGCTCACGCACTGATCGCGCAGAAGGGAGAGGTCGCGTATCAGCCTCCGAAGGGACCGTGTCCCTTCACGCCGATCGACGTGTCGAAGTACGGCAACAAGCCGTTCACGAATCCGCCCGACGAGCGTGCGAAGGGCGACCGCCTAACAACGAAGCTCGAAGTGAAGTACACCGATCCGAAGGAGCAATCGATCGGCGGATGCGGCGTGACGCTGCGCAGCTACAACGGAAAGCTCGTCGGTCCGACCCTGCGACTCAAACCGGGCGACACGCTCGATCTCGAGATGATCAACGAGCTCCCGGTCGAGTCACCGGATGAAGTCGCGAATCAGATCAAACAGGAAGCGGACAACGCGTTCATCGCCACGCGTCCGCATTCGTTCAACACCACGAATCTCCACACGCACGGCCTGCACGTCTCGCCGGTCGGCAACAGCGACAACGTGCTGCTGGCAATTCCGCCGATGACGAAGTTCCCTTACGAGGTCAAAGTCCCGAAAGATCATCCGTCGGGAACGTTCTGGTATCACGCGCACACGCACGGCTCCACCGCCATCCAGGTCGGCAGCGGCATGGAAGGCGCGCTGATCATCGAAGACGATGAGGCGAGGATCCCGGCCGCGCTGCGCGAGGCGAACAAGCGCGAGAAGGTGATGGTCATCCAGACCATCCTCTACGACACCTACGGCAAGGCCGACGACATCACCGC
>Ga0075418_10007061_pt1 | contig 12659 bp, 10 predicted proteins | sample SoiMetdeltSBSDD2_FD_81776 | JGI IMG/M metagenome (GOLD analysis project Ga0075418, IMG submission 81776) | Bulk soil microbial communities from a Populus tree surrounding site in Tennessee, USA - Soil MetaG P. deltoides SBSDD2 | ecosystem: Environmental > Terrestrial > Soil > Tree plantation...
AATAGATGTCGTGGTCGCCGCTCGGGCCCGGGCTCTCCCAGACGACGACGAAGTCGCCGTTCGAGTCGGAAGTGATATTGGGATGGGACTGGACGCCGGTGGTGTCGGAGTTGACCAGAATCTCCGCGGACGCGGGGTTGCCGTTGCTGTTGAAGTGGCGGGCGACGATGCCCGCCGGGTCGCCGGGCCCGGCACCGCACCAGACGACGACGAAGGCGCCGCCGTTGTCCATGGCCAGATCGGGATCGTCCTGCGCGCCCGCCGTCGTGGTGTTGACCGCGATCTCGCCGCCACGCGCATTGCCGGCGGCGTCGTAGGCGCGGGCGAAGATACCCTGAGTGTCGCCGGGTCCGGAGCCCGCCCAGGTCACCGCGAAGTTCCCCCCGGTGTCCAGATCCACTCCTGGCAAGGCCTGATCGCCCGCGGTGGTGCTGTTGACGCGGAACTCGCCGCCCACCCGCCCACCCGTGGCGTTGTAACGCTGGGCGTAGACGCCGAAGCCGCTCCCATCCTGGAGGGCGCTCTGCCAGACGACGATGGTGGCGGAGCCGCCGCGCGCCACGCTGCGGCCGCGGCGCGTGCCCCGCGCCAGGGACTGCGAATCGGCGACGGCGGAGTTGACCCGGAACTCGGGCCCCGCCGGCGTGGCGGCGTGGGCAGCGCTGGAGGCGCTAGCGGCGACGACAATGGCGAGCAGGAGAACGGCGAGAAGCGGCAGCTTCCGTGCGCCTTCCTTCTGTGGTCGTGATCCGACCGCAGGGCCGGCGAGAGGCTCGTTGTCGTTCCCGAAGGCGGAAGAGATCCTGGTCATGGTGTTCCCGGCTGGCGGTTCCGGGCGCGCTCCGCCCCCGCGGCGAAGCCCGCCCTCTGGATCCAGCAAGGATCGTGACCGTGCGTTGTGCAGGGGGGCAGGAGGTGGCGCGCCTTCCAGACGCGCCTCGGTGCGGTGCGACGGAGGACGAAGGCGCCTCAGCGTACCGCGAAGCGCCTGGTTCGCACTGCGAGCTGCGAAAGCGGCGGCGAAGTGCCGACGCGGCGCGGCACCTTGGAGCGCCGCGCCGGGGGATCACTTGGCCGCTGGCGGCTGCATGCCGAGATCGCGCATCCGGTACCTCGGCGTGTCGAAGCTGTCCGGCATGCTGGCGAACCTCTTCAGGTTTTCCGCCGACTGGAAGTAATAGGGCACGCCGGCGTGCTGCGTGTGCGGCGACTTCGCCGTGGGGCGGAAACGCATGCGGCTCACCGGATCGGTCACCAGGCTGCAGTACGCCGCCGGAGCGGCCGCGAAGCGCTGGCGCTCGGCGGGAGCGGCGAAGTAATAGAACTCCCAGTTCACCCGGGCGCAATGCAGGGAGTCGAGGCGCGCCGGTTTGGAGGCGTCGAACCAGCTGCGGAGCGCGATGCCGCGAGCGGTGAGGTAGGGGGTCGGGTCTTTCACGAAGACCCCGGGGCAAGGGGTTCAGCAGAAACCGATCGGTTGGGCGTTGACGTAGACCGCCGGGATCTTGGGGTTCAGCTTGTTCAGCCGCACGGCGCAGCGGTCGTTCAGCGACACCAGGGAATCGGCATATTTCACTCGCGGGTGGTCCGCGTCGGTGCCGGGAACGTGGTGGGGCGCCGCGGCGATGGCGGCGAGGCAGAGGAGAGCGAGCGGAACGGCGCGCACGGAGTGGGGGGACACGAGAACCTCCCGTCGCACAGGTGCAGCGGCGCTCAGCGTACGGTCACCTTAGGGTCGCCGGTCGACGCGGTCAAGCGCGGCGTCCTCGTTCCTCGAGGCGCTCGAGCCGGAGCCCGAGCGCTCCCAGCGCGCCGAGGAGGTCGGGCTTCGCGGTCAGGATGGGGAGCAACGGATCGCGGCGCTGGCGCGACAGCCGCGCTCGCAGGTTGTGCAGGGTGAACTGCCGTGGCGTGAGACGGGGGGTGACCTCGCTCCAGCGCAGCGGCGCCGACACCGGGGCGCCGGGCAGGGGTCGCACGCTATAAGGCGCCACCAGCAGCTGCCCGTGCCGGTTCTGCAAGAAGTCCAGGTAGACGCGGCCGCCGCGCAGTGCCGGGTTGCGCACCGTGGTGGCGATGTCGGCGTGCTCCGCCTCGATGACACGGGACAGCAGCGAGCCCAGCTGGCGGGACTGCTCGAAGGTGCACTGCCCGCCGAGGGGTACCAGTACGTGCAGGCCGGTGGAGCCGGTGGTCTTGACGAAGGACTCGAGGCCGATCTCTTCGCAGAGCGCGTGGATGGCGCGGGCGAGACGCACGACGTGGAGGAACGGCGCTGTTTTCGGATCCAGATCGAGGATGCACCAGTCGGGGTGCTGCAACGTTTGCGCCCGGCTCGGCCACACGTGCAGCAGAATCGCACCGAGGTTGGCGATGTAGAGGAGGGCGTCCTCGTCGTCGCAGAGGAAGTACTCGATCTCCCGTTCCGAGCTGTCGCTCCACACCCGCACCCGGCGAATCCAGCGGGGTACGAATTCGGGGGCGCTCTTCTGATAGAAGCTTTTGCCGGTGATGCCGTCCGGGTAGCGCGTCAGCACCAGCGGCCGGTCGCGGAGATAGGGCAGGAGCCAGGGGGCGACGGTGCGGTAGTACTCGATGAGGGCGCCCTTCGTCGTGCCTTCCTCTGGCCAGAACACTTTGTCCAAGTTGGAGAACTGGAAGGTGTGCGGGGTCGGCGGCGCGGCTCGGGAGGCGCTCGCCGCGGCAACCGGCGCGTCGCCGTCGTCGCCCGACGCATCCGCCTCGATGTCCTCTGCGTCGCTCGTGGCAGCATCCCCCGTGGCTGCCTCGCCCGCCGCTCCTTCGTCGCTCGCCGTCTCCGCGGCGCTCGCGTCCTCGGCCGCCGCCTCCGACCAGCGCCCGGCAGGGAGGGTGCATTCCTGCGGCGCTTTGTCGTCGCGCCAGCGGACGAACACCGGCGCCCGCAGCAAACCGTCCCGCGTCACCTCCTTGAAGCGCACCTCCACCACCCACTCGGGACGGACCCAGCGCGTCTCCGGGTCGGCGGGGGCCCCGGTGCACGGTGGTTCCGGTTGCACCATGGGGTCGAGGGCGGCGCGCATCGTGCGCAGCTGGGTGTCGTCGAAACCGGTGCCGACACGACCGGCGTAGACGAGGCCGCCCGCAGAGTGGGCTCCGAGCTCCAAGGCGCCGAAACCGGTGCGCTGGCCGCGCGGCGCGGTGAAGCCGCAGACGACGAAATCTCCCGTCCGCTCCACCACGATCTTGAGCCATTGCGGGGTGCGGCGGCCGACGTACTTCGAATCGGCGCGCTTGGCGATGACGCCTTCGAAGCCGAGCTGGCGCACGCTCTCGAACATCGCCATGCCGTGCTCGAGCACGTGTTCGGCGAGTCGCAAGGGTCCGTAGCGTGGCACCAGGGGTTGGAGCAGGCGCTTGCGCTCGTGCAGCGGCAGGCCACGCAGGTCGAAGCCCTCGAAGGCGAGGAGATCGAAAGCGTAGAGCGCCGCCGGCCGCCGTACGGCGGCGACATCGATGTCGCGGCTGCGGCGCAGCTGGCTGCGCTGTTGCAGGGCCTGGAACTCCGGCTTGCCCTGGTCGTCGGGCACCACGAGCTCGCCGTCGAGGACGAGGCCGTCGTAGGGCAGGGTGCGGAGTACGCGAGCGATTTCGGGGAAGAGCGGGGTGAGATCGTTGCCGTTGCGCGAGCGCAGCAAGGGCCGGCCTTGCTCGCGGGCGGCGAGCACCCTGTAGCCGTCGTACTTGAGCTCGAAGATCCACTCCGGTCCGGAGAAGGCTGCGGGCGCCGTTTCCGCCAGCGTCAGGTCGAGGCTGCGGGCGTCCACGGCGCGGCGGGGCGCGCCGAGCTCCTCTAGGGCGGCGAGGTTGGAAGCCGTGCGCGCTTGCCCGTCGCGCCGTTCCTCCAGGCTGAGGCCCGAGAGCACCGATTCTTCGTTGCTCGCATTCGTGGCGCTGGCCCAAGCGTCGGGCTTCTTGCGCAGGAGCCAGTCCTTGCCGCGAGTGCGCAGCAAGAGCCAGGTGCCGCGCAGCTTGTAGCCGTGCAGCTCGAAGTGCAGCTTGCCCGTCGCTTCCAAGGTGTCCGGGTCGTCGAGCGGCAACCAGCGTCCCAGGTCCCAGACGATGACGGCACCGGCGCCGTATTCCTTGGCCGGGATGACGCCTTCGAAATCGGCATAGTCCACCGGATGATCTTCGACTTGCACCGCGAGGCGGTTCACCTGCGGATCGAGGCACGGTCCTTTGGGCACGGCCCAGGACCATAGGGTGCCGCCCCACTCCAGGCGAAAGTCGTAGTGCAGGCGGCGGGCGGCGTGCTTCTGCACGCAGAAGAGGCGCGGGCGCGGGCCAGCGCCGCCGAAGGGCTCCGGCGTGCGCTGCGCCGAGCGCTTGGCGCGATAGGGCTCCAGACGTGAGCGGCGGCGAGAATCGTCCTTGTTCATAGGCGATCCATCCTTATAATAACACCATGGCACCGCGGCCCTTGGCTTCGGCCACCATATCCTTCGGTCTCGTCTCCATCCCGGTGAAGCTGTTCACCACGGTGGAGTCGTCCGAGGCCATTTCCTTCCGCATGCTGCACCAGAAGTGCGGCTCTCCCGTCAAATACCAGACCTGGTGCCCGAAAGACGACCTCAAGGTGGAGCGCGACGCCACCGTCAAGGGCTACGAGTACGCCAAGGACCGCTTCGTCGTCTTCACCGCCGACGAGATCAAGGCGCTGGAAGAGGAAGCCACCAAGGCCATCGCCATCGAGGAGTTCGTCGACCTGGGCAAGATCGACCCGGTCTACTTCGACAAGGCCTACTACTTGGCGCCGGAGAAGGGCGGCGAGCGCGCCTACAAGCTGCTCGCCCACACCATGGCGGAGCGGGGGCTGGCGGGGCTGGCGAAGTACGCGGCGCGGGGCAAGCAATACCTGGTGATGGTGCGCGCCGTCGGCGACGGCCTGGTGATGCAGCAGCTGCACTACGCCAAGGAGGTGCGCGCCTTCGCCGACGTGCCGCGGCCGAAGACCGAGGTCAAGGACAGCGAGCTCAAGCTGGCGCGCCAGCTGGTGGAGCAGTCGATCTCCGACAAGTTCCAACCGGAGAAGTACGAGGACGACGTGCACAAACGGGTGATGCAGGTCATCACGCAGAAAATCGAGGGCGAGGAAGTCACCTTCGCCCCCAGCGAAGCCCCCAAGGCCCAGGTGATCGACCTCATGGAGGCGCTGAAGGCGAGCCTGGCCCAGATCTCCGGCGGCGGGGCCGCGCCCCATCCTGCCGCCAAGGCGACCCCTCGCAAGGCCGCCGCCAAAGGCGTGCGCAAGCGCGCCGCCAAGTAGCTTCCCGCCGCGCTCCCTCCCACGGCATCACGCGTCCGGCTCCGAGCCTCGGCCTCCCCGTGGGCTGGCCCGGCTCGACTTCCGACGCACGGGCAGCGAGCCGCTTCCCCGCGCCGCTGCTGCATCCGGAAGATGCTTCCCAAGCCCCGGCGGCTGTGTTATCTGGAACCACGGTGGTATTCGTGCAGAAGCAGCTCGAGCGTCGTCGCCGGCCGCCCTTCCCTCACGGCTACACCGTGAGCGAGGCCGCCCGTCTCCTCGACGTGCCGGCGAGCCGCGTGTATGCCTACGTGCGCGCCGCCTTCCTCGAACCGCGGCGCGGCCCGCGGGGCGAATACCGCTTCACCTTCCAGGATCTGGTGCTGCTGCGCACGGCGAAGGAGCTCTCCCAGCAGCTTTCGCCCCGCCGGGTGAAGCGCGCCCTCGCCAGCTTGCGCCGCCAGTTGCCCGTCGGACGCGAGCTCGCCGGCTTGCGCATCCTCTCCGACGGCGAACGCGTCCTGGTGCGGGACGGCGACAGCAGCTGGCTGCCCGAGTCGGGGCAGACGCTCTTCGACTTCCAGGTGGCGGAGTTGTCCCAGGGGGTGGAACCCCTGGTGCGGCAGGCGGCGCAGGCGGCGGAAAGCCGTGCCGAGGCCCTGGGCGCCGAGGACTGGTATGAGCTTGCCTGCGAGCTGGAGACGGTGGATGCGGCGGAGGCGCAGGAGGCCTATGGGCGCGCCCTCGCCCTCGATCCGGCGCACGTGGATGCACACGTGAACCTGGGGCGGTTGCTGCACGAAGCCGGCGACCGCCGCGGCGCCGAAGCGCACTACCGCGCGGCTCTGCGGGCCGAGGCCGAAGATGCCACCGCGGCCTACAACCTGGGTGTGCTGCTGCAGGAAGGCGGCCGCACGCTGGAGGCGGTGCAAGCGTACCAGCAAGCCATCCGTGCCGATCCGCAGCACGCCGACGCGCACTTCAACCTGGCGCATCTCTACGATGAGCTCGGGCGCAAGCAGAGCGCCGTGCGCCACCTGCAGATCTACCGCAGCCTGGAGACGGGCTCCCACTGAAACACTAGGCCTCAGGCGGACGGTTCTCCTGCCGGCTGTTTCACCGCACGCTTGCGGGCGTTCTCGTCCAGCAGGGTCTTGCGCATCCGGATGCTCTGGGGCGTGATCTCGACCAGCTCGTCCGAGTTCAAGTACTCGAGGACTTCCTCCAGGCTCATCTTGATCGCCGGCGCGATCTTCATGTTGCGGTCCGAGCCGGCGGCGCGCATGTTGGTGAGCTTCTTGCCGCGCTGAGCGTTGACCAGGATGTCACCCTCCTTGGAGTTCTCGCCGATCACCTGCCCGGTATAGAGCCTGTCGCCCGGTTCGACGAAGAAGCGGCCGCGGTCCTGCAAGGCGTCCAGCGCATACGCCACCGCGATGCCCTCGGCCATGGAGACGATGCTACCGGTCTGGCGTTGTGGAATCGAGCCCTTGAAGTACTCGTACTCGTAGAAGCGGTGGTTGATGACGATCTCGCCGGAGGTGGCGCGCAGCATGCGGCTGCGGAAGCCGATCAAGCCGCGGCTCGGCACGTGGAACTCGAGCCGGGTCCGTTCGGCACCTTGCTGCATCTGCACTAGCGTGCCCCGGCGGGTGCCGACGTACTCGATCACCGTGCCCGCCAGATCCTGCGGCACGTCCACCGTCAGCACTTCCACGGGTTCCGCCTTGCGGCCGTTGATCTCCTTGTAGATGACCCGCGGCTGGCCGACCATGAATTCGTAGCCTTCCCGCCGCATGTTCTCCATGAGGATGGACAGGTGCAGGATGCCGCGGCCCGAGACCCGGAAGGTATCGGTGTTGGCGGTCTCCTCGACGCGCAGGGCCACGTCGCGCTCCGCCTCCTTGAGCAAGCGCTCGCGCAGGTGGCGGCTGCTGACGTACTTGCCTTCCTTGCCGAAGAACGGGCTGTCGTTGACCAGGAAGCTCATGGAGAGCGTCGGCTCGTCGACGGCGACGAAGTGCACCGGCTCCGGGGATTCCGGGTCGGTGATGGTGTCGCCGATGTCCACGCCTTCGAGCCCGACGGCGGCGCAGATATCGCCGCACTGCACCTCCTTCACCTCCCGCCGGCCGAGGCCGTCGAAGACGAAGAGCTGGCGGATGCTGTTCTTCTCGCTGGTGCCGTCGCGCTTGAGGAGCAGCACGGGCTCCTGGGCTTGGAGCGTGCCGCGGAAGACCCGGCCGATGCCGATGCGGCCGACGTAGTCGCTGGTGTCGAGGGTGGTCACCAGCATCTGCAGCGGGCCTTCGACCACGGGCGGCGGCGGCACGTGCTCGACGATGGCGTCCAGCAGCGGCACCAGGTCGCGCCGCGGCTCGTCCAGCTCGCTCACGGCCCAGCCCTCGCGGCCGGCGGCATAGAGGGTGGGGAAGTCGAGTTGGTTGTTGTTGGCCTCGAGCTCGACGAAGAGCTCGAAGACTTCGTCCAGCACTTCCAGGGACCGGGAGTTGCGCCGGTCCACCTTGTTGATGACGACGATGGGCTTCAAGCCCAGCTGCAGGGCTTTCTGCAGCACGAAGCGCGTTTGCGGCATGGGGCCTTCGAAGGCGTCGACGAGCAGCAGGACGCCATCGGCCATCTTCAGAACTCGCTCCACCTCGCCACCGAAGTCGGCGTGGCCCGGCGTGTCGACCAGGTTGATGCGTACATCCTTCCAGGTGACCGCGATGTTCTTGGCCAGGATGGTGATGCCGCGCTCGCGCTCCAGGTCGTTGGAGTCGAGGACGCGCTCTCGGACCTCCTGGCCGGCACGGAAGACGTGGCACTGCCGCAGGATCTGGTCCACCAGCGTGGTCTTGCCGTGATCCACGTGGGCGATGATGGCGACGTTGCGGATGGACATCACGAGGGCACGGTGAAGGTGCGGGATTCGCCGGGCAGCGCCTCGACAGAGGCCGCCGGCCTCTGCAACGGTGGCGGGTCCGTATACCAGAAGAGACAGGGGGCGCGCACCGCACCATCCCGGCAGTCTGCGACCAGGAGCGCCATCGCCGCGGCGCCGGCCGCGGAGTCGAGCGCCACCCCTTCCACCTCGCGGAGCAGCGTCCGCGCCTGTCGGGGCGTAGGGCTCGCGGCGGTTGCAGCAACGCTCACCAAGCGCCCCGCCAGGAGTGCGTGGGCTGGAAAGTCGTGCACATGGCGGCGGAGGAAAGTGTCGCTCCGCCGGGCCAGGCGCAGGGCGCGCTGGCGCACCGCCTGCCCAGGCGGGCAGACGACCACGGTGCGAAGGCCCGCCAGCTCGCAGCCCAGGGCCAGGCCGGCCAGGGTGGCGGTGGAATCCGTGCCGGCGTAGAGCCGCTCAGGTTCGGGCAGGATGCCGCAGCGGATCTGGCGTTGCAGCTCGAAGACGGCGTTGACCGTGCCGAGGGCGCCGAACAGCGCCGCGCGCCACGGCCAGACCACGAAGGGCAGGCGCGGGCCGCCGCGCCGTGGCGCACGGGCCGTGCAGCGCCGCAGCAGACGGAGGAACGCGACGGGGCCGCCGTCCAACCGGTGCAGATCGGCGCCGAAGCTCCGCTCCAGCGGCGGCGTGTCGCGCCCCACTGGGTCGGGGCCCCTGCCCCTCAGGGCGAGAATCGTCTCCAAGTCGAAATGCTGGGCGAAAGCGGTGAGCGCCAAGCAGGGCCGGCTGCCGGCATGACCGAAGGCGAGGAGCCGCCGCGAGCCCCGCCGGAGGGCGACGCCGAAGAGGAACTCCAGCTCTCGGGCTTCCGAGCCACCGAAACGCTCGCTCGTGCGGTCCTCGCGCTTGAGCCAGATCGCTGGCCCGCGGACGTGGGCCTGGAGCCGCGGCAAGAGCTCGACCGGCGTCGGCCGCGCCAAAGGCGTCCACGCGAGACGCTGGCGGAGCTCGGGGTAGTGCCTGAAGAGCTCGGGAAGTGCGATCATGTGCTTCATTATACCCCGCCTTCGTGGAGGGGCAAGCGTCGGCGCTTCCCGAGCCAGGGTGCAAGAATCCGGAGGACGCGGCGGATCAGGTGGCGAGCACCGTGGGAACGAGCGCCGGCGCCTGCCACACGCCGGCGATGGCGCGATCGCAACGGGAACAGCGGCCGGAGCGCAGCCGGTACCGCAGCACCTGGAAACCGTAGCGTTCGATGACCGCCAGGCCGCAGCCCGGGCAATGGGTGTTCTCCCAGGCGCCGACGCGTCCCGGCAAGTTCCCGGCGTACACGTGATGCAAGCCGGCGTCGCGGCCGCGCTCGCAGGCGCGCAGCAGGGTGGCGACCGGTGTGTTCGACCGGTCGGTCATCTTGTAGTCCTGATGGAAAGCCGTCACGTGCCAGGGGATGTCCGGGGAGATCTGCACCAGGTAGCGGGCGATGTCGGCGAGCTCGGCGTCGGAGTCGTTCCACCCCGGGATCACCAGCGTCACCACCTCGACCCAGAAGCCCATCTCCACCAGGAGGGGGATGGTGGCGAGGATGCGATCCAGCCGGCCGCCCAGGCTGCGGTAGTTGCGGTCCCGGAAGCTCTTCAAGTCCACCTTATAAAGGTCGACCCAGGGCCGCAGATATTGCAGCACCTGGGGGGTGGCGTTGCCGTTGGAGATGTAGGCGGTGACGAGGCCCTGTGCCTTGGCCAGCCGGAAGACCTCGACCGCCCATTCGGAGGTGATGAGCGGTTCGTTGTAGGTGCTGGCGAGGGTGGTGGCGCCGTGGCGCCCGGCCAGCTCCACCAGCTCTGCGGCGCTCATCGGGCGCGCCGGCGCCACCGCCGCGGGGTCCCGGAGGGCTTGCGAGGTGACCCAGTTCTGGCAGTAGGCGCAGTGCAAGTCGCAACCGAGCATGCCGAAGCTCAGGGCTTCGGTGCCCGGGAGAGCGTGGAAGAAGGGCTTCTTCTCGATGGGATCGCACATGAGAGCGGCCACGTAGCCCGAAGGGACGCGCAGAGTGCCAGCCTCGTTGAAGCGCACCTGGCAGATGCCCGGACGGCCTGGCGGAATCTTGCAAGCATGGCCGCAGGACCAGCAGCGCACCCACTGGTCCGGGAGAGGAGTGCAGAGCTCCGGGGCGCCCGCCACGGTGAAGCGTTGCAAGGTGGTGGCGAGGCCGTTCGCGCCCTTGTCCTCTGTCTTCGCCATAGCTGCTCCCTCCTCCATAGTAGGGAGGTCGGCGCGGCGTCGACAAGGGCGGCAGGAACCGCGCCGACTACAGTCGGGCGGGGCGGACTTCGAGACGTTCGAGGCGCTCGAGGGCCTGGCGAGCCAGCAGGTAACCGGGCTCGAGCGAGAGCGCCTCACGATACTTGCGGATGGCGTGCTCGAAGTCGGTGAGCTTCTCGTAGGCCCGGCCCAAGTTGTAATGGGCGTAGTGGTAGGTGAGGTAGCGCGGGCAGCGCAGCGCTTGCTCCAGGAAAGGAATGGCTTCGTTGCAGCGCCCGAGGGCGAGGAGATAGGCGCCGATATCGTTCCAGGGGTTGCCGAAGTCGGCGTCGAGAGCGATCGCGCGGCGACACAGCTCGATGGCGCCTTCGTACTCGCCCCGCATGCTCCGCGTCCAGGCCATGAAGGTGTAGGCCTCGGGGCTCTCCATGCAGTCCAGCGAACGCTGGTAGTAATGGACCGCCCGCTCCAGATCGCCTTGCATCTGCAGCTCGTAGGCGAGCTCGAAGTAATCCTGCGCCATCAGAGCCACTTGTTGGCTGGGCAAGCCGTTGCCTCCCCGACGAATCAGGCCGGTGCCGGCGCGAACTCGGCGTAGACGCGGCGCAGATCGGTGGCGGCGCGGCCGCCGTCGAAACCCGCCGTGGCCAGAGCCCGCAGCGGTTCGCCGAGCTCGGGCCGGAGCCGCGCCAGGCGTCCGATCTTCTCCTCGAGCTCGCGCACCGGCGGCGCCTCGACGCGCAGCACGCACAGTCGCCCGATCTCCGGCGAAATCCCTTCGCTCACCAAGCGGGCCACCGCGTCGATGCCGGCTTGGTCACTGGCCAGCGGTAGCACGCCGCACGCCAAGGCCTCGAAGAGCATCTGCGAAGGCGGACGCGAGGCGGTGCCGGGCATGACGAAGACATCGGACAAGCGCAGCAAGGCGGCGAATTCCGTACGCGTCACCCGGCCGACGAAGCGCACTCGCCGCTCCGGCTCGATCCTGGCCGCGACGCGCCACCAATCTTCCGCCCGGTGCTCGAGCTGCAAGCGTTCCAGATGGTCCACCAGCGGCTGGCAGAGCTCGCTCGTCGCCACCACGTCGTGGAGTAGCTCGGCCCGCCCGGCCGCCAGCGCCGCCCGCAGCCCGTCGGTGAGCGGGTCGCCTGCGCCCACCGCCACCACCTGCAAGGCCGGCTGCAGGCGCAAGAGCTCCGGGAGGGCGAAGAGGAGCTGCTCGAAGCCGTGGCGATCCTCGCGGGACTCCACCGCGAGGACGACGAAGCTCTGCAACCAGTCCAAACCTTCGAGGCGCCCGCGGAGCTCGCGGCGCCCGAGCAGCATCTCCGCCTGCTTCATCCGCTTCGGTCGGGGCAAGGGCCGGAAGGTGTCGAGGTCCACGCCGCGGGCGAGCACGTCCACGCGGGGTGGCAGCACACCGAAGCGCTCCTGCACGAGGCGCGGTGTGGTGCCGTCGAAGACGAGGAGCGAGTGGGCGCTCCGCAGCGCCGCCCCGGCCCGGGCGCGGAAAGCGGCATCGCCGCGGTTGAGGTCCGGATGGCGCGGGGTGACGAAATAGGGCAGGCCCGTGTGGGCGTGCAGCGCGCGCGCGACCTGGGCGGACAGATCGAGGCCGATGGCGTGCAGCGCGGTCAGGCGATGCGCCGTCACTTGTGGTTCGAGTTGTTGCGCTAGCGCGGCGACGGCAACGCCCAGACTGCGGTCATCGAGAGGCGTCTGGAGCGTTTCCACGCTGGAGATCGATTCCAGACGCGCCGCCGGTCGATCGGGGCGCCGCACCGTGTGCAGGAGTCGAGGGGCTTGGACGGGGGTCGGGACCAGTAGGAAGAGATGGGTCGGCTGGCCCTCGCGGGCCAGGAAATGCGCCACATCCTCCGCGAATGCATTCGCAGCGAAACCGCACTCGCGGCCATCCAGCAAAACGCCGACCATTCGTCACCCCACCCCACCGGTCCCAACCGCCCGGTCAGCGTCGACCAGAGTCAAGGGACGATGGCGGCAGCGTCAACACGAAAAATGCGCCGCGCAGAGGCGGACGGCAGGCGGGGTTGCGCGCCGCCGAGGCGGAGCCCCGCGCGGGAAGCAACCCTCCGCACGGCGATTCCCCGGGTCGGGTGCAGACTTCAGAAGCGGGTGAGTAGCTGCAGGCCGGCGCCGTCGAAGGCGGGCACGACGTAGCAGGTGCCGGCGGTGCAGGCAATG
>Ga0075418_10007062_pt1 | contig 12658 bp, 9 predicted proteins | sample SoiMetdeltSBSDD2_FD_81776 | JGI IMG/M metagenome (GOLD analysis project Ga0075418, IMG submission 81776) | Bulk soil microbial communities from a Populus tree surrounding site in Tennessee, USA - Soil MetaG P. deltoides SBSDD2 | ecosystem: Environmental > Terrestrial > Soil > Tree plantation...
TCCTCATTTATTTCCTTGGGATCGCCGTAACAGGATTTGTCTTTTTCAGGAACAGGCAGGATATCAGGAATTGGTTCCCTGCACGAAAGTGATTATCGAAATTTAGCTCTTAGTCGGATTACCGAACACACGGCGAAACAGCCTGGCAAACAACAAACCCAGCAGCGAACCGGAGGCCACATCGCCGGGGTAGTGATCTCCCAAGTAGATGCGTGAAAACGCCACCAGGCCTGCAAGGATATACATGGGTCCACGAAACCGCGGGAATTTCTGGCCGAGCAGCCAGGCTCCCCCAAAGGCTGCCGCGGAGTGGCCCGAGGGAAACGACCAGGTCCCAGGCTTCTTGCCGATCACAATGGCTTGGATAATAGAGATAAAGGGACGTCTACGCCTGAAGTATGCCTTGATCGGGTATTCCACGAGAGCCGTAGTGATTGTGAGCGGCAAAGCCACATCCCGTATCAGTTCTCCAGCCTTCCGCCGCTTGAACAAGACCGGAATTCCCATTGTTACATACCAGGCTGCCGCCCCATTGAATGCAACTGTAAGTCCATAGAACAGCGTGTTCAAATAGGAGGTGTGCGGTAAGTGATTGACCGCGAGAAAAATATTGGCATCCAACGCATCCAGCGGTTTGAGTCTTCTGAGTACTGCTTCACGCAAGTATTCCCGTTGACGAGCATTCGCGACCGTGGGCGGCGCACCCTGTTGCTCAGGGTTAAGAACCTCCTGGACGGCTTCTGAAACGATCTCTCGTTGACGTTTATCCGGAGTGGCGATCGCTCGAGCAGTTTCCTTGAGTACTTTTTCTGTCTTCTTGGTGCCCGTTGAGGTCTGCGCGGCTTTTTCCACCTTCCGCGCCACCTTTGCAGGCGTTGCCTTGGATGGCTGAGCCTGTTCCACATCGACCTCAGTCTGCCCAGAAGTCGTTGCCTCCAAATGCTCAATAACTTTTTCAGCCTTTTTCGGAGAGTCTACTTTGGCGACTGCTTCTTTCAATGCCCGCCGAATAGGCTTGGCCTGGACTTTTTCTTCGGGCGTGGGCATATCCCAGGGCGCGACTGGCGTATCCCCCAGTTTCTGTTCAGGAAGTTTGGTTGGTTTCTTTTTCTTCTTTTTATTTGTGTTATTTTTTGTGGAGGTAGGCATAGGATCGGCCTCTTTGCTTAGTGGAATTTGATTCCTATATGTTTCGCCCCATAACTGGATGTAGCTTCAACTCTCCTCTCATTTTACAACCACAACTACCTGTAAAGATGATAGCAAAATTAAGGAATATGCCAGATCAGTAATAACAATACTTATCTCAACTCGCCAAAATCGGAACTCGAACAAAATCGTCAGGCTACTTTCTCTACCCCCAACAGGGCGCTTCGCAGCCAGCTTGATCGGCCTTCACTGGCTTTATTGCTGCGAGCCCATTTATAGTTTAGAACTTGAATTCCGAGAAATAAATGTTATCCTGCAATTTCTCAAATGCCCGCTGAAGCTTCTGCATAGGTTTTTCAAGCGCATCACGATCATCGGTGTATTCACACGCGACCTTGGCAAACTCAAGACTGGCGCGAATCAAGCTAAAAGCGGGACTTAAGACTGTACTATCACCTCCGCCAGCTCTCAGCTTTGATGCTTTTTCACTCAACTCATCCAAGAGAGGTTTCCAGTTTTTTTGGATGACAACTTTTGGTTGAGGGGGCTGCCAGTCTGGGTCGAGGCTTTCAATGATCTTCCCCTGCATTTTGGCTGCTTGATAGGTATTTGACATGGATGTGGAAACCCCGCTGCCAAAGTAAATATTGTATCCTTCGATCAAGCCGTCATAAATAATTTTGCCTTTGAATGGCAACAACACTGTCTTGACATAAATCGGTAACGGCATACCTCCTAAAACCTGCCGGAACGGCTCAGTCAAAGCCAACACGCCATATACTTTATTATTCCCGATAAAAATGGCGTACTTCTTCAGGATACGGTCAACGAAAAAATCGCCCGCTACAAAATTCTTCCATCCAGAGATAATTGCAAGGTCATCGGACGGAAAACCAAAAGGATTCTCTTGAACAAAATCGTCAATAAGTTCAGAGTGCTTATAAAACGCGTTCCGGAGTTTAACCCTTTGTTCATTCGAGAGCTTCTGATATTGCTTAACATCTGCCAGGTTTTTAATAACGTTCAACCGTTGGTTTGCAAACACTTGCAATGCAGGCATGAGTTTAAAGAACAACACGGCATCGTCAGGTGATAATTGCATAGCAGCTCTCTCAAATTTTATTTACCAGCTTTTCTTAAGAATAGTCTAATCAAGCACTTCCAGCTACATAATCCACTTAGAATTTTTCTATCATCCCAAAGAACTTATCCTGCAAACGTTTGGTTTCGGTATCATCTTTGATCGCGCGTACTACCTTTGCAAATGCTCGCGCCCGTGCATCCAGCCAGCGATTGCCTTTCTCTACCGAAGCAGGAATACCATCTCCACAGTAATGACTGGGGTAATCGGCATACCACCAGATGCCTACGTCAACGCCCAGGTCTCGCAGGTTTTGCAGTCGCCCAAGCGGCATACCTTCTCCGTCTTTGGGCAGCGTATCACTCTTGACCAGATCGGGGCGAATGGCAAGGATGGCACTGGTCTCTTTTTCGCCCGCGTGACCATCCACCGTGGTTTCCCATTGCGCTTTGATCATCGCCCCATCCTCTTCGCTGAAATCCGGTGTCACCACATAAACCACATAATCACGCCGACCCGCCAGCTGGATCTGCGCGAAATAATGAATCAAGTGATCGTTACCACCATGCGCATTGACGAAGACAATTTTCTTGAGTCCATTGCGCGCAATCTCGCGGCATACGTTTTCCAGCAGGCGAATAGTGAGGTCAGCTTCAATGCCAATACAGCCCGGATAATGACGCGCTTCGAGAATTTGGGTGAAAATGTAATCCGGGAAGACAATGGCCGGCTCCAGGGCTGCAATTCGGTTGCAGACTTCCCGTCCGATGAACATGTCAGTGGCTAAGGGGAGATGATGCCCGTGGCGCTCAATGCAGGATAAGGGTAGAAGGCATACACCCTCCGCTTTTTGAACCGCCTGTGGAAACTGGTCGCTTGTCAATTCATCCCAACGCATGATGTAAGGCCTCCAAGGAAATTATTTTGGCGTGCTCGCTTGTGTCTTTGATTGTTTCATAGCCTCTCTCATTTTACAACGGAACAGCGTCAGGCACGATACCTGACCCTGATTAATTGTTCAAACCATAAGTCGACGATCAGTCGGTAACCTGCCTCAAGGAGAATAAGGCAAAGTTTAATGTCACGAAAATTGTGATTAAGGTCACGGTTAGCAAAAGGATGGCCTGGACCCACCATCCCGCCAGGCTAACCGCCATTGCCAGTACGATCACAATCGTCAGAAAGGTGAGGGGACGCAAGGCCTTCTCCATTCGAGTCGATTGCCGTCGCGTGCGGGTCAATACAAACCAGCCAACTCCCATGCCCGCCAGCCCGAGCACCACTAACAGCGTCAACATCACAGCTCCAGGAATCGGCAGGTCAACGATAAAGGTCCCACATGCCGTTTCCCGGTCAGGCAAAGGATAGGAGGCAAAGATGAGCACCTTTGAAAAGATAAAACGTTTGAGATCGATGTTATCGGGTCCTATGGTCCATTTCACCGTTTTCGTTTCGCCAGGAGCAAGTTCTACGGAGTCTAATGTAGAAATCGGAGCTAAGGTCGAACTAAATTCTGCCTTTACAGCCGGTGAGAGCCTGCGATCCGTGGTGTTGGAAATCTTTACTGAAACAACTCCGGTCTCGTATCTGTTTAAGAATATTGGGCAACTTACATTTTGGAGGGGTGTACTGGCCCGCCGGGCAAAGCCATAAAAGGCCGCTTCCAGGTCTGACCAGGTCGCGATCACAGCTACAGTCAGGCTGAGCAAAGCGCCCAAAATGTATGCAGCCAGAAAAGGAGTGGTTGAAATTGTGGTCTTGTCCATATGGTCTTCTATCAATTATATGTATATTGTGCAAAGGCTGGTTCGTCAGAATTCTTCACACCAGAATGATGCCCATAAAATTATCACAAATCAGGGTGTTTATGCAAAATTCAGTCCCAGGGAGGGGTAGCAGGCAATCCACTAGAATTGCCGCGGGCCGACTTTTTCCACACTTTCCTACCCTTCGGAATGGAGGTCAAACCGACAGCCTTATTTTTGCAGTAATTCCACCAGACCGGTTGGATATAAAATCGATTGGCCTAATGCAAATCCATCCACGTCTTTCCATATCGCGCGGACTGCCTCCCCATTCGCTTCCTGGCCTACGATCACGGCCTGCTCGTACAACCCAGGCTTTTGCAACGCCCCATCATAAATCATCACGATTTCATGGCCAGGAATTCCGTTGAAATAAAAGATGTTCTCCACGGCACCGAGGAACTTAAGGCTCTCGCGGTCCACTTCAACGTTGAGCTCCTCCATCAATTCGCGGCAAATGGTCCCCACACTGGTCTCACCAAACTCGATTCCGCCTCCCAGTGGGCGATAGAACGTTTGCTGCTTCACCGAGTCGTATCCCTCGGCAACAAGAATCTTATTGTCTTTTCGAAAGATACATATGGCAAGTGGACGGATACGCTTTTTCTTTGGCATATTCCCTCAAAAAAGCAGGTCGGATGCTTCGCACAATCCGACCTGCTCGATCAAAGTGAAATTAATTCAGGCTGCTTCTGCGAGTGTACCCACGCAGGATTTGCCTGCATGGACCATGGCCCGGTCCACGTTACAGTCACGGGAAGGGTTTTGCCTTTCAAGTCCTCGTCCGATTCAACGAACACCAGTTTATTCGTGGGTGTGCGCCCCTTCCAGCGGTTCTTGACTTTATCTTCAATTAACACATCCACCGTCTGGCCGAGATATCTTTTATTGATCTCACCGACGATTTCCTCTTGTAACTCTTCCAACATGCGGAAGCGTCTCATCTTTTCTTGTTCGGTCACGTTATCTTCCATGCGGCGGGTGGCCACGGTCCCTTCGCGGGAGGAGTAACGTGCTAAATGAGCCACATCCAGTTTGAGGTCGGATAAGACCCGGTATGTTTCCATGAATTGTTCGTCGGTCTCACCGGGAAAGCCGACGATGATATCGGTGGCGATAGAACAGCCAGGAATACGGTCACGGATTTTTGCAACCAGGTCACGATATTCCTGTTGGGTATAGCCGCGCTTCATGTTGAGCAGTACTTCGTCATCACCGGCTTGAATCGGAACTTCGATATGCGGCATCACCTTGGGAAACGCCGCAATCGTGTCCATTAGTTCTTCCGTGAAGTAATTGGGATGTGAGGTCAGGAAACGAATGCGTTCAATGCCTTCCACGTCGTGGACAACCCGCAGGAGTGCTGCCAGATTAGGTCCATCAGGAATGTCCTTGCCGTACCTGTCCACGATCTGCCCCAGCAGGGTGACTTCCTTAACGCCCTGTGCAGCCAGCGAACGAATCTCACCGACGATGTCACCGACCGGGCGGCTTCTTTCCACGCCGCGCCGGAATGGGATGATACAGAATGTGCAGGCATGCGAACAGCCATACACGATCGGCACATGCGCGCTGACGAGTTGCCCACGTTCGTGCTGAGGTAGGATAAGCTCATCATCCATCATCAGGAAGCGACGGGTCGTCTCGGAATCTTCCAGCGAACGGATTTCGCCCTGGCTGAGGTATGAGACCAGCGGCCCCGGGTCAGAGGGCGGTGAAAAGACATCCACGTATGGGAGACGTTCGCGCAGTTTGTCTGCGCCGCGCACGCCGACGAGACAACCCATGAGGTTGATGACCAGGTTTGGATTCTGTCGCTTTAAGGGGAGCAGGCTGGAGAGCCGTCCGAGCGCCTTGTCCTCTGCAGATTGACGCACAACACAGGTATTGAGAACGATAACGTCCGCTTCTTCGGCTTTATCAGTAAAAGTGTATCCGAGGTGCTCCAAGGACGAGCCGACGCGCTGAGAATCGGCGACGTTCATTTGGCAGCCTTCGGTCCAGATGTGATATTTCATAGGAATTGAATTATACCAAGACTGGTCGGGTTTTTATGCTATATTGATCTCTATGACGATTCACTTCCTTAGCTGCGGCACAATGCAGCCTTACTTTCCACCTGTAAGAAACGGCGTAACCTGTTTTCTCGTGGAAACAAATCAAGGTCCCGTGCTGGTGGATACTGGGTTCGGCACGCGCGATTACATTTCTCCGAATCGTTCTATGAAGTTTTTTCTCACGATGATGCGCTCAAAGCGTGATGTGAATGAAACAGCTTTATATCAGGTTCAACGGTTAGGCTTTCATCCTGAAGATGTGAGACACATTATACAAACACATCTTCATCTCGATCATGCGGGTGGATTGTCTGATTTTCCACACGCGCAAGTCCATGTGTTGAAGGCAGAACATGACCTTGTCCTGTCGCATGGCAGTTGGGAATACCATCCCGAACATTGGGCACACAAACCAAATTGGGTAGTACATGAAATACGAGGGGAAAAGTGGTATGACTTTGATGCGATAAAACTGGAGGGCTTTGAACCGGAAATCTGGCTGGTGCCATTAACCGGCCACACGCCCGGGCATATGGCAGTAGCCATTAAGCAGGATCCAGGCTGGGTAATGCACGGAGGTGACGCCGTCCCGTTTGATATGAAAGTGGATGAAGTCAATGAATGGATTACGAAAAAGATGCTTGGACCACATCTCCCCCGGATTCGTGAATTTATGAAGGCACACGCTGAAGTAAAGATCGTGGGCAGTCATATGAGTTGGGAGTTTTATGACAGGATTTAAGCAGACCTCCGAGTTCTCAAATGACTCGGCGGTCTTTTTTACAACTGCAAAACATCCTCTTCCCAGCTCGTAGCCTTGCCATCCCGTTGCAATTGAGCCGTGCGTTCCGCATAAACTTTAGCAACCTGGTCATGCGGATTAATGGTGAGCACCTTGCCAAAGCCATCCAGCGCGAGATTCAGAACACTGCGTTGGTATTGACGTAATGCTTCGTCGAGCAATTCCCGGGTCTGCAGTTTGATTTCATCGAAGGAGTCCACACCGCTGAACACCTCATAAATCGACACAGCCTGACGCTTCCCTTTCACACGCACAATACCCAGCGAACGGTGTGGGTATTCGGACCGTAGTTTTTTCAACGTCTCTTCGCTGACGATAATGCCGCTTCCAAAAATCTTGGTCAGGCTCTCGAGCCGCGCAGCCGCGTTCACCACGTCCGAGATGACAGTGCCTTCCATACGGCGCTCCTCCCCCACCGTGCCAAGCATGAGCAAGCCTGTATGGATGCCGATGCCGATGCGAACCTGTGAATTTTTGGGGCGAGTCTGATTCAACTCATGCAACTCTCTCTGCATTTTAATGGCTGCATTCACAGCATCATCGGCAGAATCAGGGAATAGGGCCATCACACCATCGCCCATGAACTTGTCGATGAAACCATGGTGATTGCGAATGATTGGACCCAACCCACTCAACAACAGATTGACAAACTGGAAGCTTGCCTCGGGCGTCAGATTTTCTGAAAGCGTTGTGAACGAACGGACATCGGCAAACATGACGGTCATCTCCTTCTGGATCTGATCGCCCAGTTTCACATCTAAAATGCTTTCCTGCCCAAGTTGATCCAGGAACTCGCGCGGCACAAAGCGCGAATAGGCATTGCTGATTTGGGAGAGCGTCAAATGCGTCCGGATGCGCGCCAGCAGTTCCTGTTTTGAGAACGGCTTGATCATATAATCATTTGCACCCGCGCTCAGGCCCTCCACGAGGTCTGAGACCTGATTGCGCGCCGTCAGCATGATGATCGGCACTTCGGTTGGCGCCATCTTCTCACGCACCATTTGGCAGAACTCATAGCCAGACATGCGCGGCATCATCACATCCAGAACGATCAGGTCTGGACGATACCCATCGTCGATCAACTGCAACGCCTCGGTGCCGCTGGTCGCCTGACTGACGCGATAGTTGGAAGTCATCAAATGATTTTGAAGCACCTGCAAATTGATAAGTTCATCGTCCACGATCAGGATGTCGAAGCGTACATCTCGGCTCATCTCGCCCAACGCGTCCCTTTGCCAGCCGGAACCTGTCGCGCCAACACCAGCTTTTTCCTGCGCATCCACTACCGAGGCCAGCCTCTGACTCCCAATAGAGGGGACAGGCTCGACCCTGGTCTGGACACTGGAAGCCGGAAGCGTAAAGGTGAAACGTGAGCCTTTTCCTAATTCAGATTCCACTTGTATCGTCCCACCATGTAACTCGACCAGACGCCGCGTCACCGATAACCCCAAACCTGTTCCACCATAGACGCGCGCCACTGACCCGTCGGCCTGCTCAAAGGCCTCAAAGATTCGTTGTTGTTTTTCGGGAGCGATGCCTATGCCAGTATCTGTTACCGAAATGGAAAGCCAGTCTCCGTCATTTTGAGCGCTGAGAGTCAACTCACCTGCATATGTAAACTTGATGGCGTTCCCGACCAGGTTGTACAGGATTTGCTGCAGGCGGTTCTCGTCGGCATCGGCTAGTGGAAACTCTGTTGGAATCTGATTCGTCAACTCGAGCGGTTTGCCCGCCAGCAAGGGTCTGGTGAGATTCACGACGACAGCCGCCACGGCGTGCACGTCCACTGGTTTTCGCTGCAGTTGCAGGTCCTTGTGTTGTAAGCGTGAGAAATCCAAAATATCGTTGACGAGACCCGTCAGACGCCGTCCACTGCCCACGATCAGATCAAGATTCTTTTGTTGTACCTGTGTCAGCGGACCTGTCGCCCCATCCAACATGGAATCGGCAAGGCCGATAATGCCATTTAGCGGAGTCCGTAGTTCGTGCGATGTGTTGGCGAGGAATTCATCTTTGAGTCGGTCCGTTTCACGCAGCGAATCAACCATATGATTGAAGGACTCGGTGAGGAACCCAATTTCATCCGCATTCGCCACCTGGATGTTCACATTCCTTTTGCCCTGATTCACGTGGCTCATACCACCCAGCAGATTCTCCAACGGGCGGACAAGGCTGGTTGTAAAAAACAGCGGGAATAATGTCAGGATGATCAAGGTGGCAGCCACCATCAAGCCAGCCAATGGCGCGCCACCCGCGTCATTGATGTAGCGCAGTCGTTCGCTTGCCTGCCAGCCAAGGATGTAGCGCGCACCGTTAAATTCGCGCGAGTAAATGTTGTAAATCTCCGAACTATTCAACCCCACACGGACTCGCGCGCCTGTGCTATCCACGTCCGTCAATTCCTCGTCCACGAGTTTTTCCCAGATGAGGTTGCGATCCGCTTCAGGGGAGGTATAAAGCATATTGCCAATCGAGCCAACTGTCGGCTGGTAGACCGACGCGAAGACCAGGTTCGGAGGTAAATCCGCGGCGCTGATCTGTCCATTTGCCACTTCCGCCTCAGCCACATGTTCCACATCGAGAATTCGGTCCTTATCGAAGGTCTGTCCATAATAGGGAAGGATGATGTTGCTCACCGCACTGAGCACACCCAGAACCACCACCAACGTGCTGAGTAGCAGCTTGTTCATGAAGGTGGAGGTCTCAGGCGAGTAGTTAAGATACGTCATCACGAACGCAAAGAAAATCAACAGCAGACCGATGTTCAGCACATATTCGGGGCGATTTTCCACCAGGCCAAACGCCGAGTCGGTTGCGAGCAAAAGCGTAGGCATCAGGAACACGCCCACAAAGGCCCGTGCCCCGCGGGCCTTCTTTTGTGTGGGGAAGAAAAATTCACGAATCCAACTACTCAGCGTCCTCGCTTGCTTCGCTCGCCAGGCCAGGCCCGTCTGATGAATCCATTGGCGCGTCATCACAATCGTAGCCCACAGGAAGCCCAGTAACCCGCCCGTAATTTGAAACAAGCGCAACGGGTCAAACCAATCCAATCTTCCGGTTCGGGCGGCATAAAACTGCACACCAATCAATAATGTCCCGATAATGGCATAGAGCGTGAAGAAAAATCTTGCGCCTACTTCTTCGCGTTTAAATACAAGTTCGGGAAAGTGATAAGCAAACGGCACCAGACCAAACATGATCCACAACAACGGCACCGTTTCAGCCGGGTCGAGATAATCGGTGAAAGGCGGCAACATGCCATCGGTGACCAGGAGCATGACGTTGAAGACGGTTGCGCCCGCAAATGTGATCCCCAACAATTGGGCTGTTCGAGTTTTTCCCCGCAACAAGATTACCATGATGACCGCGCTCAACACGAGTCGTGTGAGTCCAGCGACCGAACCCGAATTGAAAAAGAATTCCAGGGACATAGTTTCATTATATTCCCCTTATGCCGTGGAAGGCCACTGGATACATTTCAAGAACTTTTCAATTTTTTATGGAAGAAAGAATACCGTGAGGCGAGCCGCACCCATGGCGGCGACCATTTAACCTGCGGTACGCCCCGGCGGATGACTCCCCGCAGCGTCTCCGGACCTTCGAACGACTCCAGCAAAAGGACACTTCTCCCTACCTCGAACAGTGTATGGGCATCCGAGCCGACCGTGCCAGCTATATTGTGCTTTTCCGCGAGTTGACGCGCCCGACGGTTGTAGTGGAGAAACAGGCATCGGGAGTTATACACCTCGATTGCATCCACAAACGGAAGGATTTCGAGTAAGTCTCCTTCATTCCAGTGACCTTCGCGCAATACATCGAACGGATGCGACACACTGATAAACGCGCCTTGAGCTTTTAATCGCTGAATGGCTTCTTGCGGTGTCAGGCCCGCCGGAACATTCTCATACACAAAGGAAGCCAGGAGCTCGCCACGAGTTGTCATAATCTCCTCTCCCACAATGACGAGTTCAGGGTCTACAGCCTGAGCCTCCAGCGCGCCAGCAATCGTGTTGTGATCGGTGACGATGAGGCGGTCAATTCCCTTGCGGCGGGCCGTTGCGATGAGATCCTGCGGGCGGGTCAGGGAGTCAGCGGAAGCATGCGTGTGGCAGTGAAATTCAACCTGTAACATGTGGCCCATTTTACTTTACGAGCCGTAGCGCAATGGGTACTTTTGTTATAAAATTCACCCTGCATGGATGATACTCCGATTACCAAGCGACCCTGGTTTTATATCGCCGTCTGGCTGGTGATTCTGCTGGGTTTATACGGCTGGCAAATTCTGCGCCTGGGGGGAGTTCAGGCCAGTCTCCTTTATATTCTGATCGACCTTGCGTGCATCTTTCCACTACTGCTCCTGATTTGGACGGCCTTCTTCGCCCAGTTCGTCCTACCTGTGCGCACCTCGAGTGATCGCCAGAGAATCGTAGAGCGCCTGCTCGCGTATCTGACGGGTGGTCATGGCCCCACATTGTTTATCGAGAACGGGGTGATCAAGGAACACTCTGGCGAACGACACAAACGCGGACCCGGTGTTGTGTGGCTTGATTCAGCCAGTGCGGCGGTTACACGCACCGCTGTAAAAATCCGCCAGACGATGGGGCCGGGAGTACATTTTATGGACGGCGGAGAATTCATTGCTGGCACCGTGGACCTCCACATCCAGAATCAGTCTGTGGGTCCACGCGAATCGGACAAGCCCTTCGACCCTCAAAACGGCGTTGAATATAGTGAGTACGAACAGGTTCAGGATCGTCGCAAGCAGGTCAGTGCCTGGACGCGTGATGGCATCGAAGTGGTGCCTAATATCTCGGTCACGTTCAGGGTCAACACAGGTTTTCCAAGGGAAGGCCAGGCCGGGTCACGGTTTGGCTATCGAACCGGGATTATCAAGAAAGACAAGGCCAATGAGAAGACCGATCAGGAAGCCATTCAAAAGGCAATCCTGGGTGAGGGCATAAATCCCAACATCAGCTCAGATATGCCGCGTCATCGTGTGGCCTGGAATCAGCTCCCGGCCCAGTTGGCTGTGGATGTCTGGCGTGAATACGCTGCAAAGTTCACACTGGATGAACTATTCAAGCCCGAACAACCCGTCCCACCGCCTCTGCCTGCTCCGGCTGAAATCATCGAGGAGGAGATCGATCCTCTCACTCAACAGCTGCAAATTGGCCCTGGTCAGGGCCGCATAGAGGCTAACCTCACTGCCATGTTACGTGAAATCAATAAGCTCCTGGACCGTGCTATTAATTGGTTCGATGGGAAAAAAAAGGTTGTTCCCGCTTTACCTGTGGCGCCTTATGCGTCTCCCACTCCTCAAGCCAACATGGAAGAGTTGCCAAAGAAAACTGCCATTCAAGTGATTACGGACATGGTCAAGGCGCGTCTCACCCAGCCCGAAGTGGACGTTTTCGACGATCAGGGTGTACGCGGCATTGGAACTATTCCCAGCCCGGAGTTTAAATTACTTCAAAGCCGCGGGCTGAAAGTTTTGGGTGTAGGCATCAGCAACATTCGATTCCACCCAACTATCGATGAGACCATCATCAACCGCTGGTCCGCAAGCTGGTTGAAACGGGCAGAGGAAGAAAAGAAACAGATCGAGCGCAGACTCAACATCACTCAAACAGCCGGGCAGGACCAGGCCATTCGCCAATACGCGGAGAAGTTGAGCATTGATCTTCTAAGAAAGAAGCCTGAGGGAGCGCCGGAAACCCTGAAGACTCTGATCATGCGTTCACGCGCCATAATTCTCGAAAATGAA
>Ga0075418_10007063_pt1 | contig 12657 bp, 12 predicted proteins | sample SoiMetdeltSBSDD2_FD_81776 | JGI IMG/M metagenome (GOLD analysis project Ga0075418, IMG submission 81776) | Bulk soil microbial communities from a Populus tree surrounding site in Tennessee, USA - Soil MetaG P. deltoides SBSDD2 | ecosystem: Environmental > Terrestrial > Soil > Tree plantation...
GGCTGGAACCCGGAGCAGGTCGCGAGTTTCGCGGGGGCGCTGCGCTACTCCGAATACAACTTCGTGACGCGTTGGATCATGAAGCGCATTGTCGCCAGTGCCGGCGGTGATACCGACACCTCGCGCGACTACGAGTACACCGATTGGGATGATCTGAAGGCGTTTGCCGGTGAGTTCGGCCGCCGCATCCGCGCGACGGCGGCGTAGCACTCGACTGCCGCGGCAATCGTTGTCCTGGTCAACGGCCTCACGAAGCCACGCGCATCGATCGCGAGCGCCGTCCGGCCGGCACCACGAGCACCGGGCAGTGCGCCTGCCTGATCACGTCCTTCGAATTGGATCCGAAGAACGCCAGGTCGAATGCATTGCGGCCATGCACGCCGAGCACGATCAGATCGGTATGCTGCGCGTCGGCCTCTCGCAGGATTTGCCGCGACGCGCCACCTTCGAGCACCTCGGCCTGCACGGTGCAGTAGTCGCGCGCGTGTTCCGGAATCAGCGCGCGAAGGCGGGTGAGTCGTTCGGCCTCGGCCTCGGCGCGGATCGGCGCGATATTGTAATCGGGCGGCTCGGGCGGCTGCTCCAACTCCGGCGGCATCTCGATGACGTGCAGCAGCGTCAGCTTGCCGTCGGACTCCTCGGCGATGGAAAACGCGTGCGCGAGCGCCTCGAGTGACGCCTTCGAAAAATCAACCGCGCAAATGATGCCGCGGAAGGACGCCCCGGCGGCGAGGCGATCGGGATCGACATGACTCGGAATCGTGAGCACCGGTCGGCCCGATCGGTGCAGCAAGGCTTCAACCACGGATCCGAGGAGGACACGCTGAATTCCGCTCCTGCCATGGCTGCCGGTCACGATCAGATCCACATCGTAAGCTTCGGCGGCTTTCAGGATCCGCGACACGGGCTCGTCGGATTCAACCAGGTCCGCGACGACGTCAACCTCGGGCAGCCGATGGCGTTCGATGGCCGACTTCAGGTTCTTTACGGTCAGTTGCCGGCTCATCCCGGCCAGCTCGCTCGTCGACGACGCGGGCAACGGCGGCATGACGTGCAGCACCCGAAGCTGGGCGCCATACCACTTCGCCATCTTCATCGCATATATCAGGGCATGGTCCGAGAATACCGAGAAGTCGATCGGGCAAAGAATGCGGTTGATGTCGATCATGGCGCACGTCCTCGTGCGTTAGAGAGCAATGGCCGTGCCGGTTGAAATGACGCCGCGAAAACCCAAGCTCCAGACGCCCGTTGCCGGAAGAATCCCCGATATCGTGGGCGATTTCTCTCACGCACGCTGACAACCGGCCGCCAAATCGACGGATTCTCGCGAAATCGGCTGGCACGCGCGGTGCACTTCCACGCTGCTGGAGAACATCCCGTGATCAAAATCAAACTCGACATCCGAATCGCGCAGGTGCTGATTGCGCTGCTGGTCGTTTCCGGCGCCGCGATGGCATACGCACAATCCCAGCAACCGGAAACGCCGGCAGTGGCGACGTTTGTCGACGCGACGCGCGACTACGTCACCATGCATCGCCGCTTCGAAAGTGTCGTCGGCCGCATCGAGATCAACAGCTCGGTCGACGAGATCAATCGATCGATGGCCGGGCTCGCCGCGGCAATCCGCGCCGAACGCCGCGACGCCAGGCAAGGCGACTTCTTCACGCCGGCGCTCGCCCGCGAGCTGCGCGCGCGCATCAACAACGCGCTCCTCGACCACGGCTTCACCGCTGAAGACATACGTGCCAGCGCACGCGTGGACGCGATTGACACGCGACCGTTTCGCCCTGAGGTCAACGGACCTTTCTTCTGGGTGCTTGCGGCAGCGATGTTTCCCTGTGTGATCGAGTCATTGCCGCCGCTCCCCGCGGAGCTGCAGTACCGCATTGTCGGAAACGATCTGTTGCTCATCGATGTTCATGCGAGCCTGATCGTCGACTTCCTGCCGCAGGTGCTGATCGACATGACGACCTCCAGCAGCGATCGCGGAAAATCCCGCTTCTTCTAGAAAATCCCCCGCCCTGGATCGAGACGCGCCCGCTGAACGGGCGCGTTTAGGCGCGTTTAGGCGCATTCCCTCTGGCACGGCCGTTGCCTTTACTGACATTGAATTGTTTCGAAAGGGAACCGTCATGACAGCCGACATCAAGCGCATCCTCGTCCCGATCGACTTCAGCGCCAATTCGACCCGCGCGCTCGACTATGCGTGCCGGCTGGCGGTGAAGTTCAACGCGGCGATCCACCTGGTACACGTCTGCGAAGTGCCGAGCATGATTACGGCTTCGATGGACGCATACGCGATCGCCTACACCGACTGGAGTCAGCGGCTCGGCGAGGAAGCCGAGGTGCAGCTCAATCGCGAAGCGGCCCGCATCAGCGACCTCAAGGTCACGACCGAGGTCCTGTTTGGCCCACCGGCGCTGTCGATCATCGACGCGGCGACGTCGAATCTGGCCGACCTGATCGTGATGGGCACGCACGGCCATGGCGCCGTGATGCACATGATGATGGGCAACGTCGCCGAGCGCGTCGTCCGCGGCGCGCCCTGCCCGGTGCTGACCGTGCGCGAACCGCGCGAGAAGGAACTCGCGAAAGGCATCGCGAAGAAGCTGGCGGTCGCCGGCGCCACGGTGATTGCGGCGATGCTGCTGCTGCCGTCCGCCGCGTCGGCACAGGGCATGACGCAGAGCACCCCTGGCGGAGAAACGTTCAGGACCTATTGCGCGACCTGCCACGGGACCAGCGCGCGCGGTGATGGTCCGCTGGCATCGTCGATGCGGCGCAAGCCGGCGAATCTTACCGAGATCGCCAAGCGCAACGGCGACGTGTTCCCATCCGAGCTCGTGTTCAAGATCATCGACGGCCGTCAACCCGTTCGCGGTCATGGCGGCCCGGATATGCCGGCGTGGGGCGATGCGTTTACGAGGTCACGCGAAGCCGGTGCTGAAGAGCGCGTGAAGGCGGTGATCCAGTCGCTGGTGGATTATCTCGAGTCGATTCAGTTACGCCCGACACACGACCAGCAGCAGTAAGCATCACGATGAGCGCGATGGCACAACTCTGACAGCCATCGCGCTCAATCGATCCATCAATCGCGCCTCGGCCCGGATCGGCCACCAGTCGTAGAGGAACACCTCGAGCGGCCGCCACATCGCCACCCATCCGCCGATCAGCAGGCTCTCGCGCGCGACGCCCGCGAAGCGCGTGTCTTTGAGCATCGATGCGACCAGGTCGCCAATCAGGATCGATGCCGCGAGGAAGATCAATCCGATCACCAGGCTCGTGCGTCCGACGCGGAACAGCTGGCGCAGCCGCCGCCGCTTTTCGGCGGCGCGTTCACCGAAATAATCGCGGACCGCATCGTGAAGCGTCTGCACGTGTTCCGCGGGCGGCATTCCCAGATCGACGTGCACGATCAGCGCGATCGGCGCGTCGGATTCCAGCTCGCGCGCCCAGCCGGCGATGAATTCCTCGGCCTTCGGATCGAGGTCTCGCTCGCGGAATGGCGTCGGATCGAGCGAATGAAACAACTGCTTCAAGTCCGCGACGTGGACTTCGATCAACTGACAATTCGCCGGCAGGTCGTAACGCCCGGTCTCCGCCATCTGTCCTGAGTATAGGCATCTTGTGCTGGTATGACATTGGCATTGATCAATGGCATGCGAGGCGTCCTGGTTGCATGCGCACTGATGCTTGCGACGGCAGTGATTGGCGCCCAGGATTTCCCCAACGCCGTCATCGTCGGCGGCGAGTCCACCTACGTCGTTCGGCCGGGAGATACCGTGACGGCGATTGCCGGGCACTTCGGCATGAGCGCGTCTGCGCTGATCGCGCTCAATCATCTCCCTCGCCCCGATGCGGTTGCGCCTGGCCAGACACTGTTGATCGACAATCCACATCTCGCCGTCGTCGATCCGGCGCGCACGATCACGATCAACGTCGCGCAACGCATGTTATTCCTGGTCGATGACGACGGGGTGACCGGCTATCCGATCACGGTTGGACAGCGCGGCTGGCCGACGCCGCTCGGCGCTTTCACGATCATCGAGAAGGAGCGCAATCCCGCGTGGGACGTGCCGGAATCGATTCAACGGGAAATGCAGGCACAGGGAAAGCCGGTCATCACCCGCATGGAGCCGTCACCTGACAATCCGCTCGGCGACTACTGGCTGCGACTGTCGCTGCCTTCCATCGGCATTCATGGCACCAATGCTCCGGCGAGCATCTATCGATATGCCAGCCATGGTTGCATCCGCATGCATCCGGACGACATTGCGGCGCTGTTCGAAAAAGTCCAGGTCGGCCTGAGCGGCGTGTTGATCTATCAGCCGATCATCATCGCCGCGATCGATGATCGCATTCTGATCGAGGTGCATCCGGATCCATATCGGCGTTTACCTGACGGCGCGCGCTACGTCAGGGACACCGCCGATCGAGACGCGCTGACCGGCCGCATTGACTGGATGAAAGTCGAGACGGTGCTGCGTGCGCGTGCCGGCCGTCCCGAAGACGTGACGGTCACGCGCACGACGCGGTGACTAGGCGGCAACGTTGCGGCTGCGCCATTCGGCGGCGCGCTTCAACGGTCGCAGCATCGCCATGCGAATCAATTCGACGCCCGGCGCCACGAACGACCAGTAGTTGCGGAACCGCTCACGCGACGCCGCATCCGTCGTTGCGACGCGCGTCTCGGTGTGAAACGTCGAGCGTCGATCGTCGATCGGATCGGCGCGCAGCGTCCACGCGATCTTGACGTAACCAGGCTCGGCAAACGCCAGGTAATCAGCGGCCGCCACGGATCGGAACACCGGGTTGGCGAGCCAGGGTTGCGTGACGCACCCGAGCACGATTTCGCGGCCGGCGGTCTCCGACAGGATCACCCACCCGATCGACTGCATCTGGTCGAGCAGTCCCTCCGGATGCTCGCGCTCGTCATGCTCTCCGCCCATGGCGACCTCGCGCATCCGGATGATGGTGCGAATCACGGGCGAGTCGAGCATGCGCATGCCTTTTGCCGTCGACATCACCACCTCGGCCGGCGCGTTGATGTCGATTTGATGATGTTCGGCGACTTCCGGATCAGGAATGAAGCGATCGAGCAGCGAATCTTTTCCCACGACTGTGGAAGCTTTCGCGGTGCCGTATTTCCAGCGGTGGTAGATCACCAGGCCGCCGTAGGCGGCACCGGCGAGAATTGCGGCCGTTCCAAGGCCGCGCAAGGCTGATTTCAAGACAGTTCTTTCGCGCATAACACTCTCCACGTGCACATACGCACGATCCTTGCCGTGGCCAGGTTCTTGCTCTGTCACGATCGGGAGCGAAACATGTCCATCCGATGGTCGTTGCTCTGCCCGGTCGACTTTTCTCCCGCATCGCTCGGCGCCCTGCATTATGCGCTGGCGATCGCACGCCGCTTTCACGTCGCGATGACCGTGCTGACCGTCGACGATCGACTGCTCGCCGATGTTGGCGATGCGCGCATGGGCGACGGCTGGTCACACGCCACGACGGAACGCGAGCTCCGCGCCTTCGTCGCTGACGCGCAGAGCGGCCGCACGCCGATCGAGGTCGAGTACGAAGTGCGCATCGGCAAGGCCGCGCCGCAGATCCTCGACGTCGCGCGCCAGCGTCGCTCTGATCTCATCGTCATGAGCACGCACGGCCGCAGCGGCGTCGGCAGGTTCGTGTTCGGCGCCACCGCCGAGCGCGTGCTGCGAGAGACGACCGTGCCGGTGCTGCTGGCGCCGGAAGATCCTGGCGCGCTGTCGTTCGAAGAACTTGTACGGCGCGCCTCGCCGGTGCTGGTCCCGGTGGACTTCGGACCGGCGACGGCGCACCAGATGGACTATGCCGGACGTCTGGCCGAAGCGTTCCATCTGCGGCTGATGATCGGTCACGTGCTCGAACCGGTCGGCGCGCTGGTGATGGCGGGCGTCGATGAAGGCGAGCTGTTGAGCGAAGAACATCGCCGCGCGTGCCGCGGACTGCAATCGATTGCCGTGGCCGGCCGCCTGCCGCTGGCGCCTGAAATGCTGATCGCCTCCGGCGATCCCGCCGAAGAGATCGTCCGGTGGGTGCGCGAGACGCAGGCCGGCCTGTTGATCATGGCGTTGCGCAGCGATCAGGACGGCGGCCCGAGGATGGGATCGGTGACCTACCGCGCGATTGCGATGAGCCGTGTCCTCACGCTCGCACTGCCGCCGCTTCAACAACGCTCATGAAGACCATCATTGCGGCGATCGATCTGGGTCCGTCGAGCCCGCGTGTCCTGTATCACGCAGCCGGTTTCGCCCGGCTGCTCTCGTGCGAACTCAAGATTCTCCATGTCAACGGCGCCTCGGCTGAATCCCGCGCGCACGTGCTCGAATACTGCCGGCGCGAGGGTCCCTACGAGATCGATCTCGAAGAGAAGGACGTCATCGTCGCGTCGGGCCTGGTCTCGGAGATGATCCTGCGCGAATCGATCCGCGAGCAGGCGCAGCTGGTGGTCGTGGGATCACGAGGGCGCGGCGGCCTGGCGAAACTGATCCTCGGATCGACATCGGACGCGGTGCTGCGCGCGGCGACCGTGCCGGTGCTGGTCGTCCCGCCGACGAATCTCGACATCGTCAACATCAGCGATCGCGCGACGTTGACCTGCGGTCCGGTGCTGGCCGCGGTCGATCTGGCGGAGCATTGCGATCATCAATTGGAGCTGGCCGCCGGCCTGGCGAAGCAATCCGGTCAACGATTGTTGATGATGACCGTGGCGCCGGCGCGGATGAGCGAGCACGCTGCCGCGGTGATGCTGCGGCAACGGGCCCATGAGCTCAACGGCACCAAGCCGCAGGCGATGATCGTCCGGCGGGGCGATGTCGCGGACGAAATCTCACGATGCGCCGTGACCGAAGGGTCGGGGCTCGTGGTGATGGGGTTGCGCGCCCGGCCGCGCGGCACTCCGGGGGCGATTGCGTCAGCGGTCCTGAAGACCAATCACGCGTTCGTGCTCGGCGTTCCCGGCTGTTAACAATCAATTACATCCACGACAGTCCGCTCATGGACAATGTGCGGACTCGATGAACAAGTACGTCATCGCGGCAGCGATGGTCGCGGTATTCGGATCACGGGCATTCGCGCAGGGCGGTCCTTCGGCATCGTTTGATATCAAGACGGTCGATCCGGAAAGCTTCCGCGCGATCGCCTTCAAGATCACCGACGCACAAAAACCCGACATCGACGGAAAGCTGACGGAGGAGGCGTGGTCGCTCGCGCCCGTGCAGGGCAACTTCATTCAGCGCGAGCCCAGCTACGGCGCGCCCGCGTCCGAGCGAACGGAATTCCGGATTCTGTACGACGACAAGACGCTCTATATCGGCGTATGGGTGTGGGACAGCGACGCGTCCGGCATCATGGGCAGCGAAATGAAGCGCGATGCCGGTTTGAACAAGGGCGATCAGCTGAAGATCGCGATCGATACGTTTCACGATCATCGCAATGCGTTTTACTTCAGCACCAATCCGCTCGGCGCCTACAAGGACGCCAACACCGTCGAGAACGGTCGCACCGTCAATTACGACTGGAACGCGGTCTGGGACAACAAGACGTCGCGTGACGACCGGGGCTGGTACATCGAGATCGCCATTCCGCTCAGCCAGTTGCGATTCAAGACCGCGATCGGAGAGTCGACGTGGGGATTGAACATCTGCCGCATCCTGTTCCGCAAGAACGAGGAGTCGTACTGGGTGCCGTTTCCGCGCGAGTGGGGGCAGTCGGGACTGGTGCGCATGTCGAATGCCGGCCTGCTGCAGGGCCTGCGCGACGTCAAGTCCCGGCGCCGCATTGAATTCGTTCCGTTTGTGTTGCCCCAGGCGTCGCGTGATTACCTGGCGGCCTCCGGGTTCAACACCGACGCGAAGTACGGCGGCGACTTCAAGATCGGCGTGACCGACGACCTGATCGCCGACTTCACCTATCACACCGACTTCGCGCAAGTCGAAGCGGATCAGGAAATCGTCAACCTGACGCGCTTCAGTTTGTTTTTTCCGGAGAAGCGGCAGTTCTTCACCGAGACCGCGGGCATTTTTGATTTCGGCAAGTCGGTGGCCGGTCTCGGCGGCGACGCCGCGGCCAACGATCCCGGCTTGTTGAACCTGTTCTATACGCGTCGCATTGGACTCGTCGATGGCGAGCAGGTGCCGATCATCGGCGGCGGGCGATTGACCGGTCGCGCGGGGCCATACGCGATCGGCGTGATGAATATTTCCACCGAAGAAGAATCACTCACCAATCGCGACGTCGACAACGCGAACTTCACGGTGCTGCGGTTGAAGCGCAACGTGCTGCGCAATTCGAACGTCGGTGTGCTCGTCGCCAACAGCCAGGATGGCGTCTCCGACTACAACCGCGCGGTCGGCCTCGATGGCGCGTGGGTCCTTGGCCGGCACGTCACGATGACGACGGTGCTCGCGAAAACATTCTCGCCGGGAACCGGGAACCGGGAACCGGGATCCGGAAAAGATGTTGCCGGCGTCGTCGATTACACCTGGAAGAACGATCGATTCGTGTACGGCGGCCAGTATCTCGAAGTCGGTGAGCGCTTCAATGCCGAGATGGGCTACATCCCGCGGCTCGACGTGCGCGCGGGCAACGTGCGCGGCGGCTGGACGCCGCGCCCGAAATTCGGCGGTATCCGCCAACTGACGTTCGCCGGCAGCGCCAACTACTACGAGAACCACGCCGGTGTTGTCGATTCACGACAGCGGGCGGTCTCCGCGCAGATGCAGCGCCAGGACACAACGAGCGCCTTTGCCGCGCTGACCAATGAATACGACAACTTGAGCCTGCCCTTTGCGACTGCCGGAACAACCATTCCCGCAGGCAACTACTCGTGGACCTACGGCACGGTCACCTATTCATCGAATCGCACCTACCGCATTTTTGGAAATGTCGGCGGAGATTATGGCGGCTACTACAACGGCCATCGCCTGACGTTCAAGACGAACATCAACGTCAACATCGGCAAGACGCTGCTGCTGGAGCCGAACTTCACGCACAATCACGTCACGCTTCCGGGCCGGCCGCTGTACACGAGCAACGTCGCGAACTTTCGCGTCAGCCACTCGTTCTCGCCTGATTTCTTCCTGAAGGGTTTCGTTCAATACAACGACGATCGCAAGTCGGCGAGCTTCAACTTCCTGTGGTGGTATCACTACCGGCCCGGCAGCGATCTTTACGTCGTCTACAACCAGGGCTGGGACATCGATTTGCCTCTGACATCGCGCGAAGCGCTCGAGCAGTCGTACCGAGTCAGATCGAAATCAGTTGCCGTAAAACTTACTTATTGGCTTGCGCGGTGAACAATCCGGCTAAAGCCGGATACCTCACTGTCGCCTGGCTCTAATAATCTCAACGACCATCGGGATCAATGAGACCGCAACGATCCCTAGAGCCACCAGCGAGAAGTTTTCCTTGATGATCGGCACATTGCCGAACGCGTAGCCGGCGCCCACGCACAACGCGGTCCACAGGATTCCGCCGGCCAGGTTGAACAGCAGAAACTTCGACGCCGACATTGATGCGGCTCCGGCGACGAACGGCACGAACGTGCGGATGATCGGCGCGAAGCGGCTCGAGATCACCGCGATGGCACCGTGGCGCTCGAAGAATTCATGCGCGCGATCGAGATGCTTGCGGTTGAGCAGCCTGCTCTGCAGTCCCGTTCCATCGCTCGCGGCAAACACACGCGGGCCAATGAAGCGCCCGATCGAGTAGTTGACGGTGTTGCCGAGAATGGCCGCGGTCGCAATCAGCGCCAGCACGAGCGTGAGATCCATCGCGCCCGTTGCGGCGAGCGCGCCGGCGGCGAACAGCAGCGAATCGCCCGGCAGGAACGGCGTGACCACCAGACCGGTCTCGGCGAAGATCACCGCGAAGAGCCCCGCGTAGACCCAGATGCCGTATTGCGCAACGAACTCAGCGAGATGAACGTCGAGATGAAGGAAGAGGTCGATCAGGTATTCCATGAACTCCTAAGCGTACCTCAATCATTTGATCTCGGAAAAAGCGATGTCGAGAATCGGATATTCCTTCCAATCCTTGTAGTTGAAATGCCACCACTCGTTGGGCTCAACCGTGAAGTCGTGGCTCTCCATCGCCTTGCGAAGCAGATCTCGACGAGCGCGCTGCTCAACAGTGCCGCCCGTGTAGTCCGGATACGATCGCGGCGACATCTCGTCATAGTCCCCGGGCATCTGCACAGCTTGCCGTAGCCCTGCGGCCGCAGCTCGCGATGCGCTTTCAACAACGCTTCCGCCGCCGGCCGTTGCAGGAACGCGCGTGCTTCCTTGTAGACGGGCTTGCCAAGAAAGTTGTTCGTGCCCGCGTAGCGGATGTCGAGCTTGATCGTCGGATCGAGCTTCACCAGCTCGACGAGATCCGGTTTGCGAGTCGCGTTGGGATCGGCGGGGGGCCTGTCCTGGACAAGCCCCGCCGCCACGAGCGCAAGACTAACGGCGAGGATTCGCATCTGGCGGCGGCAGCGTGATCGGCCGTCCGTTCACGAAAACGTGCTTGATCGCGGTTTTCTCATCAAACAAATCGCCATCCGTCACGACGACGTTGGCGATCTTGCCCTTGTCGAGAGAGCCGAGACGATCGGCGGCGCCGGCGACGGTCGCGGCGTTGATCGTCAGCGCTTTGAGCGCGGCGTCCTTCGACAGCCCATTCGCCACCGTCTTCTGCGCGTTCTTCAGGAAGTCCTTGCTCTCCGAAAGACCCGCAGACTCGAACGCGAAGACGATGCCCGCCTTGTCGAGCAACGCCGGTCCCTTCGGCGCGTTGGCGCGATCGCGCAACACGCTGAGCGATTCGTCGGCATCAGGTGCGAGTGATGGACGACGGGTGGGGAAGTTCAGGCTGTAGATGACGCGCGCATTTGCGGCCTTGATGTCGCCGGCGACGCTGTCGACTTCGCGAGCGGCGGTAATGATCGGATCGAGCTTGAACGCTTTCGCCATGTCCAGGGCACGCAACACGTCGCGCGCGCTCGACGCGCGGAACGCCACCGGCATCCGTCCGGCCAGCGCCGGCTGCATCGCTTCCATCGCCGGCGAGTAGGCACGCGATTTCGCCTGCTGATACCACTGCGCGTCGAGAAACGCCTGCCGGTTGAAGGCGACGATGCCCATCAGCGAGTTCGGATACGCATCGCCGCCCGCGGGGCTGGTGGCGACGCCGACGTGCAACGCGACCGGCGTGCGGACGACGATCGGACCGCGACGATCATCAGCCAGCGCGCCGATCTGCGGGAGGTCGGCGCCGATCGACGTCAGCACGAGCGCACTTTGACCACGGATTCCGTCGCCGGCCGGGGTCGCGAGCATCGCGGTGATGCCGTTTTCGGCGGCGCGCGTCAGCGCTTGCGCCGACGGGTTCATATGATCGGCGGCGCGCAGCTGCGGCCGCATCAAGGTGTCGCGCTTCACGCGCTCGATCTCCTCGGTCGTCTGCGGATTGTCGGAGCGCGGAATCGCCGGCGCATCGAGACCGGCATTGCTGCCCATGTCGATCAATCCCGGATAGACCGTCAGCCCTTTGCCCGCAATCGTCACGACACCCTGGGGCGCCGGGATGTTGGCGCCGACCGCGGTAATCACGCCGCCGGAAAACACGATCGTGCCGTTCTCGATCGGCGCCGACGATACCGGGACGATGCGAGCTCCGGTAATCGCGTACGAGAAGGGCGCTTCCTGTTGACCCGAAGCCAGCGCCACCGCCGCGAAGGCTAAAGCCGTCGCTGTCCAGAAACCAGTTGTTCTCCAGACGTTGGTGGTCTTCATCACTTCACCCCCGCCGTTCGCGAAGCGAAGCGCTCGTACAACTCGGTGTGTTTGCTCTTGAGTCCGACGTTGCGGCCGTTGATGAAGATGTGCGTGAACTGCGTCTTCATCTCCATTGGATCACCGGTCGCGACAAACAGGTTCGCAATCTTTCCAGGCTCCAGCGATCCGATGCGGTCGGCAACGCCGAGAATCGTTGCGGCATCGAGCGTGATCGCGCGCAGCGCGCGGTTGCGATCGAGACCCCACGCGACCGAGATCGCCGCTTCGTACGGAATCAGCCGGTTGTTCGCCGCGCCACCGGTTCCAAACGCGAACGTGACGCCCGCTTGCGCGAGCTCACCCGCGGCCTTGTAAGTCGCGGCATGATGCGCATCCTCGCGCGCCGGCATCGTCAGCACCGAGCCAAGGATCACCGGGATGTTCTTCTCTTTCAGCAGTGGCGCAACCAGCGGCGACTCGAGGCCGCCGTTGATGACGATGCGGATGCCGGCGCGATCGGCGAACGCGATCGCCTCGCGAATGTCGCCCTCGCTGCTCGCGGCCACGAACATCGGCTGCCGGCGATCGGCGATCGGCGCGAGCGCGGCGAGGTTCCAGTCAGTCGCGCGGTCCGCGGCGGGCGTCTGTCCATAGGCTCTGGCGCGCGCGATCAAATCCTCGACGCGCTTGACCTTTGCATCGCGTTCCTTCTTCAAGTCTTCGTACTTGCGAGTGGCGTCATTGCCGCCGCCACCGCCGCCGCCCCCTCCTCCGCGAACGAGCGCCGGAAACTGGAAGCTGACACCAGCAACGGGCTGCAGGGTGGCTTCTTCCCATGTCCAACCGTCGAGATTCATCA
>Ga0075418_10007064_pt1 | contig 12657 bp, 15 predicted proteins | sample SoiMetdeltSBSDD2_FD_81776 | JGI IMG/M metagenome (GOLD analysis project Ga0075418, IMG submission 81776) | Bulk soil microbial communities from a Populus tree surrounding site in Tennessee, USA - Soil MetaG P. deltoides SBSDD2 | ecosystem: Environmental > Terrestrial > Soil > Tree plantation...
CAATAATGCAGCAGCACAGACTAAAAGCATTTTAAGTGTGTTACTTTTCATTATTTCTAGTATAACCTTGTAAATAAAAATACTGTGCATGGCACAGCATTATTTTGGTGCCGCGGGCAGTAAATCCGCTCTGCAAAAAGACTAATTAGCGCTTACTGCCCTTTGGCTTTGACTGACCGCTCCCGCAACCTTTAGGGCCGCAAAGAGCGTTATGGTTTTGTAAGTTTTTGTTTTTGACTTACTGGTTTTAATGCTACTACAAGGACACAAAAAAGTCAATAAGCATAAGACTTTTTGACATTTAGTACTGTGTCAAAAAGTTATACACAGGTTCATTTAAAATTAAGCTTAATTGTTATTGACAGTCCAAAAAACCCCTTATAAGATGGGTATAGCACTTGAATAAAAAAAGTGCTCAAAAACAAAAACGATCAAGAAACAACGGCTTCTCGCAAGCCGTTGTTCCATAAAAAACCAAATCTCAAACTTAAAAGCAAAACCAATACCAAAACGGCCCGCAAATAAAGCGGGCCTTTACTTTTTAGCCACTTACCTTTAAAACATGGTTGATGGGAAACTTTGTTCAGTCGATTCTTTCAAGCGGCGATACGAACGGTATTGTTATTCAAGCCGAATGTCGTATTACAAATGGTTTACCCGCCATGGTTATAGTCGGTCTTGGCAGCAAGGCTGTTGACGAAGCAAAAGAAAGGGTTCGTAGTGCCTTCGCCAGCTGCAAAATCGAGCTTCCCAGAAAAAAGATCACCATCAATCTCGCACCAGCAGATATACCCAAAGAAGGTAGCAGCCTAGATCTGGCTATTGCTACCTCCATACTTATAGCCAGCGGCCGGACCACACAGGAACTTACAGTAAACGATGCTTTAATCGGTGAGTTAGCGCTAGATGGTACTATCCGGCCAGTTAGAGGTGTTATTGGTAAGATTCTGAGCGGCAAAAAGCAAAATATTAAACGTTTTTTTGTGCCGGTTCAAAACATGCAACAAGCCCAGCTGATTCCGGGGGTCGTACTAGTACCAATCAAAAACCTCTACCAGCTATACGAAGGCTTAAACGATTCTACAAAATTAACAAATGCAGACACGGACCAAACTGCAGCACCCGTGCTTTCTGTATCACAAAAATTTACCAGTTATCTTGCTGATGTTGTTGGCCAAGAATTTGCTAAACGAGCGCTGGAAATTGCAGCAGCGGGTGGGCATAACCTACTTTTGAGCGGCCCACCAGGAACTGGCAAAAGTATGTTGGCAAAAAGTCTTATATCAATTTTGCCTCCGCTAAGTCAAGAGGAGATACTAGAAGTCACACACCTTCATAGTCTGAGTAATAATAATTTTGATAAGCTGATTACTACTAGACCTTTTAGATCTCCCCACCACAGCTCAAGTCATATTTCAATTACAGGCGGCGGACACAATCTTCGTCCGGGCGAAATCAGCCTTAGCCATCGAGGCGTTCTTTTTCTCGACGAATTTCCTGAATTTAATCGCCAGACAATAGAATCATTACGGCAACCGCTCGAAGAAAAAACAATTACCGTATCGCGGGTCAAAGGGAGTGCCACTTATCCAGCGGATTTTATTTTTATTGCCACCGCAAATCCCTGCCCCTGTGGTTATTACGGCAGCACAAAAGAATGCAAATGTTTGCCCGGGCAGATACTTCGCTATAGAAACAAACTCTCAGGCCCGATTATGGATCGCATCGATCTTTTTGTGACAGTGGACGAAATAGAATATGAACAACTACTAGCAGCAAATAAACATAGAATTACAAAAACTGCTCTAGTTGCCGATCGGGTAAAGGAAGCAAGGCAAAAACAATTCGAGCGCTTTGAAACGTCGACAAAGCTTAACGCCTCCATGAATAATGTCGAGATAAGTAAAAAAGCGAACATTAACCCACAGGCAGCTATTATTTTGAACAAGGCGGCAAAAACAATGGCTCTTTCTGCACGAAGCTATATGCGACTTATAAAAGTCGCTCGAACGATTGCCGACATTGATGGATCGCCTACGGTTCAAACGCCTCATATTACCGAGGCATTGCAGTATCGCCAACCACCGACAAACCTTTAGTTACTTGACCCCTGTTGGGGGTTCTGCTAAAATACTAACACAACTATAAAGGAGCAATACAATCAGTAAGTTTACGCGCCTGAATCAGGATATTCGGGCACCTCAGTTGCGAGTGATTGACCAAGATGGGCAGCAACTTGGCATTTTATCACGCGCAGAGGCACTTCAGGCTGCGATAGATCAAGATCTCGATCTTGTAGAAATCTCGCCTGACGCAAACCCGCCTGTCGCTAAAATTGTTGACTGGGGTAAATACAACTACCAGAAAACAAAGCAACTCCAAAAGAGCAAGCGTAATGCAAAAACCTTGGACGTAAAACAGATGCGGTTTGGGCTCAAGATTAGCGATCACGATCTTGGCGTAAAACTTAAAAAGGTTATTGATTTCCTAGAAGCAGGTCATAAAGTAAAAATCACTATCTTCTACCGCGGTCGTGAACTCGCCCACAAAGAAATAGGGTTTAAACTGGCCGAAAAGATCATCAATGATTTTGGCGAAACAATTGTTGTCGATCAAACACCACAATTCGCCGGAAAACAACTTAATTTTGTCATAAGGAGTAATCATGCCAAAACTAAAAACGCATAGCGGTACTAAAGATCGAGTTCGTTTAAGCAAGAATGGCAAAGCACGTGTTCGCCATTCCCACGCAAGTCACTTCTTGCAAAAAAAGAGTGGCGCGCGTAAACGAAAGCTTGCCGGTTTAGATACCCTAACAGGGGCCATAGCTAAGAAAATTAAACAGCAATTAGGAGCTTAACATGCGCGTTAAACGAGGCGTTACAACCCAACAAAAACACCGCAAAATTCGTCAGGCCACAAAAGGCATGCAACTTTCGCACCGCTCAAGTATTAAACGGGGCAAACAAGCCCTAACAAAAGCATTGCAGTTTGCTACACGCGACCGTCGTAATCGCAAGCGTACTTTCCGGCAACTTTGGAACGCCCGCATTAATGCAGCCGTTCGTTTGCACGGTAGCACGTACAGTAAATTAATCGCTAATTTAAAATCTGCTAATATCGAACTTGACCGTAAAGTTCTTAGTGAACTCGCTGTACAGGAGCCAAAAGCTTTTGAAGTTGTTGTAAAAACAGCTAGCAAAGTAAATAGTTCGGCAATAAAATAGACCGCAATTTGCGGTCTATTTTATTTGTCTTAAGAGCCAGGTAATCCGTAAGCCGGGTTCTGTTTTAGCCGATCATCTATCTAGTCCAAGTGTTGCCACTAGGATCAAGCGGTTTAACCGACGACTTCAGGCGGGAACCGTGTATGAAATCGTCTCCTTGCAGCAGACAGGGTTTACCATTTTGCATCGTCACCGATGTAAACTGTGGGCTCTTACCCCACTCTTTTCACCCTTTCCTTGGGGTTATAGCCCAAGGAGGTATTGTTTCTGTGGCACTTTCCCTAGAGTTACCTCTGGTTGCTGTTAGCAACTGCCATTCCCTTTGCTGCCCGGACTTTCCTCTTGAGCATCTTTTGATTAACGATACTTTCGTTTGCCAAAAGATGCTCAAGCGATCAGCCGATTACTGGCATGTGGTAATTATACCACTTATGTAAAAATAAATCTATTAATGACTCCTGTGCAGTGCCCTGTCCAAGGTCTCGTTCACCATGCCGTCGGCAAGTTTATTGAGTTCGCGGGGCACATGCGTAAAGGAAACGTCTTTAAAATCCTTAACTGCCTCTTTTATAGAGGCATGGATGGGCCACAAGTCTCTGTTTCTAATTTTATAAATGCCGTTCATTTGATTAACCACAAGGAGACTATCTAAATAAACGTGCAGGGTCTGTATTTGGAGTTTGCGAGCCTCTTCTAGGGCCATCTTGACGGCTTGATACTCAGCTTGGTTATTAGTGGTTACTCCTAAATATGTACCTTTTTTTACAACAATTCGGTCATCCATATCCAAAATTACAAATCCGCTCGCTGATGGACCAGGGTTGCCCCTTGAGCCGCCATCTGCAAAAATCTTCGCTTCAATCAAACTTACTGTTGTATCTTTATCTTCAAGCTCTGTCTTCGGCTCGAAATTGAAATGAATAATTTTTGCCGGCGTAGTCTCATTTATCTTTTGTCTGTAAAAACCTGCGTGTCTTTCCATTAGCTGCGTAAGGGTTTTAAAACCTTCTTTTGCATATTCATTTTCGGTCGAACTTCCGAGCTGCTTTTCTAGGATCTTAGTTATTTTGGCTATACCAATTACCTTCCAAGTTTGAGAATCGTGCTCATCTATCTTATCTAATAATTGAACAACATCATTAACAGAAATATCTTTGTCGTCAAACAAACGCCAAGTTGTTGTTCTCTTGCCATTGAGTATTTCCTGGGCTTCTTTGTGGTTTAGTTTTAGTGTTTTCATCTTGAAGTAGTATATACTCCGATACACAAAAAGACCATCATTCGATGTTCATAATCTGGTCGGGGTGACAGGACTTGAACCTGCGACCTCACGGCCCCCAGCCGTACGCGCTAGCCAACTGCGCCACACCCCGACAAAAATAAGCGCTGGGACGACCGACATGATTAACCTGGCAAAGCCCAGGTGGGTGCCCTCACTTACCCACCACGGTGAGCAAGCATGTTAGGCTCCCTATAAGACAACTATTCAGATAATCATTGCGTCGGCCTACCCAGCCACTCTTTATTATACTCTGTTAGAGCAAAAAATTAAGCACCATCTCGTTCAAGTTAACCAATAAATTACCGAAGCCGCCAATAAGCACCAGAGCCATTATAATGAAAAATCCGAACGGTTCTAGCGTTTCCATAATGCGACGAAGAGGATCTGGGGCAAATGCATAAAGAATCCTGGATCCATCGAGTGGTGGAATCGGTATTAGGTTGAAAACAAAAAGGCTTACATTAAGTAAAAGGAATACTCCTAAAATCTCGGCCAAAAATGCCTCGGGGCTTACAAAGCGTAGCGATAAGGCGGCGATAAATGCTAAACCTAGGTTCGAGAATGGCCCCGCTGCCGCCAATAATGCGGCACCAAACTCGTCGAATTTAACCCTATCCGGGTTAAAGGGTACCGGCTTAGCGGCAAGTATTGGCGCATGGAAAACGAGTAGAGTAATTAGTGGCAGCACAACCGTAAGTAGCGGATCTATATGACGCAGAGGGTTTAGGGACAGCCGGCCTTCCTCTTGCGCCGTAGTATCACCTAGTTTATGACCAACAAAAGCGTGCATAAACTCGTGTATAGTCATCGACACTAGCAGGACAAGAACTAAAACAATAATGCTAACCAACGAAAAATCACCAATCATGCCCCTCAGTATACCATCGAAACAGTAGATTTCAGAGGTTGAAATATTGACTGTGGGTAAATTTTATTATATTATAAATACAATGAACGCGCCCGGACCCGCAGAAACCAACTCATCTGGCTACAGTCTTTCAACCGCTGAACGAGCTCACCTACCCATTACCTCAGAGCACGAGCAATTGCTCCATGACCGGTTTTCTGCATTGGCTGCAGACACAAAGGCTTATTATGACGGCCAAAACCCTAAAGAACAGTCGCACCCTACCCCACAACAAAGTACCGACCTTATTACCCACCCAGCAAAGGTTGTGGGAGAGCCGCAAACTGGCACCCGGGTTATTCGCCGTTTTTATGATGGGACAGAACAGCACAATCGTGTGTTCCGAGATCGAAGCTCGCGAAGTTTTTTATATTTACCACCTAAGATACAAGGCCCAGATGGAAGCCAGGTATTATTAGTCACCGACCAAGGCTCCGAAGGGGGCAAAACATACGAGATGCGTTTACTCCCAAACGAGATGACAGGCGCTAAGGGCTCATCAATATACAGATGGTCACAAAATGGAGCCGTTGGTGAAGTACCGGCTGATCAGGGAGGCTGGGGTGACGCACAAGCTATCAAATTGAGCCTTTGGCAAGATAGGGACGGACAAATTCTTTCAACCCCAGATTTAATTTACAAACGATGGCAAAAACACATTGAACAGCAACCCAAACCTAATACATTAAGAACTAAGTGGCGTACTTTAATAGCAGCCGGTACTTCGGCAGTAGATGGCTTTATGAATCGCCATTTTCCTACAAATTAGACTAGTTCTTGACTTCTTAGGGGTAAAACATTACAATAACTCCTTGAATAACTATTATAGGAAAACGTCATGCGTGTATGTGATATTACCGGCAAAGGTAAACAATTTGGCAACAATGTAAGCTTCTCGCAACGCCACACTAAAAAGGTCTGGAACCCTAACCTTCAGATCAAGACAATTCTTGTTGACGGCAAAAAAGTTCGCCTAAAAGTTAGCACGCAAGCAATCCGAACACTCAAGAAAAAAGGCCTACTGGTTTAATATTTTGGCAGTAGCCCTTTTCTTTAAGTTAACTCCTTAGCTCTCTTCAAGAATAACCAGACTGGTAAGACCTTCGGTAAGATCTTCGGCCTTTGGCTTGTATTTTTTAATTGTTTCTTTTGGTTCCATAGAAAGAGCTTTTATTGCCTGATCAAGGGGCTGCTGTGGTACTTCAAAATGCAGCTTATCGCTCTGGTAGTGTGTCGGAATAACGACCTTCGGCTCTATCTTCTTTATTAGCTTAAGGGCGCCTACAGGATCCAAGGTAAAACCGTTGCCCCCAACAGGTACAACCATAATATCAATCATACCTATGGCTTCGAGTTGAGTATCGCTAAGGTCAGGGTAAATATGGCCTGCAATTAAGATACTTGTATCGTCGATTAATATCTTGTACATAGTTGCCGATTTATCGTTCTCTTTCTCTAGATGCGACTGGGCGGCTATGCCATAAATAGAGATACCGGCAATTTCGTATTCACCCGGCTGATCAATCAATAAGCGAACAGAATCTTTGGGTACTGAATGTGATCCTGTAAACAAAGCAATATCGCCACTTTTAAGCACTTCGTTGCCGCGAAGATTTTTAATATTGTCATCAACGACAATCCGGGCCTGCTTGGTACTTAGGCTAATACAATTTGCACCGTAGAACTGAATTTCCATGTCTCTCCTTATGATAATGTACCGTTTTTGTCTACCAAGACCTGCTTTTTAGAACTAAGAACGGTACTAATAAACTTGTCCTTAATTTGGCGGCGGTAGTCAAACTCTTGTGCAGACATTAAGGTAAATCTAATCTCTTTGCCTTCTTGTGTCTCCAGCTCTTTTACGAACTTTTGCAGTGCGTGCTGGTTTACATCGCCTACAATTAATAAATCGATACCACTGCTTTCATCTCTGGTAAATTGACCGGTATACAGAGCGACAACGACATTCCCTAACGACTTTATCTTTTCCCGTTCTGTCCCGGCGCTCTCGTTATTGGCGGCAGCTTGTTTTTTTGCCTTGGGCTTTGCCCCATTTTGGCCAAAGATAGCCAAAAGCGGCTCATAAAAATCATACGATTGATTAACTTCGTAATAGAGCCTATTGTCGGTATTGTCCGAAGAAATAATACCGATACTTAACAGATTAGCCAATTCCCTTCGAACTGAATTTATCTGCTCGTCGATTTTACGTGTTATTTCCCTAACATAGAATGATCTGTTTGGGTTGCTGAAAAAAAGCTGTAATAGTTTGACCCGCGTTTTAGACCCAAAGAGTTGCTCAATCATATAGCTATTGTAACAAAATTAGGTTTCAGCCTATATAGTTTTTGTTCAATAGTGATGTAATTAGGTCAACGGCTTCTTCCTTTTTACAGATCCATCGGATGTGATCGTTGCGCTTGAACCACGTTTTTTGACGTTTTGCGTACTGCAGGCTATTACGAATAATGGACTCCTGCACCTCTTTTAAATCACACTGCCCCTCAAAATAAGGCCGAAACTCCTGGTAGCCGATAGTCTGAAGCGCTGGGCATTCCCAACCAAATTTCGCAACCAAGGCCTCGACTTCTCCCTCTAGGCCTTTTTTTAGCATTCGGTCTAGCCGGTTAACCAACTTCTTCTCAAGGTCGTCCCGCTGTGGTGGCTCTAGCCCAAGTACCAGCGTATTCTTGCGCAACGGATTTTTAGTCCCTGAGGCACCCCCTGTTTCTAATTGCCTAATAAGATGACGATGATTACTGGCGTTGCGGGGTAATTTGATGCCTTTGGCAAGCAACATTGCCTGAAGTTCGCTGACGGTTTTGGCCGTAAGCTCTTCCCTGAGCCTAAGGTCTGGATAAGAACTAAAGGAAAAATCAAACAACACCGCATCGATATAAAGCCCTGTGCCCCCTACCAAAAAAGGCAGCTTACCCCTAGAAATTATGTTGCGAATTGCCGCCTGTGCCATCTGCTTAAATGCTGCTGCCGTGACTGGCTTGTCAGGTTGAGCGATATCCAGTAAATAATGTCGAACAGCATGTTGATCATCGAGTGACGGCTTGGCTGTGCCAATATCCATTCCTTTATAAACTGTTCTTGAATCAGCACATATAATCTCACCGTTAAACTGTTGGGCTAATTCAACTGCAAGGGATGACTTCCCACTTGCAGTTTGGCCAACAATCGCAATTAAAGGAGTGTTATTTGCGCCGGATTCCATAACAATAGACCAATATCCACCGTAAAATCTTCAGAAACAGCCACGCCATCAGCTTTGAGCGCCGCAGCGTGGGCAGCCTTGCCTCCATTTGGCCAACCTGCGGCTAAACCACCCTGTTTATTAACTACGCGCTGCCAAGGCAAACCAGCCGGACCAGTGTGGGCAATTTGCCCAACTTCCCACGCTGCCCAAGCCGCCCCGCAGTACGCGGCAATCTGACCATAAGTCATAACCCGACCCTTAGGAATTTGGCCCACAATATCATACACACATTGTTTAAATTCGGCGTCGACTCGTGGCATTACAATTTTTTACCCTTAATCTTAGTAAGTATGGCCATTTATAGCGATGTTTTACTTATCCGGGTTTTGGCCTCGTTGGCGATGGTTTTTATAAGTTCGTAAGAGGTGCGCGGGGAATGCTCTGTGTGCACTTCCATATCCTTCCGAATGCGTGGTATTACTTCGCCGCTCTCAACTTCTTTCGGACCAATAACCACCACATACGGGATCTTAAGAAGTTCAGCGGTACGAATTTTCTTGCCCACCGATTCATTGTCGGAATCTACCATGGCGCGAACGCCCATGGTCTTTGCCTCATCGGCCAGGCTATTAGCAAAATCTACAATTGCTTGATCCTGGTTAAGCGTAAGAATGCGGAGCTGTTCGGGCGCCAGCCAAACCGGGAATTTGCCGGCACAATGTTCGATATACACCGACAAAAAGCGATCAATTGAACCCATAATTGCAGCATGCACCATAATAATGCGCTCTCGCTCACCGTTCTCATTAATACAGGTTAGGTCAAAGCCTTCAGGCTGGTTAAAATCAAGCTGGATTGTCGCCACCTGATGCTCGCGACCCAGCGCATCCCTGCCCATAAAGTCTATCTTGGGGCCGTAAAAAGCAGCCTCGCCAACTCCATTAATATACTGGCCTCTTACCTTTTCGGTGGCGATTTTTTTGAGTTGCGTCTCGGCGCTTTGCCACTTTTCTGAGCTGCCCAAATAGGCTTCTTTGTTTGCTGGATCGTGGGTAGACAAACGGACTGTCAGTTTAAAGTCAAAAATATTATAAAAGCGTTCGATGATGTCCCAAATTTTTAAGACTTCCTCTTCTATATGTGCTGTACGGCAAAAAACGTGGGCGTCATCTTGGGTAAAGGCCCGGACCCGACTTAAACCCGACAGCTCACCAGTCTGTTCGTCCCGGTAGCAAGTTGTTGTCTCGCGGTACCGAATAGGGAGTTCTTTGTATGACCTAGAACGCGCAGCGTAAATTTGCGCATGGTGCGGGCAGTTCATCGGCTTCATGGCGAATTCATGGCCCTCGCGAGTTGTAATTTTAAACAGCTCGTGCTCGAACTTTTTCCAGTGGCCACTGGCTATGTAAGCTTCTTTTTTTGTAATATGAGGAACGTTAACTTCTTGGTAACCATATTCGTCGCGCATTTCCTGCACGAAGCGGTCCAATTGATTGCGAAGGACTGTGCCGCGTGGCGTAAACAATGGCAAGCCAGGACCAATTAGGTCCGAAAAAACAAACAAATCCAGTTCTTGGCCCAGTTTGCGATGGTCACGTTTTTTTGCCTCAGTAGTCATAGCCAAATAATCATCAAGATCTTTCTTGGTCTCGAATGCCAAGCCATAAATTCTTGTAAGCATTTTGTTTTTAGAGTCCCCGCGCCAATAAGCGCCGGCCATGTGCGTTAAGGTAAAAGAATCCGGCTTAACGGACGCCATATTCTCGAGGTGTCCGCCCTTGCAAAGGTCCCAATAAGCCCCTGACTTATAGAAAGCAACTGGTTTTGAACCATTTTCGGAGAACTGGTCAATCAATTCTGCTTTAAATTCGTTATCGGGGTATTCCTTTTTAGCTTGTTCGGCAGATAGCTCATGTCGTTCAAAGACAGCCCAGGTTGGAAGGATTTGACGCATTTTAGCCTCTATTTTTGGGAGATCATCTTCGGTAATCGGTTCTACAAAATCGAAATCAAAATAAAAGCCATTTTCAATAGCTGGGCCAATAGTCCTTTTTGCTTTAGGGTATAGATCCATGACCGCAGCTGCTAGTAGGTGGGCAAGGCTGTGGCGCATTGCAACGAGTTGATCTTGAGATAATGCCATGATGCTCCCTTCTATAAAAAAGACGCGTTTGGCCGATTCAATACTCTCGCATGGTATTTAATCGACTTTTACGCGTCTCGGACCCATTGCTGGGTGGTTCCACCGGACTTTCCCTTTCGGGACACTCATACCGGCACGTTTACGCACGTTCTGGTTTGCCCACGGAGCTCGGCGGTTGGTTGCCGCTTCACTGCTCGATATGTATTGTAACACATCGTCAAAAATTCACCTACACATACAAATATAACAATGTTAGTACTAAATGGCTAGTACTAAACTGTTGTATTTTGTGTGACGTAGCTGTGGAAAAATATATAAACCTACCTGGCAAATATTACCATATGTGGTGTTAGATGATAGGATCCCTCCCCTAATAATTTGGCAAACAAAAAAGCCCCTTTGGGCTTTTGTTTGGTGGGCCCTAGAGGACTCGAACCTCTGACCTCTTCCACGTCAAGGAAGCGCTCTAGCCAACTGAGCTAAGAGCCCGATTGCCAGCAACGTTGTTGCGGGCGACGTAACAGAGTACACTGTAGCGCATTTTGATCATTTTTTCAAATCTGCTAGCCCTACCTACTAAGCATTAACACCTTAGGGAGTATTGACTAACTAACCCATCTATGTTACCATAACCAAGTTAAGAGGCTTATTTGTGAGTGCCAAAAAACACAGCACGCTTGAGGATTTCAAGCTGTTCTACGAAGAGTTATCCTTTTCTTCTAAACTCAAAAGCAATCGCATTCGTCGTTCTAGGTTTTCATTTCTAAAATAAAACAAAGCTGAGATTTCCCCAGCTTTGTTTAGTTTTCCACTAGTCTTTTTTGTTGCGACATGTCAATATATGGACATGGTATGCATCTACTGTTCGGGGCCGACACGGGTTGTAAACTCCCGGCTACAGCGAAGAAGCAATAATATTTGGCGACGTAGGGTTTGCGAAGTGTGTAAGGCAACTTTTACTACACAAGAAAAACCCACGCTTTCCACGAGTTTTATGGTTGAAGACCAAACATCGCGGAAGCTTAAACCTTTTACCAGGGATAAGCTGTTTTTAAGTATCTTCACTAGCTGCCGACATCGTAGCGATGCCTTACAAGATGCAATTGCACTTACCGAAACCGTTTTAGCGGCATTGGACTTCCCCCAACACAAAAGTATTAACACCAGGCAGATTGCCCAAACGACCCATAGCATCTTGGAGCGGTTCGATACAGTTGCGGCAACGCTTTATAAGGCTTACCACCTAAAAGCAAAAGCTACTTCTTAACCATTTTTACGGTAACATCGAACTTTGTCAGATACTTCCCTAGCATTAGCCTGGTTTGTGAGTAAAGTGCCGCGAAGGAGCCGTAAGCAATATTTGTTACGGGAAGGTACAACCATTGAAGCACCATAAAAATGGATCGATGTCGCTTATACCTAGCAGGCCGAGGTGGCAATGTCTTTAGACTAACAAATAACGAAGCCAGTACACCAACTAAACCCACCGTCTGAATTCGGTTAACCGTCACGGGCAACACATTGGCTATATAGCTTTCTGGATTTAAAAGTGCCGGGATAAAGGCCGCGAACGCCAACAATATTGCACCAACTGCCCAGTGCACATGGCCTTCAAGCATACGTAAAAACTTGGGAATTAGATCGCTAAGCGGAACGTTGTTTTTGTGGAAAAACCCTTTGCTGGCAATATACGCCACATCCGAGGCGCCATATGTCCAGCGACGCAACTGAATAAATTGTGCCTTGAGCGTCTTTAGATAAGTCTCGGCCAATACTGCATCGCAATACACCGGAATTGCCAAGGGATATACTCGATAATTGCCATCAAAGTGGAAATAACTACGCCAGAACTGATGACCATCCTCGACAATAGTGCGTACGCTCCAAAAATCC
>Ga0075418_10007065_pt1 | contig 12656 bp, 15 predicted proteins | sample SoiMetdeltSBSDD2_FD_81776 | JGI IMG/M metagenome (GOLD analysis project Ga0075418, IMG submission 81776) | Bulk soil microbial communities from a Populus tree surrounding site in Tennessee, USA - Soil MetaG P. deltoides SBSDD2 | ecosystem: Environmental > Terrestrial > Soil > Tree plantation...
CGGCCAGCGACGGACGGAGTTCGTCGAACGCGGCGAATAGTCGGCCGAGCGCTGCCGGCAGCTGCCGGAGTGAGCGAATGCGCTCCCTCCAGGCTTCCTTTGCCAGCGCAGCTCGGGTTGGACGCAGTTTTGGTACGGCTGCCGCTGTGGGGACAACCGAGCCGTCAGCGAGCCCGCGCAGCACGGCCAATCCAGCCAACCCGTCACCCACGACGTGGTGCATGACGAGTACCAAGGCGGCCCGGCCTCCGGTCAGGCCAGGAACAAGAGTGGCGGACCACAGCGGGCGGTCCTCGGGCAGCGGCTTGGTGACAAGGTCAGCGGCAATCTCCAGCAGTACGGCATCGTCCGCCCCTGAGTAGGGCGTTACGACCGTCACATGATCGTCGATGGTGAAGCTAGGGTCATCGACCCAGATCGGCCGTCCGCAACCGAGCGGGACCTTCTGCAACCGTTGCCGCAGCCGCGGGACTGCCGAGATCCGCTGCTGCAGAACCGTCCGCAATCCGCCTATGTCCAGCTCGCCGGGCGCGTCCAAGATCAGCACGGCACCGACCTGCAGCGGTGGCGGATGCCGCTTTGAGGCGAGCGACATCAGATCGTCGGCGCTCACCCGCTCAAACATTGCTTCAGGATCCGGCGTTGATCGAAAGCTGCCCAGAGCCGAACGCGTGGAAGGACTTGGGCAACTTTCAGGACTCTGCAGGACTTTCGACTCTTTGTGCGAAACCGGCGACGCGAAAGCCTGAACCGCGGGCGGTGAAGCCGGCCATCACGCAGCCATCTTCACCGCCCCGATACAACGAACGGAGTCTGGTCATGAACTCACCACAGAACGAGAAACAACAGGCCACCAACGATCTCGTTGAGCTGTCGGAGGCCGACTGCAGAGAGCACCTGGCACAGCACACCGCCGGTCGGATTGGTTTCATGGCCGGTGACGGTCCGCTGATCTTGCCGGTGACCTACCAATATCGCAATGGCAGCGTGATCTTCCGTACATCTCCGGTTGGCCCCCTTGCGGGGCTCGTCCGGCGAACAAGCGTCGCCTTCGAGATCGACGAAATCAATGAGCAGAGCAAATCGGGCTGGAGCGTCCTGGTGCTCGGATTCGCCGAGGCGATGGCGCACAACTATCTGCTCACGTCGGCCTGGGAGACGGGCCCAGTGCCGTGGGCGGACGGAGTTCGGAACCTCTTTGTCGAGATCAAGCCACGCAAGATCAGCGGCCGCGCCGTACGGGGTTCTTCTCGCCACTGATGCCTGCAACGGCGTAGAACCCGCCGGGTGTACGCCCTCTTGAGATCAGAGCCCGCTAGATCATTCGAGTGACTCCGCAGCAGCTCTGATGTCGGCCCACGGCTCACGTAACTGCAGCAGCCAGCTTCGTACCGGGAACTCCAGTCCTGCGACCACGGCTGCCGGCGCCTCTTTGAGAGCGCTCTCCCAGGCCAGCGCGCGAGTCACGCAGCCAGTGCTCCGCGCCAGTGCTACCAAGCGTGCAAGCTCCTCCCGGCTGCCCAGGTCAGCGAAAGGCTCGAGGTACGCGTCTCGAATCCGCACCAGATTCGGGTCATCAATTCGGCCACCGTCGTTGAGCACCCCTGCGTGGAAGGCGATCGAGTTCAAGGTGGCGAGCATGGTCCCGAAGGGGTGCCCCACCGACGCGTCGCCCCAGTCGATGATCCGGACTGAGGGCAGGTCGTCCACTCCGCCAGGCCAGCAGACGTTGTTGGAGTGCAAGTCATCGTGCTGCAAGGTATCCGCCATCGGCGAGGCGGCCAGCTCGGCGCACCGGTGGTCGTAAGCCGCTAGGCAGCTCTCGAGGGTTGAGGCTTCCTCAGCTGCCAGCCCGCCATCCTCGGTCGGCTGAGCGGCGAGTTCGGCGAGGAGCCGGCGGTACTCCAGGGGCAGCTGCGCGGGACCCCGGTCCGGGATTCCGGCAGCCAATAGATGGTGTTTGTTGCCGGCTAGGGCGAGCTGCGCTTCGCCGTACCGGGGCAACAATCTCTCCCAGTAGTCCCACAATGCGTCCGGCTCGGCCCTCGACCGGAGCATCGGGCCGCCGTCCTGGGTGAGCGACCATGCGCGCGCATCGTCGTACCCAATCACCGCCGGCGCCAGGCCCGGACGGAGCTCACCAAGCAGGGCTAGTAGTCCGGGTTCTTGTACCGTTCCGCTGGCGTTCACCTTGAACCAGACGCGACCCTCGGTTGTCTCGAACCTGAGTGTGCTCGACCAGACGCGGGTGTGCGGCTGCTCCCACTCCCCGGTAAGACGGCTGCCGCGCGGTTTGAGCTGCACCGCCACCCAATCCCGGACCTCCTCGATGAAGGCGCTGCTGGTCCACAGTGCCACCGGATCCGGGACCGTTTGGTCAGCGCTCAAGGAGCTGCTTGAGGGTTGTCAGATCCGTCCGGATCGCCGTCGCGTCTGCCTCGTAGTCGTCGTCCGACTGGTCGGGTCGGCGGCGAAGCGTGAATACCACTTCGCTGCCGGTGCCATCGGCGATCACACGCATCGGGTTGTTGAATGTGGTCCCGTCGGCCAGCTTCACTTCGTGGTCGAGGACGAAGTATGGGTTCTCCGGCACGATGGTCACCTCGACCTCACCCATCGGTGACTCGGCGAACCAACGTCCGTCCCGCTGCTCAATGGCTCCACTGAGTCCGGCCGCCCAGTTCGGCAGGTTCGCCGGGTTCACGGCGTATGCGTAGACCTCGGCAGCCGACCGCTCGATGTAGGTGCTGAGGTGTTGCGACTCGCTCATTCTCCCGACCCTAAACTCGCCCCGAAAGTCGAGCTGGCTGAGGCCCGCAAACTCATCAGCGACATGCGGTCAGATCGCAGGCTCAGGCACTCCGACAAGGCAGGATGAACTCGTGGCCGCGACGCTGCTGCCGAACCGTACAAGGCAGACTGCAAGCCGTACGCCGGCTGGCCACGCTCAGCTCCACGTGCGATGGGATCGAGTGTGCCTGCTCCTGGCACTGGTAGCCGTGCTCGCCATCGTGGTGACGCACGCCGTCGTCGTTGCCGTACGCGGCGGCCCGAGCGCTCCGGCGGCACAGACAGCAGCGATCCCGACACCGGACCAGCCGATAAAGACCCAACCCAAGTGTCCCAAGCCCGCGCCCGGCGTCATCCACAGTGCACCGGCCGCTCGCGACGATGCTGATCCCGCGGCACGAACCGTCGCGCTGACCTTCGACGACGGTCCAGGGGCGGCGACGCCACAAGTGCTCGATGTGCTGCAGAGGGCCGGCGTGCATGCCACGTTCTTCGTCATAGGTCAACACGCGGCAACCAATCCAGAGATGCTGCAAAGAATTGTGGCTGGTGGCCATGTGCTGGGAGATCACACGTGGTCGCACCGCATTCCGAGCGTGTCAGCCGGTTGGAAGCGGAGCAGGCTGACCGGCGAGATCGAGCGTACCGATCGTGCGATTTTCGATGCCACTGGACTCGAGCCATGTCTGTTTCGGCCGCCAGGCGGGGTTGTGAAGGGTGCGGAAACCGTCGCTCATGCCGCCGGTCTTTCGATGATCTTGTGGTCCGTCGACACCCGTGACTGGGCGCCATCCAAAGACCGCGCGAAGTTCGCAACGATCATCCGGAAGCGAGCCGCGCTCGGGCTTACCGAGGAGCATCCGGTGATCTTGCTTCATGACGGCGGCGGAGATCGAGAGGCGACGGTCGCTGCGCTGCCAGAGATCATCAACGACTATCGGGTCCATGGATACCGATTTGTCACATTGGACAAACCAACGTAGCGGCTGAATTAATCGCATTCGTGTTCTAATAGATGGGTGAGGTTTGAGGCGCGGCACATCGGCAGTGGGCGGTGGGGCGTCTACGACGGGGGCGTGATGGGCTGGCGCGCTGTCGATCTTGGAGAGGACGAGGCATGCCAGATGGCGATGGATATGGACGTTGTCTATAACCAGTACGGGCAACGAACAGCAGACGAAAGACGCGAGGTACGGCCGCCGATCGAGGTTGAAACCGCAACGTGGTCAGCGGGAGGGACCTTGGACTACTGGGTACGTGAGCGCGGCGAATGGTGGGGACGGGTACGCGGGCCGGATGGACGCCAGCTGTGGATGAAAGCCAAAGATCTGAGACGTACGGATAAGTAGGCCCTTCGGCAGGCTCAGGGCGCATGATTGCGGCTCAGAGCGCAATCACAAGAGCCGGTCTTGCGGGGTGGTAGCGGCCAGCAAATGGCGGGCTCGACGTCCAAGATCGTTGAGATCGACTCGGCCGGCCTCCGCCGCCTTTGCGAGCCGCGCTGCCAGATCCAAGGCCTCATCGATCAGCGGCGCCTCAGTCGCGGCCGCCTCCTGGCCCATGTCACGCAGAATCGTCGCCTCGGTGCGCGCGGCGATGATCGGATCCTTGATGCCTTCGACCCAGACCTTGGTTCGGCGGCCATCTCCTCGTTCGTCCCCGAGCAGGGGCTCAAGCGCATAGATGTGGTCTGATCGCGCGAACTTACCGAAGCCGAGCGAGACCATCCGCGGTTCTGACACCACGATCCGATCATGTCAGGCCTCGCCCACCTATTCACGAAACTGGCCACGAAGGACCCGCAATTCAGTTAATCTGGCGGGCGTTCTGATCACTGCAAGCTGCGATCGCCCAGGGCGACACGCCGATCATCTCGGGGGACTCTTAGCCGTCTCCAGGCGTCCTATCATCAAAACTGATCACATCAGTCACATGCTTCACTCCATCAACGTCGAGCAGGGGGAGTCGACATGACCTTTACCGCGGAATCAAAGGCTGACAACCGCTTGGACCTGTGGACCCAGGTAAACGTCGCCGGGGTCAAATATCTGCGCCTGCCGCTGCATACCTCCTGGCTGGAGCCGACGGACGATCTGGTGCTGGCACTGAAGGAGAGCCTGAAGCTTGCCCGCCCAGGCGACACCGTCGGGGTCAGTGAGAAGGTCGCCATCCTGCTCACCGGGCGGACCGTGGACATCAGCACCGTGAAACCTGGTCGGCTCGCCCGGTTCCTGGCTTCTCGTGTCCACCCACGCACCGATTCCAAGGGGCTGGCAGTCCCGGAGAAGATGGAGTACGTCGTCCGAACCGTCGGCCTGCGGCGGATCATCCCGGCAGTAATCGGCAGTGCCGTCACTCGCCCGCTCGGGATGCACGGAACCTTCTACCGGGTTGCTGGATCGGTCGCACGGGACGTCGACGGCGGACGACCGCCGTACGAGGATGTGCTCTTCCCACCCCTAGACAACAAGGTCGCACAGAAGATGTGCGCCGAGCTCGAGCGGGCGCTGGACATCGGCGTCAGCATCGTCGATCTCAATGACTACGGCGGCTCGATCCGCGCGGTGTCTCCACGATCACTTTCTGAGGAAACCTTGGCTGCTGTGCTCAGTGACAATCCGTTGGGTCAGCGGCTCACGAGCACACCATTCGTCCTCGTTCGACCCGCTTGAGACTCGCTCAGCCGCCTGATCCAAGCCCGGATCATTTTCAGCGTCGCCGGCGCGCCACCACGTCGATGGCCTCGGTGAGCAGCTGTCGCTCTGGTGCGCGCAGCAGGTACAGGACGCCGATGAAGACTCCCACCAGAGTCAGTCCGACCGCTGACACCAACAGCAGCTCGCTTGTGAAACCCGTACCAACAACAGGACCGAGCAGGCGGTAGACCAGAGCGCCGGCAGCAGTGCCCGACGCGGCCGCAAGGGCTGTACGGCCCACCATCACCGGCAGCGACCTGAGATCGACAGCGCCATGGCGTCGGCCGAGCATCAAGGTGTTGGCCACGGCCGCGAACATCACTGACAGCGAAGTCGAAGCAGCCAGTCCGGCGATTCCGAAGGTGAGGCCGAGAGTGAAATCGCCGACCACGTTGATGGACATGGCGAAGACAAACACCAGCACCGGGCGACGTGAGTCGCCGAGCGCGTACGAGGCGCGCACCACCATCTCCCGCCATCCCAGAGCCAGCAGCGCCGGCGCGTACCACAACATCGCGGTCGCCGTCCGCTGGGTGTCGGCCGGAGTAAAGCTGCCATGCTCGAAGAGCAGCGCGACCAACGGGACAGCACAGACGATCAAGAAACCCCACACCGGCATCAGCACCGTAGCCACCGTGGACAAGCCACGGCCGACCAGCCGCCGCATCTCATCGAGATCCCGCGCGCCGGCAGCGGCGCCGAACGCGGGATAGAGCGCGGTCAGCAGCGACGCCACGAGCAAGGTCTCGCCGAGGGAGATGACTCGCCAGGCATAACTCAACGCTGAGATCGTTCCCTCGCCGACCATCGAGCCGACCGCCCGGTCGACCATGGTGTTGGCGTTGCCGAGGGCGCTCCCGACAAGCAGCGGCGGGATCAATCTTGCGATCGTTCGGAAGCCCGGATCCTTGATGTCAAAAGAGGCACGCAACCGCAGACCCAGGGCATGAATGGGAATGAACTGGCACAGCAACCGGGCCGCGGAGCCAACCACGAATCCGACGGCAAGGGCATAGACGCCGTAACGGGGCCCGTACAGAACCGCCGCCGCGATCATGATCAGGTTGAACGGAACGCCCTGCATCGCAGACCAGAAGAACCGGCGATGTGCCTCGGCCGCAGCGGCAAGCAAGTTCGTGCCCGATATCAACACAGTGGCAATCAGCACAATGCGGGTAAGCGAAGCAGCCAGCTCTGCCTGGGCCCCTTTGAACCCCGGCGCCAGCACGGCCACCACCGAGTTTGCCGCCAACGCCATGACCAGCGAGCCGAGGCCGAGAACGAGCAGTGTCACGGTCAACACGACCGACAAGGTGTGAGCTGCCTTGTTGGAGTCGTCGTCGGTACTGGTCTGGGCGGCGAGCACCGGAACGGTCGCCTTCGCCATTGCGCCAGCGACGAGTGCCAGCACCAGATTCATCAGGCCCTGGGCCACGAGATAGGCATCCAGCTGCGCACCAGCCCCGAACACACCCGCAATCACGACATCGCGGACAAAGCCGAGCACGGCGGAGAAGGCTGTCAGGACGGTCACCAGCGCAGCCGCTTGGGCAATCCCCGACCGTGCCTTCACGTCTAGCAACATAATGCAGCCAGGTCGCCTCTACCGGCTGCGAACACTGGGTGGGAGCCCGGGCTCCCACATTCAAAGCAGCTCCTCAGATTCGTTTACGACATAGCACTCGCCATACGCTGCACTGCGTCGGCAAGGTGCTCTGGGCTTGTTCCGAAGTTCAATCGCGCGAATCCGGCACCCTCGCGGCCGTAATCCAGCCCGCGACTGAGCGCGACCCGACCCTTCCGAAGAAAGATGGTCGCCGGATCGTCCCCCAGGGTCAGGGCTCGGCAGTCCAGCCAAGCCAGATAAGAAGCCTCAGGCGGTCTCCATGCGATTTCGGGAAGCTCGGCCGCCAGCAGCTGGTCGAGAAGTGTGCGATTTGCTGCCAGCCGGGCTTGGACCGCATCGAGCCAGCGGTCGCCAGCGCTGAAGGCCGCTTCAGCCGCGACGACGCCGAGTATCCCTACCCGATCCGTCAGGGGTGGTAGGCGCCGCACCGCGTCACGCGCGCGATCAGATGCCGTGATCACGAGCGCCGCCTTCAGCCCTGCCACATTGAACGCCTTCGACGCCGAACTGAGAGCGATACCACAGTTTCGCGCGGCGTCTGAGACTTCGAGCCACGGCACGTGAGTTGCACCCTCTAGGACCAGCGGAGCATGGATCTCGTCCGCGAGCACCCACGCGTCGTACGCGACGCACAGCTCGGCTATCTGCTCCAGCACCGGTCGTGGCACTATCCGGCCGGTCGGGTTGTGCGGATTTGCCAGCACGAGGACGCGTACGCCGCCGGCCAGCGCCGCCTCCAGTGCTTCAAGATCGACTGCGTCGGTGGTATCCAGCGGGAGTTGGACAAGCTCGACGCGCGCCTGTGGCAGCTCTGCGAAGAAAGGCGGGTACGCCGGGGTGAAGAACGCCACCTGCGCGCCGGGCTCGATGAGGACCCGGCACAACTCGATGAGCCCAGCCATGACATCCGGTACGAGGGAGACCTGTTCCGGATCGACCGTCCAGTGCAGCCGACGTTGGGCGAACCCCGCGAACGCGGCTCCGATCCGAACAGCTGCTGGCGCCGTGTAACCAAGATCGTGGCGGTCCACCGCCGCATGCAGCGCCGCGGTGATCTCCGAAGCCAGCGGAAAGTCCATCTCAGCGACCGTCAACGGCAAGACATCTGGCTCAGGGCCGGACCACTTCTCGCTCCGCCGCTCATAGAGCGTGGCCAGGTCCGGCACCTGCAGATCAATGGCGCCGGTGGACTCGGAGCGTGCTCGTGCTTGCACAGGGGTGGCTGGGTGTGATCCAGGTGGTGGCCGCCGATTACCGGAGGTCGTCGTCCTCGCCGTAGACCACGGTCTCCTGCTCCACCAGGTCGGCCTCGTCGGCCTCACGAATGCCCTGACCGACGCTCACAGGCTGTGCCTGCCGCTCGGCCTCGCCCTCAGCAAGTGGGTCGGCATCGAGTGTCTGTTCGGCCCAGTCGGCCTCAGGCACGTCGTCGGGCGGGGTGTCAGGGCTGGAGAGAGTCATGGCGCTCCTTGACGGTCACACTTCTCGATCAAGGTTTGGTCCTCACCCTATGCCTCCCCGATTTAATTTGATTGCGCGGCCCAAGCGGGGCTGCCTAACCTGATCGAGGAATACATCGCGAGGCGATCTGGTTGCCAGTGCGAGAGGAGGTGCCCGCCTTGTACATGATCACGATGACTCCGAAGACGTGCCTTGGCTGCGCTAACGCGGATGGGGTGAGCGCACCCCTCGACCGCATAGCGTAGCGGTCTCACTCTTCCATCGGAAACATCCCTCATCAGGCGTTTGGGCGCGCCCACACTGCGCCCATCGGCCAAGTCAAATACGCCTACATCGTCTATTTGCAAGGAAAACAGCCATGTTTGAGTATGAGTACAGACCACAAGAACAGATCAGTCGCGAAGCCGCAGAACGCTCCGCGATCATGGTCGCAATCGCGGCGCGCAGGGCTGAGGCCAAGCGCGTACGCCAGCAGAAGCGCGGCAGCGCAGTACGTGCTGAGCCTGTTAAAGCTCAGTAATGCCCGTTGAGAATGTGCGCTGAGCCTGTCGAGTGCGCAGAGTCCGCCCTCTGACAGGCTCAGGGCGCATCTCCATTGCGCCCCAGGATTACTGATCAGCGGCGACGACGGCGTGCCGTCCCAAAGATGCTGCGAATGATCTCCGTTCCAGCCGTACGCGCGAATTGCTTGAAAGCACTCGAATCGGTGATCTGCTCCACCATTGTTTTGTCCGCACGTCGCGGACTACGCGATGGCGCCCGCGTGGCCGCTCGTGCCTCACGCTCAGCCTGAGCCTGAGCCTTCGCGCGTTCTTTTTCAGCCGCCGCTGCCTGTGCCGCGGCCTCCTTTTCCAGACGTTCCCGCTCCGCTGCCTCGGCTCCGGCCCGCAACTCGCGGGCGAGTTTCTCGTACGCGGAGTCTCGATCCAGTGGCTGTCCGTACTCGTCCATCAAGGCCGACGCGGCGATCCCCGGCCGCAACACCTCCTCCGGCGTAGGTGCCATGAGCGACTCCGGTGCCCGCATGCGAGTCCACGCCACGGGCGTCGGCGCTCCATCGGGATCCATCACGGTGACGATCGCCTCGCCAATGCCGAGTTGCTGCAATGTCTCCGACAGGTCGTAATGCGACCTGGGAAAGGTGGCCACGGTCTGTTTGAGAGCCTTTGCGTCATTCGGCGTATGGGCGCGGAGCTGGTGCTGAACCCGCGATCCCAGCTGCGCGAGTACATCATCGGGCACGTCTTTCGGCGTCTGAGTCACAAAGAAGACCCCAACCCCCTTGGAGCGGATTAGCCGAACTGTCTGAGCGATGGCGTCGAGAAAGGCCTTGGAGGCGTCATCGAACAGCAGGTGGGCTTCGTCGAAAAAGAAGACCAGCTTCGGCTTGTCGATGTCCCCGACCTCGGGCAGCTCGTGGAACAAGTCGGCGAGCAACCACATCAGGAAAGTCGAGAACACTGCCGGCCGGTCCATCAGATCGGGCAGCTCCACTAGCGAGACCACGCCATGCCCATCACGCGTCACGCGTAGCAGGTCGGCCGTATCGAACTCAGGCTCGCCGAAGAACGCATCCGCGCCCTGGTCAGCGAAGTTGATCAAGGTACGCAAGATCACGCCGACCGTCGAGGCGCTCAGTCCGCCAATGCTCTTCAGCTCCGCTTTGCCGTCGTCGCTGGTGAGATAGGTGAGCACCGCCCGCAGATCCTTGAGATCCAACAGCGGCAGCTCGGCCTGGTCGGCGTAATGGAACACCAAGCCCAGCGACGACTCCTGCACCTCGTTGAGTCCGAGCACTTTCGACAGCAACACCGGGCCGAACGAGCTCATGGTCGCCCGCAGCGGTACGCCAACGCCTTGGCCGCCGAGTGCGAAGAACTCCGTCGGACAGGCTCTCGGCTGCCAGCTCTGGCCGATCTTCTCGGTACGCGCCAGCAGCTTGTCATTCGGCTGCCCAGGCGAGGCGATGCCGGACAGATCACCCTTGATGTCGGCGGCGAAGACCGGCACGCCCGCAGCCGAGATCTGCTCAGCCATCAGCTGCAGAGTCTTGGTCTTGCCGGTACCCGTGGCTCCTGCAACAAGTCCATGCCGGTTCAGCATGCTCAACGGGATGCGGATCACGGCGCTGGGCACAGCCGCGTCGTTCTCCATGAGGACGCCGAGCTCGATGGCCGGCTCGTCAAACGTGTAGCCCTGGGCGATCCGCTGCACCTCCTCGGAGAGTTGCTGGGCAGCCGGCTCAGTCATGTGCCAAATCGTAACGACGCACCGTGGAGTTGCCTGAAGAAACTTGATTAGAGTGTCACAGTGATTTTCAAGCGCGTCGGTGACGTACGCCCGTATCCAGATCATGGTTACGTCCAGAAGCAGTGGGCGGCCATCGCCCCGCACCAGGTGCGCTTGGATCAGCTCGTCACGACCAAACGAACGCTCGACTTGGAGGCGCTCCTCGAGGAGGACTCAACCTTCTACGGCGACCTTTTCGCGCACGTTGTTTCCTGGCGCGGAGAGCTCTACCTCGAGGACGGGCTGCATCGCGCACTGCGGGCGGCTCTCCAGCAACGGCAGACCATGCATGCACGCGTGCTTGACCTGAAGTAACGCCGAACTCCAGGTAGGCTCTCACCGCACGGGGGGTAGTCGGGCACGGGAGGAGCTCGGGGAACTCACGCATCGGGGCCGCTGCGGAGGTAAAGGAGTTCGACGTTGATCGGTCGGATCTTCCGTGTCGCAAGAACCCCGGTCACCCTCCTCATCCTGTTCGGCGTGCTCTTGTACGGCGCGTGGTGGGGATACACCAACATCATCAGGCCGATCCCGTCGCTGCCGCCCGAGCCCTGCGTCGACCAGACGGTGCCCAAGGGCCAGCTGCAAGCCAGTCAAGTCGTGATCAAGGTGTACAACGGCGGCGACCGCAAGGGTCTAGCTGCCGATGTCGGCCGGTCTCTGCGCACTAAAGGCTTCCGAGTCGTCCTGACGGACAACACCGTGGAGTAGATTCAGAAGACCGTCATCGTCGGCGCAGACGTCAACAATCCCGAGGTGTTGTTCGTCAAGTCCTTCTTCAAGGAGGCGACCGTACGCTCAGACCAGCGAGTGGACCGTTCGGTTGACGTACTTGTGGGTAATAAGTACGGCGGCTTCAACAAGAAGGCGGAAGCCACCTACCGGGTGGAGACCACCACGGTGTGCTTGCCGTCTCAGACGCCGACCGCAAGCCCAGCCCTTGGCAACTGAACCCGGGCGGCCTAGATGGGTTCCGTGGTCCGCCGATAGCCCGAGCAGATCGTACGCATGTAGGAGATACGGCCGGCTTCATTGACGTCGAAGTAAGCCCGCTGCTCGACGATGAACGGTCCGTCGGGGTTGCGGATCAAGAAGCGGTAGTCGATGCGCTCCCGGTCGCCAGCGTGGCCGGCCTCGACATAGTCAATGCGCTCGATCACGTCCTTGGGCTCGAACCACTCGTAGAGCACCTCATGTACGACCTGCTGAGGCGAGTCTGCCTCCCAAAATCGTCGTGGCGTCATGGCGCGGAAATCCACGTCGGACGCAAAGAGTGCCACAAGGCGATTGGTGTCCTTGGCAGCCAGAGCGGCCACAAATCGTGACCCAAGATCAGTCATGCGTCCCCTTCGGTCACAGCGAGACTACCGACCGATCTCACTCGTCCCCATGGGCACGCCAGCGGGCGAGTCGACCGCGCTGCCCAACGGCTCGGAGGCGCTCCTCGGTGTTGGCTCGCTGGTCTTCAGGCGTCACGATGAGCAGTTCGTCGCCACCCTTGATCCGCTCCCGCAGATCCGGGTAGAAAGGCCGCCCGTCTCGAATGATCAAGGACACTACCGTGTCCTTGGGCAGCCGAAGCTCACCTACCTCCACCCCGGAAAGGCGCGACTTTGAGGGAATGCGAACCTGCAGCAGCTCAGCCGAGATCTTGTCGAGCGGCGCAACCTCGACTTCGACGTCTTGCGCTGTCCCATCGTCCACCAGGCCCAACAGGCGGGCGGCCAACGGCAGCGTTGGACCCTGGAGACATGTGAAGACGATGACAAAGACCAGCACCACATCGAAAAGGA
>Ga0075418_10007068_pt1 | contig 12654 bp, 9 predicted proteins | sample SoiMetdeltSBSDD2_FD_81776 | JGI IMG/M metagenome (GOLD analysis project Ga0075418, IMG submission 81776) | Bulk soil microbial communities from a Populus tree surrounding site in Tennessee, USA - Soil MetaG P. deltoides SBSDD2 | ecosystem: Environmental > Terrestrial > Soil > Tree plantation...
GGCGTCCTTACCGTTGTTGCCGGCCGCTGCGACGACCAGGATCCCGGCGTCGGTCGCCTTCTGCACAGCGATGCACAGCGGATCGGTCTGGTACGACTCGTACACCGCCCGACCTAGTGACAGGTTCAGGACGCGGATGTTGTATCGGGCGCGGTTGTCGATGGCCCAGTAGATCGCCTCCATCACATCGCTGGTGAACCCGATGCCGTCCGAGTTCAGCGCGCGAAGGTTGATGATGTGCGCGCCCGGCGCGACGCCGGGATAGCCGCCCTTGGCGCCGGCGTTGATGGTGCCCGACACGTGCGTGCCGTGGCCGTTGCCGTCATCCCCCTTGCGGCCGAGCGACTCCACGAAATCGTGGCTGACGACGATGCTGCCGCTGTCGCGATGGGTCGCAATGCCGGTGTCGATCACCGCGACGCCGATGCCGCGGCCGGTGAAGCCGGCGATGCCTTCGGTGCCTGCCCACACCTGTTTAGCGCCGATCGTTTCGGTCGTAACCGACAGCCGCATGACCGGCGCGTCGCCCGAGAGCTGGTCGACGTCCGCATCCTGGCTCAGCGCGTCGAGCTGCCCGCCGGTCACTTCCAGCACCGCGCAGCCGCGAAGCCGCTTCTTCAACTGCGCTCCGTAGCGCGTGGCCAGTGTGTCGGTTTTCGAGTCCGACCCGCACACGATGACGCGGGTGGTCGACGCGTCGGCGGCTGCCAGACGCTCGCTCAGGTCACGTGAAAGCCGCGCACGACGCTGGCCGGCTTCCACCGGCTGGCTGATCGTGAGGGCCAGGATCGCTGTCAGCATCGCGGTGCCGAACGCGCGGATCGTGCGAGTCGAGTGTCTGGTCATCGAAGGAGCCCACGTATTGAGTTGTTTGGGAGCTGGGGAACGACCGGCCGTAATCCACGGCATGTGCCACGACGCAATTTCCCTGTGAATTCTGTGAGAAACCGGTAGGACGAACAGACATGAGCGGACTCTTTGGCGCAATTTGATTGCACCGCCGAACCCTCATCGAATACCATGTGCACACCCGCCGAAAAGCCGTTATCGCTACGCCAGGCAACGACTTGGCTCGCATGGCGGCCGATCGGGTGGGGGTAGGTCTTACCCTTCAGAAATCGCCGGAAAACCTCATGTTTGGCGCCGGCCAAGAAATTGGCCGGTGAGGCAAGAATTGGCCAAGACCACTAGAACGCTCCTTACACTTCTCGTCGCCGCGGTGCTCGCCGCCGCTCTCTGGTGGTCCGTGGGCGCGCGTACGGGGCCGTCTCCAGTCGCCGCCGATCCGACGCCGATTCAGCCTGGCGGCGAGCTCGTGGCGACGATCCGATCCGAGCCGGCCACCTACAACCGCTACGCTCCGGCGGGCGGCCGCGCGGCGACCGATCTCCTGACGCTGCTTACACATGCGCCGCTCGTGCGCATCAACCGCACGACCGATCAGATCGAGCCCTGGCTGGCCGAGAGCTGGGCGTCCTCGGCGGACGGCCTCACGCACACTCTGAAGCTTCGCGAGGGCGTGAAGTTCTCCGACGGGCAGCCACTGACGTCCGCTGATGTGCTCTTTTCGTTTCGCGTCGTGTACGACCCGGTGTTCAAGAGCGGGCTGCAGCCGGCACTCTCGGTGAAGGGCAAGCCATTGGCCGTTCGTGCGCCGAACCCGCACACGGTTGTCATCGTTTTTCCTGAGGCCTTCGCGCCGGGGCTTCGGCTCCTCGACGTGCTTCCGATCCTCCCAAAGCACAAGCTCGAGGCGGCTCTGGACGCCGGAAAGCTGGCTGAGGAATGGGTGCCGGCGAAGCCCCTCACCGACATCGCCGGCCTGGGTCCCTTCGTGCTCTCCGAGCACGTCGCGGGGCAGCGTCTCGTCCTGACGCGCAATGCACACTATTTCCGCCGCGACGCGTCCGGCGTGCAACTGCCGTATCTCGACCGGCTGATCCTGAGCGTGGTTGCCGACCAGAACACCGAAGCGCTGCGCCTCGAGGCCGGCGAGGCGGACCTGATGTCCAACGGCGAGATCCGGCCGCAGGACTATGCAGGCTTCAAACGGCTCGCGGGACAGGAACGCCTCAAGCTGACTGATATTGGTGTCGGCCTCGATCCGGACTTCCTTGCGTTCAACCTTCGGAAGGAGCTGGCGAAGGACCCACGGGCGTCCTGGCTGCAGACGCGGGAGTTCCGGCGCGCCGTCTCCGCCGGCGTCGACCGGAGCGCGATCGTGAACGCGGTCTACCTGGGTGCTGCCGATCCGATCTACGGCCCGATTTCTCCGGGGAACCGGACGTGGTACGACGCGAGTGTCAACAAAGGCTCGTTCGATCCCGCCGAGGCCCGCCGACTGCTGGCGACGGCCGGATTGACAGACGCGAACGGCGACGGGCAGCTCGAAGACGCGCACGGCAAGCCGGCGCGCTTTTCGATCCTCACGCAGGGCGGCCACAACCGGGAGCGGGTCTCGGCCGTGATCCAGGAGCAGCTGCGCAAGCTGGGCCTCGCGGTGGACATCGTGACGCTCGATCCGGGTGGCGTCGTTCAGCGTTGGGGATCTGGCGACTGGGATGCGATGTACTTCGGCCTGCAGTCCAGTTCGACGGACCCAGCGCTCAACACCGAGCTCTGGCTCAGCTCCGGCTCGCTCCACATCTGGAACCCGTCGCAGCCCACGCCGGCCACTGACTGGGAACGGCGCATCGATACGCTGATGGGCGAGGTGTCGACCGCCCCGACGCTGGAGGCGCGGCAAAAAGCGTTCGGCGAAGTGCAGAAGATCGTTGTCGAGGAGCGCCCGCTCGTGCACTTCGTCGCCCTGCGAGTCACGCTGGCCACCTCGGACCGCGTACGCAATCCGACGCCCGCGCTGCAGTTGCCCCAACTGCTGTGGAACGCCGAGAGCCTGGCCGCGGGCCCTCGAGCCAACGGCGGTAGCCGCCGGTAACGCGAGGGTGTTCTCCGGCCGAAACACCGAAACGTGCGGCACGGCTTTCTTCACTTCCTGATCCGGCGCTCCGCACTGGCAGTGCTGCTCGTTCTGCTGGTTTCCTCGGCCTCGCTCTGGCTGATCAGCCTGGCGCCCGATCATCTCGCCGGTTTCGACATCGATCCTGAGGTAGCGGCGGCGGAACGCCAGCGTCTGAAACTCGATCGACCCTTCGTCGTGCAGTACGCGGCGTGGCTGTCGCGGGCCGCGCGCTTCGATTTCGGCGAGTCGCTCAAGTACGGCCTTCCGGTCACGACGCTCGTCGGCGAGCGCGCCTGGAATACGGCCCTGCTCGGCACCGTGTCACTGTTGCTGGCCACCCTGATTGGCATCCCCGCGGGAATCCTGACCGGCAGCCAGCGCGGCCCGCTCGCAGGGTTTACTCGCGTCACCTCCGTGATGCTCGTATCGGTCCCGCCGCTCGTGACATCGTTCATGCTGCTGCTGGTAGCGTCGCGCACCGGGTGGTTTCCGGTGGGCGGTTTCGTCCCCGAGTCTGCGGGCGCCGGGGAGATGATTCGGCACCTGATCCTCCCGTGCCTCGCGCTCGCCGTTCCCCTGGCCGCAACGCTCGAGAGACTACAGTCCCAGGCGTTGCGCGAGGCGCTCGGCGAACCCTCAATCCGCGCCGCAATCGCGCGCGGCTGCTCGCGCACGCGGGTCACCTGGCGTCATGCGCTGCGCCTCGCGCTGCCACCGGTGCTCGCCGTGTATGGCGTCCTGGTCGGCGCGGTGCTGAGTGGATCGTTTGCGGTCGAGATCGTCATGGCGTGGCCGGGCCTCGGCGCGCTGATGTATGAGGCGCTCGTCGCGCGGGATCTGTACCTCGTTGCCGGCTGCGCCGCGGCCGGTGCCGCATTTCTTGCGGCCGGCGTCCTCGGCTCCGACGTGGCGCTCGCGCTGGCCGATCCGCGAATCGGTCGGTCGCCATGAGGTCATCCTTTCTCCTGGCGCTCGTCGCACTGGTCGCCGCGGCGGGTCCTGTGGCGGCTCCGCACTCGCCGTCACATCAGTTCACCGATTTCATTCACGCACCACCCATGCGGCCGCGCGTCATCGGGCCTGACGGCCGCCTGCGTTCCCCGTTCGTCTATCCCCTCCGTCTGGAGAGCCGTCTCGAGCGCCGGTTCGTCGAGGATCGCGCGCGCCCGATGCCCCTCCAGTTTCTGTCGGGCGGATCGATCGTGTCGGTCGCGCCATCGCCGGATTCTCCCTGGTTTCCTTTGGGAACGGATGCGCTCGGCCGCGACGTGCTGACGCGGCTCCTGTTTGGTGCCCGCGTGTCGCTCGGCGTGGCAATCGCGTCCGCGGCCGGCGCGCTCCTGATTGGCCTGATGGCCGGATCGCTCGCGAGTGTCGCCGGGAACCTGGTCGACGAAGGGGTCATGCGCGCGGCGGAGTTCGTGATCGCGCTGCCGGCGATCTACGTGGTGCTCGCGCTCAGATCCGCCCTCCCCCTTACGCTGTCGCCCCCGGCGATCTTCTGGACGATGGTGGGTGTGTTCGCGCTCGTTGGGTGGCCCCTTGCGGCCCGCGGCGTCCGCACCATCGTTGCCAGGGAAATGAGCATGGAGTACGCGGAAGCTGCGCGCTCCGTTGGCGCAAGCCGTACGCGATTGCTGCTACATCACCTCCTGCCGGCAACCAGTGGCTTCCTGGTTACGCAGGCGACACTCTTGATTCCGGCGTTCATCCTCGCGGAAGCCACGCTGTCGTACACCGGCCTCGGTTTCGGGGAGCCGACATCGAGCTGGGGAGTGATGCTCCAGGAAGCCGGCCGCGGCCCGATTCTCGCGGAAGCCCCCTGGTTGATAGCCCCCGCGGCTGCGATCGTCCTCGTGGTACTGACGGTCAATTCCGTCGCCAGCCGCCCGGCGGCTGTTCCGTTCCAGCGCACCGATCCAACCTAAGTTGTTCGTACCCGGGCACTTGCCCCACTCTGCGCAGAGTGTTCCAGAGTTGCACGTGTGCGACGTATTTGGACATTCTACTAAGATGCTTTAATTCAATGAGTTAGCATCATCAAACGTCCCGGTTACAGGTTTGTGTGGTCCGTTACAGAACAAACCACCGCCAAAAAGAGCGACCTACCAGAATCGTATTCATCCGCAAACGCCTACATCGAAAGCACTTAACGTCTAAGCTCGACTTGTAGATGCCGTGGCCCTGCGCTTGCTCTGCCGTAAGCCGTCTGGCACGTGTGTCTCAACAGTAGCCGCGATGTCCGGCCAGGCCGGACGCGACAGGCAATCGGTGGAGAGCAAAGAGATGGCGACGACATTCCGGCAGGACGAGCGGTGGATCAGCACCAGCCAGGTTACGTGGAGCGCCCCGGTCACGGAAACGGACTGGCGCACTCAGCTTCCGACGCTGGTGGCCGGGGGCGTCACGCTCCGCGAGCTGCGGATGGCCGACGCGCCGGCGCTGTTGGAGGTCCTGTCGTCCGCTGAAGTCTCACGCTTCATCTCGCCGCCACCGACGACGGTTGAAGGGTTCGAGCGCTTCATCGGCTGGGCCAAGCAGGAACAGAAGGCCGGCCGTTACGTGTGCTACGCGGTCGTCCCGCAGGGGATGCAGACCGCGATCGGCATCTTTCAGGTCCGTCAGCTCGATCCGACGTTCGAGACCGCGGAATGGGGATTCGCGCTGGGCAAGCCGTTCTGGGGCACGGGCGTGTTCATGAAAGCCGCGCGTCTGCTGCTGGACTTCGCATTCGAAACCGCCGGCGTGCACCGCCTCGAAGCGCGCGCGGCGATCGGGAACGGACGCGGCAATGGTGCGCTGGCGAAGCTCGGGGCGTTGAAGGAAGGCGTGCTGCGTCGGAGCTTCCTGCGCGGCGGGGCATACCACGACCAGGCTCTCTGGTCGATTGTCAGGGACGACTGGAACAGGGCTCGGGCGTCGTGTTCGACATCGGTTCATTGATCTTTACCACCGTCAGCACGTGGCACGTCGCACGTGGCACGTAGCACGTGATCCGGCGGGTATCTGAAGCGCAGACAACAGTGACCACTTTCGCGAGGGGCGGAAGGTACCGGAAGGGCAGAACGCAAATGGCAACTCGATGGCGTGGATTATCGTGGATCGGCCAGGTGGTGGGCATCGCCTGTCTGATCGGGCTGGCGGCACCGGACGGCGTCGCGGCTGCAGGCCCGAAGGGGCCGAAGCAAGAGCAGAAGCAGCAGCGAAAGCTCGAACGGGAGCTCGAGCGGCAGGCTGATGCGCAGGTGGGCCGCACGCGAGTGATCGTCGTGCTGAAGCCTGGCGTCGATCCGTCGCAGCATGTGAAAGAGCTCGGTGGCAAGATCGTCCGTCAGCTCGAGGTGATTGACGCGATCGTCGTCGACCTGCCGGCGGGGAAGATCCGCAAGCTGGCTGAGCAGACGGATCTCGTCAGCCTGCACTTCGATCGCCCGGTGAAGGGCCACTCGAACCGCGCCGCGGTGACCATCGGCGCCAGGGCCATCCAGTCCGACTGGGGCTACGACGGCGCCGGCGTTGGAGTCGCCGTCATCGACTCGGGCATTGCGAACTGGCATGACGATCTGACGTACCAGGGCAGCTCGAGCCGGGTGCGGACCGTCGGCGGCCAGCGCGTCACCGCCTTCGTCGATTTCGTCAACGACAATCCGGTTCCCTACGACGACAACGGTCACGGCACGCACGTGGCCGGGATCATCGCCGGCAACGGCTACGACTCGTATGGGTCGCGCGCCGGGATCGCGCCGGGCGCGCACATCGTCAGCCTGAAGGTGCTCGACGCGGAGGGCCAGGGGGTCATCAGCGACGTCATCCTGGCGCTCGAGTGGGCGATTCGCAATAAGGGCACGCACAACATCCGCGTCGTGAACATGTCGGTGGGCGCGGCGGTCACGGAGTCGTACTACGAGGATCCGCTGACGCTGGCTGCGCGCCGCGCGGTCGAGCACGGCATCGTCGTCGTGGCCGCCTCCGGCAACATCGGCAAGGCGTCGGACGGCCGCATCATCTATGGCGGAATCACGGCGCCGGGCAACGCGCCGTGGGTGCTGACGGTCGGTGCGTCCGACACGAAGGGCACGTCCAGCCGGAACGACGACGTGATCGCGCCGTACAGTTCGCGGGGCCCGTCGCGCCTCGACTATGCCGCGAAGCCCGACATCGTCGCGCCCGGCACCGGCATCGTATCGCTGGCGAGCCCCGGCAGCACGCTCTACGGGTCGCATCCCGCGTATCTCATCGCCGGCACCCGCTCGACCGCTTACAAGCCGTATCTGACGCTGACCGGCACCAGCATGGCCGCGCCGGTCGTGTCAGGAACCGTCGCGATGATGCTGCAGGCGAATCCGTCGCTGACGCCAAACCTGGTGAAGGCGGTCCTGCAGTACACGGCGCAGGACTACCACTACGACCCGTTGACGCAGGGCGCCGGGTTCGTGAACGCGAAGGGCGCCGTCGAGCTGTCGCGGTTCTTCGCGCGCGCCTCCACGGGCGCCGAGTATCCGATGTCGGACCTCTGGAGCCGCAACATTCTCTGGGGGAACCACCGCCTGAGCGGCGGCGTGATCGTGCCGACCGCGAGCGCATGGGCGCAGAACATCGTGTGGGGCACGGCGGCCGACGCAAACGGCGAGAACATCGTCTGGGGCACGCGCTGCAGGACGACGTCGTGCGAGAACATCGTCTGGGGCACGAACATCGTGTGGGGCACCAACATTGTCTGGGGCACCAACATCGTCTGGGGTACCAACATCGTCTGGGGTACCGCACAGGATTTCGAGAACATCGTGTGGGGCACGATCAAGGACGGCGAGAACATCGTGTGGGGCACGGTCGATAGCGGCGAGAACATCGTCTGGGGAACGGCCTGCGGCGGTGACGACTGCGAGAACATCGTGTGGGGCACGAACATCGTCTGGGGCACGAACATCGTGTGGGGCACCAACATCGTGTGGGGCACCAACATTGTCTGGGGCACCAACATCGTGTGGGGGACCGCGCAGAATCTCGCGAACATCGTGTTTGGCACGATGGCCGACTTCGAAAACATCGTGTGGGGCACGGCCGCGGACGGCGAGAACATCGTATGGGGGACGTCGGGCGGTGACGCGGTGATGTATGACTCGCCGGACGGTGAAGCGGACGGCGTCGAATTGTCCTGGGAACCACTGACCGCGCCGGTCGTGGGCGCCGCGGGAGGAGTGCTGTAATGGAGAAGATGCCTTTCCGTGACGCTGAAGAACTGATCGACGTGCAGGCAGTGATGGCCGCGGCGAGCGCGGTGGCGGCGAGCGACTGGAAACAGAAGCTGCCGACACTCAGCGGGTCGATCGCGACGGTTCGGGAGCTGCGGCTGTCGGATGCGCCATCGCTACTGGCGATGTTGACGACGGAAGAGGTGACGCGGTTCATCTCGCCGCCGCCGACCACTGTCGAAGGGTTCGAGCGCTTCATCGCCTGGACCCACCGGGAACGTGCGGCCGGCAGGTACGTCTGCTTTGCCGTCGTCCCCAACGGGATGGACACCGCGATCGGGCTGCTGCAGGTTCGTCAGCTCGATCCGAGCTTCTCGACCGCGGAGTGGGGATTCGCGATCGGTTCACAGTTCTGGGGAACCGGCGTGTTCCTGGACGCGGCGAATCTGGTGGTCGAGTTCGCGATCGAAGAACTGGGAGCGCACCGCCTCGAGGCGCGCGCGGCGGTGGGCAACGGGCGTGGCAACGGCGCGCTGCGGAAAGTCGGCGCTTGTCAGGAAGGGGTCCTTCGGAAGTCGTTCCTGCGCAATGGCGAGTATCTCGACCAGGTGTTGTGGACCATTCTCCACGACGACTGGCGGCGCCGGCGCGCCTCATTCAACCACGGGAGCACCAGCGTTCATTAATACCTCAGTCACCCGCCTTATGACCTCCAGTGCCCGGCGCGCCTATGCGCGCCGGGTACGTCTGCCAGTCAACTGGGAGCCGGAAGCGCAGGAAAGTATCCCTGCCTCGAGGCTCCCAGTTCCAGCCTAACCAGGTTTGACACTCCATCATCAGGACCGCTACGCTCCGATCGCATGATCACGAGACTCCAGGCGGTGTTTCCGCCGATGGCTACGCCGTTCTCCAGCGGCGACGTCGATGTCGCCGCCATCCGGCGCAACGTTCAGAAGTGGATGCAAGCGGGCGTCGGCGGCGTCGTGGCGCTCGGTTCCAACGGCGAAGCCCCATTGCTCGACGACGAGGAGTCGGATCGCGTCATTGCCGCAGCCCGCGAGGGGCTGCCCGCCACCGGGTTCCTGATCGCCGGAACGGGACGCGAGTCGACGCCAGGCACGATTCACGCGTCGAAGCGCGCGGCGCGTCTCGGCGCGAACGCCGTGCTCGTGCGGACGCCTTCCTACTTCAAGAGCCGGATGACGCGCGACGCGTTCGTTCGTCACTACACCGCGGTAGCCGATGCCTCGCCCTCACCGGTGCTGCTCTACAACTATCCGGCGGTCACCGGCGTCAACTTGACCGTCGAAGCCGTCGCACGGCTGTCGGAGCACCCGAACATCATCGGCGTGAAGGAAACGGGAAGCGACACCGCGCAGGTCGGCGCGTTCGTCGACGCATCGAGTCGAGCGTTTGCCGTCCTCGCCGGATCCGCGCCCACGTTCTACCCATCGTTGTGCATGGGCGCGCGGGGCGCCATTCTCGCGGCGGCGTGCGTGGTGCCGGACGTCTGCGCGCGCCTGCTCGATCATTTCCGCGAGGGCCGGCACGCCGAGGCCCGCGCGCTCCAGGCGCTTATTACGCCCCTCGCACAGCTCGTCACCACGGTCTACGGCGTGCCGGGCCTGAAGGCCGCGATGGACCTCGCCGGTTACACCGGTGGCGAGCCGCGTGGCCCGCTGCAGCCCGCGTCACCCGATGCTGTCGATCAGATTCGCGCCGAGCTCCACGCGGTCAGATCCCGATTCTCTGAAGCGGGCTTGTCGCCCCTGGCTTTAGCGAAGGGGGATCAGAAGATCGAGATCTGACTGGGGAGAGCTGCATGATCCCTGAACGCCTGCTGCTGGGTCCCGGACCAAGCCCTGTGCCCGCCCGCGTCCTCAACGCGATGTCGGCACCGGCGTTGAGCCATCTCGATCCCGAGATGATGGCGATCCTCGACGACATCCGCGCGCGCCTGACGTGGACGTTTGGTGCCGCCGACGATGCCCTGAGCCTGGCTGTATCGGGGACGGGAACGTCCGGCATGGAGGCCGCGGTTGCCAACGTGACACGCGAGGGCATGCGCGTGGTGGTGGTGGTCAACGGCTACTTCGGCGATCGGCTGGCGCAGATGTTTCAGCGGTACGGCGCAACGGTCACGCGCGTCGATAGCGAGTGGGGACGCGCCTGCGATCCGGCTGCGGTGGAGCGTGCGCTTTCGAACGCGCCAGACATCCTGGCGCTCGTGCACGCGGAGACATCGACCGGCGTGCTGAATCCGGTGTCGGACATCGCGCCGCTGGCCGCGAACGCTGGCGTGCTGACCGTCGTCGACGCGGTGACCTCGCTGGCAGGGATGCCGTTGAAGGCACTCGAGTGGGGCATCGACGTGTGCTACAGCTGCACGCAGAAAGGCCTCGGGGCACCGTCCGGCCTGGCGCCGATCACCTTTTCGGCGCGTGCCCGCGAGCGGCGCGCACCGTCGCGCAGCTTCTATCTCGATCTCGCGCTGCTCGAGGACTACTGGATCCGCCGCAAGTATCACCACACGATTTCAGCGCCGCTCATCTACTCGCTCCATGAAGCGCTGAAAGTCGTCGCGGAGGAAAGTCTCGAAGCACGGTGGAGCCGTCACGAACGGAACCACCTGGCGCTCTGTGCCGGTCTGCAGGCGCTTGGCCTCGAGCTCTTGCCGCCAGAGGGCGAGCGACTCTGGACGCTGAACGCCGTGCGCGTGCCGGCCGGCGTCGATGAGACGGCAGTGAGGCGCGCGCTCCTGGAAGATTTCTCTATCGAGATCGGCGCCGGCCTGGGTCCGCTCGCCGGCAGGATCTGGCGCGTCGGGCTCATGGGCGCGGGCTCGACGATTAACAACGTCCTGCTGTTCATCACCGCGCTCGAGCGTGTCCTGCGTGCGCACGGACGCAAAGGGGCACCGAGCGGCGCAGCGGTTGCTGCTGCGGAGGCTGCTGCCGGCTGATCGTAGTGTCCGGCTTTAGCCGGACCTTTAGCCGGACCTCTCGACTGACGCTGCCATCGACCCTGGCGTGACCTTCGTCATCGCATGTCAGCCGGACTGGATAGGGCCGAATGCGATGGTCTCGTATAATCGCAAGCATGGCACGCAAGCGACGCACGGGCGGTCGTTTGATTCGCCTCATCGGTCAAGGGCTTGCTGCCATCCTGGCCATCGTCTTTGCGGGCGCCGCCTACATCTACCTGACGCTTCCCGACGTCCGCAGCCTGCGGACGGAGAATCCCGAGACCACAGCGTTCATGGAACTGCGCGACCGCGAAGCGCGGGCCGCGGGACAGGAGCCGCGTCGTCAGCAGCGCTGGATCCCGTACGCGCGTATCTCGTCGAACCTCACGCGTTCGGTGCTCGTGACGGAAGACAGTGCCTTCTGGGATCACGATGGCGTCGACTACGAGCAAGTGAAGGAGTCGATCGGATTGAATTTCGATCGCATGGAGTTCGTGCGCGGCGGCAGCACGATCACGCAGCAGCTCGCGAAGAACCTGTATCTCTCGCCATCGAAGGATCCGATTCGAAAACTGCGCGAGCTGATCATCGCGCGGCGACTCGAGGCAGAGCTCTCGAAGCGGCGGATTCTCGAGCTGTATCTGAACGTGATCGAGTGGGGCGATCAGGTGTACGGCGCGGAGGCAGCTGCGCGGCGCTACTTCAGAAAATCGGCGTCGACTCTGACGGCTGAAGAATCCGCGCTGCTCGCCGGCGCGATTCGCAACCCGCGGCTGCTCGATCCCGGCAATCCGAGCACGCGGCTGCGACGGCTGCAGCATCTCATTCTCAGCCGGATGGGCGCGAAAACGCCGCCGGCGGCAACCGATCCCGCAGACGCTCCCGCCGCGTTACCGGCTGTTCTGCCTACCGAAGGTCCACCTGCCGTGCTGCCTGGCGAAGTCATTCCCGCGAAGCCCCCGGGTGGTGGGGGCGAGGGCGCGGGCAGCTGACCGTCCGATCCACGCTGACAGTTTTGGTTCGACAATCACATTCCCGTAAATGGCAGGGATTGCAGGGCTAAGTCCGTTCTGCTCACCTTGACAGCAGGCCCATGGTGTCTCTATAGTCGGCTCACACAGCATCACAGCTCCCAATGATGCGACAAGGACGCGGGCCAGGCGAACGCGTTTCTTTGGGAGAGAAGCGCGTTTCGGTACAGGGCTCACGTGTGTCGGCATGATCAACTATACCGAGCGCATTGCGCTCCTGATGCAGGACGTCGTGCGCAGGACGCCGCTGCTGTCGTTCATCGACCTCTCTGAGGTCCTGGTATTCGGACGGTTTGGTCGCGCCGATGCAGAGGGGCCGTTTGCCACCTGCCACTGCCTCACGCTTCCCGAAAGCGAGCCGGGATATTTCTTCTGGCGCGATCGCAGCACTGGCGAGCTGACGCGGCGTTCGGAATGGTTCGTCACCAAGTCGCCGGTCGTCCGGATCGGTCCGACCACCGTCAAGTACCTCATCTCGTTCGTGCTTCCGCGCTATTGCGACCA